>Ga0210387_10000446_pt1 | contig 29523 bp, 30 predicted proteins | sample IncBWC7OmetaG_FD_160108 | JGI IMG/M metagenome (GOLD analysis project Ga0210387, IMG submission 160108) | Forest soil microbial communities from Barre Woods Harvard Forest LTER site, Petersham, Massachusetts, United States - Inc-BW-C-7-O ...
TTTGTGCTCGGGCGGTTAGTGCTGCCTGTCATCAACGAAGAGGAGCCTTTCGCGCTATTGGTGTGGGTTTCACTGAGTCCGCAGAACTTTCGTAGAATGGCCGAGCTCTGGACCACACCGGGGCGCGAGGGGGAGCCGGCGTACTTCGGTTGGTTCAGCAGCCGCCTCCCGGGATTGCCGGAGACCATGAATTTGAAATGCGATGTGCACACGATGCCGGTGGGCGAACGGCCAAGCATCGAATTGGAGCCCACGTCCCATCCGCTCGCGCTCGCTCAGCGAGATGGGCTTACGCGGCCGCAGTTGCAATCACTGATTGCCCGCCTCATGCATCCACAAACCGGGGCGCGATAGCCCGAGGCTCAGTTCTTCCGCAACAACTTCGCGAGTTTGGCGCTCGTTTCCGCTGCCACCGGCGCACCCGTCTCGTGCCCCACTGCTACTGCCTTCCGGAACTGCGCGATGGCCGCCGTCGTGTCGCCCGCGGCGAGGTAGCCATCGCCCAGGCTGTCGTAGACGTTGACAGATTTCGGGTGGCGTTTGACGTTGAGCTCGAACACCGCGATCGCCAGTGCGGGGTTCTTTGACCCCCCGAGCACGCGGTAGCCAAGCCGGTTGACCGCTCGCTCGGGCAGTGCGTCGGGGAGCATTAGTGAACGGGCGCCCTTGGCGTACGATGCCTCCGACGCCGACAGCGCGCTGAACAGCGTCGTCGAGTCGGCGTTGGGATCGACTGAGGAGATCGGCAGGTCTCTCAGGGACACGGGCTCGAACACGAACCGCAGTCCGTCGGGGAGACTCGACAACGGCGTGAGCGCGTGCGTGTCGTTCGGGTATCGCTGATACGCGAACGTGTGGCTCGCCGGCATGATGGAATCGAGCCGCTGCGCGAACCGGCGGGTCGTGATGTCGATGTCGGCCTCCAGACCACCGCTCGTGGCGAACAGCCGCGGCCGCGCTGTCGACTTGGCGATCGCGTCCGCGTACGTCACGACGAGTGACGAGTCATTGTACCAGAGCGAGGGACTCATCGCGATGATCGCCTGGAACGCGCCGGGTCGCGTCGCCGCGACGTCGACCGCGAACAGTCCCCCCGCGGAATGGCCGGCCAGAATCGTCATCGGCAGTGTGCGATACTTGGCCCGAACCATCGGCAGCACCTGGCCCAGGATGTAGTCCGCGAACGCAGCCGCGCCGCCCGCCGTCTTGAATTCCACGGCCGATGCTCCGGAAGCCGGCGGCAGCATGTCGTGGAGCCGGTCCGCACCGTTGACGATGCCCACGACGATGAGGGCAGGAATGCTCGGCTCGTTGTCGGCCAGGTATGCGGCTTGCGCGATGCCGAGCCGAAATTGCGGCGAGTCATCGGCATCGAGGAGCACCAACACGCCGTAGCGTTCGATGCCGTGCGCGTAGCCGTCCGGTGTCGCCACGTAGACGACGCGCTTCCCGAGCGTGGATGAATTGATGACTTCCTGAACCCACGGTGTCCGGCTGGAGTCTTGCGCCACGGCGGTCGAGCCAGGCAACGTCAGGAGTACAGCGACGCACACGACTCGCGTGATCAATGGCATTGAGCCCTCAGATAGTGGTCCGCAGGCGGAACAGCCTCGCCTGTCGTCGGGATATCTCTACCTCCGTGCCGTCGCGAAGCTCCGCATGCAGCCGGCCGCCCTGGCCGACCTCGACGCCCTTGATGAAATCGAGGTTCAGGATCTGCTGGCGGTTCGCACGAAAGAAGCGTCGCGCATCGAGCCGCGCTTCGATTGCCGTGAGAGAGCGATTGAGCAGCGGGTGCGACTCGCCCCAGTGTAACCGGACGGAGTTGCCCTCGGCGTCGAGGAGCGCCACCTCGTGGAGCGGCACGAACCAGCAGCGCGGACCGTCGCGCACGAAGAGTTGTTCGAGCGCGGTGTCGCCCACCGGTCCGCCGGACGCGCCCCGCACTTTGTCGAGCGCTGCGGAGAGCCGCTCGGGCTCGATTGGCTTGAGGAGATAATCGACCGCGCTCACATCGAACGCCTTGACGGCATAGTGATCGTAGGCCGTGGTGAAGATGACACGTGGGAGAGTTCCAAGCCGATCGAAGAGATCGAACCCGGTTCCACCCGGCATCTGCACATCGAGAAAGACAAGCATCGGGTGCAACGATGTGATGCGCTCAAACGCTTCGTCAATATCGGCCGCCTCGCCGACAACCTTCACCCACGGAAACGCCGCCAGCAACCGTCGCAGCTCGCGGCGCGCGAGGGGTTCGTCATCGACGATGAGCGCGTTCATGTCGGTAAACGCGCGGTCGCCTTCGCGCAGCGCGCATCGGAGAGCTCGAGGCAGATGCTCGCGCGTGCGCCAAAGAGGAGCTCCAAGCGGCGCGCCGTGTTCTCGAGTCCCACGCCGCTCGCCGACTGTCGGGCGTTCGTTTCTATCGGCCGCGGATTCTCGACTTCGATCTCGAGCTCCGTGTCGACGAGACGAGCCGCAATGCGGAGTGCCCCACCGTCGCGCAGCGGCGCGATGCCGTGCTTGATGGCGTTCTCGACGAGCGCCTGCAACAGCATGACCGGGATGCGTGTCGTCGTGGCCTGGGGATCGATCTCGCGAACCACGCGGAGCCGCTCCGTGAGCCGCAGCGACTCGAGCGCGAGATAGTCATCGACCATCTCGAGCTCGCGCGCCAACGTCACGAACTCTTCCCGTCCCGAGTCGAGCGTATAGCGCAACGTGCGCGCCAGCTGTGTCACGGCGTCCTGCGCCCGGGTGGGTTCGTCCGCGATCAGCGCGCGGACACCGTTCAGCGCATTGAACAAGAAATGGGGATTGAGCTGGGATTTGAGCAGTCGCAGCTCTGCGGTCTGAAGACTCTCCGAGAGGCGTGCTTGCTGCATCATCAACGCGACGCTGAAGTACGCGGCGACCCAGGTCAGGTTCCACAGCAGGAGGTTCAACAGCTCGTTGAAGAGCTCTGTGGAGAGCGGAAGCTTCCGATAGAAAGCGTGGGTGAGGGCAGTCTCCGGCGTTTTGTAGATCGCCATCGACAGGGCGATGGTCACCGCATACCCGATCACGGTGAGCGCAACGACGCTCGCTGTGAGTCGAACGAGGAGCGCACCGGTCGGGAGCTCGAGCCACGCCCGCCGCTTACTGAGACGCCGCACGAGGTCCGTCGTTGCGATTCCCGTGAGGCAAATCCCGCCCCATACCGTGGCGCTCCTGCTGAACGGAACCGAAGCGAGAATCGTCTCTCCGGACGCTTGCCACCAGAAGCGCCAACCCCACGCGCCCAGCTGCACGACCCAATACGAGGAATTTCTCATTCCCCCATATTTACTTCTTCTGCAGAACTAGTACGTCGTTCCGTTCTGGCCCCCCAACGGGATCTGCGGCCGCAGAATGTGTTGCGCGACGTCCGCAGCCCCGACTCCGCCGCCCGAATACTTGGCAAACCGCAAAACCGGGACGGTGTTGGAAAAGGCCACGACCGCTTCTCTCTTGTCCGCGTCGAACACCATCGATGCACCTTGCCACCAGCTCACGCCGTCCTTGCTCACGAACGCGCCGCCCGGGGCGTTGCGTATCTCCCACCCCAGGGCCTGCATCCCGTCGATCGGCGGCGCCGGCCGACGGACGGTGAGCAGAAGATCGGCAGCGTGCGCAATGTGGGATCCCGAGCCCGGCAGGATCGCGGCGGCGAACCGCGATAGGTCACGCGGCGTGGAGACGAGACCGCCAGCGGCGGCGAAGATGCCTACGTCCATCGGAGGCTCGGGCTGCAGTTTCGCGTTGTGGCCCTCCGCCAGTCGCGACGCCATCGCGGCCGTCGGATGGAAGGTGGTGTCCGTCAGCCCCAGGGGGTCGAGCACGCGCGTCTGCACCAGCGCCTCGTACGGACGTCCGCCGCGATGGGCCAACGCCATGCTGAGCAAGCCGTAGTCCGTATTGCCGTACGCCCACGTGGCGCCCGGCGGATTTTGCAGATGGCAGTTCGGAAGCCAGGCCTTGAATTGCTCCAGCCTGTACTGCGGGACCGCTCTCATCATGAATGCGATGTCGAATGACTGCGGTTCCTCGGGGAAGGGCGGCCACCACGGCAGTCCGGAAGTGTGGGTAGCCAAGTCCGCCAGCGTGATCTGTCGCCCGTCCAGCTCGGGCACATGGAAGTCGTCCGGCAGATGGCGGACGACGGGATCATCGAGTCCCACTTCGCCGCGCAGCGCCATGTCGGCCAGCAGCAGCGCCGTGAACACCTTGGTGATGGAGGCGATCTCGAACACCGTTTTTTCCGAGACCGGTCGGCTGTCCGCCACGCGCTCGCGGCCCCACGTCACGATGCGCTGGCGATCCGGCGTCACCACGCACACGGCCATGCCGAGGGTGCCCTTTTCCACCTCGATGCGCCGTCGCAGGATGTCGCGAATGGCATCGTCGTCATCGACCTCGAACGCCCTGGCCGCTCTAGCGATCGCTGCGGCGCCAAGCGCCGTCATGAAGTCTCTGCGGTTCCACATCCCCCTGATATTACACCTGATTTGCCTGGCCCTTTCGAATACATGTCGAGCGGTCAAAATGCTGAATCGAACGGCAAAATTCGTGCATTGCGACGGCTTTGCTCAGCTACCCGCGCCCAGCTGGCGGCGAGGCGTCGATCCCACAGTGCGAGTGAACGCGCGCCGCATGAGATCGGCGCTCGAGAAGCCGCATGCCGCGGCGACCTGCTCGAGCCCTTTGCCACTCCGCTCGATCATCCGCTGCGCCGCCTCGACGCGCACCTGCCGAACGTATCGAGCGGGCGACATGCCGACCTCTCGCGCGAACACTCGCTCGAAGTTCCGCACGCTCATCGCGACGCGCTCGGCCAGACGCTGCACCGAAAGCTCCCGGTGGAGATTCTCGGCGATCCACACTCGAAGCTCCTGGATCGACTGCATCTCATCGGCCTGCGCGGCGAGTGACACGCTGAGCTGCGCTTGGCTCGCGGGCCGGCGGAGAAAGAGGACCAGCTCGCGGGCCACCTCGGTGGCGATCGCGTTGCCGCAGTCCTCCTCGACCCACGCGAGCGCAAGGTCGATGCCGGCCGACAGGCCTGCCGACGTGTAGAGATTGCCATCTTTCACCCACACCGGCGCGGACACGACATTCACTTTCGGATACCGCTTGTTCAATTCCTGGCTGAACTTCCAATGCGACGTCGCCCGTCGCCCGTCGAGCAGGCCCGCCTCGGCCAAGAGAAACGAGCCGACGCACACCGATCCCAAGCGGCGCACGATCGGCGCCACACGCTGGAGCCACGCGAAGAGGCCAGGGTCGCGGACGTCGCGCGTGCCGAGTCCGCACACGAGCAACACCGTATCGAAGCTCCCAGTCAACGCGTCGTAGCGCCCTTGGGCCAGAAACGAGAGCAGCCCTCCCTCGCCAGCCACCGTGAGGTCTGACCCATTCGTGGCAATCTCGACGTCGTACACGGGCTCGTTCGCCAGCCGATTGGCGGCGGCGAAAACCTGAATTGGCCCGACCAGGTCGAGCTCCTCGACCGGAGGGACAACCAAGACGATCACGCGCCGCTTCGCTGCCATCCGACTAACTATGCTGCAAGAAAACTTGGCGGGGAAGGTCTGGAGCTTGGCGGAAAACGCCGGCGAGCGCCCACTATGCTCATCGCATGACGATGATCCGTACGGCGATGCTGCTCGCCGCGGCGTTCCCGACCCTCTTGGTCGCGCAAACCGAACAGGCGCCCGGCCCGTACGCACGCATTGCGACCATGCGTGCGCTCGACGGCCACGGGTGGGAATTGGAGCAAGGGTATCTCCGGCATCTCGATTGGCACCGGGGGCCAAGGATACGTATGGCTGGTATAGCTACTCGTTCTGGGCATCCAACGACCGGCAGCGTTGGATCATGTACGCGACGTTCGGACATACCGCGGCGAGCCTGAGTAACCCGGTATCACCGGCCGAAGACGAGCAGAACAACGTTCTCAACGTGCTGCCGCACGCCCAATTCATGAACAACGGCGTCTACGAGTTCCTGCCGGCGCTCTCGCACGGGAATGGTGTGCCGACGCCGACGCCTCGTGCCGAATACACGACGGTCGTGCTCATCTATGGCGCGGGCAAGCCGTTCGAGACCGCCCTCGCGCTGGAGCAACCCAAGCTGCACGGAGAAACGCTCTGGTATCGCATGGTCCTGGGCGGTGACACGCCGTGCTACGTCCGCATTCGTCCGCGCGAGAACCTGGGTGCCATTCTCGACGAGCGCGCCGATCAGGCGCTCCCCGATAAAGTGACCGGCTTGGTCATGAAGATGACCGTCGAGACGCTCAACCTGCGGCCGAACATGTTGGTCAACGTCAATCCCGAGCGGTAGATGCCGTACGGCCCCTACGCCCGTATCTCGATCCTCCGTCCTCATGACGGGGACACGGTTGATTTCGAAGCCGGTTCCGTCCGCCACATCGAGTGGCATCGCCAAGCCAAGGACACGTGGCCCTGGTATGTGTACTCGGTCTGGGCGTCCACCGAGCGGCAACGGTGGGTCATGTACGCGACGTTCGGACACACGGCCGCCAGCTTGAACAACCCGGTGTCGCCGGTCGAGGACGAAAAGGACAACATCCTCAACATCCAGCCACACGCCCAATTCCAGGGCAACTGGGTGTATGAGTTTCTGCCGGCGGTCTCGCGCGGGAATGGTGTGCCGACGCCGACCCTTCGGGCCGAGTACACCACGGTGGAGCTCAACGCGGGCGCGGGCGACGCATTCGAGGCGGCACTCGGCCTCCAGCAACTCACGCTGCAGAAAGAGACGCTCTGGTATCGCCTGGTCGTCGGCGGGAATGTGCCGCGCTATGTGCGCCTGCGCCCGCGCGCGAGTCTGGCAGCGATTCTCGATGAGCGCGAGGATCAGGCCCTTCCAGGCACCAGCAGGGGCCTGGTCGCGAAGATGAGCGTCGAGACGCTCAACCTGCGGCCCAACATGTTGGTCAACGTCACGCCCGAGGGACAACCATGAAGCGCGTGCTGCTCGCGATCCTCGCTACCGTCATCCCCTCGGTGGTGTCTGCCCAGAGGGGAAAAGGCCCTTTCACACTCATCGGTGTGCTGCGCCGGCTGGACGGACACGACTTCGCATTTGATGCGGCGATCGCACGCCACTGGCAGTGGCATCGGGATCACCACGACCCGTACGTGTGGTACACCTGGGACATTCGCTTCAGTGGTGAGAGGATAGGCGGGCTGGTGTTTGCGAGCTTCAATCACTCGGCCGGCAGCCTGGATAGCTCCGTTGCGCCCGCGGAGGACTGGGCCGACTGGCGCGTGACCGGTGCGCCGCACAGCGAATTCACGAACCTCGAGACCTATCGGTACCTGCCAGAGCTCTCGCGTGGCACGGGCGACCCTGGCCCGGCCGTCTTGTTGGAGTTCATGACGGTGGACGTCCAGCCGGCTGCGACGGCTGCCTTCGAAGCCAAGCTCAAGGCGGGGCAGCCGTCGTTGAAGGAGGAGACCCTCTGGTATCGGTTGGTGACCGGCGGTCCCATGACTCGCTATCTCTGCCTGCGTCCTCGGACGAGCGTATCGACGGTGGTCGAGGGCGCCGACGACCAAGCGCTCGCGCAGGCTACAGCAATGGCCACTCGCGTCAGCATGGAACTGTTGCTCTCGGAGCCAAGTTTAACGATCGACGCCGGCCGCTAATTTGGGCGCACGGCGACCATGTCGATTTCGACCAAAGCGCCACGGGAAGCGGCGGGCAGCACGACCTGCAACGTGGTACGGGCAGGCTTGTTCGGTTGGTCCTTCGTACCGAAGAACTGAGTATATCCGGCCGTCAATCCGGCAAAGTCCGGCTTGCCGAGGTACACACGCATCATCGCCACATTGCCCAGCGTCAGTTTCTGCGATTCGAGGAGCTTTTGCATGTCCTTGAGGATACCCACGGTTTGTGACTTGGTATCCGTGTCCGCCTTCATGTCCGGGTCGAGCCATCCACTCACATACAGCGTGTTGCCGGCCCATGTTGCGCCCGACACTGGAAGGTCAGCCCCCGTGGGGTTCTGACTCGGCGGCAGCGGAATTTGTTTTATCGTTTGCGCTGATGCGGTGACGCTGAAGAGCATGATCATCGCGAGCGCGGCGAGATGGCGTCCGAACGTCATTGCGGTTCTCCGTGGGTGGTCGTGAGGCGCAGGTGTTCGATGAGGGCTCGTCCGGCCTCGCGCACATGCGACTTGAGTAGCGCGCGCGCCCTCTTCCGGTCGCCGCGCTCGATCGCGTCGAGAATTGCCCGATGCTCGTTGTCCGAGCGCGGCTGCCAGTCGAGATGCTTCCAGGTCGCGAACAGAAAGCGCGCGGTGCTCTGATGCAGGTCGCCAATCGCCGCCATCAGCCGCGGCATGCCGCACGGCGCCGTGATCGCGAGATGGAATCTCCGGTTGGCGGCTTCCCACACGGCGATCTGATCGCTGGCTTCGCCCGCCACGAGGGCCGCTCGTGCGAGATCGAGGTCCGCGCGACCAAGACGGGGCAGGGCGTGATGCAGCGCGAGCCCCTCGAGCGCCGCGCGCATTTCCGTCACCTCGAGGACCAGGCCGGGATCGAGCGGTGACACCCGCACGCCACAGCGCGGCTTGCTGATGATGAGACCTTGAGCCTCGAGCTTCCGGAACGCCTCGCGCACCGGGATATGGCTGGTTTGAAACTCCTCGGCGACATGGTCCTGCATCAGCCGCGTACCGGGGGCGAGCTCGCCGCTGACGATCCGCTCGGCGAGCACCCCTACGAGGTCGATCATATATTATATATAATGCGCACTCGACCAGACCGCGTCAAGCAACTCGGCGGGATCGGCGTAGATCGAATGGGATCGATCGCCGATGCCTCCGGGACGGACTTCCTCCGTCTCGAAAATCTGGACGTCGACATTCCGCCGGACGCCGACGCGGTGCTGCGCACGCAGCGCGCGGCAGGCAGCGATGCCGACAACAGCTATCTGCCGTTCGTGGGGCAGCGCCGGCTTCGGGACGTAGCGGCCCGTCATGTTTCGCGGGCGTCAGGCGTCGCCTACTCTGGCGCGCGCAACTGCGTCATCTCCGCGGGCGGCCTCTCCGGCATCCTCAACGTGCTGCTCGCGACGATCGAGGTCGGCGACGAAGTGATCGTCACCGATCCGACCTACGCTGGCCTTATCAATAGAATACGGCTGGTGGGCGCTACACCGAGGTTCGCTTCATTTCAGTTTACCGCCGGAGGCCGGTGGACGCTCGATCGCGATGCGATGCGGCGTGCGGTGGGGAAGAAGACGCGCGCCATGCTACTCATGTCGCCTTCCATGCCGTCAGGCGCGTGTCTCGACGCCCAAGACTGGGCGCTCATCGCCGAGCTGTGCGTGGCCAATGACCTGCTGCTCATCGTCGACGCCGCGATGGAGCGGCTGGTGTTCGATGCCCGGCCAGTCATCCACCCGGCGGCTCTGGGCGGCATGGCCTCGCGAACGATCACCGTCGGCTCGTCGGCCAAGGAGCTGCGCATGATCGGATGGCGTGTGGGCTGGATCGTTGGGCCCGAAGAGCTCATGAGCGACATTGCCGCCGTGTCGCTCGCCAACGTGGTCGTGCCGGTCGGCATCGCGCAGGATGCGGTCGCGACGGCGTTGGAAAATTCCTACGCTACGATCGGCGGATATATCACGGAGCTCCAGGCGCGGCGCGACACCGTCATGAACCAGCTCGACGGGCTTCCGTTCGGCGCACCCGATGGTGGCTGGTCGCTGCTCTTGCGCGTGTCCGATTTCGGCATCGATGGCGAGACGATGTCGCGCCGACTCCTTGGGTCTGGCGTGTGCGCGACCGCGATGACGGGCTGGGGCGAGACGCACGGCGCGCAATACATCCGCTTCGTCTTCGCCAACGAGCCCGTTCATCGCCTGGAATTGCTCGGCGCGCGCGTGCGCCAGGCGCTTTCCATCTAAGGCACGTGCAGAATGGAGTGAATCTTCTGCTTCGCCTTGTCGACCGCGGCGTTCGCCGCGTCGCTGGCCACGCCTTGTCCGGCATTTTTCACGGCGCCCGCCAGGGGCGATCCGTTCGAGTCCGTCGTCGGGTTCACGCCCGCCTTCTTGAGGCTGTCGTTGAGCGCTGACGCGACCTTCGAGAGCGTATCCATTGGCATGTCGATCTTTTGGTAACCGGCGGGAATCGCGAACACGCTCGCGGCGATGGTGGCGCGCTTGATGTCGCTGATGCGCCCGGTCATTGTCATGTCCTGCGACCCGCTCGTGACATGCATGACCATGAGTAGCGGCACGCCGTTGTACATCTGCGCATAGGCCGCCTCGAGCTTCGCCGTATAGTCGGCGGCCGAGGGCGACGAGCTGGACTGACGGCCCATGCTCTTCATGAACGGATTCAAGTCGTCTTTGAACGCCGGAGCAAAGTAGAAGTCCTCGACCGCGTGCGACTTGGTCGTGTTGTGGACGAACAGCATGCCCATGGTCTGGGTATGGTCGTCCGTGAGCCGCCAGTGCTGCGTCGTATACCCATCGATCGTGCTATCGGGTGAGACGCGCTGGACGTTGATCGCGACGCCGGAATAGTCGATCTGCGCGATACCGCTCAGGCTCTTCTGCAGCGACCCGTAATCCATTTGATAGTACGTCCGCTTGGCGGTATCGACCACGGTCACGGACGTCACGCCGCGCGTGATCAGGTAGTACATGCCGGGATAGTCCATCCGCGCGTGGTCTCCCGCGATCTGGGCCTTCGCGACCATCGCCTGCGTCGGGCCACCCGACCAGGTCATGGTATACGTCATCCCAATGGCGGCGCCGAGCTGGAACAGGAACATGACGGTCCTCGTGGAAAGGGGCACGCGCACCATAGCCCCGGGCCGTCGCCTGTCCGTCTGCTAGTCGTCTGCTGGCGGACAGGTTACAGGTTTCGCGGTCACGGTCGCGTGTCCAGCGTGACCGTAGGTCAGTGCGCGACCCCGCCAGGTGGTGGCGCGGATCGACATGCGCAGCATGAACAGGAAGTACTCATCCTGCTCGTTCGTCAGAACCACGTCCAGTGAGTCCTGTCCGACATAGCGCCACCACCCTTCGTCCCTTGCGACCGGCGGCAGGCGCACGGCGCGGTAGAGCAATGGTCCGACGGGATGCCGGAACATCATGCCGGGCTCAGCACGCAGCTGAACCGCGATTGGAGGGGACGGCCTGACCCAGTCCGTCGGTGTGAACGTCAATGAGTAGCAGTGGGCCCGCGAGAGGAGCCAGGCGGGTGCCCGAAGCCCGGAGGACCTCGGCAAGTCGTTGTGCCAGTCGATCGGGAGCATCAGCGTTGAGATGATGCTCAGGCCCAGCACCGTGACCATAACTGCGCAGTATCGCATCGCCGCTCCGCAGAGGGACAACCGAGCGTAGCATGGCGAAATTGCTGCGTGGTGAGGCTGAGGTTAGATGATCATTAGCGCCATCAGAGTTTCTTGAGATGGATGTCACCGTCGCTGGAGTCGATGTCCAGCCGCGCGACACCGTTCGTCCCGAGCGTGGCGCGGATGTGCCGCGAATCCAGGCGCCCGCTGATGGGCAGTGACACCTCGCTATCGATCTTGCCGTCGCTCGTGCGCGCATCGACATCGCCGGCAAAGCTCGCCGGCAGATAGACGGTCACGGCGCCGCTGCCCGTATGCACCTTGATCCGCGGTGCCGTATCGACGGCGGCCAGCCGCACCTCGACATCACCATCGGCCGTCGAGGCCTCGATCGACCCGGTGGCATTCGTCACGAACACCCGGCCATCGCCCGAGCGAGCGTACACGGAACCGAGAATGGTGTCGATCCGGATCTTCCCGTCGCTCGTGTGCGCATGTATCGCGCCGCTCGATTCCGCGATGCGAATGTCCCCGTCGCCACTCTCGGCCGTGACACCCGCTCCGGCGCCACGGATCTCGATGGCGCCATCGCTCGTGTGAGCGAACAACATCGCTCCCGGCGGAAGCGCTACCGTGAGATCAGCGTTTGACCGATGTATCCCGGGGGTGGGAATATAGAAGTGTCCATGCACGCCATCGATGGTGCATCGGCTGCCGCGCCGGAAGACGCAGATCGTGACACTATTGCCTTCGGTCACGGCCTGGAACACCAACCCGCCGTGACGCCGCTCCCCGTGCACGGTCATGCGGTCGTCCGCCGATGCGGTAACTCGAACGTCGCCATCCCCGACATCGAGCCGGACCGTCGCGCCAGGCGCCACCGTCCCGCTCCAGTCGAACGTGGGCGCATCGACTGGCTCCTGGGCGCCGCCGGCCGAGGCCGCGAGCACCATCGCCGCGGCAATGACCGCTATTCGTCGCATAAACGCTTCTATTGAGATGAGACCGTCACGCGGTCGATCGGCGCCGGACGCGGAACCCGATGCACGGGATGCTCGTTCAGGAGCCTCAACGCTTCAGCCACCGCACGCTCCAGCTGGGGATCGTGACCTTTGATCACCTCGGCCGGGGTGTTCTCGACCTCGATGTCCGGCGTGATGCCCTCGTTCTCGATCCCCCATTTTCCTTCCGTGTTATAGAACGCCAGATTCGGCGCCGTGATGCCGCCATTATCAGTCACCGGCGGCACGAGGAGCGTCCCCACCAATCCACCCCACGTCCGCGTGCCCACCAGGGGCCCAAGCTTCATCGCGCGGAAGTAGTAGGGAAGCGCGTCGCCACCAGAGCCCGCCGACTCGTTGACGACCATCACCTTGGGCCCGGGCGCCGTCATCATCGGCATCGTGATCGGCTTCCCCGCCCGCTCGGCGAAGTAGCCGACGACCGGCCGATTCAGCGCGTCGACGATGTAGTCGGCAATCTCGCCGCCTTGATTGTAGCGCTCATCGATGATCATGCCATCTTTGTCGATCTGCGGGAAATACATCCGCTTGAACGACGTGTAGCCGCCACCCGCCGTGTTCGGCAGCCACACATACCCCAACCGGCCGCCCGACAGCTTGTCGACGAGGAGCCGGTTGCCTTCGATCCACGCCGCGGTGCGGAGTGGCTCGTCGTCCTCGATCGGCACGACGGTCACGAGCCACGAGCCCTGAAGACCGGGCGCGCTGTTGACGCGCAGCGTCGTCTGACGGTTCGCCGTGCCTTCGAAGAAGCGGTACAGGTTGGCCGGCGCAAGAACGGCGCGGCCGTTCACCGCCAGGATGTAATCGCCCTCGGCGACCTTGAGCCCCGGGACGGCGAGCGGTGCTTGCAGCGACGGGTTCCACTGCCCAGTGCTGTAGATCTTCTGAATACGATAGTATCCGTGATCGACGGCGTAGTCGGCGCCGAGCACGCCGACCGCCACGTGCGCGGTGTCGGGCACATCGCCCGGGCCTTCCAAGTATGAGTGGCCCACCGTCAGCTCTCCGCCGACCATCGCAATGAGATACCCGAGATCGGCGCGGTGCTCGATGTACGGCACGAACACCTTGTACTTGTCGTAGATCGCCTGCCAGTTGTTGCCATGCATCTTGGCATCGTAGAAGAACTCGCGCTGCGTCCGCCACGCGTCACGGAACATCTCCGCCCACTCGGCCTTCGGGTCCACGACCATCGCGAGTTGGTCGACATCGAGCGCGCCGTCGCCGACCTTCGCCGGTTGGTCGCCGGCGATGATGCCCCAATGGTCGCCGGCATGATACAGCAGCTTCTTCCTGTCGGCCGAGACGTCGTACGAGCTGATGCCCTCGATCAACGACGTTGGCTTCTTTTCGGCCAGGCGATAGAGCGAGAGATGCTGACTCTCGGCGCCCTCAGTATAGAAGAACGTCCCGGCCGCGCCCGCGACGAGGCTGGTATACTCCGCCGGCGGCAGCGGAACCGCCACGATCCGTTGCTGACTGCCGTCGAGATCGACGCGGGCCGCGCCGGGTTTCGTCGTGTCGCTTGTCGCCGGTTCGTCAGCTGACACAGGCAAGAACGGCGATGCGTCGCTCGTGCTCAGCACGAGAAGATAGACGCTCCGTTTGACCTTCTGCTCCTCGGCGCTCATATCCAGCCACCCGCCGGCGAACGCCAGATTCGTGCTCGCCAGGAAGTAGAGATACTTCCCATTTGCGTCGAACGCAGGCGAGATCGCGTCCGCCATGCGGTCCGTCACCTGCGTCGCCTTGTCGGTCGCGACCGAGTACACGAAGATCGCCCGCATGTGACTGTCGAGTGACTTCGAGTAGGCGATCCAGCGAGAGTCCGGAGACCACGTCGCGTCGAGCCCGCGCCCGGGATCGTCATAGGTGTCCGTATCGACGCGGGTAAAGTGCCCGCTGGCGATGTCGACGTTCCACAGATTCTTGTTGTTGTCCTCGAGCAGCAGATGCTTCGAGTCCGGCGACCACACGGGGGAGGAGAAGAACGCCGTCGATGGCAACGGGATCGCGCGCGGCGCCGCCGCGCCGAGCTGATCACCGATCATCAGTTGGTACTCGTCGCTGGCGTCAGAGAGCCACGCGATGTGCGCGCCGTCGGGCGACCACGCCGGGCTCCGATCATGCACGCCAGAGCTCTGCGTGAGATTACGATACTGCCCATCGGCGGTCAGCGTGAAGATGTCGCCGCGCGCCTCGAACGCCGCGCGGACACCGGTCGGTGACAGCGCGGCATTGTCCGCGATCAGGTTGCTCACTTTGCGCAACCGCGGCTCTGCCCATGGGAAGTCGCCGTTGACGCGAATGTCGAGGTCGCGCGATTGACCGGACTTGAGATCCACGAGGTGGATCGTACCGGCCTGCTCGTAGACGATGGCGTCGGACGTCGCTGCCGCGGCCTTGATGTCGAAGTCGCGATGATGCGTGAGTGGCGCGAGCTGCTTCGTGTCCAGGTTATACGACACGAGATTGACCGTGTTGTCGCGGTCGGACAGAAAGTAGACGGTATTGCCGACCCACATCGGATCCGTGTTGTTACTCCCGGCGCCCGGTACCTGGTCCTCGGAGTAGTCGGACAGGTTCATGATGCGGATCTGCTGCGTGCGGCCGCCGCGATAGCGCCGCCACTGACTGCTCTGGTTCTCGGCCCACATGGCCGCGAACATCTGGACGGGGTGATCCTGGTATGCCATGCGCTTGCCGTCCGGCGAGAGGCTGCCGGCGTACGCGCGCGGCATGGGGAGCTGTTGAGGCATGTCGCCATCGACACCCACGGTCCAGAGGCGGAAGAACGAGTTGGCGCCGGGCGTCGGCACGGTCCCGCGACTCGAGGCGAAGACCACCCGCTTGCCATCGGGCGTCCACCCGCGCACGACGTCGACGCCCGGATGGTAGGTGAGCCGCTTAGGCTCGCCACCGGTTACCGGGATCACGTATACGTCGGTGTTGCCAGCGACCGTCGCGGTGTACGCGATCTGTGAGCCGTCCGGCGAGAAATAGGGATCCGTCTCGAGCGACGGCGTCGCGGTCAGGCGGCGGGCATCACCGCCTGTGCGCGGGACAACCCACAGGTCGCCGCCATACTCGAACGCCACCATGTCGTGGCTGACGGTGGGGTGGCGGAACAGGCGCGTGCCTTGGGCCATGGCAGAGGCGACGCTCAGCGCGATCGCGAGTACGCCGCAGACGAACGATCGAACAGGCATGACAGATCCCCGGGAGGTCGGACCCACAGTGTATACAGGTTGTATACGACCTCGGCAAGACCCAGGTTTCAGGCCTGGGGATCGGTCAGCGCGCGTCCATCGCCGTCAGGGCCCCGCTTGGGAACCTCAGCTGTCCCAGCTGTCCGTGCCGGTGTGCGGCGCCGTAGTGCCACCCTGATAGGTGATCTGAATGGTGCCGGCGCCGTTCGCGCCTGGCAGTGTTTGGGTGATCGTGGCGTTCGCCAGCCTCACCTGGCCGCCCGATGCGAACGTGATGACCACGGACCGCGCTACTTGGCGCGTGACCATCGCCTGCGTGAGCTGGTGCTGGGCGAGTTGTGTGTGGACCATTGGCGAACGGCTACTGACCGACATGAGTTGTCCCTCCGTTATCAGAACAACGAAAGGACCAGCCGATTGTTCTCAGTCCGCGGCGCTACCCGAAGAAGTGGCGAGGATTGTCGACGGTGATCGTCCGGATCGCTTGATCCGTGACCCCGATCTGCTTCAGGTACGGAATCGTCTTCCGCGTGTTGAACAGCAGGCCATCGGGGTTCTCCTTCTCTTTGGCCTCCACGGTCCCGGTGCGGGCGATGGAGATGCCGAAGTACCAGTCATTCGACAGGAAGATCTTGTTGGTGTAGCCCGCGTCGACGAGCCGCTTGAGGCAATCCGCGCGTTGTTGCCATGACAAGATGGGTGGACCGGAGCCTTGAGTGGTGTGCACGCCCCACGGCAGGTGGTCCATGCCTATCGTATAGCCGCGCTTCACCAGGTCCGTGAGATACGGCATATCGTCCGTATCGTCGCAATGCCCCAAGCACACCTTGGCGGGGTCCAATCCCTCGGCCTCGAAAATGTCAGCCTGCTTTTCGCCGATGCGATCGGCCGCGTAGGTATGCGTGGTCACCGGCACGCCGGTCGCTTTGCTGGCCCGCGCCGCGGCTCGCAGTGCACGCTCGATGAACGGCGTGACGCCCTCGTGATCCGTCGCGACCTTGATGACGCCCGGCTTGATGTCCGTGCCCGATATGCCGCGCTCGATCTCCAGCACGAAGAAGTCCGTGAGCTCTTCCGTCGTGCGGGCCTGCATGGACAACGATGGGTAGAGCCAATGGCCGGTGCAGGCGATGATATGCACGCCGGACTTTCGCGACACCTCTTCCAGGAGACGAATGTCGCGACCAATGTCGGCGGGTGTGACGTCGACGATGGTGTCTACGCCCTCGGCTTTCGCCGCCTGAAGTTTCGCGACCACCTTGCTCACGAACGTGGAACGGCCCCCGAAGAACTCCGGCCATATTTGCCAGAACCCCGCTGAGCTGGCGCAAATGTGTTCGTGCGGCAGGGTGAAGCCGAGTTGATCGGCATCGATCGGCCCTTGGACCGTCTGAACGACACGAGACCGTCGCCCAGTGGCCTTAAGAGACAGCTGCGCCGCCGCTGCAACGCTTGCACCAGCGACCTGCGCGAGAAACTCCCGGCGACTCCCCATCGCAATGCTCCGATGTTGTATACGACCTGTATACGAGATCGGTGAGGCCCGGGTGTCAACCCAGCGCCCGATTGATGGTGATCTGCCAGTGCTATCCTGTGTTGGCGCAACCTGCGCATCCACTTCTCCAGGGTGTGACAATGAGCGGAAACCCCCGTACGCGCGTGAACCAGGCCGTCATCATCGTGTATTTCGTCTTTGTTTTCGGCTATCCGATGTACGGCTGGATTACCTATTCCGGGCTGTACCGCTGGTTGGCCGAATTCGAAATGGCGCATTTCGGCGGCTATTACGCCGGGTACACGTTCATCGCGGCGTTCTTCACGCTGCTGTTCGGGGGGATGCTCGTCGCCGTCGCGGCGGAACGAGCACTACGCCTGGTGCGCGGGGAGCCGGCAAGGATCGCCGCGCCGCGTGCCCCGGCGCCCCAGGTTGCCAAACCGCAGATTGGAACCCGGGGATTGCTGATCGTTGCGCTGGTTGGAATCGTAGTCGGCACCGTCGCGGGACTGCTCGGATACCGTAAGTCGCAAGAAACCTACGCATTCGAACCCTTGAACTTGGCGGACGGCATACAGCCACGCTCGTCTCACGTCGAGCTGACTGGCACGGCCGCCCCGTCTATGCAAATTCAATTCATCGAGAAGACCACCGGAGAGACCAGGACCACCGTCTTTATTCCCTTGCTGCCACCTCAATGGCACCAGGGTGTCCCTATCGTCTACTTTCTGCGGCCCCATTCCGACTACTATGTCGGCCCCAATGGCACGTTCCCACTCTCCGAGGAGAGCCGGGCGTTCCATATCCAGCAGCAGGGCGTGCTGATGCGCAACGATATTCCGGGGGTGGTGACTACGGCATACGAGAAGCGTGGAATAAAGCTCGGCACGCCGCCCATCGTCCTGGATACCGATACGCGTGCCGACCTTGATGTCTACTGGATCATTGCGATTATGGCCGGCCTAATGGGACTCATACTGCTGCTCAGCGTGTCGACGCTTCGCATCCGCGCCCGGCGTGCGCGTACTCGACGAGCGACGTCCTGAGCTGCCGGTTACGGTGAGCCCGCACCATCCACTTCGGAGCGTTCCAGTGCCAATCATTCGTTCGCTCGTACTGCTCAGTGTGATACTCGCGTGCAGCACGCAGGAGGCAGCGTCAGCCGACCATCGCGGGCGCGATGAGGCCACGATTCGCGGGCTCGATTCGGCGTGGGGCAACGCCATGGTCGCGAAGGATGTGGAGCGGACAGTCTCATACTACGCCGATAATGCGTCGATTCTCTCGCCCGGTGAGCCTATCGCGACCGGCAAAGCGGCGATCACGGCCTCGTGGGCCGGCCTCCTGACGCAGCCGGGCTCCTCGATCACCTTCGCACCGACGGTGGTCGATGTCTCGGGTGATCGTGCGTACGAAATCGGCAACTACGAGATCACCGCGATGGACCATGCGGGGAAGCCACAAACGACGAAGGCGAAGTACGTCGTGGTGCGGGGCAAGCAACCGGACGGCACATGGAAAGTGCTCGTCGACGTGTCAACCACGACCCACTAGTGGCGGAGTCGCGTTATCGCGCCAGCACCTTGCGTAGCGCGGCGAGACCGCGCTCGATCTCGGGCAGGTCAACCACACCGTAGCCGAACACCAGTCCGGGCCGAAGCGACGGCGTCAGATGATAGCGTTCGAGCGTATGAAGCTTGATCGAGCGACCCGCAAGGGCCTGAACGGCGGCGTCCAGATCGACTCCGTCCCGAGCCCAGGCGGCAACGTGCATCCCGTAGAGCGAGGGAATCGGCTCCAACCAGTCCGACAAGTCTCGCCGCAGCAGCGCATAGAGCAGTTGGCGCCGCCTACTATAGATCTGGCGCATCCGGCGGATGTGGCGCGAGAGATGCCCTTCTCGAATGAACGCGGACACGCCAGTCTGCAGTGGCGTCGAGCAATGCCAGTCGAGACAGTTCTTCGCCGCCACCAACGTGCGCCGCGCCCAGTCCGGTACGACGACGAAGCCGAGGCGAAGGGACGGCAGCATGCACTTCGAAAATGTGCCGACGTAGAACACGGCATCCGCCGCATCGCTGGCGCGTAGCGATTGCAGTGGGTGTTCGCCAAACCGGAACTCGCCGTCGTAGTCATCTTCTACGATGACCGCTCCATGCCGCCGGGCAAAGTCCACCAATGCGGCGCGCCGGCGCTTGGACATCGTGACGCCCAACGGAAATTGATGCGATGGAGAGACGCAGATGATTCCGACGCTTGCCGGCAAGTCGTCGACGATCAGCCCCTCTTCATCCACTCCCACCGGCACGATCCGGGCGCCGGCAGCGGCAAACGCGACACGCATCGGCGGATAACCGGGATCCTCGACGGCCACGACCGTCTCGCCCGGCGTCACGAGGATGCGCGCCAAGAGATCGAAGGCCTGCTGTGCGCCCGCTGTGATCACGACGTCGTCGGAACGACAGACCACGGCGCGCGTCAGCGCGATATGGCTGGTGATCGCCTCGCGCAGATGAAAATTGCCTTGATTGCCCTGCGGACTCTTGGACGCCGGCGGCTTTTTCTCGAGACCGCGCAGCTGCTTGGCGCTGACGCGACGATAGACGTCGAACGGGAACAAGCGCGAGTCGATCAAGGCGGGACGAAAGTCCATCGCCGTCCCGGCGCGCGAAACGACTGACACATCGTCGCGCCAGAACCCCATGGCCGACGTCACATCCTCTCGAAGCCAGAAGGTGTTGAGCCGGTACGTGCTGGCCGGCGAAGGCAACGACGCGGGCTCCGGTGGCAGCTCGGCGACGTACGTGCCCGATCCGTGGCGGGCGACGACGAGCCCCTCACTCGACAATCGGTCATACACCTCGGCCACCGTGTTGCGCGAAAGGCCGAAGAACGCAGCCGACTTGCGGCTCGCCGGCAACTGGTTGCCGGCAACGAGGCGCCCGTCTTGGATAGCGTCCTTCAGTTGACGATAGAGAAACCGGCCGGCGTCCCGCGATCCAGGGCTACGGCGTTCCAGCTCGATCTCGAACAGCGGATCCATAAGGTGGCCCACCAGTATTCTGGCAAAGTGGCCCTTAAGCGAGTGCCACTTAGAGAATACGTTGGGAAAGTACGCCTGACCATAGGAGCAGAACGTGAATTACGTGATCGCCGCGATTGTTTGCCTCTCGTATCCCTGTGTCGGCCTTTCGCAGGCGCACGACGGGCAGCACGACTTTGATTTCAACGTTGGCGTCTGGCACACCCACATCACGCGAATTGTCGATCCATTCGCGAGCGGTTCGCCATCCGTTGAGCTGAATGGAACGGTGACCGTGCGCAAAGTGTGGGACGGCAAGGCGGAACTGGAGGAGATCGAAGCCGATGGGCCGAAGGGCCACTGGGAAGGCCTGACGCTCTTCTTGTACAACCCGAGCGCGCACCAGTGGAGCCAGTCGTTCGCCAACAGCAGGGTCGGGATACTGACGTCGAATGTCGGTCAGTTCCAGGATGGTCGAGTCGTGTTGGTTGGTCAGGACAACTCAGTCACTGACAAGACCATCCTGGTGAGGGCCGTGTGGTCCGACATCAAGCCGGAATCGCACACGTACGAGGAGTCGTATTCGAATGATGGTGGGATGACATGGGTGCGGTCGTTTACCGCCAACCTGACGAGAGTGAAGCCGTGAGCACTCAATTCGGCTTCGTCCCTCCACAGTGCATCGGGACTTCCCACGGCGGCGACTCCCGAATGACGTTGTAGTCGAAGCAATCTGAATTTGTCGGATCTTGATAGGGGGCCAGCCCCGCCGGACGCTGCGGCGGCAGGGCTGTATACGGCGCGAGCATTTTCTTGAACATGTCAGGCGTCACCCGGTAACTGGCCGCGATCTGTTCGACGATCGGACGGTCTTGTGCCGCTCGGCTCGATGGGACTTGCAGCAAGAACACGATGTTCTTGTAGAGACCGAGCCAATCGGGTTGGAGCGAACAGATCACGCCTTCGAACTTTCGGGAATCCGACCCGGCGGTCGTGCTCCCGAATAACCGCGAGCACATCGGGAGCTTGGTCGGGACCTCCGAGGCGAACGTGATCTCCGGCTTGGGCAGTCCTTGCTTTGCCGCACCGGCTTGAAGAATCGTCGTGAACTTCTCTTTCAGGGTCGCGCTGAATGGCAACGCGAACGCGACCTCACCGGTGGTGCCCGAGCCGGCCGGCCCGTTCTTCGCTACGACGATGACGCCGAGATTGACGCGCTCGTCGTTCGGGCCGGTGACGTACACAAATCCGTTCGACCCTTTGGCGAGCGTCCACCCATCGGGGATGCCCACCGACGCGGTCTTGTCGTCCGTTGTCGCGGACGTGAGCTGACCAGAGGCTCGCGAGGTCGCCGCGATCAGTACCAGGCAGACGAGGCAGCGATGCGCGATGCGCATCGCTACGGCGCCCGCACGGCGACGACCGTGTCGACCACGACGACCGCGCCGTATTTCGCGCTCACACCCTGGAGCGTGATATATCCGCTCAGTGTCGAGCCTTTCTTTGTGAGGTTGGCGGTGAATCCGTAATCCGTGATCCCATTGTCATTCGCTATCTCGGCCTTGCCCGTAATCGTCCCCGACGTCGCCGTGCCGGTGTTCGTGTACTGGAACTCGTCGATCGGAGGGAAGGCAGCCGAGATCGCCAGCGGAATGGGTTTGACCTGCGCCCATTCTTGCGCGCTATCCGGCGGCGCCACAAACCCGAAACCGGCGAAAGGATAGTTGGCGTTCGGGAACGGCGGTCCGTTCAAAGCGATCAGCGTGGGAACCGTATTCGGTGGAATATCGAACGCCAGTGTGGGCCCCGCTGTGTCTGAGACCGCGCCATTGACAGTCGTACGCAGCCACGTGAACGACTGGATCACCCACAGTTCCACGTTGTTGCTGTTGAACGTGGTGTCCACTTGGGCAATGACCTGGCCATTGCGATTGTCGATGACCTTGACCGTGGTGGCAAGCGTTCCGGCTTTCGCATACGAGTGCTGGACGGCAGGATTTTTCTGCACCGTGACCGTGGGCGTGCTGTCGCCGAAGGTCCATTGGTACGCGACGTCCGCCGGGAGCAAGTTCGGTTGGAAGGAGACCTGAATCGTGTCCGGGCTGTTCACCAGGATCCCGCCCGCTGGCAGCGCTACCGTACCCTGCAGATTCGTGATCGTGAACTGATGCCAGTCGAGCCAGCGCCAGGTGCTGGCCGAAGGTGTGGCGCCCGAGGTGTTCGCCGAGGCGAGTGGCACGCCGAACGTGTATTGCGTGCCTGGGGCGATGGAGGTCTTCGTCGTCAAGAGACCGTTCGCCCCGAGATAGCCATTCGAGTCCGTGACTAATCCGCCCGAGATCCGGTAGATGTTGAAGCTCGACTCCACATTCCCCGCTGGAGCAGGCGATAGGGTCGTCGCGAATCCGAACTGGCACGTCGCGCACTGCGCCCAAAAGCGCAGCGAGTCGACGACGTACATCGTGTCATAGAGTTGGCCAGACCACGAGTAGAAGCCCGACGTCGGGAAGAGGCTGACGCCGACCGTTCCCGCCGCTGCGTCGGCGTACGAAGATGCGAGCGTCGGCAGCGGAATCGCCAGGCCGAGCGGGGTCGCGAGAGGTGACGTGAAGGAGACGCCGGGCTTGTACACGGGATTCACGTACGGCGTCATGCCGGTGCCCAGCAACTGCAGAAACCGGCTGCTGTCACCAGGACTTATCGGGTCGGCCACATAGATTTGATTGCCGGTGGCCCGGTAGGCAATCAGGTAGTAGTAGGTATTGATCCCGGAACTCTGGAGATCGACGAACACCGGGAGCGGCACGCCGCCGTTCAACGAGGGGAGCGCGAAGCTCGCCCGAATATTATTGAACTGCAGGGAGTCCTTGCTCGCGGCGCCGTTGGTTACGGTCTTGTAGGCCGAGCTGAGATAGCTATTGACCTGGTTATCCACCAGATAGTCGATCACGCTCGTCCAGTGGAATCCGATCGTATCGCTGAGCGGCGCGTTCTTGACGACCGGGAACCGTCCATTGAGCGGAGTCGACGAGGCTCCCGTATTGAAGTACCAGAGCTCGGTCGCGGCCACGCCGAGCAGTGTGCTCCCCGGCGCCGCCTCCGTCGGAGTGGCCGGCATCTCCCAATCGTTGATGCCCGGCCGAAAATGGGTATCCCAATCCTTGTTGAGGTCCGCGTACGGGATCGCAAAGACCCCGAAGGCGATGAACAAGCTGTCCGGCGAACCGCTGCTCGCCTTCGCATGCACCTGCCCGCGGACCCGTGCCACCGAGGCCGACAGGGCGCCGGGCTGGCTGAGATGCCCGGTGATCGCCGTCACGCTGGTGCCATCGTAGGCAATCGTCGTCATGGGCTCGATCGCCTTCGTCGCCGAGTCGTACAGAACGACAACCGGGAACGTATTGGTCGCGACGGTCACCGGGACCTTGAAGGTGATCGCGCCCTTCGCGTAGCCACCAGCGCTCGTCACGACATGCACGACGGGCGAGATCGGCACGATCCCGTTCGCCGTCGGCAAATTCTTGTTCGACGTGGAGCCGATGGTGACGTTGAGGGTGCCCGAGAACGCGCCCGACGGAATGGTCATGGTCAGCCCGTTGAGCGGGTCGCCGGCCTTACTGACCGTGATGGTTCCGCCCGTCGGCGGGATCGAGCCCGTGGACAACGTATCGAACGACGCCGTGGTCGGCGGCTTCTTGCCAGTGGGCGCCGTGTTCGAATCGCCGCACGCGGCGACAGCAAGAACGATGGCGGCGAGAACAAACACACGCACTCGAGACTCCAGGGATGGGGGTCATCTGGAAGAGCGGATTTTCCGAGGATGCGGGCTCACCACGTTGGCCCGAACCCGACCTCGAACCCGATTTCGATCCGCGGACCCCGGTCGCCGAGCTGCACGATGTCGCCGGGGCACAGGTCGGCGACACCGGCGACGCGCTCGCCGTTGACGAACGTTCCGTTCCGGCTCCCGAGGTCCACGATCACAAACCCCACCCGACCGTCATCCCGCGGGACGATCCGCGCATGATGACGGCCGACCGCGATGTCCCGCTCCGCGTCGAAACGGATGGCCGCTGACGGCGCGCGGCCGAGGATCAGCTCACGGTGCGCGCCGAGCGGGACGATGTCGACTTCGGTGGCTCGCGCGCCACTCAGGTGTCGAACGATGAGGCGTACCACATCGTTTGCCGACTACGGCACCCGTGACGGGAGCGTGATCGAGCAGGAGACGGTGATATTATGGATGCTATTACCGCCATTCTTGGCACCCGTGTACTGGGCAGTCGCCGTCGAGCAGCCCGACGGGACATTCGACACCGTGATGCTGCCGTCTCCGGCCGGTACGGCATCTACGGTGAACGTGCCGCTCGACGACGTCTCGACGGCCGCAAGCGCCGCCCCCGCCGCCGGTGTCACCGTCACGGATGCGCTCGCGATCGCGCCGCCTTGCGAGCCCGTCACGGTGCCCGAGAAGGTTGCCCCCTGGTGCGCACCCGTGGGCGTGCCACAGGCAGCGAGCAACAATGCAAATCCCACCACACCCATACGCGTAGTCACATTTATCTCCCTGTTGTATGTTGTCGCTTAGATAGCGACAAATCGGGGAGACTTAGCTCACGCGGGCGGCGCGATCAGTTTGGCTTTGAACTCCGCCGCCTTATCCGGGCGGCCCGACGCCTCGTAGAGCCCCACGAGTCGGCTGACGGCGACCTGCGTCTTGGGATGTTGGGCCCCTAGCGCCTTCGTCATGATGCCATACGCGTCCAGCGACAGCGTCTCGGCCTTGCCGTACTGCTTGACGAAGATGAAGTGATCGGCGAGAAATCCCTCGCCGCTGGCGATGAGCCAGCTGTCGGGCGGCAAGACCTTACGCCGCAGCGCCAGGCTCTCCTCGAGCGAGCGCCGCCCGCTCGCAGTATCGCCGAGCTTGTCCTCGCATCGGCCGAGTGTTTGCAGGGACGCCGCGATCGACGGGTGCGTGTCCGGGATGGTCTTCCCGCGCAGCGCGAGGATCTGGCGGGAGATGTCCGCTGCCTCCTGATAGCGGCCTTGAGCGAAGACCAGGAACGAATAGTTGAACAGCGTCCACGTGTACTTGGGGTGCTCCGGTCCGAGCAGCTTGCGCCGCAGCGCCAGGGTCTCGACGTAGGCGCTCTCGCTCGCGGCTGTCTTGCCTTCGATATCCAGCGCCGTCGCCAGGCCGTCCATGGCGTCGGCGACCAACGTGTTCGGCTCGGGATGGTTCGCTTCGAGAATGGCGAGCGCGCTCCGATGCAACGACTCGGCGGCGACCCATCGATTCTGTTCGCCTAGCGCCACCGCGACATCGCCCATTCCCACCGCGACTTTGTCGGAACGGTCGCCGAGCAGGCGCCGGAAGATGGCCAGCGCCTCCCGATGCAGTCGCTCGGCGTCCGCGAACTGCCCTTTGTCATGAGCCACGCTGCCGGCATCGTCGATGAGATCGGCGAGGACCGTGTCTGGTGCGGAAGACAGCGAGCGTCGAATAGCGAGCGCTTGACGAAAAACCGTGTCCGCGCGGTCGAGCTGACCGCTCGCCAGATACACGCCACCGAGATTGCTGAGCGTCATGACGACCGGAACGCTCCGCGGGCCATCAATGCGACGCTCGATCTCGAGCGCCGATCGGAACTGCCGCTCGGCCTCATCATAGCGCGCAAGCGAGAGATAACTCTGGCCAATAACCGATTCGAGGTCGGAACTGACGTCGGGCTGGTTCGCCAGCTCCACGTCGATACGACGCGCGGCGGAATCCAGGACTTCGGACACCGGCAGATCGCGTCCGCCGGTCGCGGGACGCACCGAGGACAGGAGCGTGACCAAGAACCCGTTGACTCGCTCGGCCCGAATTTGTGCCGCGCGCGCCCGGCGCGCTTGAACCAGAGTCGTCACAGTGCCGGTGACGAGGGCGGCCAACAACAGCAGCGAAATGGCGACCACGCCGCGGTTCCGCAGCACGAACTTCCTGAGGCGATACCCGGCCCAATCGCGTTGCGCCTCCACCGGGAGGCCCCCGAGATAGCGGCCGAGATCGTCGCTCAATGCCGCGACCGATGCGTAGCGGCGTTCCGGCTCGGCGCTCAGCGTTTTGAGGACGATGGTGTCGAGATCTCCGGCCAGCTGCCCCCGCGCTCGGGCAGGTGCCTCGTTCGCGGTTCGCTGCGGTCGGCTGCCAACGCACAGCTCGAACAACACGACGCCGAGCGAATAGACGTCGGATGCGGTGGTGAGCGGCGCACCGCGGATTTGCTCTGGGCTCGCGTACTCCGGGGTGAAGGGACGCAGGCCGCCGCGCGTGAGCGGCACTGCCTCGTCGCCCGCGTCGGCGCCAACGAGTTTCGCAATACCGAAGTCGAGCAGCTTGGCCGTGCCATCGGCGGTGACGAGGATGTTGCCCGGCTTGATATCACCGTGCACGATCAGGTTCGTGTGCGAGTGCTGCACGGCGTCGCACACTTGTCGAAAAAGGTCGACCCGCTCGCGGATCGACAGGCGACGGGCATCACACCAGTCCGTGATCGGCGTCCCCTCGATGTACTCCATGACGAGAAACGGACGCCCGTCGGGCGCGATCCCGCCGTCGAGCAGTGTAGCGATGTGGCGGTGCGCGAGCGTGGCGAGGATCTGTCGCTCCCGCCGAAAACGGGCGAGCGTGAGCTCGGAGGCGAGCCCACCCGGCACGAGCTTGATCGCGACACGCTTCCGAAAGCTGTCATCCGCGCGCACGGCCTCGTACACCGCGCCCATGCCCCCTCGGCCGATGAGCCGTACGATCTCGTAGGGACCGAGTCGCATGCCGACGGATCGGTCTTCCGCCCCGCTATCGGAGGCGAGAAGTTCTCGGACCTCTTCCCGCAGAGCCGTATCGGCTTGTGTGATGTGGTCCAGATACGCGTCGCGTTCGGTGGTTGGCTGGTCCATGACGGCGTCGAACAGCGCGCGGACCTGCCGGAGTCGCTCCGGCGTACTCACAATCCGTCTGTCCCGAGCTCGCGCGCCAGCCAGGCGCGCGCGAACTGCCAGTCCCGCTTGACGGTCGCGGCCGAGACGCCGAGCGCATGGGCGATATCTGGAACATCGAGGCCCGAGAAGAACTTGAGCTCCACGACCTGCGCCCAGCGAGGCTCCGCCGCGCCGAGCCGCGTCAGCGCATCGTCGAGCGCGAGCATGTCGATGATCGGCGCCTCGTGGCCCGCGATCGCCTCGTCCAAGGTGACCGCCAATCCACCCCCACGTTTCTGCGCCCCGCGCGCCCGCGCGTGATCGACCAACGCCTGCCGCATGGCGCGCGAAGCGGCGCGGAGAAAATGGACACGGTCCACCGCCGACAGTCCGTTGCCGCCGACCAGGCGAAGGTAGGCTTCGTGCACGAGGGCCGTGGGTTGCAGCGTGTGGCCCGGTCGTTCGCGCCTCAGGTGGCGGCCCGCGATGGTGTGCAACTCGTCATACACTACCTGCAACAGCTGCTCCAGCTCCGCGGCGGCATCACCCTGAGGCACGGGCCCCATGGTATGGTCCATCCCTGGTGGCGTCAATCGCGAAACGGGTGGCGCCGCTGCGTTTGCGCTGCGTTCCAACCCTTTGGTAGCCGCACGTTACTCACCGGTAACCACAACGGTGAAGGCTCCAATGCGTGCATGGACTATTGCGTCACTTCTTGTTCCCGCCGCCATCGCGGCCCAGCAGGATCCACCCCCAACCGCTCCGACGAACGTGTCGCGCACGGATGAGATCCGGTACGCGAAAAGCGCCGCGCCGGCGGATATCTCGAAGGATGCCAAGGTGTGGGTGTTGGAGAACGGTCACTACGTCGTCGCGGAACAGGGCACGTCGGGTATAGCCTGCCAGGTGGGCCGGAGCAGCGCGGCAAACTGGGAGCCGCAATGCGGTGATGCCGAGGCCGACGAGACGACGTTGGCCATTTTTCGCTTCAGCACGGAGCAGCGGATCGCTGGCAAAACCTCGGACGAGATCCACGCGGAGGTCGATAGCGGGTTGGCCTCGGGCCGGTTCCGTGCGCCGCAGCGACCCGCGCTGGTGTATATGGCGTCGTCGTCGCAAGTGCTCGGCACGAAGACCCGCTCTCATTTCATGCCGCACCTCATGATATTCTATCCCGGCATGAGCGCCAAGGCGATGGGCGTCGTCGAGTCGAAAAGCATGGACGTCCCGGGTGTCACGTCGGATGGCAAACCAACGTCCGCGCTCATCGTCGTCCTGCGCGATTGGGTGGACCCCAACATGACGCAGTGACGGACGACCTCGCGCTCGTCGAGAAGTTTCTTCGGACGCGCAGCGAAAACGCATTTGACGCGCTCTATGAGGCGCATACGCCGGCGCTCTACGCGCTGGCGATGCGCCTTACGGGCGGCGATCAAAGCGAAGCGGAGGATCTCGTTCAGGAGAGCTGGGTCCGGGCCGTGCGGGCGTTGTCATCGTTCCGCGCGCAGTCCCAGCTGCGCTCGTGGTTATGTGGATTGTTGGTGAATGTCCGGCGGGTCCGTATCCGCACCGATTGGCGCATGGTCGATGCGCCGGACATGGAGCCGGTCGCGGAGACCCGCGGCCCCGATGAGGCGCTCGACTTGGAGCGCGCGATCGGCACGCTGCCCGAGGGCGCCCGGGATGTGTTCGTGCTCCACGATGTCTACGGGTATACGCATCGAGAGATCGCCGAGATGCTGGGCATCGCGGAAGGCACGTCGAAAAGCCAGCTCACTCGCGCTCGATCCCTGCTCCGGAGCTCGCTGCCATGACGGATCTGCCACTGGAACGACAGCCGGACCCGGCGCTGAAAAAGCGCGTCGTGTCGGCGCTGGTCGCGGCGGGTCTCGTCCGGCGCCGGCGCGTGTGGCCGGTCTGGGTGGTGGCGGCCGCCGCGGTGGTCGTGTTGGCGATCGGCGTGTCGGTCGTGCGTCCCCGGCATACGCTGGCGCCTGGCAATACGTATGTGCTGCTGCTCTACCAGGACTCGACCTACCGCATGCCGCCCAAAGGCCATAGCGCCGAGCGCGTCGCCGAGATCGCGCGATGGGCGGACAGCCTGTACGCGAACGGGAAGCTCGAGCGTGGCGGCCATCTCGTCGGGCCAGGTCCGGTCGGCGGGATGTTCCTGATACGGGCGCAGAGCGACGCGGACGCGGCGCGCATAGCGGCCACGTGCCCCTTTACGAGATATGGAGGGCGACAGGAGGTCAAGCGATTCGAAGAGTGAGAGAGCCGCAGTGACGGCGTCGCTTACTCGCGCGTGTGTTTATCATGACATCCGAGCTAGACGGCCGGCTCAGTCGGATCGAGCGGCGACTTTCGGCAATCGAAACCCTCATGCGTCAAAGCGGAGGGCTCGGTGCCGACAGCCCAAGCCCCGAACCCGTCGTGCCGCCGC
>Ga0210387_10000447_pt1 | contig 29495 bp, 17 predicted proteins | sample IncBWC7OmetaG_FD_160108 | JGI IMG/M metagenome (GOLD analysis project Ga0210387, IMG submission 160108) | Forest soil microbial communities from Barre Woods Harvard Forest LTER site, Petersham, Massachusetts, United States - Inc-BW-C-7-O ...
AGGATGGCAACTAAGAACGTATTTGTGAACCCCCGGAGCGCGAAAGACCCGATCCGCCATAGGTGTTTCGACAAATCCGGGGCACACTGCGTTGATCCGAATCCCGCTTTTAGCATTTTCCAGCGCAGCGGTCTTCGTCAGTCCTATCACACCGTGTTTGCTCGCACTGTAGGCTGCTGCCCCTACAGCACCGACCAGGCCCGTAGTCGACGACATGTTTACGATAGCTCCGGCGCCACCCTGCTTGAGCATCTGCCGGATTTCGTACTTCAGACAGAGCCAGACCCCCTTGAGATTGACGGCGATCGTGCGGTCCCAGTCCTCTTCGGATTGTCTGACAATGGGTGACCAGACACCCTCGATCCCGGCGTTATTGAATGCGATGTCTAAGCGGCCAAATTTCTCTACCGCCTTCTGAACCAGCGCTTCAACTTCGGTAGCCTTCGAAACGTCGGTCTTGACAAATAAACCCTCGCCGCCAGCCGCTCGGACCAGTTCGATGGTTTTCTCGCCCTCCGGCGCGCGCCTTCCCGCAACTACTACTTTTGCTCCCGCTTTCGCGAAGAGTATAGCGGTCTCGCGGCCAATACCCGACGTCCCGCCAGTCACGAGCCCAACTTTGCCTACCAATTCAGTCGCCATAGTTTCCTTCACGAATAAGACACTCAAGCCGGAACCGCAGAGTGTAGGCTTTGAGTGCGGCTCCCGTCAAACGCTTATCGGACATAAAATCGTAAAGAGGAATCAGGATGGGCGGAAACACAAACGATAAGCTTGTGGGTACATGGAAATTGGTATCCGCCTCAAGCACAACATCGGGCGGGGAACGAAGTGAAGCCCCGTACGGTCCCAGTCCCTCGGGTCTTCTCACGTATAGAGACGGTAGGGTGACCGCCTTGATTAGCTACGACGGCCGAAATTCGCTTTCTGCCGGAGGCGGGAGCCTGGAGGAACAGGCTGAGGCGTTTAAGACGTTCTTTGCCTATGCGGGACGATACGTTTTCGACGGTGTTAAGGTTACTCATCACGTCGAAGTCTCGTCGATTCAGAACTACGTGGGTAAGGATCTGGTCCGCAACGTCACGTTCCGGGGTGATCAAGTCATATTGGTCACGCCCCCGACGCGGATCAACGGAGAAATCCAAACCGTTGAATTGATTTGGCAGCGTCTGCCGGTCGGCTCGTGATTTGAAGGAGGTAAGGTTGTCCATCGCTCCGAAGAGAAGCATCGTTTTCAACGACGAAGTTCTGCAGAACCCGTATCCCACATACGCTCGCCTGCACGAGGAAGGTCCGTTGCATTACTTGGATGTCGGCAGCAAATGGCCGGTTTGGTCGATTATCAGTCACGCCGAGTGCTCCTCGATTGCCAAGGACCCCAGGTTATCCGCGAAACGCGCGCAGCAGATGCTATTGTCTCTACCACTTAGCCGCCAGGCCGAGTTCTCAGAACTCGCGCGCATGCTGGGCTTGTGGCTGATTTTCATGGACCCGCCGGAGCACACCCGGCTGCGTAAACTTCTTAACAAAGGATTTTCGTCCGCAGCGGTTGAGGGTTTACGTCCGCAGGTTGAGATCATTGTCGAGCAAATGCTAAAACCGCTACAGCATGGCTCGGAAGTCGACCTCATGCGCGATTTCGCAAATCCGATGCCCGTGCGCATCATTTTGGAAATGCTTGGAATACCGCAGGAACTGCGGGACACATTCGTCGACTGGTCGCGGGCCATCGCGGTGTTTCGAGGGAATCCGAATCGCACAGTGGAAGAGACACGCGCGGCGCAAGATGCGCTAGTTGAGTTAACCGAGTTCTTCCGAAAAACTGTGGCAGAACGGAGACGCAATAAAGGCAGCGACCTGATTAGCCTTCTGATCGACATCGAAGAAGAAGGAGAAGTGCTGACCGAAGAAGAACTTTACGCGCAGTGTATAGCGCTGCTCTTCGCCGGGCACGAGACAACGCGCAATCTGATCGGCAACGGTATGTACACGCTCTTGCAACACCCGCAGGAGACAGCAGAGCTACGAGAAAGACCGGAGATAATCCGTTCCGCTGTCGAGGAGCTTCTGCGTTACGAGAGCCCCGTACAATTTACGGCGCGGGTGCTCAAGGAAGATATCGACGTTTGTGGACAGCAGATACGGAAGGGATGGACGGTTCTATGCATGCTCGGTGCTGCGAACCGGGATCCAAAACAATTTAAGGAACCGGACGACTTGAATCTGAAAAGACTGAACAACCAACACCTGGCGTTCAGTGCAGGTCTGCATTTTTGCATTGGAGCTCAACTCGCGCGGCTGGAAGGACAGATTGCGCTACTGAACCTGGTGCAGCGCTTTCCGAAAATGAAGCTCAATGGCCCGCGACCGGAGTATGCGCCTACGTTCGGATTCAGGGGACTGAAAACTCTTCCGGTAATTATGTGAGAAGGCCCGTTCCGATGGTCGCAGTGGCAAAGAACGAGCTTGCCAAAACGGCGCAATTCGTCCAAGCACGCTAACGACGCCGAGCCGCCAGGCTCTATAAAGGCACTTCAATCAGCGTCGGGCCTTCGCCCTCCAACCCCGCCCGTAGCGCTTTCCCGAACGCATCCAATGTAGTGACCCGAGTGGCGGGCACTCCCATGCCCCTCGCCAGTAGCGTCCAATCGAGATCGGGTTGTCCGATCTCGAACAGGCTTGCGGCGCGGGGTCCGGGACTGCCTGCGCCCAAATAGGAGAACTCACGCTTCAGGACCCCGTATTCTCGGTTGGCGAAAACCACGGTCGTGACGTTCAGGCCCTCGCGTGCCATCGTCCACAGCGCCTGGAGTGTATACATGGCGCTGCCATCCGCAGTCAGGCACAAGACTCTCCGGCTTGGGCAGGCCACCGCAGCGCCTACCGCCAGCGGTAGGGCAATCCCAATTGAGCCTCCCGTGTTCCCCAGCCAGTCGTGCGGCGGATCTCCCTTGGTTGTAGCCATCATTCCACGCCCCGATGTCATGGACTCATCAACCACGATGGCGTGTTCGGGTAGAAGCGCACCGACTGCCGCAGCCAATCCCGGCAGCGTGATTTCCCCGCTAGGCATCGGCGGCCGTTCCGCTTTCTCCATCAATGGTTCTGTCCCACGTAGCGACAAAGCTGTCGCCAACGCTTCGAGTGCGCCTACGTAGTCTTCGCCGGGGCTCGCCAGCGTATGGATCTCACATTCCGGAGAGGTGAATACGCTGCTCTTTCCGGGATAGGCAAAATATGCAACCGGAGCTTGTGCACCAACCAGAATCAGTTGACGAAACTCCTTAAATTGTTCGATCCCGAGTTCTAGAACATATTGAACACGGTCGACGCTTGCAATCCCCGCGCCACGCTGCAATCGAGTAAAGGGATAAGGAACCAGCAGTTTCGCCCCGGTGGCTGCCGCGATGCGCCCAGCGCTGACCAGCCCTTTTCCGTGCAGTCCGTTCCCAGCGATCAGGATCCCGGTTCGCAAACCTGACCGAAGCATGACCGCTGCATGTTCGACCGTTTGAGCGTCCGGAATCGGCGGTTTAGGCCACGCGGGGATGGAAGCAATCGAACCACCTTCGCTCCACGAGACATCTGCGGGAACGATCAGTGTGGCAATTTGCCCGGGCGCCGTACGAGCGGCGACGAGGGCGTCCACAGCGTCACGACCTATCTCAGAGGAAGATCGAGAAGTCCGCAGCCATTTGGAATAGGGCTTCGCAATGCCTTCGATATCTGAAACGAGGGGCGTATCGTGCGGCAGATGAGAGGCCGGATGTTGGCCGACCAAATTGATGATCGGCACGTGCGCGCGGCTCGCATTGTGCAGGTTCGCGAGGCCGTTCGCAAGCCCAGGGCCGAGATGCAGCAGCGTGCTGGCTGGTTTCTCGGCCATGCGAGCATAACCGTCTGCTGCGCCGGTGACCACGCCCTCGAAAAGGCCCAGCACGCAACGTACTTCTGCGATCCGGTCAAGCGCGGCGACAAGATGGATTTCAGACGTACCGGGGTTTGTAAAACACACGTCAACCCCGCCGGCCAGCAACGTGCGAATTAGACTCTCTGCCCCGTTCATCTCGTTATCCTTACAGACTCTCGGCAGGTTGGCAAAACAAACGCTCAAGCGGGTGGGTTAACGGAGCGCTTCCTCGACGTAGCGAGAGAGCACGGATGCCAGCTTCTCGTAATGCGCAGAGATGATTTCCAGATGATCACCGGGCACAGTTTCCACCTCGAATCTGTCCGCCAGGTGAGCCCAAACTGCCGCGGGGTCGGCAGGGAAGTCGGTGAGAATTTCGGCCCTGATGAACTTGATCTTGCCGGCGTAAAACTCAGGCTTATAGCGCGTCAGCGCCAAATAGGCGCACTCGCGGGTGCGTTGCATTGCCGGGGATAGCGACACGTCGACCGGCAATTGGTAGGACACCCTTGGTGAGGACGACCTGCGCCGAGAAGGGCGAACGATGAGAGAAAGAGCTTCGCCCACAGGCAATTTCATCGCAGAGGTCGCGCGACGCGTGGTTAGACGCGTCACCAGACGGGCACGTTGCGCGAGTGACAAGTAGCGTATGTCTGGGTAGGAATCTAGCATTGCCAGCAAAGCCACCTTTTCGCCGGCGGCCGTAAGCTGCCGCGCCATTTCAAACGTCACCAGCCCACCCAGCGAATAGCCGGCCAGCAGGTAGGGCCCGTGGGGTTGCACCTGCCGAATCGCACGGAGATGAAACTCGGCCATATCTTCTATCCGGTCGAATGGCTCCTCCGTGCCGTCGATACCCTTGGATTGCATTCCCTGGATCGGGTGCGCCGTCCGAATGTGCTTTACCACTTGGAAAAAATCGATGACGCTTCCGCCCAACCCATGAGTGATAAAGACCGGAGGGTATGCGGGGCCGTCTTTCAGCAACACCAGAGGCGGAAACTGCGGGTCTGCGGGTTGTTCCAATACCGCGGCCAGAGCTGAAATCGTGGGCGCGACGTAGATGGTAACCGGTTGGAGTTCTCGACCGCATGCAAGCGCGATTTCGTTGAATAGTTGAAGGGCTAACGAGGAATCTCCCCCGAGATCGAAAAAGTTATCTTCGATATCGACGGACGGGCGCTGTAGCACGCGCTGCCAAATCGAGGTGAGCATCTCGACCGTCGTGGAAGTCTGCATGGGGTTCACATTACACCCCGGCGAGTGAAATCAGGAACATCATCCGACGTTCCGCGTTGTCTGACTAGTTGCTCGATCATGAATGCGCGAATGCCCAATAAAGTTCTCGTGCTTTGGTGTACAACGGACCGAAGGGGAGCGAACGGTCGCCGATGCGGGTGATCGGAACGACCTTAGAATAGTTTCCGGTAGAAAAAATTTCGTCCGCCTTCTCGAATTCCTGGTAGGTGAGGGTCTTCTCGACCACGGTTACACCACTGTCACGCAAGAGGCCGATAGTTCTTTGGCGAGTGATGCCCGCCAGGAACGTTCCGTTTGGCACAGGAGTAAACACAACTCCATCTTTAGCCATAAAGACGTTTGCCGTGGCGAGTTCGGCAACATTGCCTAACGGGTCACATACGATGGCATTGTCGAAGCCGCGGGCCTGCGCCTCAAAAAGCGACCGCGCATTATTGGGATAAAGACAGCCCGCCTTGGCATCCACCGGCATCGTCTCCACTGTTGGCCGACGATAGGGAGAACGCGTGATCGAGAACCCTTTGGGAACACGCATCGGGGCCTCGTAGATCGAGAGACACCACCGAGTGGACTCGGGATCATGTGCCTGAACCCACGGCCCTTCGTTTTCGGCCCAGTACATGGGACGGATGTAAAGCGCAGCGTCCTTATCGAAGCGTTGGATGCCTTCGCGTGCGAGTCTTACCCACTCTTCCGTCGAAACTGTCGGCTTCAGATAGAGCTTCTTCGCGGAATCATTTACGCGAGCGCAATGGAGGTCAAGGTCGGGGGTGACACCCTCGAATGCTCGGGCCCCGTCAAACACCACGGAACATAGCCAGGCAGCATGGGTTCGTGGACCCATGATTCCAATATTGCCCTCCTGCCAAGTTCCTTCGAAGAACGTCCAGGTTTTCGACCAACCGCTTCCAAGTGGCAATCGGTTTCTCCCTTGGGTTGCTGGCTACTATCGAGCGGTCGCGCTAGGGGATGGGCACGACGGGTGCTCACGATGCAGTCGCAAAGGGGGCACTCGCGACACATGAATCATTATAAGCATATGTAATTAAACGCTTTATGTCCAGTCAAATCTTAGCGTGCGGGTTACGCCACCGCCATGTCGGTGTCCTTTGGCTCGCACCGCCAAGGGTTGAGGGGAGGTAACTGTCCAAGTGGTTTCAGGTCGATCTTGAGTCTCGGCGGATCAAGCCTTGTCTTGCGGCCCGTTCTGCTTCACTCTTTCCTTAGCTCGGGAGAACCGCGAATCCCGCCTTAGGAGACGAAAGGTGGCATCGCCGAGGCTGGGGGGCTAACGTGAGTGATGCGAAGAGAGCACTCATTCGATGCGAAGTAGCAATACGGGTCTTGTGATGAATTGAAGGGCGTTGATTTCATCCACCGCACGACATATAAAAGGCTCAGAAACAGGCTCTACTGTAATGCCTAGAGACAATTCATCCTTGGACACGCGAGGTTCTTGCCCTAAGGACTCGAGATGAATATCGTAGCGAGCGATGACTTCAGCCACGCTAGCCACGACACCCCGCTGATCTTTGACGTTCAGACCCAGATACCAGCGAACCGGGCGGGGATTCTCACAGATCTTCAGCTCGGGTGAGTCTACGAATCCAACCGCACTCCTAGCCCTCAAATGACCCTGCACGAGGTCACGAGCAATCTCGATGAGATCAGAAACCACGACGGCTCCGGTCGCATCTCCCCCAGCGCCACGACCGTAAAACATCTGCGTTCCGATCTTGCTTCCAGTCAAGAAGATCGCATTGTTCACGCCTTGCACCCTGGCCAGCATCGAATGGCGGCTCACCATCCATGGCCGCACCGATACTTCGACCCCGGATTCGGTGTTCTCCGCCGAACCAATAAGGCGGATGGTGCTGTCGAGACGATTTACAGCACGAACATCAGCTGCACGAATCTGGCGAATACCACATGTGGGAATCCGAGACATGTTCAGTCTTCCCCCGAAAGCCATTCGCGCAAGAATGCAGAGTTTGTCGCGGCTGTCCACGCCGTCGATGTCCAGTGAGGGATCGGCTTCGGCGTAGCCTTCCTCCTGGGCTTCCTCTAGTGCCTTGTCAAACTCGATGCCACCATTCTCCATCTGGGTGAGGATGTAGTTGGCAGTGCCATTCATGATGCCGTAGACCGCGAACAACTGGTCGCCGGTCGTCGACTCATGAATAACCCGCACAATGGGAATGCTCGATGCCACGCTAGCTTCAAAGCCAATGGGCAAGTTCCGGGGGGCCGCAAGGGCGAATATGGCATCGCCGTGTTCCGCCAGCAAATTCTTGTTGGCTGTCACCACGGCCTTGCCCGCTTCCAGGGCGGCACGCACGAGCTTGAGAGATTCGTCCGTACCCCCCATGACCTCGACAATTATGTCTACGTCGGGGGCGGAGACCAGTTCTTTCCAATCGGAAACGAAGCGCGCACCACGGGGGATGTCCTGCGGTTTAACCTCAGAACGCCGACAGATGGCTGTAACCTCAAGCCTGACCCCGTTTCGCAGCTCGATTAGGTCGGCATGCTGAGAGATAATGCTTGCCGTGGCACGGCCGACCGCGCCGAAACCGACGATTCCGATGCGCACTCGTTTCATACGGTTATGGAGAAGATCTTGCCCGCACATCCCTGCGTCGAAGTTGCCACAATCGCATCTTGAATTGCAACTGGTAGAGGTTATGGGCCCCTAACCACAGTTACCGAAGGCCCCGGTTTATGACGGATGGGTTTTGGATAACGATGGGGCACACCCCGGCGCAGGAGAAGGTGGGATCACCCCCGGCAGTCTAATGCGAGTTAAGGTGTAATTTTAAAGACAACCCCGAAGCCGGAGTCATTGCCACCGCTCCTCGTCGTCCCGTAGAGATTGCCTTGTTTATCGAAAACCAAGGCACTGTAAACGTACGAACCGTCGATGCCGCCCGTGAAAACGTACATCGAGTTATAGTTCCAGGAGCCCCCCGAGTTTGTTAGCTCGTAAACCGTTCCGGCCTCGTATGTGCCGTCGCAATGGGTAGCGCCCCAGATGTTTCCAGATGAATCCAAGAGAAGGTTCCCGAAAGCTCCCGAAATGTCCCATCCAGGCAGGCTGTAAAGGACGGTGAAATTCCAGCCTTCACCTGAGGGTGACAGCTCGAAAATCGTGCCTCCGCTATTCGCACCACCTCCGGTGGCTGCGCCATAGAGATTTCCGGTACCATCAAATATCAAGCCAGCGTACGGAACATCGCCGTCGCCCTGGTGTGTGAAATTGTGTAGAATGCTCTCTTTCCATGCATACTTAAGCTGCGCGCTCGTGGTTGACGCCACGACTACCTTCGTCAACTGAAAAACGGTGCCGTATGCGGATGTGCCTCCCGCGGAAGTCGTGCCGTAGAGGTTGCCCTTCGCGTCCAGCGTCACCCCGGCGACGGGATTTGCGCCATCGGTACCACCGGCGAAGCTGTACAGCACAGTTTCTTGGTTGTTCTTGCTGAACTCAAACACCGTTCCGACGCCGTACGCACCTCCAGCGTTAGTCGTACTATAGAGGTTGCCCGCGCGATCCATGATCAAACTCGCCTGTGGATTTGCCCCGTCAGTAGTACCCCCGCGGAAACTGTACAGCACAGTCTCCTGGCCACTCGCGGTCACCTTGAACACGGTGCCGACGCCGTATGCACCCCCAGCGTAGGTCGTACCATAGAGGTTGCCGGCGGAATCCATCAGTAGACTTGCTTCAGGGTTTGCCCCGTCTGTCCCACCGGCAAAGTTATACAGAACAGTCTCCTGGCCACTCGTGGTCATCTTAAATACCACTCCGAGTTGGGAGTTTCCGCCGATACTGGTAGTGCCATAAAGATTGCCAGCCGGATCCATCACTAAACCAGCAAGGGGAAACTGCCCGTTGATTCCGAAGTTGTAAATTACGCTGAAGGTCTGAGCTTGACTTCGTGGGGTCGCGAATGCCCCGAGCGCAACCACGAAAGCCAATAGGCGTTTACAGGCAGCTGACATCGATACACGTTTCATCTGAGCTCTCCTTGCTACTTCAAGAACCGTTTATCCCACGCCCATTGCAAGCTCCGATGTCTCAAAGAAATCCACCTCGAGCTTCCCGACGATTGAGAAATCCACGACTGCGCCAGGGGCCCCTTGGCAGTCAGTTGCAGGCACAGATTACCTAGTCAACTTCAAAGGGGTCGATTATACACCAAAGTTAGTTGCCTCTTCTTCCACAGGCACTAAGTCGGGCACTTTTCGACCCCTCTCGATTCGACGCCACTACATGTCGGAATTGCGTGGCTGCCTCAACCTGCAAGAAAACCTTGAACCTATTCGGAACCAGACTTCCCTCACTAGGCAATCGTATTTACTTCGAAGTCTTTACAGGTCAATCTCTTGGAAGTATTCTAAAAGGCTGGCGTTACTCAGAGATCCTCGATTACGGAACAATTACCGGAACGGACAGCATACGTGCCGCCTCGTCAAGTCTGACCAAGTTCCTGCTAGATCAGCTGGGAGTATCCGCCTAGAGGTCTCGGGAGTGGCTCGGCCCAGTTATCCGAAATCCCGCAGTTATCGATGCACCCTCGTTTCGTACCTTATGCTGAAGCTCCGCGCCACACATCGTTTGCGGTTGAATTCGTCACGATCTGTCTCAGCTTGTAATCGCAAGAGAGCGCTCGCCACATCACCAGTGCCAAAGTCAGAACACCTTGGTTTTGAATTCATCTCTGAATGTGCAATTCTAGTTCCCGCCAGCTCCCCAGGACAGAAAAGGTACACATGGCCCAGCATGGCCAATTTTCGGATCAGGTGCCACTGCTCAGCATTATTGTCCCCGTTTACAACGACTGGGCGATGCTTGATGCATGCTTGCAGTCCCTGACGCACGAAACCGGAATCCCGTTTGAAGTGATCATCGTCGATGATGGTAGCAAAGAAGCTGCACCAGAATATATCCGGCGCTGGACTGAATGCTACCCGCTGACTATCGTCCAGCAGGATCACGCTGGGATCTCAGCTGCCCGAAATCAAGGGATTCGCCGCTCGAAGGGTCAGGTGTTAGTGTTCGTTGATGCGGATTGCAGAGTTCAAGTGAACTGCTTGGCGGCGCTTGCATCAACTGTAGCTAATTCGTTGGAGCACAGTTTTTTCCAACTACATTTGGTTGGAGATTGTTCAGGAGCGATCGGCAGAGCGGAAGAGCTTCGACTGATGACACTTCAACATTACCTGCTTCAGCCCAACGGTTGCATTCGATACTTAAATACCGCGGGATTCGCCGTTCGCCGTGTAAAGTTGGGCGCGGCGGAGGGTTTGTTTGATCCGGCAGCTAGCCGGGCTGAGGATACGCTCTTGCTGGCTGACCTCATCGCGCAGCGGGGGGAACTTCCTTTGTTTGTCTCACAAGCCACGGTCCAGCATGCCATACCTTTATCTTTGATAGGGTGTCTGCGCAAGGACATCCGGTCAGCTTACGCTGAAGGAAGGACCTACGACATTATCGGGTCAAAAGGCGTGAGAATTCGAATGACTAATCGGGAACGTTTCGGCATCCTGTGGTCTACGTGGAAAGCTTCCCGCCAAGATTCGATCGGCAGGTTAGCGTGGTTTGTCCTGGTTTTAAGACAATTGCTGCAGAGAATTATCTCTCTGATTTACTGGCTATTGCGGGGTCGCACTAAGTCTCGCGGAAGAACGAAAAGCGCCCGAGAGGCTCGGCTTTAGGGAACGCTACCCGATTTGTGGATGCCCGCCAGCACAACAAATTCTAGGAAAGTCGTGAAGAGCGACAGTTAGAACGCAAAACAATGAGATTCTCTTCGCAATCTTCACCAGACTGATCCCGAAACTGCTTCTGCTCTCTGTTGTGATTCACAGACGACGGTCACGGTTCTGCTCGAGCAACTCGCTATGGCACAATCTTGAATGTGTGCTGATACGCGGCGAATGCATTGCCGTAAATCGTCACTCGATAAGTGCCGGCCGCATAACCCTTCGTATTGACGCGGTAACCGTAGACACCCGGGTTGTGAGTTTGCTTGAACACGTCGGTTTTCGCGAGCACGATCACGGAGACGGGATTCCCGTTGGCATCGGCGGTCTGCTGTATCACGATGCTGGCTTCGCCGTCGGTGACCGGGTCGCCCGTTCCCACCGACGTCAGACTAAATGCCACCGGTACAACCTCCCCTGACGTGAAGACCGTGCTTTTTGGCACGACAATGGCAAAGTTGGCTAGACCCTGCTGATTGGTGGCGCCGAGACTGACTGCCACGAATTCCGAGAAGCCTTTAGTCTTCCCCCTGACTGTAGGATCCCCAAACCCGGTGAAAATATTTTGCCATTGATTTTCACCGATTGGAGTCGTGAGATAGCCGGGGTTGACAATCGGCCCCGACGTGCTGAAGTCAGTTTGCACCAAAATCGTCGGCTGGGGCTCGCTGGGACAAGGGACGGGATTATTGTTGTTGTCAGTACACGATACCTGATAGTCCACGCAATTGCCTCCCGCACCGTCGTAAACAATGCAGGTCGCACTGGCGAATAGCGTTCCGGCCACGCGCTGAGAGAAAGTGGCCTGTGTGATCTGGACGGCAACCGTAGTCATGTTGATGCCGTTGAACTGTGTGTTCGGCGGATATTGGACGATCTGGTCGTGGGGCCCGAAGTCGAACACATTGGGCTGAGTTGGGCTCAAAGGCAGGGTGATTTGGAGCGTGGTGGGGGGCGCCGCCGCAATAGCGACGCCAATCGGGGCCGAACCGACCGCGATCGTCCCGGTGATCGTGTTGGTCGCCGTGGCAACCACGGAAACGGTGTTGGCGCCCGCATTCGTAACATAGGCGGAAGATCCGTCGGTGGTCAACGCGACCAGATCCGGCCCATTGAACCCTGTCACCGTGGCTATCACATTGTTCGACGCCGTCGCGATTACGGAAACGCTGTTCGAGCCTTGGTTCACCACATAAGCCAAGCTGCTGTCTGGCGTGAAGGCTGCGCCGCCCGGGACCATCCCCACCGGAATGGTTGCGGTCACCGTATTGGTGGCGACCGAAATCACCGATACGTTATTGCTGCCAGCGTTTTCCACGTATGCCAAACTGCTGTTCGGGGTAATCGCCACCCAAATCGGTGACGTACCTACCGGGATGGTTGAGGTCACAGTATTGCTGGCGACCGAAATTACTGAGACAGTGTTAGATCCGAAATTGGTGACGTAGGCGAACGTGCCGTTCGACGTGGGCGCCATTGCAACCCCGTTCGGAAGCTCCTGTACCTGCACGGTGGCCACCACGGTCTGAGACGCAGTGTCGATCACCGAGACGCTATTGGATCCTAGGTTCGCCACATATGCCTCTGTTCCGTCCGGTGTGAAAGCAACGCCCTCGGGACCCGACTGAACCGGAATAGTGTTCACTACCGTATCGCTCGTAGTGTCGATCACCGATACGCTGTTCCCCCCGCTGTTGGTGACGTATGCCTGTTGGCCGTTGGGAGCGATGGCAACTACCTTGGGGCTGGTTCCGACGGATATCGTAGATACCGGCAATTCGGTCGCAATATCGATCACGGAGACTGTGTTGCTACCACTGTTGGCCACATAGGCGAATGGACCACTTGTCATCAGATAACCGTGGGTGACGTTATTTGCGTCCACGTATGCCCCCACGACCTGGCCGCTGTCATTTAGGTTGGAAGGCTCGGTCAAGGTGGCGCCAGGGAAGTCGACGATGGTCAAGTTCTGGGAACAGACCACACCTCCGGACTGATTTGTGCAGGTGGTCAGGAACGCATGCGTCCCCTCCTCGGACGAGGTGTAAGTACCCACCACCCCGCCTCCATCGGCGATGCCGTACAAAGTAGTGTTGGTCGCTCCAGAGACGTCGAATGTGCTGAACTGTCCATTGCTGTAAGTGAGTCCTTGGAGGGGACCAGTCGGAAAGCTGGTACTGTAAGCCCCGACGATGGTGCTGTTCTGGAACGGAATTCCCAACAACTCGGTGAAATTTGCGCCAGGAAAATCCAGCGTAGTGAAGGTCCCGTTGACGAGCTCAAATCCGTTTTGGTTGCCGTTACTGTCTATCCCTGACCCAACAATCACCCCAGTATCGGTGATAGCAGAGACGTAGGTGGCACAGCAAGCGAATTGAGGGTCGGTAATTGAAGTAACTGTGCCGTTGCTCAAGAGAAAGCCGTGACCAACTCCTTGGCTGTCGTTGTAGGATCCAACAATGTCGCCGACATTGTTGATACCGACGGCCTCGGTAAGCGTGGCACCGGGGAAATCAATGGTTGTGAATACGCCGCCAGTGAGCGAGAAACCATGCGTCACACTACTCGCATCGGTGTAGGAACCCACCATCTGGCCGGCGTTGTTGATTCCCAGCACCAGAGTCGATGCGGCTCCAGGTACATCAACCGTGAGGAACTGTTGTCCAGCGGCGGACGCAGTCATGAGCATCGCCACGGAAAGCACGAGTAGAAGGGTGAGAAAGGCGCAACGCTTAGTGGGTTGGGCAACCATAGATTTTTTCCTCGTGACGTGCGTGTGTGAAATGCCCTGGATCCTTGAACTACTTACCCGGACTCCGATTTATCCACGCTCATGCAAGTGGGGGGACTTGCAGGTATATCTTGGCCCGGCCAAGTATGGTAGCCAATAACTTCCGTGTCAAGGTGCAATAGTTTGCACGTTCGAAGCTTGCTCGGCGATGCCCTGGCTAAGGGTAATCCCGTGTTGGTTCAGAGTGTTCATCGGTAACTACGCTGCTGTGCCCTCTTCTCAGCGACGTGATCAAAGGATATTTTGAACACCGTGCCTCCGGTTCCGCAGTATGCCGCGGTACCGTAGAGGTTTCCCGCACTGTCCAGCGCCAAACCACTGAAAGGCTCGCACCCCGTCCGCTCCCCCGGTGAAGGTGTACAGCACAGTCTCTGTGCCGGTCGTATGGATTCTGTCCCAAGGTTGTATCAGCTCCAACAGGCGCCGGGAGGCTCGGCTGGCAAGGCGGGATGGAGAGTCCCGCGAAGGAGCGCCCGAATTATCCTCCTGGTCTCGACGGATGTCAACAAAAGAGGTATCGCGCCAGCTGTGTTGACCTAAAGGGTCCCAGGCGCTAACATTCCCCGCAAATGTCAGGTCCCACACCGATTGTCGGCCAGGTTCTCGGTCACTATCGAGTGCTGGAACAAATTGGGGCCGGCGGTATGGGACTGGTCTTTCGAGCTGCCGACGAGCAACTCGAGCGGGATGTCGCGCTGAAAGTGCTTCCCCTAGGAATGCTCGCAGACGAAGCAGCTCGTAAGCGCTTCCGCCGTGAGGCGCTTCTGCTTGCGAAGTTAAATCATCCCAACATTGGGACGGTATATGAATTTGGGAGCCAGGACGGTGTGGATTTCCTGGTTATGGAATTGGTGTCCGGAGTCCCAGTGGATTCCAAAGTTGCCGTCGGGCGTCTCCCACAAAAAGAAGTCTTACGCCTCGGTATTCAGTTGGCCGACGGCTTAGCAAGTGCCCATGCTCAGGGAGTCGTTCATCGGGATCTCAAGCCCGCGAATCTGCGTTTGACGGGCGATGGCCGGCTCAAGATCCTCGATTTCGGACTGGCACAATTCGTGCGGCAGCCAAGCGATTTCGGGGTCACAGCCAGCGTGTCAGAGTTCAAAGAAGTTGCGGGCACTCTGCCGTATATGTCGCCGGAGCAACTAAGCGGAGAAGTAACTGACGCCCGCAGCGACATTTGGGCAGCTGGCGCTGTCTTATACGAACTGGCGACGGGGCGGCGCGCATTCCCGTTTAGTCAGGCGTCCCTCCTCATCGATGCCATCCTGAACAAATATCCCGAAGCTCCGAGTGCGTGCAAACCCGACATTGCGCCTGGGCTGGAGATGGCAATTATCAAGTGCCTCGACAAAGACCCCGAACGGCGCTATCAGTCCGCCCGGGAGTTGCGAGTCGACCTGGAACGGTTGACGATGCCGCTCTCGCAGCCAGTCTTTCCTCAAGTCCCAGCCGCCGTTGCGGCGCCTTCTTCATCGGCGGCGCCCGCTATATCCCGCCGGGTGCTCACGAGGGGAATTGGGGCAACTGGTCTCACGGTACTGCTGCTCGCGGGCTTGATCGCCTACGTCGTTCTTCTGCGAGGGAAGCGGTCGGCGGAGCCCGTGAGTCAATCGGTCAACAAGCGTCGTTCGGTTGCCGTGTTGGGTTTCAAGAATCTCACTGGACGATCGGAAGCAGCTTGGCTGTCGACGGCTATTCCCGAGATGTTGACAACTGAGCTGGCCGCCGGCGAAAAATTGCGGACGATTTCCGGGGAGGAAGTCGCGCGCATGAAGATGGATCTTTCGCTACCCGATAGCGACGCCCTCGCAGCTGGCACTCTGACCCAGGTGGGAAAAAATCTAGGGGCGGATTTGTTGGTTTCGGGTTCTTATGTGGCGTTGTCTGGCGGCAAGATTCGAGTGGACCTCAGACTGCAAGATGCCGCGAGCGGCGAAACGTTGATCTCGGTGCCGGAGACGGGAGACGAGAATAATTTGTTCGAATTGTTAAGCCGGGCCGGAGCACAGTTGCGTGAAAGATGCGGAGCCGGTCAGATTGCAACCCAGGATGAAGCGGGTGTTAGAGCATCGCTGCCTTCGACCCCTGAAGCCGCGAAGTTATACGCTGAAGGACTAGCCAAGCTCCGGGTCTCTGACGCACTGGCGGCCCGTGATCTGTTGCAACTGGCGATTATTGCGGATCCGAATCATGCCCTGGCTCACTCGGCGCTAGCTGGAGCCTGGTCACTTCTCGGCTATGACGAAAAAGCACGGCAGTCGGCCAAGAATGCGTACGATCTTTCGGCACAGCTCTCGCGCGAAGACCGGCTGTTAGTAGAAGCTCGTTACCGGGAAAACTCCAAGGAATGGGACAATGCGGCGGATAGTTACCGTAGGTTGTTCGGTTTCTTTCCGGATAACGTCGAGTACGGGCTCCTGCTAGCCAAGACGCAGACTCTCGGCGGTAAAGGCAAAGACGCACTGACTACCGTAGAAGCGTTGCGAAAGCTGCCTCCGCCGGCCAGCGAAGATCCGCGTATTGATCTGGCCGCCTCGGACGCCTGGCAATCCCTGGGAGATTTTAAGCAAGGACAGGCTTTGGCTTCTCAGGCGGCCACGAAGGCCAAGGCGCAAAATGCGAAATTGATTCTCGCCCGGGCGCGCTACGAAGAAGGAGCGGCTTTTGAAGGCCTGAACGACGCCAAGAATGCGATGACGTCTGCCGAGGAGGCAAGCCGAATCTACCAGTCGGTTGGCGATCGCTATGGCCTTGCCAGCACCTTGGAGGTCAGTGGCCAGGTGCTTTTCGATCACGGCGATTATTCCGGCTCTCTTGGCAAATATAAGGAGGAACTTGCTATCGCGCGTGAAGTGGGGAATCGGCGAGCAGAGTCCTCCGCGCTGAACAATCTGGCGCTGGTCGTCGACCAGCAAGGGGATATTGAGCAAGCAAAAAAACTGTGGCAAGAGGCCAGCGGTATTTCCCGTGACGTGGGTGACAAAAACAATTTAGCCATCAATCTGATCAATGCTGGAGGCGCTCTCAAGGATCAAGGTGACCTGGCTGGAGCCGATAAATTTTATGAGCAGGCGCTTTCAGTTTCCCGCGAAATCAACAGCCAAAACGGAATCGCGATGTCTCTGACAGGCATGGGTACCGTGCGTGACGCACACGGCGATTCTGCCGTCGCCAGAAAGTTTCTGGATCAAGCCGCAGCCATAGAGGTCGCGACCGGGCAGGGCAGCCCATCCAGTGACAAGCTGATTGATATCGGCGATACTGCGCAACATCTGGGAGATCTCGCCGGCGCACGGAAGAATTATAACGACGCGGTCGGCCTCGCGCGTGCTGCTGGCGACAAGAGCATGATCGCGTACGCGCTCATGGGACTCGGAAGCATCGACACCAAGGCAGCTGATCTTACTCAAGCCCACAAGGATTACGACGAAGCCCTGACCTTGCGTAACGAACTGGGAGAAAAGGACAACGTTTCCGCAACCCGTGTTGCCATTTCTGAATTGGCGATTGAAGAAGGGCATGCAGCGGATGCGGAGACGGCGGCGAGAGACGCTCGTGACGCATTCCGGAGCGCGCATAAGAATGATGATGAGATTGCATCCACGGCCGTGCTCGTCCGGGCTCTCTTGGCTCAGGGCAAAATAGAAGAGGCGCGGCGAGAAATCGAAGCCACTACTCCCAAAGCCGCTAAGAGCCAAAATCTCGCCGTGCAGCTTGAATTCGCACTATCTAAGGCTCGCACGGAACTAGCGTCGACGAAATCCATTGCTGCCAGGACAACTCTGAAGAAGGGACTGGCGGACTCAATGAAGGCAGGCTATTTCGGTTACCAATTGGAATTCCGGTTGTTGCTCGATGAGATCGAACCGCCATCGGGAGATTTTGCCGCATCGCACGCCCGACTTATGCAACTGGAAAAGGAAGCTAAAGAACGAGGATACGATCTCATCGCCCGCGCTGTTGCGGCCAAGCTATGAAAATTTCGACCAGACTCCCAATCTGTGTGCAAACTCTTTCCTCTTGACAGCCACGCCCTAAGGCTCCATACTTCGCGGCGAATCTTGGCGAGCTACCCCCCAGCTTGCCCTGGGCACCTTGTGTATAGCGCACGTGTATGGGGGCGCTTTCCCGTCCCAGCGGGTGACTCTCAGACTCGTGCCTCAAGGTGCAGGCTGCGCTTTTCGAACCGAAGGTAGGAAACGTGCACAACTAGGTTTGTATTTTGCGGAGAGATGACCATGCGATGGATTTTAGTTGCCGAAACTATGATGCTCTTGGTGCTCCTTCCTTTTGTGGCTCCTGCGCAGAACATCATTAAGACGGTTGCGGGTGGCGGCAATCCTGCGGGCCCTGCGCTTTCGGTCGACATAGGCGTTGATTGGGCCATCAAGGACGGTCAGGGCAATGTTTACATCGCCGCGTCGAGTTCAGCGTATGTCTTTAAGATGGATCCATCAGGCAATCTGACCGTCTATGCCGGGACGGGGTATCAAGGTCTGGGCCGCTCCGGTGCTCCGGCCAATAGCACCCCCCTTATTTTTCCCTTCGGCTTGGCGCTGGACAGCCACAGCGATCTCCTCATCGCCGATGATCTCCACGTATGGGCGGTGAGCGCGAAGACCGGGAAACTCGAAAATCTGGCCGGAAATTCGACGGCGCAAACCTACTTTGTATGTCCGGCGGGCACCGATCCCTGCGGCGATGGCGGGCCTGCGACTCAGGCGGAACTTAACGGATCTTTGGGCGTTGCCCTGGGCGCGGGCGGCAAGATCTTCATTGCCGATACCTATGATTACCGCATCCGGGTCATTCAGGCTGGGATCATCAACGCGTATGCAGGCAACGGCACCGTATGCCCTGATCCCACCGCAGTCCCGGCCTGCGGAGATGGTGGGCCTGCCATCAACGCAACCTTCAACGCTCCGCAAGCGGTTGCGGTTGACCTGCAAGGCAACGTGTACATTGCCGACACTGTGGATAATCGCATCCGCTGTGTAATCGGCACCGTCGGCGGCTGCGGGGACACACAGCACCAGTACTCCGGAGGGACCATCGTCACGGTTGCCGGCAACGGGAATTATTGCGACCAACTGAATTGTGGGGATGGCCTGCCGGCCACCCAAGCCAACCTCTATCACCCCACGGGGATTTTTGTTGATACTTCGGGCAACCTTTATATCTCCGATAACTATGAGGGCAGAGTCCGCTTTGTCAGTGCCAGCACCCAACTGATTTCGACCGTAGCCGGCCCCGGCGGCGGGTGCTCTCAACAGAGCGACCTCCTGGGCGATGGATGCCCGGCAACGGAAGGCTCTTTTGGCCCGAGCGGGGTGTTTCTGGATTCAGCCGGCAATATGCTGATCGCAGATGCCTTTAATGATCGCATCCGTGAGGTGAGTGGAGGCATTATTAGCACGATTGCCGGCGGCGGGCTGGGCGGAGATAACGGCCCTGCAACCGGAGCCGTGTTGGTCGATCCGACAACTTTGGCCCTCGATTCCTCAGGGAACCAACTTATCGTTGACACAAACAACCGTCGCATCCGTCGCGTGGACGCCATCAGCCACAATATCACCACCATCGCCGGCACCGGGAACGGCGGAGACAGCGGCGACGGTGGTCCGGCCACTGGCGCGACCCTGAATTATCCAGTTGGAATTGCCATGGATGGGGCGGGAGATTATTTCATCGCGGATGTAGGAGCTAGAGTCGTCCGCCGGGTGGACGGAGTGACCCAGACGATTACAACCTATGCCGGCACCGCGTACACCTGGTGCCCGCTAAGCACCGACCCTTGTGGAGATGGAGGACCCGCCACCAGTGCCACCTTTGCGACTGATGGTCCCTACAGCGCCGCAGTTGATGCCGGAGGAAATCTTTTCTTAGCTGATCCTTCTGACAATCGCATTCGCTGTGTAATCGGCACAGTCGGCGGTTGCGGAGACACACAGCACCAGTACACCACAGGGACTATTGTCACGGTTGCAGGCAATGGCACACCGTGCCAATCTTCGCCGAATTGCGGCGATGGTGGTCTCGCTACCGATGCAAATTTATGGTTCCCATATGGGATAGCGGTTGATGGAGCTGGCAATCTCTTCATTGCGGACAGCGACGATAATCTGGTCCGACGAGTGGATGCGCACTCACAAATTATTTCGACGGCTGCTCTCAACGGAGCTTTTGCTTTTTCCGGAAACGGCGGCCCCGCCCTGGCCGCCAGCTTCGGTTTGCCCACGGAATTGGCCGTGGATCTTCAAGGTAATCTGTTCATCACGAGTCAGGCGTTTGAAGTCGTTCAACGTGTGGATGCAGCGACCCAAACGATTGCGACAGTAGCCGGCAATGCTGCGAACCCCACGTTCTTCGGTTTCAGCGGCGATGGCGGTCTGGCGACTAAGGCCACTATCGACGACTACGGCTTGGCGGTCTCTGGCTCTGGCGATCTCTACATCGCTGATACGTACAACAATCGCATTCGCCTTGTACACTCCACTCCGGCTCCCTTGGCCTCGCCAAGCAAAGTTGACTTTGGGAACCAATTCCTTGATACCACCAGCAATCCCGTGCAAGTCACGCTAACCAATGTGGGAGGAAGTGATCTTCTGATCTCGACGATCAGCACGACCGGCGACTTCGCCGAGACAAACAACTGTGGCACACTTCTGGCTCCCTCCCAGAGCTGCACCCTCAGTGTAACGTTTACTCCGACAAAGTTGGGGCCCCTGAAGGGACTCCTGAAGATTACCGACAACGGACCCAAGGGTGCACAGTCACTGGCCTTGTCCGGGACGGGTGTAGGTAAGTAACGGGCATCCCGCTCGTGTCCGACCGAGTAGGAAGTATAGAAGTATAAAGGGCCGACCTTCTCATGCCCTGCCGCTGCATTCTTGGCGTCGAGGTTGTCAAGTCGCCTTGAAGCATGCATCTGAAGCAGCAGACCTTTTAGCCAAATGACTGAGCCGTCCATAGGGCTCACAGACGCTATCGACGGCTCGATTTCCGCCAGGTCTAAGCCTGCGAATTTGTGGGCGCCAGTTAAAATGCATCGAACAGAACTCGCGGAGCCCGGAAAGGCGCCACGACCTAAGTTATCTTTGGTTCGATGACTCGCAATCCTTTTACCAGAGAGAAGTGCCTTGTGTTGAAAGTGGCCAGATGGCTCCCACGTTCGAGGGTGGTCGCAGCCACGATCAGGTCGTAAGCTCCGATCATCCTCCCGGCCGCCTGTAAGTCCGCCCAGAGGCGCGCGTGTTCATACGCGGTTTGCTCGGCGTAGGAGATAACGGGTAGCGCCGCCACAATGGCCTCGAGGTATTTTCGCCGTTTAGACTTGTGTGGTTCGACTCGGGCGAATGCAATTGGAACCATGACCCACGCGTTTCACCCTCGATGAGAAGAACCGTTCTAAGATGCTCAGTTACAAAACTGTGAGCTATGCCTTGTGGCCAGAATATCCCCATACTTACAGGCGTCCATTTTTGCAGACTGGAGAACCTCTGCCATTTGTGCCGCGCTGATCCACGTGGGCAGCGCAAGGGAACAGCAGTCCTCGGCGACATAGTTAAAGCGGGTGTCGCTCGTGAAACATGGCTGCTGTAAACACCGAAGTGTGGGCGCCAGCCATTCGCGGTTGAATTCGAAACTCACTGTCCGGGGAGATGTTGTGAGTCCACGGAGGGATTGGAGTTCAAAACCTTCCACGTCGATTTTTATGAAAGTGGGCGCCCCGAATTCAGAAATCAACGAGTCGAGAGTCCGAATCTGCACATCTATGGTGCGATCCCATACGGCACCAGAGTCCTTGAAACGCGCCGTGGAGGCGGCAATCCGAATCCATTCTCCGGAAAGGCTGCTTAGCTGATGGGCGTTACCGCTGATGCGCATTGGCAATATTCCAGGAGCTTCTCCGATGGCGCAGCTAACCACTGTCAGGCAGCGATGACGATGGGTCATCAACCTAGCGACGAGGTCGGGATTGGGCTCGACGGAAATCACTCGCGCACCGAGCGCGAGAAACACTTCTGTGTACTCCCCGTCGTTTGCCCCGACGTCAAATACAAGCTCTCCGCGATGAACGTACTCTCGATAGAAGTTTCGAAGGCGAAGGATCCTCTGCCAGTAATCGCGATTAAAGGTTCGGAGATATACAGCGCGCAGGGGGCGTTGCAATCGACGTGGAACTAGCTTTCTGATCATGGTCTTCTCCAGTCCAAGTTCGACACTCTATTCTACTGAGCAAGATGTGTCTCTGGCACGGGAGGCTGACGATCGGTAGCACTTTCGTGCCAATTCTCGTCCTTATTGCTGTTGTCGATGTCGCTCGCGGGATTTCAGTCCCGGTCGAGCATCATTGCGTCCAGCCGGGCGATCAACTGGACGGGCGCGGGTGTTACCGCAACCTTCCCAGACCTGAAACTATGGTAAATCCGTGGACACCTCCGACGCGCACGCAATGCGGATCAACCGTTGCCAGTGGCGCCTCGGTAGCGACGAGGACAAGCAGTTGGCCCGTTCTTAGGCCGAAACCGCCGACCGGCTCTATGGCCGACCAGCTTTTATATAAGACTTTCGACCCTAGCCATAAGTAGACCCGGAAATATGTGGTTTCGATTGACTATTGCCCCTAGGCCGAAGTACCATTCCTCACCCTGTCCCCCGGGGGCGGCAGCAGCCCCAGTTCTGGCGCAAGTTGGCTATCCGATCGAGAACGACCCCAGGAGGCTCCATGATCACCCATTTCCCGCGGCTGAACGCGTGGCTGCGAATTGTTCTGGTTATACTCGCAGTGGGCACGACACCTTTATTCGCCCAGATCTCCTTCAACGATTTCAGCAACGTCACTGGCCTGGCCCTGAACGGAACCAACGGTAATACAGCCGCGTCGGTGCTGAACGCGAACGGCCTATACGTGTTACGGCTGACGCCAGATGGTACGACTCTCGTCTCTGGATCCGCGTGGTTCCAAACTCAGCAACAGTCGGTTTCTGCGGGCTTCACTAGCGTCTTTCAGTTTCAGATCACGCATAACCCGATGAACGGAAATGGACCGGCCGATGGTCTTGCGTTCGTAATTCAGAATTCGAGCGGTAGCGGACAAGGCACAGCGGCGGTGGGCGGGTCTGGGAGCGCGATCGGATATGGCGTTCCAGACCCAGGCGAATTCGGCGTTCCCATTCCCAACAGCCTGGCGATTGAGTTCGACGACCAAGATAACCCCCCTTATGACCCGAATGCCAACCATATTGCGGTGCAGAGCTGCGGGACGGATCCAAACACCCAGGACCATCTTACGATTTGCCCCGATGGTAACCCTTCGAACCTGGGCATCGTCGCCGATCTTGGTGGTATTACTCTGGCCGATGGTAATGTCCACACGGCAGTACTTCAGTACGATCCCGGCACATTGAGCATTTTTGTAGATAATTTAGGAACTCCGTTGCTAGTGATCAGCGTTGATCTTACAACTCAGCTCAGTTTGAACAATGGAACGGCCTGGGTGGGTTTTACCGGCGCCACGGGAGGCAATACCGAGAACAATGACATCCTGAGTTGGACGTTCGCACCCGCGAACGTCCCGACCATGATCACTCAGACTTTGGTCTCTTCTCCCCAGACGACTGACACCAATTACATTTACGGAAGTTACAATCACAAACTTCAGTACCAGAACGCAAACAGCGGGGATAGCGTGGCGGTTACCGGGACTCCGATCAATCAGCAAACTTTCAGCCAAACCCGCCTCGCGGGTACTCCCTTCAGCAACGCTCAGTGCGTGATCTACGATGGAGCCGGAGGCAATTGCGAACTGTTTGAAGTGAATTGCTCGCAAACTCAGGGCAGCGATTGTACGGGCCTTACCTACGACCTGTTCAACAACTTCAACACCAGCCAGACCATCGTCGGCGCGTGCGTCCTGAAAGCCCCGATTGGTACTAACAACTGGCAGAACATCATTGAGACCTTCACCCAGACCCGTAATGATCCGGGAACACACTCAGGAAGCAAGGGTTTCTCCGATTTTATCGTCGCCCAAAACTGCACTGCGCTGCCCGCCGTAACCATTACCTCTCCGGCAAACGGGTCCACGGTCATTGTCGGGCAGACCGTCACCATTGGCTTCTCTTGCGCTTCTGACCCCAACGCGCCCTTTGTGACCATCACCAGCTGCACCGGATTGCTCAATGGCAACTCGGTGAACAACGGTCAGATGGTGGTGTTCAATCAGGTCGGCCCAGGAACGCTGGTGGTAACGGCAACAGATAGCGTGCAGGACACCAGCACCCAGACCTCAAACTTCACAGTCGGGCAGATGCCGGCCTTTACCAGCGCCAACAATGCCACATTCCAGGTTGGAACGCCGGGCTCATTCCTGGTCACCACGACCGGCTTTCCAGCGGCAGCGATCACCGAGAGCGGCGCGTTGCCGAGCGGAGTGACGCTGGTGAGTCACGGAGACGGGACGGCAACACTCGGAGGTACGCCTGCGGCTAACACTGGCGGGGTGTACACCATCACTTTGCTAGCCAGCAATAGCGCTGGCAACGCGATGCAGACCTTCACATTGACGGTACTTCAGGCGCCTGCCATCACCAGTGCGAACAACACCACCTTCCAGGTGGGTGTGCAAGGCAGCTTTACCGTGACCACGACAGGATTTCCGACTCCCAGTTTGAGCGAGTCCGGGACTCTGCCCGGTGGGGTCGGCTTCCACGATAACGGCAACGGTACGGGCACGCTCAGTGGCACGCCGGCAACCAGTGGCACGTTCAACATCAGTTTCACAGCTATCAACACCGCCGGCTCATCGGGGCAGAACTTCACTTTGATGGTGACGGGCGGGCCGCAGGTGAGTTTCTCGCCCACCAGTATTAACTTCGGCAACGTGCGAATGGGCAACCTGGTCTGGCAAAACCTGACGGTGAAGAACGTGGGTACCGCCACGCTCCAGATCAGCAACATCAACGTGACTCAGGGCCAACCGCATGAAGACGATTTTTCATTCTTCAGCTTTTGCGGCAGGTCGCTCCCAGCCGGCAAGAGTTGCCCGGTCATTGTCTACTTTTATGCTGATGACTCGGGCCAAAACACGGCGACCTTGAATTTCACCGACAATGCTCCCGGCAGTCCGCAACAAGTTGCGCTGTCGGCGAACGTAACTGGTAAGCACTAGATGTTAGTTGGAATGCCGGGCCTGCCAAAGGCCCGGCTTTTCATGTCTTGGAGGATGTGGTCCGAGAATCCGCTTTCGCCCTATAAGAGACCATGCCGGCACACGCGAAGCATTGGTTCCAGCTACTGCAGCTTCGTGTACTCTGCCTTGGCCTCCTTCAGGATGGGGATGTCGGGATCGGCATCTTTCCAGAGCGCGAGGAAATCCTTATAAGCGGCAAGTGCCCGACTGCGGGCAACATCAGCATCCGCTCCGTGCGAAGCTTTCGCTTCCAGGGCAGTGGCACGGGCCATTCCCAAGTGCGCCAAAGCTCCCGTCCAACAGTTCCAGACGATCCCGTTGTGGTCGAGAATCTTCTGAAACTCCGCAGCGGCAGCTCCCCCCTGCCCAGCCGCCAGATAGGCGTTCCCTCGCACATATACGGAATACAGGCAGGACATATTGGTGACGAACGCAACCTGCCCTAGCTCCAGTTGACCGCCCGATTGCAAGACCGGTTGCAGAAAGCTGATCGCTGCAGCCGAATCTTTTCTGGCGAGCGCTAACTGCGCCCGGATCGTGGGTAGCCACAGCCCTTGCATCTGCGTATCCAACGGGAAGTCTTTTCCCAGGTCTCGCGACAGCGATTCTGCTCTTGCGAAATCGCCTGACATGGCCGAAGCCATCGCTGCTTCAATGCGGACCCCCGGGCTGGTCGGCGCCAGCTTCAGACCATCGGCCGCCGCTCGCCGCGCCACAGCCGCATCCCCGAAAGCCGCTTGCCGCAGCGCCTCATTCTCCAGCCAGATTCCGGCGTTCTCCTTGTTGTCAGCGCGCACCGAGGAGTCCGCTGCCTTCTGGGTCAACTCCCGCGCCCGCCGTAAACGGCCGCCATACGTGGCTGTGTCCGCCTCCAATGAGAATCCATAGTTCTCGTAATCAGGTTTGGTGTTGAACCACGCCACCTGTTCGGCCATGCCGTGGGAGTCGCTCTTCAGGAAGGCCAATCCGTAAAGCCCAATCCGCAGCAGGTTGCTTTCCAGTTTTCGCGCCTGCGCTTCGTGCATGATCTTCCCCGCGTCGTCGAAACGCTGCAGCGCCAGCAGCACATTGCCGATATTCTCCTCCGTGCCCAGATCACCAGGCGACAGTTGAATCGATTGGCGGAATGCTTCTACCGCCTTCTCGTACTGTCCCAGGGCGGCATAAACGTTCCCCAGGTTGTTGTACGCGCTGCTGTGCCGCGGATAGTTGTCAATCTCCTCTTGGTAGGTTTGCGCCCCCTTCTCCAGTTCCCCGGTTGCATTTTCGTAGTAGTCGCCAGTGATCATCAGCTTTTCTCGCTCACTGGTGTTGGCGCGCAACTGGAATGCCTTGGTGAAATACTCCGCGGCCCGTCCGCTCTCAGCTTCTGCCAGATAGTCCTGGCCAACCGCGAGGTACGCCATGGCGAAATTCGGATCAAGCTCCACTGCCTTAAGATCGTGAGGCAAGGCCGCCGCTGGGTCGCTCTTCAAAACTCCTTGGGTGTACTCTTCTAGGGCTTCAAGCGAAGACGTAGTGGCTTCCGCCAGCCGAGTGTCAAACTTCTGCACGGTGGCCAGCGACTCGCCCAACTCAGTTCGCAACTTGGACGCCGCCCCGCCCAGTGCATCCAGTACTTTCTCCTTCGACGCCGCTGTCACCTGCTCCTGCGCCAGCATATCTCCGCTCTGGCAATTCACCGCCTTCAACCCCAACACATATTCGCTGCCCAGACTGCCAATCGATCCCGCAATATAAGCTCTACTTCCCGCCCGTTGGCAAAGCTCGCGAGTCACCTCTGGCGTGAGTTTCGTGCCGGCCGGCCGTGTCATCAGTCGCAAGGTCTTTGCAACTTCACCGTCGGAGAGCACATTGAGGAAAGGCGATTGCCGCAGCGAAACGTTCAGCGCAGTCTTCAGAGTGTCATCGAAGATTGCATCTCCCGTGCTGTTGGAAAAATCGGCAAGAACGATGGTGTCCTTCTCGGTCAATGGCCTGGTCCGATGCGAACGGTAGTAGATCCCGCCGACAATTGCCGCCACTATCACTCCCAACGCCACCATCTTCCCGATGAAGCCGCGAGCCTTCCTGGCCCTGCGCGATGATGGCCCGACGTCCGTTCCTGCCTCCTCCGTGACAATAGCTGCCGACGGATGCGACTCCGTGTCCCGCTTCAGCCGTTGCAAATCCGTTCGCATATCGGCTGCGTGCTGGTAGCGCAAATTGCGGTCTTTCTCGAGCGCCTTGCGGATGATGCGTTCCAGCTCTCCCGGCACATCTGGGTTCAACCGTATGGCCGCCGTCGGAGTCGAGTCCAAAATGGCTTTGTAGATCACTCCTGAACTCTCCCCGCGAAACGGCAGCGTGCCCGTCGCCATCTCGTAGAGCACCGCCCCAAACGAAAACAAATCTGTACGCGCATCCAGTTCCTTGGCCCTCACCTGCTCCGGCGACATGTACGCGACGGTGCCGAGCGTCGAACCGGGACTGGTCAAGTGCGCTTCGCTGACCGCCGTCTCCTGCGCCGTCACCCCCGCTGCCCCCGAGGATCGGCCGCCACCCGGTGTCACTTTCGCCAGACCGAAGTCGAGAATCTTCGCATGACCGCGCTTGGTCACAAAGATGTTCGCCGGCTTGATGTCGCGGTGAATGATGCCCTCGGCGTGCGCCGCATCGAGTGCGTCGGCAATGTCGATTGCCAAGGGGAGAAGCACATCCGTTTCCAAGGGGCGACCCGCGATACGGTGCTTCAGCGTCACCCCATCCAGATATTCCATGACCAGGAAAGGATGGCCATCTTGTTGCCCAATTTCGTAGATGGTGCAGATGTTGGGATGGTTGAGCGCGGAAGCCGCTTGTGCCTCCCGCTGAAAACGGGCCAGGGCTTGGGGATCACTGGCCACATCGTCCGGCAAAAACTTAAGCGCGACGAAGCGGTGCAGAGTTACATCCTCGGCTTTATAGACGACACCCATCCCGCCGCCACCCAGCTTCTCAACCACGCGGTAGTGCGAGATGGTTTGGCCGATCACTGGTGCAGAATGTTACGTCTGTGAAACTCGCGAGTCAATGAAGGCCGTGGAGTTGGCGGCCGCAACATGGTGGTTGGAGTAACATCTCGATTTCGCTCATCAACCGGGTTGTGAGCGAAAACCCCGACTTCATCAACAACCGGGCTTCATCGTGGCGCTGACTGCGCGGGGAGCCAAATTCGCTTCTTTATCGTTACCCGGCGAATCGGCCTGGAAATAGAGGGTCAACGAGGAGTCCTGATTGGACTTGGGTTTATCTCGCAAACTGACGGTGAACTTATTGAGAGGATTCGGAACAAACCACCAACGTCAATCCCATAGATCGTGTTCGCACAAAAAACCCTCGACTCCACGGGTGCTGGGTTGGTTCAAGCAGTTTAGTCCGATGTACGGATTTCTCGATTGTGTGAAGCAGCTAGAGGCCCGTTTCAGATTTACCCTTGGTTGATCGAGGTGCACTTCTTCGCGAGTGGGACCGTCAAAGATAGGCGGTTGGAGAGCTGAAAGCTGACAGCTTACTTCACCGCATGCAGCCGCGCGCTCAACCGCGACTTATACCGCGACGCGGTATTGTTGTGGATCACGCCCTTCTGCACCGCTTTATCCAGCGCCGAAACCGTCTGCCGGAACACCTGTTCCGCCGCAGTCTTGTCGCCTTTGGTGAGCGCCTCGCGCAACTGCCGCAGGGCAGAGCGCAAACGCGAAGTGTTGGCCCGGTTTCGGGCGGTTCGTTTCTCAGTCTGACGGGCGCGTTTCAGCGCCGAAAAATGATTAGCCATGGAAGCTTATTTACCTTCGCTTGAATGTCGTTGAGTCTAAATCGGCAGGCCGATTCCAACCTGTTTATTCTACGGGACTAACGCCGCGCGGTCAAACCGGTATTGGGCCAGGTATGTCATTACTTGCCATGCTCCATCAAAACGATGCGGGCGTCTTTCTTTGAAATCTGCACTTTTGCGACCCCGCCGACACATGTCGGTAGGGCAGCCCCTTGAGGCTTACCATCGGCGCAACGTAGAGTTCCCGTCACAGTCCAAACTCCCCCATTGAGGGTGGCGCTATACGGACGCTCGGACTCAGTTTGTTTCTTGCCGAAAACGGGAATTAACACGGCCTCCGTTATCGCTATTGCAGTTTCTGAGTTAGGTACGTAATCCCGCTCCGGCGCTCCCTGGCAAGTTGCCAGTGTAGCCATTGTCAAAACACAGGACAGAATCGCGAATGGTTTCATGCGGCTTCCTCTGTTGCCTTTTGCTCCAATGATCCCACCAATTCTTCTGAATTCCAAACGTGATCTGTCGGCCCGCTTCCAACCCATCTCGCCCATTGACTCCCCTCCATCCCCGAGATACCCTATCCGTAATGGCAGTTGCTTGCACCTTGCGAGCGAGCATTCCGGCGGGCTTCACCTCCACACCGAAGACGACTTTTTGCGCTGCAAACACCGCCTCGCCCGCATCTAATCCACCCGTCGAGCACCTGCACCCGGCGCACGGAGGCCGACGCCAAAACTGAATGAAGAAAAGTATCGAAATCACTCCTCATATTCAAACCCAGTTC
>Ga0210387_10000448_pt1 | contig 29481 bp, 21 predicted proteins | sample IncBWC7OmetaG_FD_160108 | JGI IMG/M metagenome (GOLD analysis project Ga0210387, IMG submission 160108) | Forest soil microbial communities from Barre Woods Harvard Forest LTER site, Petersham, Massachusetts, United States - Inc-BW-C-7-O ...
AGCGGCAACCCTTGAAATGCTTGCGCCCAGGCCGCGTTCCGCTTGGCGTCATAGGCCGGCTCGCCCGTCACGGCCATCGCGCCCGGGTTGAACTGCTTGGCCAGCCCGACGTCGAATGCCGGCGCGCTGTACACATCGTACGTGCTCTTGGCGTTGACGTACTTGGACGTCGAGTTGTCCGTGACCCGCCAATGCTGCACCGGTATCCCTTCGATGGTGCTGTCCGGCTGTACGCGCTGCGCGGAGACGTCGAACGACGTGTACGTCATCCCGTGCGTGACCCCTTTGGGTCGGAGGATCACCCAGTACTTCTTCCGACTGGGGTCGATGAGATACGTGGTGTCGTTGCCTTTCTTGCCCAGCGAATACGTGCCGGGAACCATGAGCGGCGGCTTGTCACCGGTCGGGTCCACGGGCGGCTTGGCCTCGCCGGTGGGCAGGACATCGGATCGCGCCAGCCCGCTGCTGCTCATCTGCATCTTGCTCGACATGAAGACCGACGGCTTGGGGTCGTCGGTCGATGTCGACGTCACCGTGACCGTCATCGTCAGACCCCCGCTCTGCAGCCGGCGGGCGGACGAAGGGGGTATGGCCAGTGCAAGGAGGGCTGGCGCGGCGAACGCCGCCAGGCGTAGGTGGTGCATCATCGTCGGTCTCCTGGGGCTACTGGATTGTGTTCATGGCGGCCGTGAGTAGCGCGACGGCCGCACCGGGTTTCCGAATCAACGGCAACTCCATATAGACGTCCTTCTTCACGACCTCTGTGGTTTGCTCCACCCCACCCAAGCGTGAGTCAGCCCACGGGCCGGGGATCGTCGTGTCCCGTCCCGTAGGCAGCGTCGCATCCTTGCCCACTATCTTGCGCAGCTGCTTGGACTGGTTCATGGCGGCGAACGCCTTGTCCATGTTGAGGCCGAACTGCTGGTTGTTCATCGCCGCCGCGTTGGTGGCCGCGGCGCGCGCGCTGAACAGCGCCCGGAATCCGTTGATCCAGGCCACCTGCAGCACGAGATCCCCGCTCGTCGACGGGAACGTGCAGCTGCCGGCATCGGAGTGCGGAGCGGCGGTGAGCGTCCCCATGACCGCTTCGACTTGGGCCCGCGTGAGCACACTGCACGGATCGCGCGGCGCAACGAGCGGCCCTGGCACGCCGCGCATGTCGGCAACGCCGTTGTACGCCAGCGGCTTGCCCAGTCGTCCGATCGCATCCTCGGCGAGCTTGGCGGCACCCATGAGGCCGGCGGTCGATGCGGCGTAGTCGATATGGAGCAGCGTATCACCTTTGAGCGCGAACAGGGTGCCGTCGCGGATCGCCGCCTGATCCCAGGCGTCGCTCAACGTGTCGGTCTTGCCCTTATCGTCGACGAAGAACTTGGACAGGAATCCCTGCGTGTACTGCTTGATCGTGGTCTTGCCATCCATCCAGTCGGCGCTCACTTCGAGGCTGTGGCCGTCCTTCGCCCGGTAGAGGCAGACGTGGCCGTTGCTGTCCGCGCTGATGTGATCCGTGGCGGCACGGTACGGCGTGTGGAGCAACGGCCCAAGGTACGTCTCCGCCTCGGCCTGGCTGACGTAGCGGCACGGATCCTTGTGCCAGATATCGTCCGGAGGGATCGCCGGCGTGGCGGTCGTCGCCGCGCTGGCAACGGTGTCGGTGGAGGCCGCGGCGGAACTGCCCGCGTCGCTGTGGGACCGGCAGCCAACGACGAAGACGATCGCGAACAGCGAGTATCGCATGGGAGTTGGATGAAGAGTGGTCAACACTTGCGCGCCAGCTCGACGCGACGATTCCGGGCGCGGCCGGCCAACGTGGTGTTGGTCTCGATTGGATGGGAGAGGCCATATCCGGCAGTCGCGAGGCGGCCCGCCGCCACGCCGTAGGTCGTCACGAGCGCGGTCTTGACCGCCGCCGATCGGCGCTCGGAGAGATCTTTGTTGTACGCCGCGCCGCCCAGGCTGTCGGTGTGGCCCTCGATCGTCACCTGCCAGGTCGGCTGCTTGGCCAACAGATCGGCGATCGTCTTGAGCGTCGGCGCCGACGACGGCGTCAGTTCCGCGCTTGCCGTGGCGAAATGAATGCCGTAGATCGGCACACGGCAGGTCTTGGTCAGCGTCTGTGCCATCGTGGCCGTCGTGGCGCTATCCGACCATTGGACCCGGACCAGCTCCTGCGTGCCGAGGCGGTCCCCGGCGCGCGTCGTGTCGTGGAACGTCCGCGTGCCGGTGATGCGGGCGACCCACGCCGTCGAAGTGTCGTCGACGAACCAGATGTCGAATCGCACCACCATGCCCGTCCCGAGCTGCAGGATGGCGGACGGCGCGATCTCAATGTGCGTGTGCATCGTCGAGAGCACCTGCGGGTGGTCGTTGACCAGCACGGTGATCGGCTCCGGCTTGGGGTCGACGCGGTGCAGTGTCGCCGCGCCCTCGATCCCGGTCATGCCGATCGTGACCTCGGCTTCGCCGTTGGCACGGAGTTGCTTCATGACGGCGCTCGACGCGGCCATCCACGACGACCCGCGGTGCTGGTCGACGTCCGGACTCTGGTTCCCCAACCAGATCTCACGGGCCAGCGTCGCCTCACGGTGCGAGACGGTGCGATCGACGTGAATCTTGCCCATCTTGTTCGACGGCTTGAGCACATTGGTCGCGTCGTCGCTCAGGTGCAGCTCGTCGGGCGTAAGGCTCAGGACTAAGATGTCGCGCTCGAAATCGTAGCGCGACGTGGAATCGATCGGCTGGGTGGCGTAGGTGAGCAGGACGCCAGGTTTGAGAGGGATTGTCTGTCCCGCTACTGCTTGTGGGCCGATGACGAGCAGGGTGGCCACGCTAGCGAGCGTGGCGCCCCTGAGAAATCGTCGCATGTGTTGTCGAGGCGGTGAGGCGAGGAGGGTCGCGGAAATTGCAGCCTGAAGGGTAATGCAGTAACCTCACCTCGTGAATCGGATACGGTTGTCTTGGGTCGTGGCCGGGATCGCCGTGGTCGTGGTGGCGTGGGGCGTCTTGAGCGCGTCGCCATTCGGTTTCGTCGGGCTCTTTCTGCTGATCATCTTCGGCGTTCCGCTGCTGCTGGGCCGCGGCCTATCGTCGGCGCTGCGCGTGCGGCACCGGGGCGCTCGCTTCGCCATCTATCTGGTGCTAGTGCTCGCGGCCATCTGCGTCGGCGTGTGGCTCTTGTGGTTGTTCAAGCCGCAGATGTAATCGCCAGAGGCTACATGTGGCAGATCAAGCCGACGCTCCAGCCGTGGTGGCCGCCGGCTTGACGCAATCGCTAGCTACACCCCGAAGCCGTAGCGGACTTGAGGACGTTCACCCGGCCGAAATTATAGGCGGGGTCAGGGCGCTTGCCGGTGATGTTGTCGGCGTTCTTGAGGATGCACTGCTCGACGGCCGACGGCGTGAGCGTCGTGGCTTGTGCCTTGATGACTGCCGCCTCGCCGGCAACGAGCGGTGAGGCGAAGCTCGTGCCAATGCCGATGAGATATTGGTTCTCTTGCCCGGGACAATCCGCGGTGGCCGAGCTGCACGCGCCGATGATCCAGATCGAGTCCAGCGAGGCCTGCGGTACGCTATCCAGGCCTAGATTGCCGCCGGGGGCGAACACGCCGACGCCCGCCGAACCGTAGTTCGAGTACACGGCGATGCTGTCGTAGTCCTGGAATGTCCCGGTGTAGATCGGGCCGGTCGCGCCGACGGAGAGGACATGCGGCGTGCCGCCCGGCCACTCCAGGCTGTCGACATAACTCGCGGTGGGCGTCGTCGCCGTATTGAAGTCGAGGGATTCGTTGCCCGCGGCGGCGACGATGACCGACCCGCGAGATACGCAGTACTGCACCACCAACTCGAGCAACGTCGCCAAGTCCATGTCCCCGCTGAGCTGGCGATTCAAGTAGCCGCCGAGGCTCATGTTGATCACATCGGCGTTCAAGTCCGAGGCGTAGACGAGCGCGTTGAGCAAGCCGAAGAACGTGCCGCCGCCGCTGTCGTCGAGCACGCGCACCATCGTGATGGTCGCTTGCGGCGAGGTGCCCGCGATCACGACCGAGTTCGTCGTCACGATCGAGCTCACGAACGTACCGTGGCCAACGACATCGTGATAGTACGGCAGCGGGTTCTGCTCGAGCGAGTCGGTCGGCGCGTAGGCGAACGATGTGCTGTTGGTGAGGTCGATCCGGCCGGCCAGCTCTTGGTGCGCGGTGTCGACGCCCGAGTCGAGGATATAGACGTGCATCCCCGCGCCTTGCGATGTGTGGGCCCACGCGCTGTCCGCGTGGGTCACGTGCAGGTTCCACTGCAGCGAGACCGCCGCGGCCGAGGTCGGCCCGGCCTTCGCGTGGACGCTTCGGGCCGCGGCGAACTTGACGATGCGCGGCGTGGATGCGGGTCGCAGCTTGAAGACGAAATCGGGGACCACAGCACGAGCGCCGCCGGTCGACACGAGCGCGCTCGCCGCCGCAGGCGACAAGCCCTTGACGAGCGCGAGACCGAAACTGGTCTGGACGCGCAGGATCTGCCCGCCCGCCTTGTGAATGGCCGCGGTGAGCGCCGGGGACGGCGTTCCCGGGCCTCCGAGCTCGACGATGTACCGTGCGGCGGCCGGGAGCGTGGTCGTCGACCGCACGTGGGACGTACCCGTCACCGTCGCCTCTGTGCAGGCGGCGACAAACCCGAGCGCCAGGCAAGCCAGGCGAAGACCAGCAGACCGAGACATTGTGGCGAACATGCGCGCGTGCACAGATGGCGTCAACTCCCTCGCGCTCCGGCGTCCCCGCGCTACATTGTTGCGCGTGCGCCCTCTTCGTACCGCCTGGGTTCCCTTCGCCGCCGCCGCGCTCGCGGCCTGCGGTCACTCCACCTCCCCGCCACCACCGAGCTTCTCGGTGGCCCGCCACCTGGACTCGATAGCGGTCTCGGCCGCACAGTCACAGGACCTCGGACGCGATTTCTACATGACATTCGCGATCGCCGTGCTCGGCGAGGGCATCTCCGCGGCGCCCGTGTCGCTGTCGGTCAACGGAGCGACGCAGACTTACCAGGGCGTCGGACTCGAGATCGTCGAGGTCACTGGAGGAGCGAACCCGGTGCCGACCGACTCGCTGTTCGTATACAGTCTGTGGACGAATCCGGACGCCGTCTCGCTGGTAGCGCTGGAGGCGTTCCAGCCGGACACGGTCGATGAGCTCGCCGACGTCGAGGATACGGTGGCGAATTCCAACTTCGTGCAGACCAGCACCTCGCCGGCCGTCTCGGTGGGGACGTTCACGCAAAGCGGCCGCTGCCGCGCGCTGACGTCGATCATCACGGGGTCGTATCTCATCAACGGCACGACGTGCACGAGCGGGACGCTCACCGGGTCCTTCCAGTTCCAGGTCAGCGCCTCCGGCTCGGCGCCCGCCAACACGTTCGTGTTCGGCACCACGTCGCTCCCCGCGGTGCGGATCGTGTTGCCCGCGGGAGACGGCGGACAGCAGCGCCTTCGAAAGTTGCTGCGTCACTGATTGATCGTGATCGACACCGGTTGTCCGCAACTGGCCATGCACGCCGCGACTGAATAGACGCCCGGCGTCAGGTTGGCGAGGGCCGCCGCGCCCGTCACCACGTTGCCGGCGCCCAGGACAATCGAAAAGCTGCTGCTCTTGTGCGGCTCGAAGGTACCCTCGTACCCGGTGAGTTGCGGGTTGCCAGGATACGCGACGGCGATGGTATCACCGTTCGCATCCCGTATCGTCAGCGTTGGAACCGGACCTGTCGTCGCAAACGGGATTGGTTGCGAGGTCGTGTTCAAAAGGACCAGGTCAACCGTCGTCGTGTCGCCGACCCGCATCAGCGTGTCATGCACGACCGTCGTCAGAAATAACCCATTTGGATAGGCGACGCCCGGGCGCGGGCCGGTTGCTGACGAACAGGCCAGGCTCGCGAGTAAAAAGGCGCAAGGCCAAGCGTGGCTACGCACCTTCGAAAGTTGCTGCGTCACTGAGTGACCGTGATCGACACCGGCTGGCCGCAACTGGATCCCATGCACGCGGCGACCGAATAGACGCCCGGCGTCAGAGTGGCGAGGACCTCTTCGTCGTTGAACGCCGTGCCAGTGCTCAGGACAGTTGGCGCCGTGTAGCTCTCGTGCGGCTCAACGGTAACCACAGCAATGGCCCCGAGGGAAGCGTACTGAACGGAGACGGCGTCGCCGCTCGCATCCCATATCGCTAGCGTTGGAACCGGCGAGGGAAAGTTGAGCGTGAGTAGTTGCGAGGTGGTGTTCGAGATGATGAGGTCAACGCTCACCGTGTCGCCGACCCGCAGCTGCGTCTCATGCACGACGGTTGTCAGAAATGTCCCGTCGGGACCTGGGAGCCCCCGGGGGCCAGTCGCGGACGAACAGGCCAGGAGAGCGAGCAGAAGGGCCGAAGGCCGAGCATGGCTACGCACGCCGACTACGGTAACGCCGTGAGCGGACATACGCCACGATCGCGGCGACGAGCGCGCCGAGTACTAGCAAGGCCACGGCGGCTTCGGCGATGAGTATCCGCATCTGGTCCATCATGATGAACGACCCGCTCTCCGTATAGAAGCCGTTGAACCGGTCGACGGCCGCCGGAAGCGCGAGCACGTCGGCCCTGGTCATCTCCAAGGCTCGCTCGTGCGGGCGGTACTGCGAGTAGAAGTCGAACGTGTGACCGGCGGAGTCGAGCTCGATGTGGCCGCCGAGGGCGTATGTGAGAGGGCGGCTGGCGATGAAAGCCGCGACACGGCGGGCGCTGGCGCGGTCGGCGTCGGCATCATCGATCAGCAGGCGACCCGGCATGAGGAAGTCGCCGGTGAACAACAAGGCCGTATTCCGGTCGTAGAACGCGACGTGCGTGGCGTTGTGGCCAGGCGTTGGGAGCACGTCGACGATGCGGCCTCCGAGGTCGAGCGTGGCGACACCGGTCGGCCAGCTCGTGGTGAAGCCGTAGAAGCGCTTCACGCTATCCAAGTCGTAGCCTACGACCTCGACACGAGGCAACCCGGCGAACTGGGGGTCGCCCGCGCGGTGGTCCAGGTGGCGATGCGTGTGCACGACCAGGAGCGGAAGGTTCGGTGGAAGGAGGCCGAGCACCGTCTGGGCGAGCGGCATCGCGTGCGGGTCGGCGACGTCGCCGTCGTCGATCAGGAGGGCGCGCGTCGACCCAATCAGCACGTACATGAAGGGCGCCTCGAACGTCGCGCACAGATTCTCGCGCAGGATGAACGTGTGCGCGTCGTACGCCTGCACCTGGATCGGCGGGGCGTGATGCGACGCGCAGTCTTTGGCGCCCTCGTCCCAGTGCATCGGGTACGCCATCAGGATTGCTAAGAGCATCATGCCGAATGTAACGTTCGTTTCATGAGCACGCGCAAGGGCCAACTACTGTCCTCGGCGGTCGACTACTTTATCGGGCACGGCGTCGCCGATCTCTCGCTGCGGCCGATTGCGGCGAGTCTAGGCACCAGCGCCCGGTTGCTGATCTTTCACTTCGGGTCAAAAGAGCAGCTCATTGTGGAGGTGCTGGGCGAGATCCAGCGGCGGCTGCAGGCGTCATTCCAGCGCCTCGTCGAGACCCGGTCGCCCATCAAGAGCTATTGGCTGTGGGCGACGCGTCCCGAAAACCTGCCATCGCTACGACTGCTGTACGAGGTGCAGATCATCGCGATTCAGAACCCTCGCGTCTATGGACGGTATCTCCAACAGAACGCGACCGACTGGCTCGCCATAGCCGAGGCGGCGATGTCGAAGTCACTGCGATCGAGAACAATGGCCACGCTGTGCATCGCGGTGTTCGACGGCCTCTTTCTCGAGTTGCTGAGCACCGGTGACCGGGCGCGAACAACACGGGCGCTCGACCGGTTCGTTGAGATCGCCCGGGCTAGTGCAGGATCCGGTAGAGCCGCGCGAACCGGTCGAGGGCGTAAGGGTCCGTCGGGTCGAGCACGACGGCCTGCTGATAGTCGGCGAGCGCGCTGAGGCCCAAGTCCCGCTTCGTGCGATCGGATTGCGACCAGAGCTTCTCGCGCGCTTCCCCGCGCCAGAGATGGTCAACGGCTCCCCCAGGCGCGCCGGCGACCGCATAATCGAGATCCGGGAGGGCGTCCCGCGCGCGGCCCGCACGCACGAGCATCTGCCCGCGCTCGAGGTGGAACTGCGTCTCGTCGCCGTAGCCGATCGCGCGCGTGTAGGCCGCCAGTGCCTTGTCCTCGTCGCCCTGAAGCTCGAACACCTCGGCGCTGTCCAGCACGATATACCCGGCCAACGCGTGTAACCGAGGATTGCTGTCGGCCATCGCTTGCGACGCATCGGCGAACGCGCGCATCGCCGCGTATGAGCCGCCCCAGCGCGGCACGATATTCCGGAGGTACTGTCGACGTAACGAGAAGCTCGCCGGAATATCCTCGAGCCCTTTCGCGAGGTATCGTTGCGAGACCACGGTGTCGCCCGACGTCCTCGCCGTATAGAGCAGCACCATGTACGCCTCGGCCGACCGAGGCGTCAGAGCGAGGGCCGAGTCGACGCAACTCGCGGCTTCCTTGAACAAGTCGTTCATGCGCTGCATCGCCTGCTGCGGCGTGTTCTTCGCGTAGGCGGTGCCCCGCGCGCTCCATGCCTGCCCCTGCAAGTAGACCGCTCGCGCGAGGTGGCCCGGTGCCGACGCCGGCCGTTCGCGAGACCAGCGCGCGAGGGGCGCGGCCAACGACGTATCGCCCGCCATGGCATCGTAGGCGCCGAAGAGGTAGCCCTCGGCGCGATAGTCGCGGTGCGCGCTGTCGGCCGCCGCCGTGAGCAACGAGTCGAGCGTCGAGAACTCGCCGCGGAGGACCAGGCGGCGGATCGCGAGCGCGTTCGCCGTCCGTGGCGGATACCCGTTCGCGCCGCTTGTTGGAATTGTCAGGGTACTGTCATCGAGCCCCGGCATGCCGCGAGCGGTCGCGTAGGCCGCGTCACGCGAGGCCTGCGTCGGGCCACCACAGGCGAATGCGCCGCATGTAACGAGCAGCAAGCCCAATACCCTCATACTTCGAGGGACGCGGCGGGAGGCGGCCAGGCAACTCGGGTGGCATATTGTACGCCCATGAGAATCTGCCTCGCTCTCGCGCTCATCCCGAGCGTCGCTCTCGGCCAGGTCGACCCCGCGTATTTCAGCGACATGCGGTGGAGGCTCATTGGCCCGTACCGCGCCGGCAACGTGTACTCCGTGACCGGCATCGCCAGTGATCCCAACACGTATTACATCGGGACACCCGAGGCCGGAGTCTGGAAGACGACCGACGGCGGGATCGTGTGGAAGCCGATCTTCGACGACCAGCACGTGCCGTCGGTCGGCGCCGTGGCGGTGTCGCCGAGCAACCCCAAGGTCGTCTATGTCGGAACCGGCGATCCGACCGGGTGGTCATTCACGCCCGGCAATGGCGTATACAAGAGCGCCGACGCCGGAGCAACCTGGCGGACGCTCGGCCTCGAGCAGACGAAGTACATCACGTCGCTCATCGTCGATCCGCACGACGCCAACATCGTGCTCGTCGGCGCGCTCGGCTCGCGAGAATTCTTCGGCGACACGAGTAGCACGCGAGGGGTGTATCGCTCGATCGATGGCGGGAAGACGTGGAAGCGGGTGCTGTTCGTCGACCCGTCCACGGGCATCGGGGGCATGACGGCCGACGCCGCCAACCCGGCGATCATCTATGCGGCACTTCAACGCACCAAGGCTGATTCGGCGCATCCGCTCGGCGTGACCATCTACAAGTCCATCGATAACGGTGCGACCTGGCATCCGGTCGCGGGCCAGGGATTGCCCAAGAACGCGAGGTTCGAGGTCGCCGCGAACGGCCGGCGTGTGTACGCCGAACGGAGTGGGAACGGCCGCGATGCGAGTGGGCTGTACCGGTCAGACGATGGTGGCGCGACGTGGCCGATCGCGACGAAGCAACTGCTCAGCGCGGGCGGCGGGCCGATCTATGTCGACCCCAAGAACCCCGACGTGTTGTATCTCATGGGGACCGCGATGTATCGGTCGACCGATGGCGGACATCGCGTCGACGCGCTCAAAGGATCGCCCGGTGGTGATGATCCCCGCGACCTGTGGATCGACCCCTCGAACCCACGCCGGATGCTGCTGGGCGTGGACCAGGGTCCGACGATTACGGTCGACGGCGGAGAGACCTGGACGCCGTGGTACAACCTGCCCAACGGGCAGTTTTATCACGTGTCGACCGACAACCACTTCCCGTATCGCGTGTGCGGCGCGCAGCAGGATAGTGGAACGGCCTGTGTGCTGAGCCGGAGCGACTTCGGGGAGATACGGGATAACGATTGGTATCCGATCGGTGGGTTCGAGGATACCTACATCGTCACCGATCCACTCGACGAGCGATGGGTGTACTCGCAAGGCTGGTATCGAGTGCTGCGGCGCTATGATCGCGAGACCGGGCAGGTCGCGGTCGTGTACAGTCCCTCGGACGAGGACCGGTTCAGCTACGCACCGCCGCTCGCGTTTTCGCCGCAGGACCCGCACACGTTGTACATGGGCGCGCAGTACGTGCTCGCGTCGAGCGACGATGCGAGAACCTGGCGGCATCTCGGCCCCGAGCTGACGACGAAGTCGATCGAGACCCTGGCGCCTTCGCCGGTGCAGGCGGGCGTGATCTGGGCTGGAGCCAGCAATGGGATCATTCAGGTCACGCGGGACGGCGGCGCGACCTGGACGAATGCGACGCCCCCCGACATGCCGAAGACGCCGCTCGGTCCGATTGTCGAAGTCATCGACGCTTCGCACAAAGACGCAGGCGTGGCGTATGCCGCCGTGGCTGCGTTCCCCGATCTTCGTCCGTACATCTATCGGACAACTGATTTTGGCGGGCATTGGGACCTCGTCGTGAACGGGTTGCCGCCGGACGTGCCCGTGACGAGCGTCCGGGAAGATCCCGTTGATCAGAACCTGCTCTATGCCGCTACGCTGACCAGCGCGTGGGTGTCGTTCGATCGCGGCGATCACTGGCAGTCCCTGCAGCTCAATCTGCCGAATACCGTTGTGACGGATCTCACGATCCACGGGAACGACCTGGCGATCTCGACGTATGGGCGAGCGCTCTGGATTCTCGACGATCTCACGCCGCTCAGGCAGGTGCGGTCGGCCACGGCGGCGAGTGCATATCTCTTCCAGCCCGAGCTCGCGTACCGCATGCGGTGGGACAACATCGAGGACACACCGCTCCCGCCCGAAGTGCCCGCCGGAGACAATCCGCCAGAGGGCGCGATCCTCGACTACTACTTGAAGACCGCGGCCGCCGGGCCGGTCACACTGTCGGTGTATGACGCCAACGGACAGCGGATCCAACAACTGTCGAGCGCCGCGCCGCCAGCGGATACGGTGCGACCGAATATCGCCGAGTACTGGTTGGCGAAGCCGACGGTGTTAGCCACGAGCGCTGGGATGCACCGTGTGGCTTGGGATCTTCGGTATCCGCCGCCCGATGTGATCAACTACAGCTACTTCGGCGATCTCCTCGACTATCGGGAATACACGCTCAATGTGCACGCCGTGAAAGGAACCACGCCGCGTGTGCAACCGACCGGGCCGCTTGTCGTCCCCGGAACGTATCGCATCGAGTTGGCCGTTGGCGGACAGACATACACACAGAGTCTCGTCGTACAGAACGATCCGCGCGTCCGGGTGACGCAGGCCGGCCTCGAGGCGCAGATGAAGCTGCAGTTGCGCATGATGGCGGGCATGAAGGTCAGTTATGCCGAGTTCGCGAAACTGCAGCAATTGCGGGCGACCGTGAAGGACACCGCCCTCGCGGCGAAGCTGCGCGCGCTGGCGGACAGCGGGTTCGGTCCCGCGAATCGTGACCTCACGCGACATCTCGAAGACATGGAATCGGGCGACATCGATCCGACGCCAAGTGATATCGCGGTCGTCGATGCCGACTGCCGCGCCATTGACAGTGCCCTCCGCCGACTGGCGGCAGACTCTGTGTCAACTGGGGGACCCGCATGCGACCGCTGATCCTCGTGGCACTGCTGGTGGCGTGTTCGGATCCGACGAAAGTCGCTCCGGCGCCAACCATTGGGGCGATCGCCGGTACGGTCGTGTCGCATTCGATCCAAACGCCGGTGGCTGGTGCGCAGGTCACGATCATGAGTCTCTCCGACACCACGTACACGGCGTTGGATACGACCAGCTCCGGCGGGACGTTCTATCAGAACAGCGTTCCCGTTGGACTCGGCCAGTTCGAGTTACGACACTTGCCCACCGGGTGCGATTCGGTGCTCGTCGCGGGGTTCGCTGTGCAGGGCGGCGTCGTCGACTCGACGACGATAGTTCTGCCCTTAGCGGGGCCCCAGGTGTCAAACCCGAAAGAGATAGCTCAACTTGAGGAAGAAGCTGTCCGCCTGGCGCCGGAGACCCGTGAAGTGGAGCGCCAAGGGTTCGTACGAATCGTTGCCATACCCCAAGAACGCCACCGTGCCGGGGATCGGCTGGTAGGAAAACAGGAACGAGCCCTCGAGCACATTGCTGGTCGCGGCGGACGCACGGGAGATGACTCCGGTCGTTGTGCTCTTGATGAAGATCGGAAGCTCTGATCGGGAGTCATCGCGAAGGCTGTCCTGGTACTGGGCGTCGTATTGGCCGACGAGCCGAATGAAAATTCCGCGCGTGATCTGATACTCGGCGTCGAGGCGCGGGATGAGCGTCCGGCCGACGGTCGAGCCGTCATCGTGCCGGTGATAGAAAATGCCGTTATACGTCGCGTTGACTCGGATCTGCTGCGTCGGTTGCCAGGTCAGGGTGACCTGCGGCAGATCCACGTCGGCCGAGGCCCACTCGAAGAAATTCTCGTCGCGGCCCCAGACGTACACGAGACTCGCTGAGAAGTGGGCGAACTGGGGCGTGGTCAGGTTGAAGACGTAGTCGGTGTTCGGGATGTCTTGCTGGTGCGGGAATGGGAGATAGGTCGTGTCGGTGCCCTGGATCTTCCCGAGATAGTACGTCGAATACAGGGTCGGATCGTACCCATAGTGTTCGAGATAGATCGCGCCGCCCACCACCCAGCCGCCGTGGACCGTGGCGGTCAGGTTGAATTGGTAGCGCTGATCTTCGGCGCGATGGAAGTCGGTCAGGTTGCGACCCGCCCACGTGTCGGAGATGCGGAAGTCGCCGCCGTAGGTCTCGATGAAGCTCCCCGGGCTGTCGTACAGCGTGATGCGGTGGTCGAGTGAGACGCTGCCGACGCCGGCGCGGGAGATGAATCCGCTCGCGGCCACGAACTGCGGGTCGATCTGCCGCACGAGATAGTCGAGACCGAACGTGCGTCCCGCGCGCGTAAACCGCGTGAACCACAAGGGCCCGGCGCTGCTCCCGGTTCCGCCGCTATCGCGCGTGATGCTCGACGCGCCCTGCATCTGCAGGCTGTAGATCTTGGCGAACGCGAATCGCGCGTCGAGGCTCGCCAGGCGGTTGAAGGCGCCCCCCTGCTCCTTGTCGGTGAGTGCGGCGCCGATCTGGGAGGCCGAGCCGATGTCGGTCCACGTGCGGAGGACGTTGAAGATCGGGTGGCCGGCGCCCGTCGCCGAGGAGTCTTCCTGGTCTTGGGCGCCGAGGTAGGCCACGGTGACGTCGCCGAGTTTACCGGTGAGCTTCGTGGCCGCGATCGGCTCCTCGATCTGGCGCGTGTAGATCAGGTTGTTCGGCGTGTTGAATTGCTCGAGGCCGTCGAGGAAGAAGGGGCGTTTTTCGGGATACGAGACCGCGTAGCGCGGGTCGAGCTGGAGCTTCGTGGCGTCGGATTCGACCTCGGCGAAATCCGGCCGGTACGTGCCGTTCAGCGTCAGGTTGTTGGTGATGCCCCAGCGAATGTTGCCGCCGAACTGGGGGCGCTCGACGCCATAGCGCCACGGGCGCGGGGCGGCGCTGTCGCCGTTCGCTTTTTGCGTGACGAACGGGTTCAAGTCGAGGACCAGGCCGCGATACAGTTGACTGAGTCCCACGAGTGTGCCCGACTGCGCGAGGAACGAGGCGGCGGCGATCTTCGTCGGGACCCAGCTTTGCTCGTGGCCCGAGTGTTGGACCTTTCTGATAATGTTCAGGCCCCAGTCCTGCGGGTCGGCGGACTGGTACTTGATGCTCCGGAATGGGATGCGGATCACGGTCACGTAGCCCGTCGTGGTGACGTGACCCTTGGACTCGAACACGAAATCCGGGTTGAGATCCGTGGTCGGGCGGCCGGTCTGGGTGTTGCTCGTGCTGAAGCCGCGGCCGGTGCGTACGCCCTCGGTGATCGTGCCGTCTTCTTGTATCCCGAGGGGATTCACGGCGAACACGAGCGCCTGACGGGAGTGCAAGAACGGGCTCAGAATAATCTGGATGTTGTCATCGGCGTCGATCTTGTCGCGATCGGCGAGCTTATAGTGCACGCTCCCGTGCGGCTCGAACGCGCGGATGCCGAAGTAGATCGCGCGGTGCGAGTACCACACGAGGACTTCGGTCGAGTCCTCCGCCGGCAGGCCGTCGACGGGTGTGTATTCGGAGAACCCTGTGAGGACGGCGGCCTGTTGCCAGACCGGATCGTCGAGCGTGCCGTCCATCGTGGGCGCGGCATCGATGCGCGGAATGTTCACGCGGGTCTGGCCGGCGCGGCCGCTGTAAATAATGCCGGCCGTTGTCAACGCGAGCAGAAATGGAATCGCCACGTCTGGCAACGTGGGGACGTGGCGCGTAGAACGCCATATGTGCTAGAATGTTTGCCATGACTCGCATGCACACAGCTGGCGCCGTCGGCATACTAGCGTTTGTCATGGGGACGAGCCACACCGCGCTTGCCCAGGGTCGGCCGTTCGCGTTCACGGTGCCCTTCCCTGATGCGTCACCGCTCATCGTCGCCCGCTATGACGCAGGATACGGCGAACGGACGTTCGAGCCGCTGTCGGGTGATCGCGTCGAGCAAGCGGCCGAGGTGGACCTCACGGTCGGCCGGCTCATGGTGCTGGCGAGCTCCGGTGTCGCGATCAACGGACCGTCGCCGGTCCGAGGCCTGGGGCAACTCGAGGCCATGGTCGACGCGATTCGTGTTGCGGGATGGCACATTGCAGTCAGCGGCGGGGTTCGTCGGGGATTCGACGGAAGCACGGCGCTCTTGAGCCGACTCGGCGTGAGCCATACGACGCCGACGTGGTCGCTGGCGTTCAATGCGATGGTCGGCCACACGGTCGCCGGTGGCGACGACGACGATCACGATGCCGAAGACTACTACGCCTCACTCGGCGCGACGGCGCGGATCACATCCGGCATCAGCGTCGGCGTCGAGACCGTGGCGTCGGATCTCGAGGGGCTGTGGCAGACGCACGAGGCCGAGGGTGGCGAGACGGTGTTCGCGGGCCCGCTCGTGTCGATTGGCCTTCCGGGACATGTCGTACGGCTCACGTTGAGCGGCGGTCCCGTCGTGCGGACAACGGGTAATGGCATCCCCGCTTACGGGGCCGCACCCGGTGTACCGGGGACGCCGGTGCCACGCATGGGGTACATGCTCCGTACCGCGTTGAGCCTGGGCCTCTGACGCGCTACCAGCGAGCCGCGAGGAGTCGCTGGCGCGCGGCGCTGTCGACGCGCACGCCGCGAGCGACGATCGCGTGAATGCGCCGGGTGTTCGCGATGTCGTCGAGTGGGTTCGCGTCGAGCACCACGAGGTCTGCGACCTTCCCCGGCGCGATCGTGCCGAGCGAGTCGGTGGCGCGGAGAAAGCGCGCGGGGCTGACTCGCCAGTTGCGCCAATAGGGCGAGGGCCGGGGCGGCGAGCATGCCCCAGATCTAGGGCGCGTTAGTCGAGGCGCAAGGCCGTGACAGGAGCGACCGCCGCCGCGCGACGGGCTGGGAGCCATGACGCGGTCAACGCGACCACGAGCAAGACGAGCGTGACCGTGGCCAGCGTGAGCGGATCGGTCGCTCCGACGTCGAACAGGGCGCTGGCGAGCGCTCGCGTCGACCACACGGTGAGCGCCAGACCAATGCCGGCGCCGATGAGCGCGTGCCCCATGCCGCGCCAAACAAACATCCCCGTGACGGCGCCGGCGCGCGCGCCGAGGGCCATGCGCACGCCGATCTCGCGGCGGCGGGTGCTGACGTTGTACGAGAGGAGGCCGAATACACCGACGGCGGCGAGGATGAGCGCGACCCCGGCGAATCCGCCGAGGAGGATCGTCCAGTGGCGTGGCTGCACGACGGACTCGTAGACCCGATCCTCGAGGGGCGTTGCCTGGTCGAGCGGCACGCCCGCGTCGATCGTCCGGAGCGCCGCGACAATGCGCTTCGTGGCCTCGGCCGGCGGACCGGCGGTCCGCGCGACGATGCTCATCCGCGGTGGCCAGCCTTGCGACGGCGGGACGTACATCGCGTCGGCCGGCTCGTCGAGCCCCTGGATCTTGATGTCGCCAACCACGCCGATGATCGTGCCCGGGGTGCAGGTCGTGCAGCCGCCCTCTCGCAGTTGGCGGCCGACGGCGCTGCCATCGGGGTAGTATCGATTCGCCCACGTGCGGCTCACGACGATCACGTCGGGAACCGAGGCGCTGTCGGCTGGTGTGAACAGCCGTCCTTGGAGCAGCGGGACCCGGAGCGTTCGAAAGTACTCGGATGTCGCGGAGATCCACGGCGACACCGGTTGCGCGCCTGACGGCAGCTCGGGCCGATCGGTGAGCGCGAAGTTGTTCAGATTGATATCGGTCTCGCGCGGAGGCACTACCTCGACCAGCCCCGCGTCGAGAACGCCCGACACACCGCGCACGAGCGGCAGGGCGCGCGCCCAGTATGCGGCGATCACGGTGTCGTTGCCGTACCGAGCGACGGGCAAGGACACTTGGACGGCCACCAAACCCCTTGGGTCGAATCCGGGCTGCACACGCACCAACCGCACGAAGCTGTTGAGTAACAGGCCAGCCCCCGCGAGCAACGGCAGCGTCAGCGCGAACTGGGCGATGACGAACCCGGCGCGAGCCGCGTGTGCGCCGCGGGCGGCGCCGACCACGCGACTGCCGGCGTCGTGACCACGCGAGAGGACAAACACCGGTGCGGCGCCCACGATCAGCCCGACGACGATCGCGATGAGGATCGCAAACCCCAGCATGGCGGCATCGGGCTTGGCTTGCGCGAGTCGCGGCACGTACGGGCCAATGGCGATGAAGATGCGGAGGCCGAGTACGCCCACCACCAGTCCTGCGAGAGCGCCGGCACCGGCCATGAGCAGGCTCTCGGTGATCAGCAGGCGCGCGATCCGCGCGCGGGTGCCGCCGAGCATTGCGCGGACGGTGAGCTCGCGCTCGCGATTCGTGGCGCGGACGAGGGCGAGGCTGGCGACGTTGGCGACCGCGACGAGCAGCACCAGCGCGACGGCGCCCCCGAATACGCCGAGCGTGTTACTCGCATCACCGAGGACTCGCTGGCGCAGCGGCGACGGAGCGACGCGCGCCGATCGATCTTGGAAGCTCGCCGTCCAGAGCGGGAAGAGGCGCTCGCTGACACCAGCGAGATCGCGCGTCGCCGCATCGAGGGTCACGCCGTTTGCCAGGCGCGCGATACCGATCAGCAAGAACGGGCCGCGCCGCGTCGGCGGTTGGAGCTGGAGCGCTGGCCAGATGTCGCCGGAGAGACGGCCCAGTCTCGTGACACCCGGCGGCAGGATGCCGACGATCGTGTGCGGGGTGCCATCGAGGGTGATCGAAGCCCCGAGTCCTGCTTGCGCGGCGAAGCGGGCGCTCACGACCGCGACTGCCGGCGCGCCCAGGCGCTCGTCGGACGGCTCGATGACCCTTCCCTTCGCTGACTGCACGTCGAGGGCGCGGAATACGCCGGCGGTGACGTAGCCCAGCGTTTGGCGAACGGCATCCGCCCCGCCGACTTGAACAGCCACATCGCGCGGTGTCTCGGCGCCCACGGCCGAAAAACTGTGTTGTCCCGCTTCCAAAGCGCGATAGTCGACCACCGACATGTGCCACGTATTCGCCATCGCGTTCCACAGGTCGACTTCGACCAATTGCTCATCGTGGGGATATGGGAGCCGGGACAACAGCACGGCGTTGATCGCGCCAAAGACCGTCGTCGATGCGCCGATCCCGAGCGCCAGCACGAGAACCGACGAGAGCGTGAACGCCGGACTCTTGATCAGCGCCCGGGCGGCGTAGCGTATGTCGTGCAATGATTCTTCGAGCCAGCGGATGCCGCGGGCGTCGCGGTGCGCTTCCTTGTAGCGCTCCACGCCACCGAAGGCCACCAGCGCTTCTCTCTTGGCGGTCTCCGGCGAGAGTCCGCGCGACCGAAGCTCCTCGGCCTCCATCTCGATATGGAGGCGCATCTCTTCGTCGACTTCGCGGTCGAGGCGCTTCTGCTGCAAAACGGCGCGCCAGCGGCTCATGACGCGCCCAGCACCTGTTCGACTGCCGACGCGAAGAGGCGCCACTGGGTGCGCTCGGCGGCGAACTGCTTTCGGCCGGCCGGTGTCAGGCTATAAAACTTCGCCCGGCGGCCTTCGGGACTGTGGCGCCACTCGGCCGCGATCCAGCCTCGTTCCTCCAACCGATACAGCGCGGGATACAGGCTGCCCTGGCCGACCGCTAGCGCGTCGTCGGAGAGCTGGCGCAGGCGCTTCGAGATGCCCCAACCGTGCAGCGGGCCGAGCACCAGCGTCTTGAGCACGAGTAGGTCCAAGGTTCCCTGGAGCAGATCCATGCCTAGATACTCGACAACGTATTGTCGAATGTCAAGGCATCACGCTAACATCCCCCTCCGCTCTGGGTTGCGGTCGCCGTTGATACCGGCTGCCGGGGACCTTGACCCCACGTCGTGTTGAACAGCGTCCCATTGTTCGCCGCGACGCTGTCGACGATCGTGGTACCCTGCCCTTCAGTCAGGGCGTACGAGGCGACGACATCCGACGGTACCGTGTTCGATGAATACAGGGCCGCGATCTCGCTGGCGGAGAGTACGCGGTCCCAGATCCGAACCGGGCCGATGGCGCCTTCGAAGTAGTTGGTGAAGTCCTTCGACCCGAATCGCATCGGGGCGGAACCAGGCGCCGGCGTGATGGTGACCGCGCCGCCGACGTAGGGGTCGCTGTGGCGGAACACGCCGTTCTTGTAGATCTCAGTCGTCTGAGAATCCGTGTTGATAACGCCGACCACGAATATCCATTGGCCCGGCGTGATCGGATCCTGGAAGTAGCTGCCGCAGCCCTTCTGGCCGTCGGGGTTGAACACGTAGAAGCTGATCCGGTTGCCGCGGTCGTCGCCCGGCACCTGGCTGTACATCCGGAACGTCCATTCCTGGTCGCCGCCCGCTCCCGAGACCTGACCTTTGCCGAGCCAGTGGACGTATTGCTCGATCGGCGAAGTGCCCGACGTCTTGGGGAAACTGAGCACGTCCGGGCGCATCCACACCGCCACGGTCAGACCGTTGGCGCCGACGCTCAGTTGCGGAGCGCTCGGGATCTCGGCGTAGCTCGTGGTTCCGTTGTAGACGAGATATGCTTCGGCCGCGGTGTTGCACGTGACCGTGGCGTTCACGGTCACTGAGCCGCCGGTCGTCAGATTGGAGTACGGTTGCGGCGCCGGAGCCGTGCAATTCGCGGGGACTCCCGTGATCGCGACGGAGCCACCGCCGACTGCGACACCGGTGACCGCGTAGTTCCCATTCAGGTCCGTCGTCGCCGCCGGTAGTGCGGCACCGCCGGATGGAGTCACGATCACTTGCGCGTTGGCGATGCCGCCACCGAGGGAGCTTGCGACGGTGCCGACGATTGTGCCGGTTTGCGGAACTTGGGTACAGCTGAGCTGAATGTTGACGACCGTGTTCGCATTGGCTGCGATCGAGTAGTTCACAGCCGCGGACGGCTGGCAGCCGGCCGGGATTCCGGAGAGCGCGATCACGCCGCTGCCGATCGGAAGGCCGGTCAACGAGTACGCGCCGTTGTTGCTGGTGGTCGTGCTATCAGCGACAAGCGCGTTTGGGATCTGAGCGGTTGCCGTGACGGTCACACCGGCCAACGCGCCGGCATTGGTTCCCGAGATGGTACCACTGAGCGAGCCGGTCGGTGGCGGGCCGGGTGGGATATTCGTGCACGCCGCGAGGGCGATAGTCAAAGCGAGATATACCGTGCGCATGGTGACGAATAGACGCAGGGCACCTCACCTGGTGAGCCAGCGCACATAGGTTGGCTCTATGCAGAATTCGAGACCCTCACGGCGCACGACGGCGGCGATTCTCATTCACGACAACGCGACCGAGGCGGCGAGCCGCCGCAGCGCGCGGTGGGCCACCCTCGTGGTGTGCGCCGTTGTCGTCTGGATCTGGCTCGGTCAGGCCAGTACGCACTCGATTTTCTTTGTTGTGATGGGCATCACAACCCTTGGCGCCGCGAACAGCGCGAGCGCGTGGTACCGGATGCGCCGTTATGCCGCGGCGCGCTTCGCGAAATACCGCGCGAATCCCTCGACGCACATCGTGTAGTTCCCGACGCGCTCGAAGCTCGCGGCTAGCTCGGGCGTGAGCAGATCCGCCTCTCGCTGGCGGAGCGTCTCGACGCTGAGATCGGCGCTCAGCCAGTCGCGCCAGCGATCGAGCCGCGACATCAAGTCGTCGAGATGCCATGAGACGTCGTCGAACTCGCCGAAGTGCGTGAGACACAGTCGCCGTGGCGCGAGCGCTCTCAGGCGTTTGACGCTGGCCGCCCAGGCATCGAGGTCTAGCTCTGGCGGCGGCGTGGGCGGCCGAACGTAGCGCGAGTTCGGCATGCGAACACCCGCGACATCGCCAGTAAAGACTACGCCGCTCGATGCGTCGTAGTACGCGTGATGGTGCACGGCATGGCCCGGTGTATCGATGGCACGCAGGGAGCCGATCATCTCGCCATCTTCCACCATCACCACGCGATCTTCGGGTACCGGCAGGATCTCGCCCCACAGTTCTCCCATGCGGGCACCGTACAAGCGCTCGGCGCTGGCGATCAGCTTGGACGGGTCAATTAAATGCTTGGCACCCTTCGGGTGCACAAACACTTTCGCGTTCGGCAGATGGCGGGTGAGCAGCACGCCCGCGGCGCCGGCGTGGTCCAGGTGGATATGCGTGACCACGAGACGCGTGATGCGCCGCGGATCGTAACCAGCGGCGTGGATTCCGGCGAGGAGAGCGGGAGTGGTACTCGACGGGCCCGCTTCCACCAGGGTGCCGTCCGAGGTGCCACCGGGAAGCAGGTACGACGCGATGCCGCTCGGGAATCCCTGGTACTGATGATCAAGCCGAACGTAGCTCTGGCTCATGCTCGATTGGAAAGTTCACCGAGTTCGCGATGATCAGCCGAACGTAGTTCTGGCTCATGCTCGACTGGAAAGTTCACCGAGTTCGCGATGATCAGCCGAACGTGGCTCTGGCTCATGCTCGACTGGAAAGTTCACCGAGTTCGCGACGATCACGCCGAATGTGGTTCTGGCTCATGCTCGACTGGACAGTTCACCGAGTTCGCGATGATCACGCCGAACGTAGCTCTGGCTCATGCTCGACTGGAAAGTTCACCGAGTTCGCGATGAAGCACAGGCGGTGCGCTTCGTGATGCAGCTCCCGCGCCCGGACGAGATCCGCGCCCGGGGCGAACGTGACGACCGGGCGCAGCACGACGCGACGAAAGCGACCGCCGCCGTCGGCCTCCTCGACCATCACGCCCTCGGCGCGATCGACGTAGCTCGTGATCACCAGCCCCGCGTCGGCGCAGAGGTGCAGGTACCAGAGTTGGTGGCACGCACTTATGGACGCCACGAGAAGCTCTTCGGGATTCCAGTGCGTGGCATCGCCACGGAAACCCGGGTCGGACGACCCGGGGATCGTTGGCTTCGGCTGGCCTGGAGCAGAGATCTCGTGTTGGCGCGAGTAGGCACGATAGCCCGACGTGCCCGACCCCGTGTTCCCCGTCCACTCCACGAGGGCCGTATAGCAGTGCTCTTTCAGAGACATGCCGAGAAAGTTAGTCGGTCCGCAACGCGACGATTGGATCGACTCGCGCCGCCCGGCGCGCGGGGATGACACACGCCGCGAGCGCCACGAGCCCGAGCACGAGGGCGACAGCGGCAAATATGGATGGGTCGTAGACCTGCACGCCGTAGACGAGGCTCGACACCACACGTCCGAGTCCGAGACCGCCCAGGAGGCCCAATACAATCCCGAAGACTCCGACGCGCATGCCCTCGCCGACTACGAGCCGAAGCATGCGGTCGGGTTGGGCGCCGAGCGCGATCCGCAGGCCGATCTCGCGGCGGCGTTGGTTGACGGAATAGGCGAGCACGCCGTAGATCCCGATCGTGGCGATCAGGAGGGCGAGTGCCGCGAATACGCCGAGGAGCACGGCGTTGAGCCGCGGCTGGGCCGCGCTCACCGAGAGCCAATCATCCATTGACTTCACGTTGGCCAGTGCCAGGTTCGGGTCGATCTCGTGAATCTTCTCGCGCACCGCCGGCATGATTGACTCGGGCGCACCGTTCGTCCGCACCACGAGGTCCATGAGCGGCCAGACACGCCACGCGGTGGAATAGTAGAGCGTCAGCGATTCGGTGCTGAGCGCCGTGTTGCGTACGTCGCCGACTACCCCGACGACCGTAAATCCGATCGTGGGATCAGCGGCCCGGTAGAGCGTGCGGCCGATCGGATCCGCGTCGCCCCAGAACTTCTTCGCCGTGGCCGCGCTGACGATCATCACCGGCTGCGAGCTCGGGCTATCCTGGTCGGTGAAGTCGCGCCCCTTGAGAAACGGAATGCCCATCGCATGGAAGTACCCGGGGCTCGCGATTCGCCAATCGACCGGAATCTCGGCGTCCTGTGGCAGCACCGACTGGCCACGGGTGAACATCGGGTGCTGAGAGTAGTTCCCCGCTCCGAACGGAATCCCGCTCGATACACCAGCAGAGCGCACGCCGGGCGTCGCGCGCAGGGATGCGAGCACCGAGCGGTAGAGCGGCTCGGCTTTCGTCGACAGTGGATACTTCCCGAGCGGAGGGGCGAGCTCGAACGTCATGAGGCCGCGGGAGTCGAACCCGACCCGAACGTGCTCGAGATTGCCGAGACTCTCGATGAGCAACCCGGCACCAATGAGCAAGACCGTCGCCAGGGCCAACTCCGCCGCGGCGAGCGCATTGCGGAGACGTGCCTGACCGCCGGACGCACCGCGGCCCGTTTGCTTCAGCACATCCGTGAGATCGGAACGCGTGAGTCGCCACGCTGGCGCGAGCCCAAAGAGCAGGCCGGTGACGAGTGTGATGGCAACGCTGAACGTGAGCACGGTCGCGTCAATCGGCACAGTGGACACCGGCAGCACATTCGGCGGCAGTACGTGATTGAGGAGCGACACGCCGCCGATCGCGCCGGCGAGACCAATCGTGCCCCCGAGGATCGAGAGCGAGAGACTCTCCGCGAGCAGTTGGCGGATGAGGCGATCGCGACTGGCGCCGATCGCCGTGCGCACGGCCATCTCGCCCTGGCGGGTGGCCGCGCGAGAGAGCAGAAGGTTCGCGATATTCGCGCACGCGATCAGCAGCACGAAGCCAACAGCGGCGAGCAAGACGAGCAACCCGGTCTCGAGCGGCTTGCTCACAACCGTGTCGTACAACGTGATCAGGGTGATGCTCCAGTCCTTGAGCTCCGGGTACTGCTGGTCCATGCGCAACGAGATGGTGTTCATCTCGGCCCGCGCCTGCTCGAAGGTCACGCCGGGCCTCAAGCGACCAAATACCGCGATCTGGTGGTTGAGGCGTCGTTCCTTTGACGGGTCGACCGTGAGCGGCGTATAGAGGTCGCCGCCGGTCAGGAGATTGAGTGACGCAGGGGCGATCCCCACGACCGTGGTCGGCGTGTCGTTCAAGATGATGGTGCGGCCGACGAGGCTCGGGTCAGAGCCGAAGCGTCGTTTCCAGAGGGCCTCGCCGATCATCGCGACGGCTGGCGCTCCGGGCTTCTCGTCGTCGTCGGCGAACGCATGACCGGCAATCGGCGCGACACCAAGCACGCGAGTGAGCGACGGGCTGATCGGCGCGCCGTTGAGCTGCTCGGGCTCGCCCGACCCCGTGAGCGTGTAGGGTGCACCGGCGAAAGCGCCGAGCGCCTGGAAATCCTTCGTTTGCTCGCGCCAGGAGACGAAGTTCAACACCGACGCGCCGATGTTGGGGATGTTCGCCTTGTCCTTCTTCTCGGCGACCTGGATGATCCGGCTCGGATTGGCGTAGGGCAGCGGCCGGAGGATCACCGCGTTGACGATGCTGAAGATGGCCGTGTTGGCGGCGATCGTGAGTGCGACGGTCAGGGAGACGGCCGCGGTGAAGAACGGCGACCGGCGCATCGTGCGCAGGGCGTAGCGAAAGTCGGTCAGCATCGCCCAACGGTGGCCCGGCGCGGTGACGGAGCGCAAGCGCCGGGTGATGGACGGTATGCGGGCGGTTACGACAGGAACGTTCCCGCCCGTATACCGTGCGTGGAGACTAGGCCCGCGCAGTGCCCCCGAGGTCCGACGTGACCTTGGCTTTCGCGGAGCCGAGCCAGAAGAACGCGGCGAGGAGCGCAATGCCCCATACGATCGCGAATCCAGCGATCAGACCCATGATCGCGGCCAGCGTCGCGGGCGGCACCATGATCGCGTAGATCCCGGCGACGACGCCGATGATCCCGAAGAAGAGCGTCCAGCCCCACGGCGCGTTCATGCGGCGCTCCATGATGGCCGCGTAGACCCCTATCGCGCCCGTCAGCAGCAACCAGTAGGAGACCCAGACAACCGCGAAGGTGAGGGAGAGGCCCGGGTAGTAGTACAGCGCGGCGATGCCGAACACGAGGCTGATGATCCCGCTCAAGAGCAGCAACCACCAGTGCGGCAGGAGGGCGCGTGCCTCGATCGAATCGACGATCTGGCTGATGCCGATGAAGATCGCCCAGAACGCGATGAGGAGCGCGAACGCGGCCACCGAGTCCATCGGTCGGGCAATGACGAGAATCCCGACGGCGAGGGCGAGCAACCCGCGCAGCAGGAGTGTCCACCTAGCCCGACCATACATGTGCTGCACGAGGTCCGACGCCATGAAGCCTCCGTTTAGGATCCATGAACGATGCGCGGATTGGGCGTCGTGGCAAGCACGACTTTGGTCACGGCATGGGCGCGTACTTCTTCGAGCGTGAACCAAGTCGGCTTCATCTCGCCCTTGGCGTACATCTGTGCTTGATCGACATAGTGTGTACTGCTGGGGTCGCCACTCGCGCCAAAGGTATGTACGGAAAGGGCATGGGTGGTCGGGCCGAACTCCACGACGCTCACGTAGGTGCCACCGTGCACCCCATACCTCCGGTGCTGGCCGGCGACATCTGTCGTGTAAACCGTAAAGACCGCACCGTCGTACCCATCCACGCCCGGGACGGGGATACTCGGCGCTGCGTCGCTGAACGCCGGGAGGTCGAGAATGGAGGTGGCGTGGTCGTCGACCCGTTGGAGGCGATTGCGGTCGCCCCACGGGACGGCGCTGTCCATGGCGATCCGGAGCGCGGTCGCGTAGTCGTGATCGCCCAGCTGATGGTGCCAAATGCTATAGACCGTCGTCGCGACCGACGAGATGGTCGCTCGCCGGTCCCAGTTGGCGAGCAGGGTTGTGCCGCTGTCGTGTACTTGGGCCAGCAACAATGGGATGAGACTGTCGGCCGATATCACGTAGGTGTCGAACGCCGCGGCTTTCCATTGGTCGAACGTGAACTTTGGCGTCGACGTGAGAATGCGGCGTGAGGCTCGCGCCCTCGGGTTTTCTCTCATGCCTTCTTTCACCATCGGCATGGGAAAGGCTGCGGGGTCCGGGTTGCCGGTACTCGTCAGCAGAAACGGCGACGAATTGCAGTTCTCCATCCAGCCCGTCGCCGGATTCGTGAGCTGCGGCAGCGAGTCCATCGGGTAGTACCCGTTCCACTCGGTCGCCGGATCGCTGCCGTCGACCGGCTTGGTCCAATCGAACTTGGGATCGCGTCGCGGGACCGCGGCGTTGTAGAGATAGAACGTGTTGCCATCACGATCGGCGTACATCACGTTGCCGAACAGCATCGCGAGCGGGTGCAGCGCGGCTTTGAATTCCGGCAGCGTGTGGGCTTTCGTCATCGCGTACCACTCCGCGAGCCAGCCATCGTCGGCGAGTCGTGCGATGTGGGCAGCGACGGGCTTGCCATTGTACGACGCGACGATTGGCCCGTGGTGCGTGGACACGAATCGCACGCGATGTCCGCCGATCTCCTCGAAGCGTTCGGTGGCCGTGCGATAGCCTTTCCCGTAGCGATAGGCCAGCGGGTGCGATGGGTCATCGAACGTCTCGACATATCCATCGGCCACGTCCGCCGAGTTGTCGGTGCTGACCCAACCGAGATTGGCGTTATGACCCACGTATGGGAGTGGGAATCCGAAACGCGTGTAGCCAGTGAACTCCCAACCCTCATCGCTATGGACGTGGCCCTCGTAAACCTGGCCCGGGCCGAAGAACGGCAAGTGCGGGTTGATGAAGAGCATCGCGTGGCCCGTGGCGCTCTTGGACGGGCCGATCACCCAGCCGTTCGAGCCGTTCGACGGTGTTGTGAATTTGTCGAAGTAGCCGCGGCCGACCGGGAAAGGGACGCCGATCTTTGGGTCACGGACGAAGCCGAGTACGTAGTAGTTGTAGCGAATAAACGCGAGCGGGTACCATGGCTCGATATGCTTCAGGTACCGCCCCGGGTGTCCCTGCATGTAGAGATTGAGGCCCGCAGCGAATGCGTCACAGAGCGCCCGCGTGTGTGCATCGAGCCGGCCATACTCGGCGACCGCGAGCCGCGGAATGTCCAGCGCGAGTGTGAGGCGGTCTTCCTCGGCCGTCGAGTCGCCGTACATGGCGGCTCCGCGGCCAAGCGCCAGCATGTAATTCGCCTCGATCCGCGGAAAATTGTCCTCGGCCTGCGCGTAGGCGAACCCGAATACGGTGCTCGCGTCGGTCGTGCCGAAGACGTGCGGGACGCCGTACGTGTCGCGGTAGATCGTCACTGATTGGGCGTGCGCGCGGGTGCCGAGCGCGAACAGAGCGACGAGCGCAATGCGGGATGCCCGACGGGCCGGGATCCAGCACGCCGCGAGGGCCACGGCGGCGACCACGAGCGCGACGCCAGCGAACGCGATCGGATCCGTCGCGCTCACGCCATAGAGCAAGCTCGCCAGGAGCCGCGTTCCGGCGAGGGCCACAAGGGATCCGAGGACAATGCCGGCCACCGCCAGGATCGCCCCTTGCCGCAGGACGAGCCCGAGGATGTCGGCGGCCCGCGCACCGAGGGCGACGCGGATGGTCAACTCGCGCTCGCGCTGCGCGACGAGATAGGAGATGACGCTATAGACGCCGAGCGCGGCCAGGAGCAATGCGGCACCGCCGAACACTCCGACCAGGAAGAGGACGAAGCGTTGATCGCCGACGGAGGCCGAGACGATCGACTGCATCGTGCGGACACGCGGCGGCGCATCCGGGCGCAGCGCGCGCACGATCGCGGTGGCGGTCGATGCATCGATCTGGCCCGTGATCACGACGTTCATGCGTCCCGCGGCCATGGGGCGTTGCAGGTAGTTGGCGTAGAGGACCGGTCTAGGGGCCGCGCTCAACGCATCCTCGTGCACGTCGCCGACCACGCCGACGATCCTGAGCGGCCGCATGTCGCCATCCATGCCACCGAATTCGACCCATTTCCCGATCGGGTTCTGGCCCGGCCATTTCCGTGTCGCGAGGGATTTGCTGATGACTGCGACCTCCGTCGCGGTCGGTGCGTCGTGCTCGTCGAACACGCGACCGTCGAGCAGCGGGATGCCCATCGCCGCGAAGTAGCCACCGCTCGCCAACCGGAAATCGGCGTAACCCACGCGAGGGTCGTCGCGACTCTGGGGAGAGACTGTGTCGGTGGGGGACGTGACCTCCGCGAACATGCCGTTCGACTTGCCGATCGGAGCCAGTGGCATGACGTTGACGGCGCCAACCGTGCTGACGCCCGGCGTCGTGGCGAGGCGGGCGAGCAGCTCGTGATAGAACGCCGTGCGCGCGTCGCGCGACACGGAGTCGTCGGTCTGGATGGCGATATCGAGCACGGTCGCGCGGTCGGTCCGGAACCCCGGATCGACGTGCAGCAGTCGCACGAAGCTCCGCGCGAGCAGACCGGCCGAGACCAGCAGGACGATCGTCATCGCGACCTGGGCGACGACGAGGGCGCGACGGGTGCTCGTCGATGATCCGGCGCCGGACATTGAGCGCTCGGACGCCGAGAGGGTTTCGCGGACGTCGCCGCGGGTCGCGCGCCACGCGCTCAGGAGCGCGAGCACGACCGCCGTCAGCATCGACACGGCGAGAGCGAACGCGAGGACCGGCGCATCGAGCTGGATGTCGCCGGCGCGCGGCAGGCGGCCGGGGTCGACCGCCTTGAGCGCGATGGTCCCGCCGATCGCGAGGGCAAAACCCAGCACTCCGCCGGTGAGCGCGATCAACAGCGACTCGGCCAGGCATTGCCGGATCAGTCGGCCGCGCGATGCGCCCAGGGCCAGGCGAATGGCGAGCTCGCCGCGGCGGGCCGTGAGGCGCGCGACCACGAGGTTGGCGGCATTCGTGCAGGCGATGCCGAGGAGGACTATCGATGCGGCGAGCAGCACGAGTAGCGCCGGGCGTGTGCCGCCGACCAGTTGCTCCCGCAGCGGCACGATGCGGACGTCGGCCATCCAGGTGTCGGAACCGTAGCGCTGCGCCAGATCTCGCGCGATCCCGGTGGCTTCACTCTGTGCGGCATCGAGTGTAACGTCCGGGCGCAGGCGCCCCACGACCTCCCAATTGTGGCCAGTGCGCGCCGAGCTATGATCGGACGGATCGCGCCAAGCCCAGAGGTCAGTCCCGGCCGGGAACTCGAGCTCCGGGCGCATGACGCCGACGATCGTGTTCGTCGTGCCGCCGACACGGAGGGCTTTGCCGAGTGCATCCGGACTGCCGCCCAGGACCCGCTGCCAGAATCCCCAGCTCACGACGACGCCGGCCGCGTCGTGTGGTTGTTGCGTGCTCCCGAGCAATGGCCGGACTCCCATCGCATCGAAGAAATCCGGCGACACCTCTGTCAGAGCGCCTCTCGTCGGCGTGATGTCACCCGAGATGGAGATGGTCGCGTCATAGGCGAATTCCGCCAGCGCCACAAAACCATGAGATGCGGCCCGCAGGTCGTCGAAGTTCGGGTCGGAGAACTGCATTGGCTGGTGCTTCCGATCGAGCTGCCAGACCTGCACAACGCGGTCGGGCTCCGGATATGGGAGTGCGCGGAGCAGCACGCCGTTGACGACCGTGAAGATCGCGGTGGTGGCGCCGATCCCAAGCGCGAGTGTGAGCGCCGTCGTGGCGGCGTAACCGGGAGAGCGGCGACACTGGCGAAGGGCGAAACGGAGGTCCTGACA
>Ga0210387_10000449_pt1 | contig 29431 bp, 30 predicted proteins | sample IncBWC7OmetaG_FD_160108 | JGI IMG/M metagenome (GOLD analysis project Ga0210387, IMG submission 160108) | Forest soil microbial communities from Barre Woods Harvard Forest LTER site, Petersham, Massachusetts, United States - Inc-BW-C-7-O ...
TGCTGTGTCCACCTGAAAATGCGGCGGATATTGAGGAGGGCTCGGCGATGGCGACTTACTCGATAGGTGATCTCAGCCGGCGGGAAATCTTGAGAATGTCTGCGGTGCTTGGCGTCACAAGCGTCGTCTCAACCAAGTTCGCATTGGCTCGAGCGGCCTTGCAGCGCACGCCTCGCCAAATACTTGGTCCGTTCTATCCAGTGAAACCGTTTGACCATAACGCCGATCTAACGAGAGTGCCCGGTCGGCCGGGTCGCGCTGAGGGTGAAATCCTCAACGTCATGGGACGCGTACTCAATTTGAAGGGCGAACCCGTTCGCAACTCCAAGGTCGAGGTGTGGCAGGCCAACGCTCATGGGCGCTACACCCATCCGAGCGATACTAACCCCGCGCCGCTCGACCCCAACTTTGAAGGATCGGCCACTCTGACTACGGACTCGGAGGGTCGATATAGGTTCAAGACTATTAAACCGGGCGCGTATCCTCTCGGTCCCAGTACAATCCGGCCAGCACACATTCACTTCGAAGTTTACGGCAAGCAAGATAGACTGGTGACCCAGATGTACTTTGAAGGCGACCCTTACAACAGTACGGATCGTTTTCTGCAAAGTGCGGGGCGAACGGAATTGCTCATCACGAAGCTATTGCCGCCGCCTCCAGAGTTCGAACCAGAGTCGAAATTGGTGGTATTCGACATCGTGCTGCACGCGGGCTAATTAGTTCCGCACAAGGCAAGTGCTGCGGCGATGCACCGGCTTCCGGTTGTGGCACCTTTCGGACATGTCGACTGACAAGCAAACATCTCAACAGGTCCGTCACTGGAGCCCAACCTTGCACCAACCCTCCAAGTAGCTCACCATTGGGCCGGGCGTGTAGGGTACGTTCTTCTCGATCCACACGAGCGAAATATTGGGCTGAAAGCCAGCGTCGTCACACCAACCAGCAAACTTTGCTTTCGCCTTGTGAGAGGTCCAGCGATGCCGCAGATCATGATACGCGCCCCTTGGGTCGAACCGGCATCGATGTGCTGCCCTTGGGCATCGGCACGAACAAGTGGCGGCGTGCCGATCGTGAGGCCGTGTTGGAAACGTACAGGACCATTCATGATGCCGGCCCGTGCATGATCGACACGGCTGAGATCTATTTCTCGGAGCGCGTCGTGGGTGACTGCTTGCGCGCCGGTCCCACCCGCTGTCACGTGATTCCCCTTCCCGGCGCGACCAAGCCTCATCACGCCAGGACCAATCTCGATGCACTCGGTTGGCGCTTGAGTGAGACCGAGTTCGACGCGATCGACCGAGCTTCAGCAAAGAGTGGTACATGAATTCGGCGCCCATCAAACCCCTCATCTCCACCCCTGACCTCAACAAGATCGACGTCCGTATCGGGACCATTCTCGCTGTCGAGGACGTGGGCGCATTCGGAGACGCTCGTATGTCTGCCCGTCGATTTCGGCGACCACGCGCGCTCCATTCTCGTCAGCATGAAAAAGGTAGCGGCCATATCCAAAGGAGATTGAGGGTCGGCAGGCGCTGTTTGTCGTGAACCTCGCGCCGCGAAAGGTGGCGGGCGAGGTTTCCGAAGGTCTAGTCCCACAAAACGGACCTCAGGCGATGTCTGCTGTCTGGTCGCTAACGGTGGGAAAGCAGACATTGCGGTTGCGTGCAACGAGGTCTGAAAAGGACCCAAAAGCGACCTAACGCCAAAGCGAGCGAGCCGACCACACGAAAAGTCGATATCTCAGAGATGGGTGCTGTAGGGGCTAAATTTCGACTTCGAGGCCAACCTCCACGACCTGAGCGGGCGGGACTCCGAAATACGCCGCTGGCAGGTTGGCGTTGAGGTGCATCGTGGCGAACAGGGATTTTCTCCAGACCGCCATGCCGGACGCCTTCTCGCAGGCAATCACCATCACGCGCCTGAAATAATAGGTGATGTTCTCGGGATCGATGCCTTGAAGCTCGGGCTGACGGCAGGCGAGCTTCAGCCCTTCCATGATGTCTGGCGTTTCCATGAAGCCGAAATAGAAGATGACGCGGGTGATGCCCGCGCCAACCGGCACGAGCTTGATGCGGTCGGCATCTTCGACCCGCGGTTCATCGACGCTGACCGAGGCGATGAGCAGCACACGCTCGTGCAGGACGCGATTGTGCTTTAAGTGATGGGTCAGGCCAAGCGGGATCCCCGTGGTCGCCGCCGTGAAGATCGCCGCCGCGCCGGACAATCGTATAGGCGGCGTCTTGATGACCCACTCGACGAACTCCTCCTCGCGCTGGCGCAGCTTGGCGCGCTGCTGCTCAAGCAACTGCCACCCGGTGCGCCAGGTCAGCATGACAAATGCAATGACACACGCCAGCAGGAGCGGGAACCAGCCCCCCTCGATCAGCTTCGTCGCATTCGCCGCAACGAAAACCAACTCGATGACAAGGAAGAAGCCGTTCACCGCAACGACCAGGAGTGGGTTGTAGCCCCATTTCAGGGCGACGAGGGCCGCCAGCACGGTGGTGACCGCCATCAGCATTGAGACGGCGATCCCATAGGCTCCGCCGAGTGCATCGGATGAACGGAACAACAGCACGGCGGCGAGCGTGCCGACGGCGAGCAGCCAGTTCACCGCAGGGATATAGATCTGCCCCTTCTCGTGGCTAGCGGTGTGCAGCACCCGCATTCGCGGCAGGAAGCCGAGCTGCATCGCCTGCTGGGTGAGGGAATACGCGCCGGAGATAATGGATTGCGAGGCGATCACGGTGGCAACGGTTGCAAACGCAACCATGGGGTAATGCGCCCATCTTGGCGCCAGAAGGTAGAACGGATTCTCCGCCGCATGGGGGTCTGCCAACAGCAGTCCTCCCTGGCCGAGATAGTTGAGCATCAGCGCCGGCGACACGATCGCGAACCATCCGAGTTGGATCGGCAGCCGGCCGAAATGGCCCATATCGGCATACATGGCCTCCGCGCCGGTGAGCGCCAAAAAGGCGGCGCCGAGCACGGCGAAGGCGATGCCGGGTCCCGCGTGGCTGAGATAGAGCACGGCGTGATGTGGGCTGACCGCGGCAAGGATGGACGGGCTTTGCAAGATTCCCCTGAGGCCGAGCACGGCGATTGCTATGAACCACACGAGCATTACCGGCCCGAAGATGTTGCCGACGAACTCGGTTCCCTTCCGCTGCACCAGGAATAGGCCGACGAGGATTGTAATCGTGATGGGTACGACCATTGGCGCGAGCGCGGGCGCATCGATCTTCAGACCTTCGACGGCGCTGAGCACCGAGATTGCCGGCGTGATCACGCCGTCGCCATAAAGTAGCGCGGCCCCGATCAGGCCGACGATGAGCAGGGAGGCCCGCGCGCTTCCGCGTGGGGCGTGCCTTGCGTCGAGGAGCGCGAGCAGTGCCACGATGCCGCCTTCGCCGTGATTGTCCGCGCGCAGGATCAGAATGGCGTATTTGAGCCCAACGATGAGGAGAAGCGCCCAGAAAATCAGCGAGACTGCGCCCATGACCGTCTCAGGTGCGGGCCCCCCGCCGGCGTCGACGGCCTGCTTCAGCCCATAGAGCGTGCTGGTGCCAATATCGCCGTAGACGACGCCGAGCGCCGTGAGCACCACAACGGCGGGCAGCCTTCGGGCGTCTTGCTGCGGCACCCCATCGGTCGTCTGAAGGGCCTGGGCCATCCGAACGTCCCTTCCCTGAGCTTCGAAAGTATGCACGAAAATGGCGCGCTGGAAAGCTTGTAGTGGGGCGCGACTTGCGCGGTATCCGCCCTCATCGTCAGGGCTAGAGCCCAACAGAGCCAGCGCGGTTCCGGCGGGCAGCAAACGCTAGCGCGGCACCACGCGCTTATCCTTCATCCGCTTCGAGTGGTCGTAGATCTTGCCGGTAACGATGGGGCGGGCTTGAAAAACGCTCTCAGCGGCGGCAGTCTCGGCCTGACTGAGGCCTCGATCTGGAGAATCTCGGCTTATACCGATCGATGCAAGGATCGAAATGAAGCAGCGGCTTATAATGTGGCTTGCCGTTGTTGCGGGCGTCGTCCTGGTGCTCGCTGTCGCCTGGGCCGCCATCCTCTTGACCCGCCCGGAGCCTATTCGCATCGCGTTCGCCAATTCGCTCTCTGGCCCGTCCGCCCCGACCGGGACGGAAAGCCTGGACGCGACGCAGCTTGCAATCGACGAGGTGAACGCCAAGGGTGGCGTCAACGGACGGCCGATCGAACTCGTCCTGTTCGACGACGCGAGCGATCCAGCCGTGGCGCGCGCGAATGCGCAGGCGATTGCCGACAGCCCGTGCGTCGCCGTGCTCGGACATTTTCTCAGCTCCACCTCGCTCGCAGCCGCGCCGGCATACAAGGATGCGCGAATCCCGGCGCTGACGGGAAGCGCGGCTGCCGACGATCTAACATCCGGCAATGAATACTATTTTCGCGCGCAGACGCCGATCTCCACGCAGGCGCGCTCGATTGCGGAACATCTGCGCGCTGTGATGAAGGAGCCAAAAGTCCGCCTCGTTCACACCCGTGATGCCTACGGCGAGAGTTTTGTGAGCGGATTTGCAGCGGCCTATCCGTTGGTGCAGTGGCGTGTGTTCGGACTGGACGTCGCCTCAGGGCAGATCGGATCGATGGACGAGGCGCTGGAGGCCGCCGCGCAGGAGCCGGGACCCGGCGTCATCGTCATCGGCGCGGCAGCCGATTTTGACGCTGATATCGTCAAGGCGCTGCGCCGCCGCGGCATCAAGGGGACGATCATCGCATCCCAGGGCGCAGCCCGCGAAAGCTATTTGCAGAATTTCGTCAACGAGCCCGAGGAAAAAGCGCATCCGGGTTTCTTCAGCGAGAATCTGTATGCCGCATCGTCGCTGATTTTCGACAGCGCCGGCGTGGCGGCGCAGGGCTTTGCCGCCGACTACAAGACGAAAGTGGGAACCTCGCCAAGCTGGCTCGCCGGCGGCGCATATGACGCTGCGCGCCTGATGATCGAGGCGCTGAAACGGGCTGACGTCAAGAACAGGTCCGACAGCAAGATTGCAGATCGCGACCGTGTCCGCGTCGCACTGGGTGCGATCGACAGTCCGAAATCGGCGGTCGCTGGGCTGACTGGGCGGCTCTATTTCAACACGAACCGCGACATTCCGCGCCCGATCCGGCTGGGTTTCTTCCGCTACGGCCGGTTCGTCACGGCGCCGCTGCAACTCGTGCACATTGATCAGCCCAATGGCATCGATCTCGCTGCGGAACGCGAGAAAGGCCATGTCGTGACGTTCAGGGACCGGCATTACTGGATTCAGCGTGTCGTCTATACCGGCATTGACATCAATCGCGTCAGCCGCGTCGACATGAAGCAGAATTCGTTCAGCGTCGACTTCTATCTCTGGATGCGGTTCGCCGGCGACGACGAGGCGCAGACCCATGTCGAATTCCCGGCCTTGCTGGATCGCGGGGCGTTCGATCCGGCCCGGCCAGTGCAGGCCGGACAGGAAGACGGCCTGAGCTATCGGCTCTATCGGATCAACGGCGATTTCAAAGCCCGCTTCGATCTCCACGACTATCCGTTCGATACGCAGCAGTTGCTTCTGCATTTCCAGAACACGGAACAGCGGCGGGAACTCGTCACCTATGTCATCGATCGGTTCGGCTTGCGCCTCGCCGACGACGGAAGCTCGCGGGCCGAGGACGGGGCCTATTCCGGACTTCCGCTCTGGCGATTTCTCGGACTGAACTATTTCGTCGAATCCCTGTCCAGCGGATCGACGCTCGGAAAGGCGTCTTTGTTTGGTGCCGAGGCAAGGACGGAATTCGCAGGCTTCGATGCGGCCATCATGCTGCGCCGCAGCTCCGCCATCTACATGCTGAAGAACCTGCTGCCGCTGTTTCTGCTCGTGCTCGTCGTATTCGCGACGCTGTTCTTTCCCGAAACCATGTTTCGTGAACGCGTGACGATTCCAGTGACCTCGATCCTGGCGAGCGCGGTGCTGCTCGTGGCGGTGAACAGTCAGATCGGCGATGTCGGATACACGGTGGTGGTCGAAGAGATGTTCTACATTTTCTTTATACTATGCCTGATGACGATAGTGGCGGGCTACAGACATGAAAAACTTCGGGACGCCGGCCGAAAGCGCGTCGCCGTTGTTTCGGATCACGTAGCGCGGCTCATTTATGCCGGGACGGTGCTCGTTGTCATCGTCGTGCTCTACCGGCGTTATGCCGTGTGAGGCAAGCGTGGATACCTCGCCGGTCCTCCACACCTTCTTGAAATTCGCAGCGCCGAACTCGTGCAGACTTTGGACCTACGACTCGCAAGTTTGGATGCCGGGAGACGCGGCCAATTCGGCGTGCGGGTCGCAGAAGGTCGGCATTTCTACTGACAGGCGAAACGCCCCGAAACAGTCTGGAAAGTCCGCAACGGCCAAACCCGGATGTCACTTGTCCCCATGAGGCGCCTCTCAATCCAGTTTGTCGAGCAAAGCCTTTGCTTGCTGGAGATCCGGAATGGCCAAAACGGCAGTCATTGCCTGGGCCAGGGCCACGAAGGCCCATGTGGCCTATTGCGAAAGGTGCCCTCCATTTCTGAACGACCCCATATCTCGCTTGGCCGCGACCTAGATCGAATCTCGATGGTGTAAAAGTTGAGCGCTCGCACTCGTGGTTATTAACGACGATCTCGGCAAAATCGCGCGCATAAGTTGTCCGAAGCAATGAATAGGCGTCCCGAGATTCCGTAACACCCGATCAGCGAACGGCAACGCGAATTGTTGAGTCCGGCAAGGCGCGTGCCAGCGCCAAGCTGCACACCCCGTTTAACCGTCGCTCCTAGGGGTTAGTGGGTGTCGACGAGCTTTGCCCAGCAAAACCGAGAGCGCATTAACGGAGAATAATTTGCTAACGTGTTCCCGCGCCGGAGTGGGACCGCACATCGACGGTCGCAAGCAAGCCCGGATTGCAATAGATTACCCGCATGAAGAAAATCGGCTTCCTCTCATTCGGGCACTGGACGCCCTCATCGCAATCGCAGACCCGCTCGGCGGCAGACACACTCCTGCAATCCATCGACCTGGCGGTTGCCGCCGAGGAATTGGGTGCAGACGGGGCCTATTTTCGAGTCCATCATTTCGCCCGCCAGCTTGCCTCGCCTTTCCCGCTGCTGGCGGCCGTCGGCGCGAAGACCAGCCGCATCGAGATCGGCACGGCGGTGATCGACATGCGCTACGAGAACCCGCTCTACATGGCCGAGGATGCCGGAGCCGCCGATCTGATCGCGGGCGGACGCCTTCAGCTCGGCATCAGCAGAGGATCGCCCGAGCAGGTGATCGATGGCTGGCGACATTTCGGTTATCAACCGGCCGAAGGCCAGAATGACGCCGACATGGGGCGGCGTCATGCGGAGATCTTTTTCGATCTGCTGCGCGGCGAGGGCTTCGCCCAGCCGAATCCGCGGCCCATGTTTCCAAATCCGCCCGGGCTGCTTCGCCTGGAACCCTATTCTGACGGCCTGCGCGACCGGATTTGGTGGGGTGCCGGCTCGAACGCCACGGCAATCTGGGCAGCAAAACTCGGGATGAACCTGCAGAGCTCGACACTCAAGAACGACGAAACAGGCGAGGCTTTTCATGTGCAGCAGGCTGCCCAAATCCGGGCCTACCGCGCTGCCTGGAGGGAGGCAGGCCATGCTCGCGAGCCGCGGGTTTCAGTCAGCCGCAGCATCGTCGCACTGATGGACGATCGTGACCGCAGTTATTTCGGGCACGAGCGCGAAGATGATGACCAGATCGGATTCATCGACGAGAGAACCCGAGCGATCTTCGGCCGCAGCTATGCCGCCGAGCCGCAGGTACTCATCGAGCAGCTCAGAAAAGATGAAGCTATCGCCGAGGCCGACACGCTACTTCTGACCGTCCCTAATCAATTGGGCGTTGCCTACAATGCGCATGTGATCGAAGCGATTCTGACCCACGTCGCTCCCGCCCTGGGGTGGCGCTGACGAAGCGGCTAGCATAATCTGGCTTAAAAGGAGTCTGAGTTGAGTGTTGCCTTCACCAAGGAAGACAGTGCCGAAACTGCGTCGGAGACCCTGCTACCCGACCGCCCGGTTTCACCTCATCCGAATCTTGTTACGGAAGCGGGATTGAAAGCTCTTGAACTTCAACTCTGCCAGGCTCGCGAGGCGTACGAGACGGCGCAGAAGATCGACGACGTGAATGAACGGCGGCGGCAAGCCGCAATCCCCTTGCGTGACATGCGCTACTTTGCAGCGAGAGTTCGGACGGCTCAGGTCATCACCAATCCTACGTCAACTGACACTGTTGCCTTTGGGAGCAGGGTGACCTTCAGGCGCCACGATGGGCGTGTACAGAAATATCGTATCGTGGGAGAGGACGAAGCGGACCCCAGGGCCGGTTCTATTTCCTTCGTATCTCCGGCGGCGAGGCTTCTGATGGGCAAAGCTGTTGGGGATGTAGTCGGTGCATCCAGTCAAGAGCTTGAGATCATTGCGATCTCGTAGCACGCGTGCACCGGACGCAGGCGATGTTTGGAATGGCCGCTTTGCGCAGAAGCGGCCGTTCACCCAGAGTCCTTATCTTTACGGTCAGACAATAAAACAAAAGACCACGCCGGCATTACACGGCATGGCCTTTGCGAGACTGTCCCCTAGGCCCTCCAGAGATTTCGTCTCGGCGCGCATAGTGTGCGGGTGGAGGTGCCTGTCTAGAGCGTGATGAAATTACCCACAGTTCAGTTCAGACGAACGAACACTGGTCAACCAACCCATCCGCTTCAAACAGCATCTTTAGCAACCTTCAGGGGTGACGCCTTGACCGACTTGCTGGCTGGCTTGGCCGCGAACTCCATAGGCTCTTTCGTGAAAGGATTTACACCGCTGCGGGCTTCAGTAGCAGGCTTGTTCACGACCGACATTTTGGCGAAGCCAGGAATGACGAACTCGCCGGATTCATTCAGCTCCTTATAGCCTACAGCCGCCATCTGCTCGATGACGGCCTTTACGTCTGCCTTGGAAACCTGCGTTCCCTCGGCAATTGCATCAATCAACTGATTCTTGGTCATCTTGGCCATAATGGGTTCCTTTGTGGAGGCTCAGAAAAATTTAAAGCGCATGAGCTACGCGGGGCGCGTCATTCTGTTTAAAACGCGGCAAAGCCACGCAGTTCGCTTCTCGGTCATGCCTATGGTCACGAAGTCAGCGGGCTTAAAACCTATCGAGGCCCAAAACGCAAGGAGCAGCTCGGGGTGTGTTCCTTACCTGGCTTCCACGCGCCAGGAGTGGTCATTCGCCTCACCCGCGACGCAGGCACAAAAACGAAATTGAATCATTTCAACTGGGCGGCTGCGTCCGATCGCGCCTCGCTCTGACGAAGACTACTCGCTCAAAAGCAGCGGGAATATAGTGATGAAGATGGGGACGGCTCCATTGCCCGCGCGTTACATGGTCCGCGTCAACGCTTGCAGCCGCCGGTCAACGCGGCGTGGCGGGAGTAGCCGCAGGTTGTTGGGTCGTAGGTGGCGCCGCAGCAGGGGCCGCAGCAGGTCGCGCGCGCGGTTCACATCGGCCGTTCACCATGCGCATTTTTCGAGCGCTGCACTTGCGGACCGCGGCCCGCACCGCGGACCGGCGCTGAAGGTGGTTACAAGCAGACAGGGCAGGGCGGAAGCACGGCCGGACCATTCCATAAGTGGACGAGCCGATCGGACCATTCCTAATTGTGCTTCTGCACTCGCGTAGCCATTCTTCAGGGTTGACCCGCGAGTGAGTGACAGACCGATTTCTCGCAATTCTCGATTATTCATCTGGCCGATCGCGTCTGGCACAACGGAAGAGGCGGCTCCTCGGTGGTTCGTATCTTCAAACCCTCCGGCCTGTTTGAGTCGTCCGAGTTCCAGTCCGGGCGGCTTCTGCAAGCGCAGCATCGATCCCGGATCTGCGAAGGCCGATATCCTTCAACTCTCGATCGCTGAGTTGGCGCAGCGCCGCGGCGGCTGCCTGGCTCTCCCAGCGAGCGATGGCGGCCGTAACCCAGTTGTCGATGTGACGGCCCAAGTGCCCAAGCAGCGTAACGAGTCCTCCACGAACAGTTCGGGCGGCCATAGCGAAGGACGTGGTTGTTGCGACGGTATTCATTGCCATTTCTCCTTGGTATCGCGCACTTGGCGCTCGGCCTGTCAGTGGTGGCGCTAGTTGTGTCTCGGTTTCTTCAACTAAGGTTTTTTAGGGTGCGAGCGTGGGTCGCGGCCAGCCACTTCGATGTCGCTCTCAGCCACAGTCAATTGCGCTCGCGAGCGCCGCCGCGCCCTTTGGTTCCTGTGCAGAGTGGCACCGGGGCGCGGTTCGCAGCGCTCTCACCGTTTCTGCGAGCAGACTTGAGTCGAGCCCTATCGGATCGAGGTGCCGAGAAAACGCCGCGCATTTTCTCGCACGGCCGCTTCGCGTGCGTCCGTCGGCTTTTCACCAAAGCGGGTGCGGAACGTGTGGTTAAAATGGGTCCGATCTACAAATCCCGTGCGTTGCGCGATCTCGGCCACCGGCAGCACACCGCACGAAGGGTCCGTGAGCAGCCGGCGCGCCTCCAACAGACGGCGCTCAAGAAGGTGCTCATAAAAGGTCTTGGTCGTTTCCTCGAGCAGACGGTGGACCTGGCGCGCCGTGATGCCGAGGGTCAAGCCGATGCGCTCCGCGGACAGATTCGGAGACGCGTACTCGCGTGCGATCAATCTCAGTACTACGTCGGTCCGTGCTGCCTTGAGTCCGCGCCCCTTGATAAGCTCCAACGTATCGCGATCCGTACCCACAATCAGCATCAGAAGGTCGAACAGGTGCATGCCGAACGCGTCACGGACATCCGCGTCGGAGCTTTCGGCCACAGTTGAAAAAGAAAGGAGATATTGCGTGATCAGCTTGATTGCTGGTTGCTCAGCGGAAATGGACATAGGCTGGGCGGTTCCGGCTGAGGCCGTCATGAGGCGGTCCGCGGCGACCTTTATACCCCACATACTTATCGGAGCGGATGTTGCCGCCAATCCAGGTATTGCACCGTAATAGAGGAAGCCGTTGCCAGGTAGAAACTCGTGCTGTTCGCCGGCCTGATCAATGACGAGACCTTGGGTGCGTCCAATGAACAAGGTCACGCTATCGTCGGAATCAGAAATGTGGCGGCGTGTTCGTGCGTAGGTGGACTGCGGAGCGATGACTTTCGAGACGCCGACACTTCCGGCTTGCAACAGCTCGATGCTGCCCTCGAAGACGCCTTCCGAGCGGTTCTCGATCTGTGCCTGGTAAACGTATTGGCGGAACATTTCGCGATAGACTTCGAAGCGGTCCCGCTCAGGAGCCCCGTGCGTGAAAATTTGGAGCCGATGGGGCAAGGAGGCCGCGGACAGCCGTGGAGACGACGCGTTCTCTCCTTTTGGTTGACTAATCTCGGGTCCCTTTTTCGCCATTTCTTGGACGTCCGCCCAATGGGATTCAAAGTGATCTCGCAATATGCAACCGACGCTCGCTGCAATCAAGCACGGACGGCAACACCAAGCACCGAAATAGCAGGTCAATACAGTACCGGTGGCTTCGCCATGCGCTGATCCGACGCAGTGACAGCGTGGTTTGCGAAGAACCGCATCGGCCGCACCGTTGTTTGCGAGTACGCAGAGCTGTGGTCGTCGCGTCGTTGTGACCGCGCGCCGATGACTCACCTTAAGCAGATTCTTTCAGAGTCCGCCCGCAGAGGTCTCAAAAGGGCCAGGGCTGGGCATCGTCAGCCTGACTGGCGTTGAAGTAAATCCCCGTCAGCCCGGGCAGCTGGATTAGGCCTTCGAATGCGCAGGCTTCAAAGTTTGCCTTGTAACTATTTGAACGTCGCCACGTTGCCGGGGCGACCCCGAAAGCTTTCTTGAAGGCCCGGAAAAACGCCGCCTCGGAATGGTAATCGACCATGTCGGCAATCTGCGCAAGGGACGCGTTGGTATTGCGGAGCTTCTGGGTCGCGACCTGAATGCGCCAACCAGCGAGATAGTTCATTGGCGGCAGGCCGGGCGAGTGAAGCGGTCCGGCAGCGCCGAACGCGACAGGCCAAAGCCGATTGTGGCTGAGAGCGACATCGAAGTGGCTGGCCGCGACTCACGCTCGCACCCCCAAAAACCTTAATTGAAGAAACCGAGACACAACCGAGGAGACAGAGACAATGACCACGACCACAAGCTTTGTGCCCCGCACGAAGGCGGACAATGGGGTAAACGTGACTGCACTGCTAGGAGCCCGCGAGGCGCTTGGGCAGGCGCCCGAGGCGGCCCAGTTCAAGTGGCGCGCAAGTTGCGAATGGGTGACCGGAACGCACAGCCGCTCCGTAATCGGCAACTTCTTCGGCCTCGGCGCCGAGCAGCCCCGCGACAAGAATTTCCGCGTGGAAGCCGATCATCCGAAGGTCTTCGCGTCCGAGGACAACGCGCCGACTCCGGTGGAGATCGTTCTCTCCGGGCTCGCGAGTTGCCTCACGGCCGGTGTCGCCGCCGTCGCCCAGCGCCGCGGCATCCAGCTTCACTCGGTCAAGGCCACGGTCGAGGGCGACATGGACATCCAGGGCATCCTCGGCATGGATGACGACGTTCGCAACGGCTTCGACGGCATCCGCGTCCACTTCGACATTCGCGCCGATGCGAACCCGGATGACATCAAGGCGCTGGTCGCCCAGTCGCAGAAGCGTTCGGCCGTATTCGACATCATTACCAACCCGACGAACGTCTTCGTCACCGTCAATTGACGGCGGCAGCTGGATCAAGGAGCGAGTGTCGTGAGGTTTTCGACCACCATCATCATCGGCGCCGGCCAATCCGGATTGGCCATGAGCAGGCACCTCACCAACCGCTCGATCGACCATGTGTTGATCGAGCGGGGCGAGGTCGCCAACTCCTGGCAAACGGAGCGGTGGGACTCGCTTCGCCTTCTCACGCCGAACTGGCAGAGTCGCCTTCCTGGATACGCCTACGACGGCGGCGACCCGGACGGCTTCATGAACGTGACTGAGGTCGTTGGTTATCTGAAGAGATATGCCGGCGCCTCGGGCGCCCCGGTCCAGGCGCGCACAAAAGTCACGCGCGTGCGCCAGGTGGACGGCGGCTACGAGGTGGCAACCGACCAGGGTCCGTGGCGGTGTCGGACGCTAGTCCTTGCAAGCGGCGCCTGTAACGTCGCGACTGTCCCGGCGCTCGCGGCGGGCCTGCCGCCGGAGATCGCTAGCCTCACGCCGATGCAGTACCGCAGACCGGAACAATTGCCGGATGGCGGTGTGATGGTTGTCGGAGCTTCGGCGACCGGCGTGCAGCTTGCACGCGAAATCAGGGCCTCGGGCCGAAGCGTCATTCTCGCAGCCGGTGAGCATGTCCGGGTGCCCCGCGTCTACCGCGGCCGGGATATCAAATGGTGGATGGATGCGATCGGCGCCATGGACCTGCGCTACGACGCGGTCGACGACATAGATCGGGCAAGGCGTCTGCCATCGCTTCAGCTGATCGGCACGCCCGGACGCGAAACCATCGATTTGAATAGCCTACGCAAGGCCGGCGTCGAGATCGTCGGGCGTCTTGCGGGGATGCATGATGGAAGGGCGCAGTTCTCCGCGTCGCTCCCGAATCACAGCGCGCTCGCGGACCTCAAGATGAACCGGCTGCTGGCGAGTATCGACGCGTGGATTCTCGCGAGTGGGCAAGAGGATCGCTTTCCCGGGCCGCATCGCTTCGAGCCGACAGAGATTGACCCGCAGATCAGGCTCGGCATGGACCTGAATGATGGAAGCGTCAGAACCGTGATTTGGGCTACCGGATATCGCCCCGACTATTCCTGGCTCGATGTCCCCGTCCTCGATCGCAAGGGGCACATCCGTCACGATGGCGGCGTCACGGCGGCGCCCGGGATTTACGTCATGGGCCTGCCGTTCATGCGCCGGCGCAAGTCATCTTTCATCGACGGGGCCGGGAAGGATGCCGCGGACCTTGCTGCGCACCTGAATCTCGGCCTGCGTCGCTCGGCCGCCTGACACGGAGCAGTTCACATGGATACGCCTCGTCATTTCCAGCCGCATTACGACGCGGTGATCGTCGGAGCGCGATGCGCCGGGGCCGCCACGGCCATGCTTCTCGCGCGCGCAGGGATGAATGTTCTCGCGATCGACCGTCAGGCCTACGGCTCCGACACGATGTCGACTCACGCCCTCATGCGTACGGGAGTCCTTCAGCTCGAGCGATGGGGATTGTTGCCGACAGTGATGGAGGCGGGAACACCGGAAATTCGCGCCACGACGTTTCATTATGGCTGCGAGTCGCTGCGTCTGAGCATCAAGCCAGAGTATGGCGTCGAGTATCTCTGCGCGCCAAGGCGGACCGTGCTGGATCGCATTCTCGTCGATGCAGCCCTCAGCGCGGGCGCCGATGTGCGTCACGGCGTCGTTCTCTCTCGCCTTCAGATCGATTCAAGAGGCCGGGTCGTCGGTGCATTGTTGAGGGACGCGGACGGCAATAGCACGGCAGTTCGCTCGGACATTGTGATCGGCGCGGACGGCAGGCAGTCCACGGTTGCCGCGCTGGTCAACGCCGGGACCTATCTTAATGGCCAGAGCACAAGCGGCTACGTCTACGGGTACTACGAAAACCTCGAGCGGTATGGATATCATTGGCACTTTGCTGAGAACGTTGCGGCGGGTGTCATCCCCACGAATCTCGGGCAGCACTGTGTGTTTGTCGGCGTGCCCGGCACAGCCTTCCGGGCGACGTTTCGCGGAAATGTTGAGGGCGCCTTCCGCCAGGTCCTCGCGGCAAACTCGCCGCATCTCAGCGACGATGTCAGTCGCGCTCGCCTGGTCGGCCGCCTGCGTGGCTTCGCCGGCGCCCCCGGGCATCTCAGGCAGTCTCACGGTCCCGGTTGGGCGCTGGTCGGCGATGCCGGATACTTCAAGGACCCGCTGACCGCTCACGGAATAACCGACGCACTCAGGGACGCGGAACTGCTCGCCCGTGCGATCCTAGATGGACGAGCGCTCGAAACGTATCAGCGCGAGCGCGACGTCCTGTCGGAGCCGCTGTTCCACGATACGGAGGCGATCGCCTCGTTCCGGTGGAATCTCGATGAGATCAAGACCCTGCATTCGAGCCTCAGCGCGTCCATGCAGGCGGAGTGTGAGTACATGGCAGGCTTGCCTGCACCTGTGCGGCGCGAGCCGCAAACTCGATCAGGAACGTCAGATCGAAACGCGGCACTGGCGTCAGTGGCCTGCTAATCCCGTTGCAGCTTAGGAGCGCGACAATGACACCAAACGATTCCCCCTGGAAGCACACACTGGCCGGCCAGCCGCTGGTGGGCGCACGCGCCGAGCGGCGGCGTAAGACGTCGATGCGTGACGTCGAGATGTTCACGGCAATGACGGGAGACAGGAATCCAATTCACTATGATGCCGACCTCGCAGCGAAATCTCCGTTTGGCGGACTGATCGTTCAGGGCGGTGTCACCACCGGCCTGTTGAACGCTGTCGTCGCCGAGGATCTTCCCGGGCCCGGCACTGTCTTCCTTGAGACGAACTGGCGTTTCGTCAAAGCTGTACGCGTCGGGGAGACGATCACGGCTACAGTCGAGGTCGAACATGTCCGCAGCGACAAACCGATCTGCAAGCTCGTGACGACAGTACGCAATGCGGCGGGAGAAGACTGCGTTCTCGGTACCGCGACGACCTACACGATGCCCTTACCTGATCGGAAACATGACACCGCACGATAGGACATCCCATGAGGGCGCAGGAAATCGGAAAGCCGCCCGTGGTGCGGTCCGCTACCGCCCACCATGGCGGCACGCTCGTGGTACTCGCCGCCACGCTCGTGATGGCGATGGGCAGGCCCGCCTCCTCAAGGGCTGGCGATAGTCAATCATACCAAGGTTCGCGCGAGCCCAGCGAGATTGAAATGAAGAACACTTATCTCGAGCTGCCGTCCCATTCACCCGCATCTCGGACGATTGCACTGACAACGGTCGCCATGGTGGCATTCGCCGCAAATTCCGTGCTGTGCAGGCTGGCCTTTACAAGTGCATCGATTGATCCCGCGACTTTCACTTTCGTACGGCTCTCTTCCGGTACGGTCATGCTCTGGATCATATGGTTGGTAATCAAACGAGGTGGCCAAGTGCGCGGCTCATGGAGCGCCGCGATGGCGCTGTTCGCGTATGCCTCCGCATTTTCTTTCGCGTACATTTCGCTGCCAGCGGGAGCTGGAGCACTTCTCCTTTTCGGGGCGGTCCAGGCGACGATGGTTATGACGGGCCTCGTGCGGGGCGAGCGCCAAACGTCAGCCCAATGGTTCGGCTTCGTGCTCGCTTTAGTTGGACTGGCGGCGCTTCTTGCGCCCGGTGTATCGGCGTCTCCGGTCATGGGCGCATTTCTTATGCTCGTAGCAGGTGTTGCATGGGGCGCCTATTCCCTTCTTGGTCGCGGCGTTGTGGATCCTCTCGGTGCGACAGCCGGGAACTTTCTGCGCACGCTCCCGATGGCCGTCGCTTTGTGCGTTGTCGCCGTAATATTCAGTGCCAAGCTCAGCGTGTCCGGATTGATCTATGCGGTGCTTTCTGGGGCGGTAGCGTCGGGGCTCGGCTACACTATCTGGTACGCGGCTATTCCGGGCCTGACGCCCACGCAGGGCGCGTCCGTGCAATTGAGCGTGCCGGTGATTACCGCGCTGGGCGGAGCGTTGGTACTCGGTGAAGGGATGACGGTTCGTCTGACGGCATCTTCGCTCGTTATCCTCGGTGGCATTGGATTGGTGATCGCAAGCAAGCGTAATGCCTGACCGGCGGGCCAGAGCTTCCGCAAAGCGAGCGACGACGCTAGAGTGAATCTCGGATCGCCCAGTGTGCGAAGGTAGCGGGCTGCACTGGGGGGACGGCCGGACGACCCTCCGGACAGGCAGCCGAACCAAGTTCGAGCTGGTGATCAATTTGAAGACCGCGAAGGCGCTTGGCATCATTGTGCCACCGATGCTGCTCACCCGCGCCGACGAGGTGATCGAACAACGATGCTGTTGCTGCGATGCATGAGTCCGTTGTTGGCCCATCGCGTCGTTTCGTGTGCGCGCAACAATCAATCGCTTTTGGGGCCAAGGGGACATCGGCCGAAAGCATATGGTGACCTTGCCCGAAGCCAGCTCGCATCTGGTAATCTGAGCGCCGAGCCGTCGTCGAAGGGTTTTGTGGTCGTGGCCGACGAGAAAAGCACGTCGCCAAGCTGGAAGGCCGTCAAGGCCGCACTCCAATCCTTCGACCGCGCCGGTCTCCTGGGGTTGGTCCAGGACCTCTATGGTGTGGACAAGGTCAACAAGGCGTTCCTACATGCCCGTTTAGGTCTGGGTTCCGGTCAGCTTGCTCCCTACAAGGCAATTATCTCGCGCTGGATTTGCCCTGATTTGGTGAAAAGCCAGTCCGTATCGATATCAAAGGCCAAGAAGGCAATCGCGGATTACCAAAAGGCGATTGGAGAGCCGGCCGGGCTGGCCGAATTGTCGATCTTCTACTGCGAGGAGGCGTTCAGCCTCCTTGAGTCGTGTGCCTTTGAAGATGAGCGTTACTTTGCCGCGTTGATCCGAATGTATGACCAAGCAGTGAAACGTGTCCTGGAGCTACCGGTAGCCGAGCGACACGCCTACGTCCAACGCCTCGGAAACCTGAGGTCACGTGCTAGACCGATCGGCTGGGCAATAGAAGATGAATTAAACGGCGTTTGGTATGAGGCCGGCCTCGACGAATATTAAGGCGAATGACGTCCCTTTCCGTACAGGGTGCGGCATGAGCAAAATGCGGCGGTATCGACCTCGCGATCCTTCGCCCTCGGTTGCCGAGCCGCGCCGGCCGTTGCTTCTTGGGGTTTTTTCTTTTGTGCTGGCTACGCGTCTCTGTCCGGGTGTGCGACGCACTGCACTTTTGGGTTCACTGACAACCGCTAAGGCCATTCCGAAGGACGTCGATCTTCTCGTGACGGTTGAGCGGGCGATGGATTTGACCCAGCTGGCACGTGCCGGCCGGCGCCTTAAGGGGCTAGCTCAGACTATCAATCTCGGAGCCGACATCTTCCTCGCTGATACCGCCGGGCAGTACCTTGGTCGTATCTGCCATTATCGCGAATGCCATCCACGTGTCGCATGCCGTGCACAGCATTGCGGGCTTAGAACGCATCTCAACGACGATCTCCACGTCGTAACGCTGTCTAAGGACCTGCTTGCCTCGCCGCCCATTGAGCTCTGGCCGAAAGTAATCCGGCGGCTCGCCGTACCCGACGATCTCGAGGAGATATTGCTCACCAAGCTGGAGCGGGACCAGTAGCGCTGCGCGACTTAAGACAGCGACGTCCGCCTTAAAGCAAAGCGGACTCTCTGGCTACAGAAAGTATCATTTTTCAGAAGGCGGCAGGTTCACCGACCGTAGGAGCTCAACCTACGCAGGGTTGGGGCCGGACTCGAGAAATCCCACTCTAACTGCAGATTTTTTTCCCACGTATTCCTCAGGGGAGCCTCGGGGTATCAAGCACGCCGTTGACGTCCGCTATGCCTCCGATAGCGGCGATAAAGCAGACATCGCAAGAGGTCCGAGTCGGGCCATAAGGAGACATTCTGCCTTGCGGTAGAGAGAATAGGTCCCCAAGGCGGCGCGTCGCCACGGCCCATCTCAGCCATGCTTCACCAACGGGCACGCGCTCTCGCTCAGGGGGGCGCGCCGCTTCCTCTGCCGGCACCGTGGCGAGCAGCTTGAGATGATCGAAGGGATATTTGGATTCCGAGGGCTTCTTCACCTGCAGCAGATAATAAGGCCGCATCACACGCCCGTCCTCGCGCACCGTGCCCTTGCTGTAGAAGTCATCGATCGGCAGTTCCTTCATCTTGGCAACGACGTCGGTGGCGTCGGTCGTGCCGGCTGCCGCCTTGAGATAGCGCAACGTCGCGCCGTAGGTCCCGGCATGGATCATGCTTGGCGGCTTTCCGCCGTTGCGGGCGAGAAAGCGTTTGGTCCAGGCGCAAGTCGCATCGTCGAGGTCCCAGAAGAAGGTCTCGGTTGCGACCAGGCCCTGCGCGGCTTGGAGGCCAAGCGCATGGGTGTCGGGAAACTGCAGCAGGAGCGCAGCTAGGCGCTGGTCGCTGCTGCGGCCCAAGGCCACAAGCAGACATCGAGAAAGTAGCGATCACGTCCCCATGATCGCACAGCTAGCTAATATCTTACCACGCAATCGGCCGGCTTATCGGGAGCCGCACGCGTCAAGGCCTTACGACGGTCGCACCTGCAGGAGCGGAAAGTTCCTCATCACCGCGCGCCCCACGCTTCGGCAAACCGTCTCGTGTATTCTGCGTCCTGGTCCAGGTTCCAAAGCGCGAATCGGATCATTGACAACCCCATTTGTCTTGATACTAAATCTCATGCGGGGAAGTAGCGATCTCCCCTCTAGGCGACATGCCCAAGAATCGCGTCCTTTGGTCGTGTAAGGACGCCATGTCGACGATCGGATCTATGTCCCCGAGCATGCCAGGACGAAGAAGAATCCTCATCTGGTTTGGGTCTTTTTTCGTCGCGATCGCCGCCTTGGTTGTTTCACTCTATCTACTATTCGTTCCCGGACTTTCGAGCGCCCTCAACGAACCGCCGAAGGTCGAGATTGTGATTGCAACCTGGTTATTGCACCAGAGCGTTCCGGACGAAGCAAAGAATAGAGTCAATCCGTTGGGGGGAGATCCGGCCGACATCACGGCAGGGCGCGATCTTTACCGAGCGAAGTGCGAAGTCTGCCATGCGTATGACGGAGGCGGAAAAACCTCCATCGGGGCCGGCGAATATCCGCGTCCGCCCGCGCTTCGCTCGGCGCCCATCGCAGCAACGTCGGACGGCGAGCTTTTTTATCACATTCAGCACGGCATTCGAAACACCGGCATGCCCGCATGGAATTTTCCAGATCACCAAATCTGGCAGCTCGTAAGCTATATCCGAAAACTGCCCCAGGTTGCGCAATTGACTACCGAGGTGTCGATAGTTCCTGCGGCTGTTTCGCGAGCCGAGCCACATTATGTGGGATCGGTCGCGTGCAAGAGTTGTCACGAACGCATCTATGCCCGGTGGAGCAGGACGCGAATGGCGAATGTGGTGCGCGATCCACGTGAGCATCCCGACGCCATTACCCCGGACCTTTCAAAGCCGGACCCGCTTTTGAACTTCAGCAAAGACGACATTGCATTCGTCTACGGCAGCCGCTGGAAGCAGCGTTACTTCAAAAAGATCGGCGACGACTATTTCCCCTTGCCCGCCCAGTGGGACGTCGCGCACAAGATCTGGCGGCGGTATTTCGTCGCCAATGGTGCCGACTGGTGGGCGACGCTCTACCCGCCGGATAATTTCCAGCGTCCGACCGGTCCACTCTGCGACGGCTGTCATTCGGTCAATTACGACATCAACACCAAGTCGGTCACCGAGTGGAATGTCGGCTGCGAGCGGTGTCACGGCCCGGGCGAGGCGCACGTCAGAAAGCCGGTTCGCGAGACAATCAAGAATCCGGGGCGCTTCGATTATGTCCACGCCAGCGACACCTGCATCCAGTGCCATTCCCAGGGCCGGCCACTGAACAATCCGATCGAGGGCAGATATTTCGACTGGCCGGTGGGTTACGACGTCACCAAGAATCTGAAAGACTACTGGGCTCTTGAAGAGCATAAGCTTGGTGAGCTTACCTTCACCCATTTCCCGGACGGTACCGCCCACAAGAACCGGATGCAGGGCAATGATTTCGTGCAAAGCCTGATGTACGCCCGCGGTGTCACCTGCTTTTCCTGCCACGATCCGCATGGCGGCGATAACGTCGCCATGGTGCGCAAGACCGGCAATTCGCTGTGCCTGGATTGCCACGGCCCGAACGCGCAGGCCGGCCCCCATGCGCCAAGCGTGGAAGCGCATACCCATCACAAGGCCGACAGCCCGGGCAATGAGTGCATTGCCTGTCACATGCCGAAGATTGCCGAGACGATCTCCGATCAGAAGGTTCGAAGCCATACCTTCCACTTCGTCACACCGGGCGACACCGAGACGCTCAAGATCCCGAACGCGTGTAACGAATGCCATTCCGATAAAACTGTCGAGTGGGCCAAGGCCGCGCTGGAATCCTGGCCAGACCGTTCGCCCTGGCGGATGTCGCGGTGACTCGAGTCGTTATTCCCGTCGCTCTAAGCGGTCGTTTGGCCGGCCTCGTGGCCACGATCGGTTGGGCAGGGGCGGCGATGATCTGCTTGTCCGCGCAGCCGGCCGCTGCCTATCGGCCGTTCGATGGCACCGATGCGGCGGTCGCCGATGTGGGCGAGGTCGAAATCGAATTCCAGCCAGCAGGTGCTTTTAGCGCCGGGCCGACAAAGCCGCTTTCCGAAGCCGTCTTAAACTACGGCTTTGCGGATAGATGGGAGCTAGTCCTGCAAGGTACGGCGCAGGTGCTGCCCGAGGCGGCTGGTCCACTCAGCGTCTCCAATGGTGCCTTCTTAAAATACGTGTTGCTGCCCGGCGTTCTCCAGGAAAAGCAGGGACCGAGTGTTGCCACAGAATTCGGCCTGCTGCTGCCGCCGGCTGGTGGCTCAGGTGTAGGATTTAGCTGGACCGGCATCGTGTCGCAACGGTGGGACTGGGGAACGATCCACCTGAATACAGCGGTGAACCTGACACCCGACCAGCATGGCGAGCTTTTCTTTGATGCCATCATTGAGGGACCGAATAAGTGGAAGGTCCGACCGGTTTTTGAATTCTATTCCGACAGTGTCATCAACCAACAGCAGACATATTCAGCTCTGGCTGGGGCTATCTGGCAGGTGAACGACAAACTCAGCTTTGATGCTGCGTTTCGCCACGCGCTGGTCAACGGACACGCGGTCAACGAGATTCGCGCTGGCCTCACCTTCGCGTTCAAGGTCGAGAAAGACAAGACACCGATGAAGCCGGGCGTCACTTTCGGCAATTGGGGTCTTTCGCGCTGATTGCGCTGGCGTCTGCCAACGGAACCCCTTCGGTTCCACTTGTTTTTGCGGCGGATACGAACTAAGAATCCGCGCAAGGGGAATAGGCAGTCTCCCCTTCAGACTTCGGTCCAAGCACTGCGCGAAACTCGACTTGTCGAGGACATTTGCGCATGGACCATCGCAAAACTTCCGTTTCATCCGATGCTCTTTGCACACGACGTGGCTTTGAAACCGCGCCTGGCGTCGTTTTGCGGCTGCCGCTAGGGGGCCGGACGCTCACTGTCCGATGGTGTTTCGAGCAAATCAATCGGCGGCGGCCCGAGCGGCTTTCTTAAGCGCGTTTCTTGTGTTCTGCCTCGCATACTCTGAGGTTTGTGCAACCATTGAAAGCATTGTCGCGATGATCGATGTCGGAACGGACGCGAACGGAAGCACGCCAGCCGAATTCGAATTGCAGGGGCAGTGGACAGCGGTGCGCGATCCAACCGCCATAAACGGCGTAGCTTTGCAATCTTCCGGCGTACCGCCGTTTGAGCACCAGTTGCCACTCGCAATCTACAAGGCGGCCCTCCTCAAGAATGGGCGCCGGAAATAGTCCCGCAGCCGGAGCTGATCCATGAACGCTGTGAATTCGGCAAACGACGGCAAACCGAGGAATAGTCTTCAGGCCGCGAATCTCACCAAGCGTTACGGTGAAGAGAACGTCATTAGGGGAATTACATTCGCTGCAAGCTCGGGTGAGGTACTCGGCATCGTTGGCCCAAACGGTGCTGGCAAGACCACGTTGCTAGAGGTCCTCGCCGGTCTGACTGCGGCAGATTCGGGAAATGTCTTGTGGCGCGGGGAGACATTGCCTGCGCCGCAGCGGAAGCAGGTCATGTTCTATCTGCCCGATGGGGTAAGGCCTTATCAGGACCGCTTCGCGCTCGATGTGCTGAACTTCTTTGCCGGAGTCTACGGGCATTCCGCAGCAGAAGTTGGCGCCACGATAGATTCGGTCGAATTAGCTCCGGCCTTGCGAAAACGCGTCTGCGCCCTGTCGAAGGGCTACAATCGGCGGTTGCTTCTGGCACTCGGTCTTCTAACGCCACAAAACGTGCTGCTGATGGACGAGCCGTTCGACGGTTTCGATCTTCGGCAGAGCCGCAACGTCGTCGAGGTGCTCCGCAAAGAGACCGCCCGGGGTCGCACCCTGATTCTGGCCATTCATCAGCTCGGCGATGCAGAGCGCGTTTGCGATCGCTTCCTGCTTCTTGCGGGAGGCCGGGTGAGGGGCATGGGCACGCTCGGTGAGTTGCGGATGCAAGCGGGGTTGCCGCAGGGATCGCTGGAGGACATCTTTCTTGCGCTCACCTGAAACATTTCAGGCGCGGACAGCGCCGCTACGCCCGCTTCTGGCCAAGGAACTGGCCGAGATCGTGAGCGGCCGTGCGTTATGGACCATGCTGTTGCTGGTCTGTCCGCTGGTCGGATACAGCTTTTTTCAGGCGGTTTCGCTCTATGGCGAAGCCAGTGCCTCCGCGTCGCGATCGGCAGCGGCTGTGACAGGCCTGTCGCCGCTCGACGGAATTCTGGTCCCGACGTTTGGGTCGTTCTACGTCGCAGTGACCCTGCTGTTTCCCTTTGTTGCGATTCGTGTCCTTGGCCAGGAGAGAGAATCCGGCGCCCTGCGGCTTCTCGTCCAGCTGCCTTACTTTCCTTCGACCCTCATTCTGGCAAAGCTCGGCGCAGTGATGGCGGCCTGGGTTTTGGTCAGCATTCCAGCGCTCTCAACATTGGCGATATGGCGGGGGTTGGGTGGTCACCTCGCGCCGTCAGAGACCCTTAACCTCGTGTTCGGCCACTTGCTCTATGGTTTTCTGATCGGTGCAGTTGCGCTGTTTGCGGCCACGATTTGCGAAAGTTCAGCCACTGCCGCCATCGTTGCGCTCGCTGTAACGATCGGATCGTGGGTGCTGGATTTTACCCTGGCCGGTCATTCCGGTCTGGCGGCCTGGCTTGCCCAGATTTCGCTCACGCAGACGCTCCGTTCCTTCGAGCAGGGCCTTTTCTCCGGCGGTCTTGTGCTCGGGATCGCTGCCGTGGTTTGCGGGCTTACTGCGCTTTCCAGCGTTTGGCTGCCGCCTGGCACCTCGCTTGCGGCAAAGTTTGCACGCTCGCTGGCTTGCGTGCTGGCGACCGCCATCGCGCTCGGTATTGCGTCGCAAGTCGGGACGTCCATTGATGTCACGGAAGATCAACGAAATTCGTTTTCGCCAGCCGATCAGCACGTGCTCGCGACGCTTCGGCTGCCGCTCGTTGTGACGGTCAACCTCGTGCCCGAGGATCCCCGCTTTGCCGATCTACAGCGCAACGTGCTCGGCAAGCTCGAGCGCGCGATGCCGAACGTATCCATCGTGCTTGCGGGTAACAAGCCGGATTCCGCAGGCGAATCGGACACCTATGGCGAGATCGAATACGATTACGGCAATCGGTCTGATATCAGTCGCTCGACCAGTCCCCGCGAGATCCTGCCGCTGTTGTACGCATTGGCAGAGATGGAGCCGCCCAAGCCCGCGCAAACAACGGACTATCCCGGCTATCCGTTGGTTGCGAGTGCGGATGCAACATTGCCCTGGTTCATCGGCGGCTTGCCACTGCTGATCGCGCTTGCCTGGTGGCGGAGCCGCCGACCGCCCTCAACCCGCCGCTCTCAGCTCCTGAAGGAGACCCATCATGAGCATCAGCATGAGCACTAATGTAACGATTGCATCGGCAATCGCCTTCGCGGCACTGGCTCTCCCCGGTCTTGCCGCGCCGCCCATGACCATCGATCTCGCTGGCGAAGCGGTCGGCGCCGAACCAAAGTCATTCGTTCCCGTCGTCGGCTTTTGGCGAATCGAAAACGATGGCGGGAAAAACGTACTCGTCGTCGACGGACGGCAATGGAAGGAGGGGCAATCATCAGCCGGGATAGCCGACAAGGCGCGCGCGCTTTACGGCGAACGCTATGCGGAGTTCCTCGATCGCGTGCAGGCCTATGCCTACTATCCCTATGTGGTCGCCCCGAGCATTGCGAATTTCACCGAAGGAGAAATAACGGTTCGTTTCGAAGGACTGTCCGGCCGAATCGACCAAGGCGCGGGCATCTTGTTCAACCTCAAGCCAAACGGCGACTACCTGACCCTTCGAGCCAATTGTCTGGAAAACAACCTCGTGCTGTGGAAGTTCGAAAAGGGCAAGCGGTCCGCGGTCAAATGGGTGCGGAATGCGCCGACTACCACAAAGGAGTGGCACGATCTTAAGGTTCGCATCACTGGAACGAAGATTGAAGGCTATCTCGACGGCAAGCTTTATCTCGAGGACACGCTTGCACAGCCCGTATCGGGCCGCATCGGCCTGTGGTCGAAGGCCGACAGCCATATGTACTTCAGCAACTATACGGTCACGATGAACGACTGAAGGGGATCGGGACAGCATGTTTGAGCCCACAGCTCGCCTCGGCCGCATCGCTATCCTCTGGCGGGGCGATGAACCGGTGCGCCGCAGCGTTTCGCCAGAGACCAGTCGGTTCAAGGCCGTGTTCGCGGCGCTCGCCAAGGTCGGTGTCGATGCGGAAGCGGTGGTCTATGAGGACGATGTCCTCGACACCGTGCGCGCACGGCTCGCCACTTTCGACGGCGTACTCGTCTGGGTCAATCCGATTCACGAGGGGCGTAACCGCGCCAATCTCGACGGACTGCTGCGCGAGGTCGCGGCGCGCGGCGTGTGGGTCAGCGCCCATCCGGATGTCATCCTCAAAATGGGCACCAAGGAGGTGCTCCATCGTACCCGCATGATGAGCTGGGGCTGCGACACCGCCCTCTATCGAACGGTCGAGACAATGCGTGCAGAATTGCCTTCACGGCTCGCCTCTGGCCCGCGCGTGATCAAGCGCAACCGCGGCAACGGCGGTCAGGGCGTCTGGAGGGTCGAGTCGTTGCCAAGTCCACGCAACCAGCCGATGGTACGCGTGCTTGACGCCACCAAGGACGCATCGGAGGAAGTGGCACTATGCGAGTTTCTCGACCGGTGCATCGAGTATTTCGAAGACGGCTGCGTGATCGATCAGCCATTCCAGGCGCGCTTGAGCGAAGGTGTGGTGCGTTGCTATATGGCAGGCGATCGCTGCGCCGGCTTCGGCCACCAGAGGGTCAAAGCCCTGGTCGAGGCACCGGCCCCGCGCGCCGAAGCCGGACCACGGCTTTACACCTTCAATGCCGACCCGCGCTTCCAGCGCTTGCGCCGGTTGATGGAAGACGAGTGGACGCCGCAGCTGACCTCCTTGCTGGACATTCCAAGGAGCGATCTCCCGATGATCTGGGACGCGGACTTCATGCTCGGACAGCCCGGAGCCGACGGGACCGAAAGTTACGTGCTCGGCGAGATCAACGTCAGTTCAGTCTTCCCGATTCCCGACGAGGCATCGGCAGAGATCGCTCGCCGAGTTGCGGATCGGCTGCAGTCGAAGCTTTAAATAGTCGCCGCTTCCACGTGATAGTCTGTGCGCTCCGCGGGTTGTGGGCGGGGCCGCTACCGCGATCCAGCAACTCGCCAGTGCAAGGACCCGGCTGATGTGCATTGAAGGCGGTCTCAGCGAACGCACTTTTTTCATCTCAGGCCAAAGCCTGTGATGTTGCTTTCTGGCCCAAAACCCGACATGGAGCGATGTCCGACTTGAGTCCGCTTTCGAGGGCAGGACGCGCCGTTTGCAGGCATCGAAATCCACATCCCGTCCGGTCTCCATGTTCAAGCCAAAATCCAGCCACGTCGCGGCACCGTTCTGCCACGGGACCGCTCGGATCCTGGTTTCAAACCAAGGCGACATTTCCCGAAGGTTGTGACTGGCCGGATGTCGGTACCGACACCCGGCATTTCATTGCTTAAGCCCATCTGATCGCGATGTCGTTGTGTTTGCAGGAGGCGACGGTTGAAAATGCCGGAACCAATTGGTCCAGCCGACATCAGATGACCTTAAGACGTGGTTCACGAGTTGGCGTGGTTCATGCAGCGGGATGATAGTCGGGTCCTTTATGTACTACTCGTCTGGGCCTTTACGGCGATCCCGGTAGCCGACGCGCGCGCGGAGGGAGAAAACTGTCCGACGCCCAAGGATGAAATCGCGACAGACCGGCCGGACGTAACTAACTCAAGTGTGGTTGTGCCTTTCGGCAGCTTCCAAAGCGAAAATGGCATCAACACCTATTCGCGGGACGGTGGCCGCGAGATCGATGGCACAAACACCCGATGGCGACTGGGAATTGCTCCGTGCCTCGAGATTTTCGTCGACCTCCCAACTTATTTCGCAAACATCAAGGCTCCAGGAAGTTCGGGCTGGACCGATGTTGCCCCCGCCGTGAAGTGGCAAATCAGCCCGGTGCCCGGAAAAATCGATCTGTCGGTGACCGCGGGGATTTTTCTTCCGACCGGCAACGCCCAGATAGCTGGCCGCGGTGCTCAACCCTACGTGCAATTCCCATGGTCATGGGAGTTGCATGACGGCTGGGGTTTGAGTGGCATGTTCACCGAGTTCTTCCGGCCCGCTGAATTGACTACGAAGCGTGTGACGGAGACCACCTTTGTCATCGAGAAGAAACTGACGGAGAAGTTGAGTCTGTTCACGGAATATGTTGGCGATTATCCAGAGGGAACTGGTCCCATCATCCTGATGAACTCGGGAGGCCTGTACCGCTTGACCCCCACCCAACAAGTGGATTTCCACTTCGCCTTTGGGCTGAACCACAATTCGCCAAGCTACACTTTGGGTGTGGGCTATTCGTTTCGCATCGACCGATTATTTGTTGCCAAATATTGAGTTGGGCGCGGCCCGGGACGAGCCTAAGGTTTGTCGGGCAGCCAAGCCGCTCGGATTGACCATTCCGCCTAAGCCACTGTTTATGGCCGACGAGGTGATCGAATAGGTCTCAAGGCAAGCTTGCAAGCTGTTCCAGTGTTGCCCAAGTCGCGGTATCCTACAAGGACCAGACGGCAACGATCACCTATGACGATGCCAAAGCCGATGTGAACCAACTGAACTAGGTCACCACGCAGGCAGGTTATCCGTCCACACACAGAGCTGATCCGATGCTTCTTCAATCGACCATCACCTGTCCACACTGTGCCCTTGCGAAAACGGAGACCATGCCGACCGATGCCTGCCAGTTTTTCTATGAATGCACCGGTTGCGGCAAAAAGCTAAAGCCAAAGCCGGGCGATTGTTGCGTGTTCTGCTCGTATGGGTCGGTGCCGTGCCCGCCGGTTCAGGCCGAGCGCTCGGGCGAGAGCGGCACGGCCTATTGTTGCACGGGCTAGATAACAGTGAGCTACCGACGCAAGCGCGTGCGACTGGCTGCGCGGCCCGCGCGCTGCCTCGCTGGGGCAAGAAGGGACATGATTGAGGTGCGACGAAATAGTCGCGAATGGACCAACGCAAAAATGTCCCCGAATTCATTAAGGCACCCACCCGAACCGATGCGGGATGCCAGTGGGTCGGGAAAAAGAAGCCCACTCAGATCAGTTGAGCCAGAGCACGTTTCCGCGCCGGGGCCAGGCCGTGCGTAAGGGATAATGGGCGCTAAAAAGGAGCGGTTTCCGCGATCCGCTGCCGTTCACGAGGCGGGTCATGCCGTCGTGGCGCGGTCCTTTGGGTTGCGGGTTGGGGCCGTGTGGGTCAATGCGGGAGACGCGAGCGGCAAGACACAAATTGGTTCTTCTGGTCACTTGAAGCTTACGGATCAAGTCGCGGTCCGCTGCGCTGGAGGGATGGCACAGGCAATCTTTGAGTGCCCAGCGAATGACTTTGCAACCTTCCAGGAAAACCTCGAGATCATGAAGCTACTAGAGGCAAACGGCTACACCGTGGAGAACGGCGCTCTGGCAGCCCGTGCCCTAGGTTATGAAACCGCCGCAGCAATACTAGAGCCAATCGCGAAAAGGTGTTGGCGTTAGCCGATCAGCTGGTTGAACATGGTCGGATCGAGGCATCAGATCTTTTGAACCTAATGAAGGGGTGACCGCAGGTCTGATATGGTGACTAAACCCGACACCTACTCGGATTTGCTTGGATATTTCAACCGGGATTGCCGCAGTGAATGGCTCAGCAGGCAAGCTAGATCGATGATCTCGCCCACAGATTATTTGGCTTTCCGCAGCTTCTTGCCGAAGAAACCGATTGCAATTAGTGCCGCTATAACGACCGCAATTAACACCGCCGCGGTACTAATTGCCTGGACCGTAAATCCTAGATCATACCGCGCCACATACCCTATCGCGATCGCTACATACCCTGCACCGGCCTTCATTCGGCAGGTGTTGCGGCAACCGTGTCTGCCCTTCTTCCCTCGCGAGTGATGAGGACGAGACCCGAGTGCACGGCGGCGGCGACAATCGCCCCGACAACGGGGGCCACAAGGTACAA
>Ga0210387_10000450_pt1 | contig 29369 bp, 22 predicted proteins | sample IncBWC7OmetaG_FD_160108 | JGI IMG/M metagenome (GOLD analysis project Ga0210387, IMG submission 160108) | Forest soil microbial communities from Barre Woods Harvard Forest LTER site, Petersham, Massachusetts, United States - Inc-BW-C-7-O ...
AATCAAGCGCGCCGTTTCGGGGCCGAACGCGACCGCCTTTTACCCCTCGATTCCGAACGGCGGTTTCGATTAGAGGCTCAATGTCATTTTCCCATCTCGGCCTGTCCGATAAAGTGCTCGCCGCCGTTGCGGCCACCGGTTACACGACCCCCACCCCCATTCAGGAACAGGCGATTCCTCACGTTCTGGCCCGCCGAGACGTTCTCGGCATTGCCCAGACCGGCACCGGCAAGACCGCTGCTTTCGTCCTTCCGATGCTTACGATCCTGGAGAAGGGCCGCGCCCGCGCCAGGATGCCCCGCACCCTGATCCTGGAGCCGACGCGCGAGCTCGCCGCCCAGGTCAAGGAAAACTTCGACCGTTACGGCGCCGGCCAGAAACTCAACGTGGCCCTCCTGATCGGTGGTGTTTCCTTTGGCGACCAGGATACCAAGCTCACCCGAGGCGTTGACGTCCTGATCGCAACGCCCGGCCGGTTGCTCGACCATACCGAACGCGGCGGCCTGCTGCTCACCGGCGTCGAACTGCTGGTCATCGATGAAGCGGACCGGATGCTCGACATGGGCTTCATCCCCGACATCGAACGCATCTGCAAGCTGGTGCCGTTCACGCGCCAGACGCTGTTCTTCACCGCGACCATGCCGCCGGAAATCAGGCGCATCACCGAGACCTTCCTGCACAACCCGGAGAAGGTCGAGGTTTCGAGACCCGCGACGACGGTCGCCACCATCACTCAGTTGCAGGTTCCCGCCGGCCGCGAAGCCCATGACAAGCGGGAAATCCTCCGTGGCCTGTTGCGCGAGGCCAAGGATCTCAACAACGCGATTATCTTCTGCAACCGCAAACGCGAGGTCGCCGTTGTACACAAGTCGCTGCAGAAGCACGGCTTCAGCGTCGGCGCCCTGCATGGCGACATGGATCAGTCCGCCCGCACGGCGGCACTGGATCAATTCCGCAAAGGCGAAATTCCGCTCCTCGTCGCCTCCGACGTCGCCGCCCGCGGTCTCGATATTCCCGCCGTCAGCCATGTCTTCAATTTCGACGTCCCTCATCACGCCGACGATTACGTTCACCGGATCGGCCGCACCGGGCGGGCCGGCCGCGCCGGCACCGCGGTTTCGATCGTCACCCAGCTCGACCAGAAGTCGATGGCGGCGATCGAAAAGCTGATCGGACAGAGCATTCCTTTGGTCGAAGGCAGTTCGAAGAGCCCATCGCCCGAACAAGCCGCAACCCGTGAGCGTCAGCACGAGCGCCCAAGGGATAGTGCAACGGATGGCGAAAGCGAGAGTTCGCGCAGCGGCGGCCGCAAGCGGCGGCGCGATCGTGGGGGTGGAAGCAAGACCCGAAGCCGCAACTCAGGCTCAGAGCAATCTTCGGTTGCATCTGTTGCAACAGCGCCGGTAACCCCATCCGCTCCGACGCGGCCGCCTTCGATCGGCCGCACGCCCGCGCCGCAAACCCCTTCCGCATCAGCAGAACCAGCGGATCACTCGCATCTTCCGGCGTTCTTGTTGCGACCGGTGCGCGCGCGCGTCTGAGCGCCGTACCGAGGTAGGGATTTGCCGTTTACGGCTCATTCATCAACCTCCAGTAGCTTGGGTTCCATAGTTTAGGGGATTAGCGCGAAGCAAGCCGCGCTGACGTCGTTGGGGACGTGGTTCAGTGCTGGACGAACATGAGCGCACAATGGCCTTTGCCGAATTGGCACTGGGCCAGATCAGGTCCTTGCGGCAAACCGCGATCCCACGCAATTACGAAATCTGGTACGTCTACGCGACCGGCTATAATTCGCAGCTCAACAAGGTCATCAACGAGACGCTCGCCCGCAACGGCAAGCTGACCGAGGCCGATCTCGAGCAGATCTACGAAACCTACCTCTCCCACATCAAAACCACCGACCGCATCGACAAGGTTGGCGCGCGCGTCATCGGCGAAATCGACGACGTGATGCGGCTGATCGGCGACGCGCTCGGCATGTCGGCCAGCTACAATGCGAGCTTGACCACCGCCAGCGAAAAGCTTTCGGCGGCGGCCGATCGCGAACAGGTCATGAAAGTGGTCGACACGCTGGTCAAGACCACCCACGAGATGCGCGACACCACCCGGGCACTGGAGCAGCGGCTGACGCTGTCGAAGACGGAAATCAGCAATCTCCAGCAGAGTCTCGAAGCGATCAGGGCGGAAAGTCTGACCGACCCATTAACCGGCCTCGGCAACCGCAAATATTTCGATCGTTCGATCGGTACCGCCATCGAGGGCGCGCTGGCCTCAGGCGAGCCGCTCTCGCTCTTGATGTTCGACATCGACTACTTCAAGTCCTTCAACGATTCCTACGGCCATCTTACCGGCGACCAGGTATTGCGCCTGGTCGGAATGTCGTTGAAGCAATCGATCAAGGGCCAGGACATTACCGCCCGCTATGGCGGCGAGGAATTTGCCGTGGTGCTGCCCAATACGGCGCTGCGCCAGGCTCTCACGGTCGCCGACCATATCCGCCGCGCCGTGATGTCGAAGGAATTGAAGAAGAAGTCCACCGGCGAGATCCTGGGCCGCGTCACCATCTCGGTCGGGGTATCGATGCTCAAGCCGGACGACGACGCGGATTCACTGATCGAACGGGCCGATGCGTGCCTGTATGCCGCCAAACGCGCCGGGCGCAACCGCGTGGTCTGCGAGGCGGACCCCGAATACGTTGCCGAAACCCGCGGCCAAGTTGCGTAAGCGCCGCCTGAGCGCGCCTATTTTCGTTTCGTCTTCCTTTTGGCCGCGGGCTTCTTGGTCACGGCTTTCTTCGTTGGGACCTTCGTTTTCTTGCGTGCTGCCGTCTTGGTTCTTGGCGGCTTGCGCAGCGCGGCGCGCTGGGCTGCCGCCAAAGCCGCCCTCGCCCATCCGGCCAGTTCCTCCTGGTCGTCGAACAGGCGCGCCGGCAATTCCCAGTATGAATTGACGGTGACGACCTTTGCCGTCGATCGCTGTTGATATTGAAACGGCTTCGACCCCTCCGCCTGGAATTGCGGAATGGTCTGTTCGTCGGCACGGAAATAGAGACCTGCCCGCAGCGCCAGCGCAAAGTTGGTGCCGTCTGCCGAAATGCCGAAACCGGAAAACATCCGGCGCAACGTCACCGGGCCGAAATCTGAAAATAACTCAGTCAGGAAATCGCGATCCATCGGCAGCGTTCGCTCCCCGGCGCGGCCCGGACGAATGACGACATCAGCGCAGGCCGAACAGTATCAGCCTTCGATCTCGGCCGGCTTGAGCTGCACGGATTCACCGCAACCACAGGCCCCGATCTGGTTCGGGTTATTGAAGATGAACTGGGCCTGCATCTTGTCAGCCTTGTAGTCCATCTCGGTGCCGAGCAGGAACAACACGGCCTTGGGATCGACCAGAATCTTCACGCCCTTGTCTTCGACGACCTCGTCGGTCGGACGCACGTCATGGGCATATTCGACCGTATAGGACTGCCCGGCACAGCCGCCGTTCTTGATACCGACCCGAAGGCCGACGATCTCGGAATCTGCACGCTCGGTCAGCTCGACAATGCGTCGGGCAGCGGCATCCGTCAGCTTCATGACCTGCGGACGGGGGCGTCTTGCTTTTGGAGCTGGTGAGGTCGGGTTCATGCTAGTCATGTGGTCAATCCCAAAGCCAGTTCAATAAGGCCGCTCAATCGCCTGACAACGCTCACCACATATTGAGGACGAGGCGGGCCTCGTCCGACATGCGGTCCGGCGTCCACGCCGGATCCCACACCAGATTCACATTGACGACGCCCACGCCAGGCACGCTCGCCACCGCGTTCTCCACCATCTGCGGCAACTCGCCTGCCGCGGGGCAATTCGGCGTGGTCAGTGTCATCATCAGATCGACGGAACGGTCGTCTTTGAGTTCGACCTTGTAGATCAGGCCGAGCTCGTAAATATCGGCTGGGATTTCCGGATCGAACACGGTTTTCAGCGCGGCCACGATGTCGCCGCTCAGCCGCTCAGTTTCCTCCGGCGGCAACGCCGACTGGGTTTCCATGTTGGAAGTTTTCGCTTCCAACTCCTTGGTATCCAGGTTCTTGGCTTCCAAGTTCTTGGCTTCGACAGTGTCGGTCATGCGAACAATTCCCGCGCCTTGATCAGCGCCTGTGCCAGATGGTCGACTTCTTCCCGCGTATTATACATCCCGAACGAGGCGCGGCATGTCGCGGTCACATTGAACCGCTCTAAAAGCGGCATCACGCAATGGGTGCCGGCGCGAACCGCGATCCCTTGCCGGTCGATGACGGTCGCGACGTCATGCGGATGCGCGCCCTTCATCTCGAAGGAAATCACCGGCCCCTTGCCTTTCGCGGTACCGATCATCCTGATCGAATTGATTTCGCGCAAACGCGCTTCCGCATAGGTCAGGAGGTCGTGCTCGTGCGCGGCGATGCGCTCCTTGCCGATCGAATTAACGTAGTCGATCGCAGCCCCAAGTCCCACCGCTTCCACGATCGCGGGCGTGCCCGCTTCGAACTTATGCGGCGGGTCGCCATAGGTGACCCAGTCGCGGGCCACTTCACGGATCATTTCGCCGCCGCCGTTATAGGGCCGCATCCCCACGAGAAGATCGTACTTCGCGTAGAGCACGCCGATGCCGGACGGCCCGTACAGCTTGTGGCCGGTAAAGACGTAGAAATCCGCACCGATGTCCTGCACGTCGATCGCAAGATGCACCGCGGCCTGGCTGCCATCGATCAAGACAGGAATGCCCCGGGCATGCGCGATCTTCACCACTTCCTTCACCGGCACGATGGTGCCGAGTGCGTTCGACATCTGCGTGATCGCGACGAGCTTTGTGCGCGGCGACAGCTGCTTTTCGAACTCCTCGATCAGGAAGCTGCCTTCATCGTCGACATCGACCCATTTGAGGACGGCGCCCTGACGCTCCCTGAGGAAATGCCAAGGCACGATGTTGGAATGGTGCTCCATGATCGAGAGCACGATCTCGTCGCCCTCACCGAGGTTCGGCGCGCCCCAGGAAGACGCCACCAGGTTGATCGCTTCCGTCGCGTTGCGGGTGAAGACGATTTCCTCAGGTCTCGAGGCGTTGAGGAATTTGGCCACCTTGGCGCGGCCGCCCTCATAGGCTTCGGTCGCGGCATTGGCGAGGTAATGCAGCCCGCGATGCACGTTGGCGTATTCGCTTTTGTAGGCCTCGGTCATCCGATCCAGCACGGCGTTCGGCTTTTGCGCGGACGCCGCATTGTCGAGATAGACGAGCGGCTTGCCATAGATCTTCAGCGCCAGCGCGGGAAAATCCTCCCGCAGGCGGGCGACGTCATAAGAGCCATTTGAGACCGCCGGATGCATGCTCATCCCCGTGCCGCCAGCCAGCGCTGCGCGGTCGAAATCGCCAATTCGCGCAAGGCGTCGCTGGCGATGGATTCGATGGCCTCGCCAACGAAGGCCTGGATCAGGAGCGCCTGGGCTTCCTTCTCGGAAAGCCCGCGGGCCCGCAGGTAAAACAGCAGGCTTTCGTCAAGCGCGCCGGTGGTGGCGCCGTGGCCGCAGGTCACGTCGTCAGCGAAGATTTCCAGTTCCGGCTTGTTGTCAGCCTCGGCCTCATCCGACAGCAGCAAGGCCCGCGTCATCATCTTCGCGTCGGTCTTCTGGGCGTGCGGCTGCACGATGATGCGGCCCTGAAACACCGAATGGGCGCGGTCGTCGACCACGGCGCGGAACACCTCGCGGCTCGTGCAGTTCGGCACCGCATGATCGAGGAACAGAGTGGTGTCGGCGTGCCGCCGGCCATTGAGGAGATTGACGCCGTTGGCGCTGACTTCGGAGCCTTCGCCGGCAAACGTAAGGTAGCCCTGATAGCGGCTGACGCCGCCACCGCTCGTCATGTTGAAGGTGGCGAGCCGTGCTTTCGCACCAATCGTGAAGACCGCCGTCGTGATGTTGGTCGCATCCACGCTATCGGCCATCAGCCGCACGTGCTGCAACTGGGCGTCGTTACCGAGCCAGAGGATGACGGCGTCGTTGACCTGATAGGATTTGGCATCTTCCGCAGCGACAAAACTCTCCACGAGCGTCGCATGCGCAGCACGGCCGAGCTTCAGGAACGAACGGGTATGGCTAGAAGCCGACGACCGCGTCGCGACGTGCACGATATGAAGCGGCTTGGCGAGCACGGCGCCATCGGCCATCGTGATCACGGCGCCATCGGTCGCCATGGCCGCGTTCAGCGCGACCATTGGGCCCGACATCGCACCGTTCTCAAGCAGGTCGGCGCGCGCGGCGTTGCTGCCGTCTTCCAAAACCTCGCGCAGCGTTTGCACATGAACGCCGCTTTCGAGCGCCGCCACATCCGACAGCGAAGGCGCCAGGACGCCGTCAACCAGCACCAGACGACAACTGCCCACCACCGCAACCGATTTCAGCGCCTTTTTGGCGCGCTGAAGCGCCGCCGCGTCGGGCGCGGCAGCCAGCGGCAGCACCTCCCGCATCAAGGCCCGCAGGTCGGTATATTTCCAGTCTTCAAGCCGGCGATGCGGCAAACCCGCGTGCTCAAAGGCTGCAAAAGCCTGCTGGCGCAGTTCCAAAACCTTGCCGGTGCCGGGCAGCCGATCGCGCGCCGCGGTAAACAGGTTCTCCTCCACGGGCCGCCGGGTCTCCGTTTTTGCCAAAGCAATGTTCATCGCTAAATCCGCATCCCTCAGGCCGCGTCTTCGAATTGCGCGTAACCGGAAGCTTCGAGTTCCAGCGCCAGTTCCTTGCCGCCGCTTTTGACGACCTTGCCTTTCGACATCACGTGAACGAAATCGGGAACGATGTAGTTCAGAAGCCGCTGATAGTGGGTGATCACCACCATGGCCCGGCCGGGCGAACGCAACGCATTGACGCCGTCGGCAGCGACGCGCAGCGCGTCGATGTCGAGGCCGGAATCCATTTCATCGAGAATGCACAGGCTCGGCTCGAACAGCGCCATCTGAAGGACTTCGTTGCGCTTCTTCTCGCCGCCGGAGAAGCCGACATTGACGCCGCGCTTGAGCATGTCCTGGGGAATGTTCAATCGCTTGGCGACTTCGCGCACCTTCTTCAGGAAATCCGGCGTCGAGAACTCACCCTCGCCGCGCGACTTGCGTTGGGCGTTCAGCGCTGTGCGCAGGAACGTCATGGTGGCGACACCGGGGATTTCCACCGGATACTGGAAGGCGAGAAACACGCCCTTGGCGGCACGCTCGTCCGGCGCCATCGCCAGCAGGTCTTCTCCCTTGAACAGGATTTCACCGCCGGTGACTTCGTAGCCCGGCTTGCCCGCGATGACATGCGACAGCGTCGATTTGCCGGAGCCGTTCGGCCCCATGATGGCGTGGACCTCGCCTTCGTTGACGGTGAGCGACAGCCCATGGAGGATCTCTCGATCCTCGACACGGACTTGCAGGTTTTTGACTTCCAATAGTGACATTATTTTCTCTTCTTCCAATCTGGTGCTCGTCCTGAGGAGCGCCCAAGGCGCGTCTTGAAGGACGTGGCCTTATCCAACCGATCCCTCCAGCGAGATCGAAATCAGCTTCTGCGCTTCCACCGCGAATTCCATCGGCAGTTGCTGCAACACGTCTTTCACAAAGCCGTTGACGACCAGGCCAACCGCTTCTTCCTGGCTCAAGCCTCGCTGCACGCAATAGAACAGCACGTCCTCGGAAATCTTCGAGGTCGTCGCTTCATGCTCGAACAGCGCGGAAGAATTCTTCGCTTCCACATAAGGCACGGTGTGCGCACCGCATTTGTCGCCGATCAAAAGCGAGTCGCAGGCGGTAAAGTTGCGGGCGCCGGTGGCCTTGCGATGCGCCGTGACAAGGCCGCGATAGGTGTTCTGCGACACGCCGGCGGCGATGCCCTTCGAGATAATCCGGCTGGTCGTGTTCTTGCCGAGATGGATCATCTTGGTGCCGGAATCGACCTGCTGGTGACCGTTCGAAATCGCAATCGAGTAGAACTCGCCGCGCGAATTGTCGCCGCGCAGGATGCAGCTCGGATATTTCCAGGTGATCGCCGAACCGGTCTCGACCTGGGTCCATGAAATCTTGGAATTGACGCCGCGGCAGTCACCGCGCTTGGTGACGAAATTGTAGATGCCGCCCTTGCCTTCGGAATTGCCGGGATACCAGTTCTGCACCGTCGAATATTTGATCTCGGCGTCGTCCAGCGTGACCAGTTCGACCACGGCGGCATGGAGCTGGTTTTCGTCGCGCTGCGGCGCGGTGCAGCCTTCGAGATAGCTGACGTAGGCGCCCTTGTCGGCGATGATCAGCGTGCGCTCGAACTGGCCGGTGTTGCGCTCGTTGATGCGGAAATAGGTCGACAGTTCCATCGGGCAGCGAACGCCCGGCGGCACATAGACGAACGAGCCATCGGAAAACACGGCCGAGTTCAGCGTCGCGAAGTAATTGTCGGAGGTCGGCACCACGGTGCCGAGATATTTCTTCACGAGTTCGGGGTGTTCGCGGATCGCTTCCGAGATCGGCATGAAGATCACGCCGGCCTGCTTGAGCTCCTTCTGGAAGGTGGTTGCGACCGAAACCGAGTCGAACACGGCGTCGACTGCGATCTTGCGGCTGGCCGAAGGCTCCCCTCCGGGCGGCGGCTGCACGCCTTCCAGCATCGCGACTTCGCGCAAGGGAATGCCGAGTTTCTCGTAAGTCTTGAGAATCTCCGGATCGATCTCGTCGATCGACGAAAGCTGCTTCTTCGGCTTCGGCGCTGAGTAGTAATAGAGGTCCTGGTAATCGATCTTGGGATAATTGACGCGCGCCCAGGTCGGCTCGGTCATGGTCAGCCAGCGGCGATAGGCTTCCAGACGCCATTCCAGCATCCAGGCCGGTTCGTTCTTTTTCGCGGAGATGAAACGGACGGTATCTTCCGACAGGCCCTTCGGGGCCTTTTCGGACTCGATAAGCGTCTCAAACCCATATCGGTACTGGTCGACGTCGATCTGGCGAACCCGATCGACCGTCTCTTGTACGGCAGCCATCTATTCCTCCGCTCGCGGTTTCAAGGACCGCGGTGGATCACCATTCAGAAGGGTCTCTTACGATGTTTCCCGGACGAAATCACCTGCTTAGAATGGTTCAAGCTGTGTTTCGTCGCTGATCCTTAAGTAGGTTATCGGCGAGCTTTCGCCAACCCTCCAGGCACCGATCAACGTCCGCATCTCGCGTAGACCAGCCCATACTGAGCCGCACCGCGCCTTGGGCGATTTCGGCCTCGAATCCCATCGCCTTCAGTACATGCGATGGTTGCACCTTGCCAGATGAGCAGGCCGACCCGGAAGACACCGCAATTCCTGCCAGATCGAACCCGATCACGGCGGTTTCGGCCTTCAAACCGGGCACCGTAAACAAAGTGGTATTGGGCAACCGCCGCACGGAATCCGAGAACACGATGACATTAGGCGTCAGCCGCAGGCCACGCTCCAGCCGTTCCTGTATAGCGCGCAAGCGGCTTCCCTCGGCCGGCAGACCCGCCGTCGCGGCGGTCGCCGCTGCGCCGAAGGCGGCTATCCCGGCCACGTTCTCGGTTCCGGCACGGCGGCTCAGTTCCTGACCGCCACCACGCAATAGCGGTTCCAGTCCGCTCAATCCTTCCGACAGGACCAGCGCGCCAACACCCTTGGGGCCCCCAATCTTGTGCGCAGACAGCGTCAGGAAGTCGGCGCCTGTTTCGGCCATATCGAGAGGAATTTTGCCGAACGCCTGGATCGCATCCACATGCAGCACGCCTTCTGCGGCATGGACGATCTCGGCCACGTCGGCGATGGGCTGAATCGCGCCGGTTTCGTTATTAGCCAGCATGACCGACACGAGCGCGGGCGGGGAAACGCGGAGTAATTGCCGCAAATGATCGAGGTCGACCACGCCCGCTGACGTGACGCCTACCGTTTCGATCTGCTCTGGCGGAAACCGTCCGCCCGACAGCACGGAGGCATGCTCGATCGCCGACACCACCAGTCGCTCGACCGATGGACCGGTGCCGCGCCTGAGATTGGGCGCCAGCGCAAGCGCGTTGGCCTCGGTCCCGCCCGAGGTGAAAACGACGTTTCGCGGCACAGCTCCGATGGCTTTCGCAACCGCAGCCCGCGCGCCCTCGATCCACTTCCGCGCTTCGCGGCCTTCCGCATGGACCGAGGATGCATTGCCCGGAAGATCCAGCGCATCGCTCATCGCTTGCCGCGCCTCAGTGCGAAGCGGGGTCGTCGCATTCCAGTCGAGATAAATGCGGTCACGCATTATGTAATATAATACCTTCGCTCGTCGCGGGTTTGCTTGGCTTGCCGCGCGTTATGCCAGTTGGCGAGAATTACGTTCGGCCGCAATCCCCAAATGCCGTCTAACATCCGGAGCAAGCGAGTGGATGTTGAAAACCCTTGCTTTTCGCCCCTCGCTCTATGTTAGAACCCGGCCTTCATCACGGGCCGTCGATCAGGCTTTGCCCAGACGTCTGTCTCACCTTCCTCTTCGCGAGGTTCTTCTGGAGCGCCAGATGATGCCTGCGACTTAAACTGGTCGATCTCGCCAAGGACCATCCATGCCTGAAGTCATTTTCACCGGCCCCGCAGGCCGTCTCGAAGGCCGCTATCATCCGGCCAAGCAGAAGAATGCGCCAATCGCGATGATCCTGCATCCGCACCCGCAGTTTCATGGGACGATGAATCATCAGATCGTCTACCAGTGCTACTACGCGTTTGCCCATCGCGGATTCTCGGTGCTGCGTTTCAACTTCCGCGGCGTCGGCCGCAGCCAGGGTTCGTTCGATCACGGCACCGGCGAATTGTCGGATGCGGCTTCCGCGCTCGATTGGGCGCAAACGATCAATCCGGAAGCGCGCGCCTGCTGGGTCGCCGGCTTCTCGTTCGGTGCTTGGATCGGCATGCAGCTCTTGATGCGCCGCCCCGAGGTCGAAGGTTTCATTTCGATCGCGCCGCCCGCCAATCTCTATGACTTCTCGTTCCTGGCGCCCTGCCCGTCTTCAGGCCTGATCGTGCACGGCGAGAAAGATGCGGTGGTGCCGCCGAAGGACGTCAACACACTGGTCGAGAAACTCAAGACCCAAAAAGGCATCGTGATCGATCAGCAGATCATCCCCGGCGCCAACCATTTTTTCGACGGCAAGCTCGAGCCGCTGATGCAGTCGGTCACCGCCTATCTCGACATGCGGCTCGCCAACGTTCGCTGACATGGCGTTTTCAAGCGAAGTGCGTAGCGGTTCGCTCGAAGAAAACGCGTCAGAAAGTAAAGTACGAGGTTTTCACGGCCGCGCGACGATGCCACCGGTCATCGGAAGCGGCACGCCCGTCGTGGCGGGATAACTGAGCGGCAGGCCTTTCAAGCCGCGCGCAGCGAGAAAGCCGAAGGCCTGCGCTTCGATCGCATCCGTCGACCAGCCAAGCGCATCGCCCGCCTCGACGATCGCCGGCTGCAACCGCTCCCGCAGCATCCGCATCATGGTGTGATTGCGCGCGCCGCCGCCGGCGACGACCCAGCTTTTTGGCCGCTTCGGCAACAGCGGAACGATTTTGGTGATCGCAGCGACGGTAAAGGCCGTCAGCGTCGCCGCGCCGTCGGCGGGAGCGACATTGCGCAGCACCCGCTTGGCGAAGTCGTTGCGGTCGAGCGATTTCGGCGGCGGCAACGCAAAAAACGGATCGTTCAGGGCGTCTGCGATCCACGCCGCATCCACGGTGCCTTGCGCGGCCATGCGGCCATCGCAATCGAAGCGCTGACCGGTCATACGATACATGAAATCATCGAGCAGCGCGTTGCCGGGACCGGTGTCGCAGGCAATCAGGGTGTCGCCGTCGATATAGGTGATGTTGGAAACCCCGCCGATATTGAGCACGACAACCGGTCCCTCGCGCTCCAGCGATTGCGCGAGCGCACGATGATAGACCGGAACCAGTGGCGCGCCCTGGCCGCCAGCGGCGACGTCGGCGGCGCGGAAATCATGCATCACCGGGATGTGGATGGCCTTGGCAAGGGCCGCGGCATCGCCGATCTGCACCGTCATCTTGTCGGCGGGACGGTGCAATACCGTCTGGCCGTGGAAGCCGACGATGTCGATATCTTCGCTGGCGATGCGGTTCTGCGCCTTGAAGCTGGCGACGGCTTCGGCATGCGCCGTGGTGACGATCCGCTCGGCCTCCCGAAGGATACCCGGCCGCGCCTCGCGCGCCTCCAGGTGAACGGCCTCCGTCAGGGCCTGGAGCAGCAGGCGACGCTCAGCGTCGGTGTAGGGTCGATAGCCAGATGGGCCGAACGACTTGACGCGTTTGCCGTCAGTTTCGATCATGGCGACGTCAACCCCGTCCAGCGAGGTCCCGCTCATCAGACCGACGGCCGTTAATATGATGCTCATTTAGCCTCAGCCCTACCCCAAGGGTTCAGCTTGCGGGTCGGTTCGCGCGTTCAGCTTGTGCCCAATGGTCACATCTTATAATGCCACAGCGCAGGCACCGGCGGCAGCCCGGTTAACCGGGTTCCGCCAATTTGGCTTAGCAATTAACGTAAAACAAAAATGATCAGGTTCGAAGAAAGATGAGCGCTTTCAAGTCTGATTTCCTCAACGTGCTGAAGGAACGCGGCTTTATTCACCAGGCCTCGGATTTCGAGGGCCTGGATGCGCTCGCCGCCAAAGGCGAGGCGACGGCCTATGTCGGCTACGACTGCACCGCACCCTCGCTGCACATCGGTAATTTCCTGACCATGATGATGCTGCACTGGCTGCAGCAAAGCGGCAACAAGCCGATCACGTTGATGGGCGGCGGCACCACCATGGTCGGCGACCCCTCCGGCAAGGACGAGACCCGCGCCATCCGCACGGTTGCGGAGATCGAGGCCAACAAGGCCTCGATCCGCGGCGTATTCGCCAAGGTCCTGAATTACGGATCGGGCAAAAGCGACGCGATCATGCTCGACAATGCGGAATGGCTGACCAAGCTCAACTGGATCGAGATGCTGCGCGATATCGGCAAGCATTTTTCGGTCAATCGCATGCTGACCATGGATTCGGTTCGGCTCCGGCTCGAACGCGAACAGGAGATGAGCTTCATCGAATTCAACTACATGGTCTGCCAGGCCTACGACTTTGTCGAACTGGCGCGACGCACCGGCTGCCGCTTGCAGATGGGCGGCTCCGACCAATGGGGCAATATCATCATGGGCGTCGATCTCGGCCGCCGCATGGGCACGCCGCAGTTGTACGCCCTGACCACTCCGCTGCTCACCACGGCCTCCGGCGCCAAGATGGGAAAGACCGCGCAAGGCGCGGTGTGGCTCAATGCCGATCAGTTCTCGCCGTACGACTTCTGGCAATACTGGCGCAACACCGAGGATGCTGACGTCGTCCGATTCCTGAAACTGTTCACGACCTTGCCGATGGGCGAGATCGACAAGCTTGCCAAGCTTGAGGGCGCGGAAATCAACGAGGCGAAGAAGGCGCTGGCGGACGCTGCAACCACACTGCTGCACGGCGCGGAGGCCGCGCGCTCGGCTTCCGAAACCGCGCGGCAAACCTTCGAGGAAGGCGCGATCGCGGAAAATCTTCCCACCGTCGAGGTGCCCCGCGGCGAACTCGAGGCGGGCATCGGCGTGCTCGCGTCTTTCGTCAAAGCGGGCCTTGTGGCCTCGAATGGCGAGGCGCGGCGTCAGATCAAGGGCGGTGGCTTGCGCGTCAACGATGTCGCGGTCACCGACGAGAAGATGCTGCTCAAACCTTCGGAACTGACCCCGGAGGGCGTGATCAAGCTGTCGTTCGGCAAGAAGCGCCACGTCCTGCTCAAGCCCGCATAGGCATATTCGCTTTTCACGCTTGTGAGGAACGGCCGAAACGCGCTCTCTGCGAACGATGGATCACTCCACGCCGAGGGAGGAAGTTGTCACCGCGCCGGGAAAGCCGGTGCGCACGGCGCTCGGCGTGCTTGCATTATGTTTTGCGCTGTCGGTCCTCGGTCGCGGCCTGGGTGAAAGCTTTTCGGTCTTCCTGCTGCCGATTTCCGAAAGTTTTGGCTGGGACCGCGCCGATGTCGTCTCGGTCTATTCGCTGAGTGCCTTGGCCGGCGGCCTCGCCTCTCCTCTGATCGGCCGGCTGTTCGACTATTCCGGACCGCGCAGCGTTTATTCGCTCGGCCTGTTGCTGTTCGGCGGCGCATTCCTGTTCGCGGCCCACGCCAGCCGTCTTTGGCAAATCCAGTTCAGCGTCGGCATCTCCGTCGGCTTGGGCATTGCGCTGATCGGCAATGTGCCGAATTCGATTTTGCTCGGCCGCTGGTTCGGTCCAAAGCTGCCGACCGCGATGGCCGTGGTCTATTCCGCAACCGGCGCCGGCGTATTGGTGCTGTTGCCGGCTTCGCAAGTTTTGATCGACCATGTCGGCTGGCGCGGCGCCTATCAGATCTTCGGCACGACGGCTCTACTGTTGCTTCTTCCGCTTCTGATCCTACCGTGGCGGCTGTTCTCGACGGGCTCGCCCCATATCGTCAAGCAAGCCACCGCCGATATTGCCGACGAAGGCTGGACGCTTGGCCGCGCGCTACGCCATCACGCCTTCTGGGCGCTGTTCTCGACCTTCTTCTTCACGGCGATCGGCATGTATGCGATCGCGCCGCAGGTCGTTGCCTATCTGATCGATGCCGGGTTTCCGCCGTTGCAGGCGGCAACCGCCTGGGGTTTTTCCGGCGTCGTGCTGTTGTTCGGAATGTTAGGGGTTTCCTGGCTCGACGGCGTCATCGGCCGCAGACCGTCGGTGCTGCTTTCCTACGCGCTGTCGATCTTCGGGATTTTTCTGCTTTGGCTGTTGCAGTGGTATCCGAACATCTGGGTGCTGACCGGCTTTGTCGTCTGCTTCGGCAGCATGATCGGCTCGCGCGGCCCGTTGCTGACGGCAACCGCCATGAAGCTGTTCCGGGGAAAACGCGTCGGAACCATCTATGGGAGCATCTCGATCGGCAGCGGGCTCGGATCGGCGTTTGGTTCATGGAGCGGCGGCCTGATCCACGACGTCACGCATAGCTACAATCCGCTGCTCGTCTACGCACTGATCGCCGTCGTTCTCGGCATGATCCCGTTTCTGGTGGTCCCGGCGCTCAGGCGGTGACGGCGCGCTGTCGATCAGTTGCTTGAGGGGAATTCACCGGCTCCGTTTTGCCTGCCGGTATTGAAATCCCAGATTTTCCTGGCGACGCCCGGGAAAACCATCGAAATCGGATTGACGCGGAGCGTCGGTTTGTCGGGAGTTCCGACCACCTCATAGGTCATTCCGAAAAGCCCTTCGTTGCTGCCGCCACCCAGCACCAACCCGAACAGCGGAATTTGTCCGAAGATGTTGTTGAGGCCGTAGATCGGAACGAAGGTGCCGCTCATGCGCACCTGGTTGCCCGGAAAGTCGATACTGCCCTCGATCGTACCGCCGATGGTCGGACCTTTGAGGACGCCTTCCTTGATCGTGAGCTGGCCGCTTTGCCGGACAAACTCCGCGCGCAGCCGCGAGAAGCCGATGCCGCTCGGCGCGCCGGCCGTGCCTCCAGCCGCGAGTTTATCAAGCGACGCCTCACCCTTGACGGTGAAGTCCTTGACGTTGAGCAATCCTTCTTTCGGGCCGGGATCCGCAGTCGGCGGATCCATTGCCAGTTGAAGCTGGCCGCCAACGACCTTTGAATACGTGTCGGTGAAGCGAAGGAACGCGCCCGCGTCGTTGGTCTCAAGGAAAATCACCTCGCGGCCCTGCTGGCGGCCACGCAAATCGGCCGTGACAGGCGTGTCGCGTCCGAGCTTGCTCGAGAACGAGAAGCTTTTGACTGTCCCGCCGCGCCTCGACATCTTGGCATCGACGCTGCGCAACGCCTCGCCGAAGAAGCCGGCGACCGCCCCCAGTTTCACGTCGACGTCGAAGTCGGCGGTCTTGGCCTTGCTCTTGGCATCGCCCTCCTTGCCGGAGATCGCGGTTTTGAGAAAGCCGCGGCCATCAAAGACGTCGCCACGCATGGTGACCTTGATCACACCGTCCGGCCCGCGATCGGCCCGCAGCGATGTCTTGTCGCCTTCGGATGGCGCGTAGGTCGGGAAATTTACGTTCATGAGGTCGCCGTTCTGGTCGACTTCGAGCGATCCTTTGATGGAGGCGCCGCCGCCTTCGATCACGATATCCTCAAGCCTGGTCGATTGCGGCTTCTGAACCACGTTGAAGGTGGCGTGCGTCGACTTGCCCGACGCCTTGACCCAGCCGGGAAGGATATTGTCGAGTTTCAGCCCGGTGAGGTCGGCATCGATGCCGAGGCGGGTGTCGCCGCCGATCTTGCCGCTCAGTTTGACCGGGATCGAGCCGCTGACCGCGGGCCCGAGGTCGAAGCCGAACCGGGCACGGCTGGCTTCGTCGAGTGTCGCCGACAACTTGATATCGGCATCGCCGTCATTCTGCTTGCGATAATCGAGCGTGGCCGCCTGCCCGTTGATCTTCACGTCGCCCTTGACCTGATAACCCTGATTGTTGGCGACCACTTTCAGCGTGTTGGCCTCAACCTTCTGATTCATCATCAGCCGATCGGCAGCAAAGCCGCCAAGATCGGCGGAGACCGTGTAATTGACCTCAGAGCGCGCGATCTCATGCTTGATCGGCAAGGCGAGGTTGACGACACCGGCAATCGTTCCCTTGCTCGCATTCGGATCGATCAAGGTCACCGACAGATCGCTCAACTTGTCGGAGGAGAGAATCTCGGCGGCCGCCGGCACCGGACCGTCGATCCGGAACTTCACCTTGGACTGCACCGGCTTTGGCGCCATGTCCGCGATCTCGAAGACCGCATCGGAAACGGTGAGCTTGCGGCCCGTCGGCGTGTCGGCCGCGCCCTGGGCAATACTGACATTCGCGGTTCGGCCAGTGATATGCGCCTTCAGATCGGCATCGCGAATGGCCGGCAAGCCGTCCACCGGACGCAACGTCACACCGTTGGCGACAATGTTGACATTGAGACCGTCGTCGGGGATCGGCGGCCCTTTTCGCGACAGGTTTTTGACCGGAGAATTTACCCCGATTTCGATACGCTGGATTCCGCCGCGCTCGACGTGGTCGATCACCCACTGCCGAACATCGGCTACGACCAACGCGGGCCAAATCCGCTTGAGCGCCGCGACCGTCATCGGTGTGCCGGCAAATCCCAGCATCATGCGCGGCTCGCCCGAATAGTCGACGCTGCCGGTGCCGGCAACACCAATCTCACCGTTGCTGAGATCGGCCTGCGTCAGGGTCACCCGTTTTTTGTCGGTATCGAAACGCACACCGATCGAGACGCGATTGAAGATGACCGGCGGATCGTTGTTGTCATTGCCTGCCAGCAAGACCGTGCCACCGCTAAAGCCCAGTTGCCATTCGTTGACGTTGCCCTTGGGAGGCTCAAGCGTCGCGAGCAGCGTGATCCGGCTCTCGCCGCAAATGATCTTGAATGGCGCCGCCAGCACCCGCTTGTTGGCGTCCCAATCCAGGTTCACTTCGGCTGAATCGATCGTCAGCGGAAACTCAGGCGTATCGCTGTCGGCGATCTCTCCGGTGCCCGCGGTAATCTTGCCGCGGAAATAAGTAGGCAAACCGTCGCGGCCGAGTTCGCCCTTCAGCTCGCCGCTGAGCGGCAGGTTCGCGCTGTAGTTCATATCCTTCAGGCGCATCGCCAAAAGGATATTGGTGGTTGAAACCTTGTCGGCTTTGATGTCCACCGATCGCACACCATTGGCGGGCGGGCCCACCGCCACACGCAGCGACCAGCCCTGCGCGCCTTCTTCGGCAACGCTCAACGCGACGCCGCCGCCGCTCGGACGGCGAAGGCTGAGCGAGATGTTCTGGAAATTCCATTTGTTGCCCCGCTGCTGGTCATCAACAATGAGGCTGCCGTTTTTCAAACCGATCTCGTTGAGATTTTGCCCGTCGAGACCCGTCAGGCTGAGGCTATCGAGCCAGTCCAGGCCTGCCAGCAATCCGGCTTGCGCGCCGTCCGCCGATGCGGCCGGCTGCTCCGGCGAAGGCAACGCCGGTCCATTTGGCGCAACCGGACGCGGAAAGGTCGGTGGAAGCCCCGCTTCCTTTTTCGAGGCGACGCCGGTCGCAAGCGGGCGCGCATTGTCGCCGGTGGACACCGTGACATACCCATCGGGCGTGATGCGCACGCTGAGTTCGGCATCGACCAGGTTCAGGCTTTCCGCCCGCAAGCGCCCCATCATCAGCGCGTAGCCCGAAAGCCTCACTTCGGCCTTCGGCGCGCTGGCAACGATCGCATGATCGCGATCCCGCACGATGATGTCGCGGATGCGTACCGCGATCCTGATGCGGCCGGCCCGCTCGATCTGCGTACCACCGACTTCGACCGTGTTGCCGTGACCGATATTGTCTTCGATGGCGGCGGCGAGCCACGGCGTCGCCATCTCGAGATTGATCGGCCCAGCGCCGAGCCGCCACCACAGGGCACCGAAGCAGCCGGCAAAAATCAGGAGCAGAGAGGCCAGCACGATGGCGAGCCGCCAGAACCAACGCCCCCCGGCAAGGCGGCGCCGCGCAGACCCCAGGCGATCGGTGAATAGATAAAAGCGGGAATTCGACCGGGACAGTAACCGCCGTGCGCGGCGCCCGGCGACCTCGTCGTGTTCGGCGTGCACGCCGTCGGCGCCGTCCCACGGCTGCCGGACGTCAACGGGTCGACTGGGATCCTGGGTCGGCCTTTGTTTTACCATTGCCTCTCATTGCCGGCGCCGATGGTTGGAACAGGACGGGCAGCAAAGGCTTCTCGTGCCATGTAACCCCTCCTCTTCCCGATGGGACTGGTTTGACCTTCGCCACCCATTCTGGCCGCAGGCTCCCAAAGCGAATCTCAAATCCCGTAGTCCACTAAAACCTATATTTGCAAATAGTCCCTCGACTCCCGCTTCGTAAAAGTGTCGATACCCCCAAAGTTGAAGCGGAACGACCAGCGCCTCGCTTGTCGTCCGGCTACAGCCACGCCAGCGGGCGGGTGGCGCGTCGAATTCCTTTTGAGCATAATCCGAAAGGGCCAAGCTGGTCGGCCCCGGCCTGCCTCAATACCTCAATGATTGAGCTGCGGAAAGCGACGAAAGGAAGGCGTATGTCCAAGAAAACTCGCAAGAAAACCCAGAAGGACGCCGGCAAGCCGTCCGCCGGGAAGACAAGCCCGGGATCGAAGGCTTCGGCCAAGCGGACGGCTTCAAAAGCAGCGCGGCCGCCGGCAAAAAAATCGAGCAAGAACTCAAAAACCAGGCAAACCAAGGCACCGCTTAAGGTTTCACCCAAAGCACCAAAGGCGGCTGCGGCAAAATCGAATCGGAATACCGCAGCGCGGTCCGCTCTCATGGAAGGCGCGAAAGCTCCCTCGTTCGAGTTGCCTCGCGACGGGGGAAATGCGGTTTCGCTGGCCGATTTTGCCGGCCAGAAACTCGTACTGTTTTTCTATCCCCGGGCCGACACCCCCGGATGCACCAAAGAGGCGATCGACTTCACCCGACTCAACGGCGCCTTTGCTGCCGCCGGCACTGCCGTCGTCGGAGTGTCAGGCGATCCGCTCAACGCGCAAGAGGCGTTTCGGAACAAGCATCAGCTTTCGGTTCCTCTCGCGTCGGATGAGAAGCACGAGATGCTGGCGGCCTACGGAGCGTGGGGCGAAAAGTCCATGTATGGCAGGACGTTCATGGGTATCCTTCGCACCACGGTTCTGATCGGCGCCGACGGTAAAATCATCAAGGTCTGGCGCCATGTGAAAGTCGATGGCCACGCCGACGACGTGCTCGCGGCCGCGAAGGCCGCCTGATCTGGGAACCGTTCGCGAAAAATTAACCATGACCGGGTCAAATCCCTCCCGTAATTTGGGCCGTAAGGAACTTTCCTCCGACCGGCGCGGGAGTGCCGATGTCGTATCGTTCCGGTCATCAGTCCGAGTACCGCCAGCCGCAGGATCAAGGCCGGCAAGTCGCCCGCCAGCCGGTCAATCCCCCCTCCGCCAAGCGTGAAGAGAACGGATACACGCTGGTCCATGCCGGCAAGCAGGTCCGTTTCGGGCCGGTGGTTTTCTGGATCGTGGTTGGCACGGTCACGACGCTAGGAATGTGGTCGGCGGCGACCGCCACCTACTTCGCGTTTCGTGACGATGTCCTGACGCGGCTGATCGCTCGCCAGGCGGAAATGCAATACGCCTATGAAGACCGGATCGCGGAGCTTCGCGCCAAGGTCGACCGGGCGACCAGCCGGCAGTTGCTCGATCAGGAACAATTCGACCAGAAGCTCGAACAGATCATGCGCCGGCAGACCGCGCTCGAATCGCGCGCGAGCGCGATGGGTGCCATTCCCGATATTACGGGATCGGTCAGGACGCCGTCGCGAGGCGCCGCCGCGACCGAGCCGGCAGCCTCTAGCGTGCCGAAACCGTCCCCAATCAGCGACACCGCCGTGTTCGTCGCGCCGCCCGATCGCGAAGCGCGCCTGGAATCCCGTGCGCCGGTCGTCAACGCGCCGGCGACCAAGGCTGCAAAAATCCAGGGCGTCGACAATGTGATCGTGCGCCTGCAAAACTCGCTCGATCAGGTCGAGCGGCGCCAGCTCGCTTCCCTCACTTCGCTTGAAGACAATCTTGAATCGCGGGCTCGGCGCATGCGCGGCGTCTTCACCGATCTCGGCCTCGATGCCGGCCAGCTAGAGGCGGCAACGCCACGCGCGGGCATGGGCGGGCCTTTTGTGCCGGTGAAACTTTCCTCGGACGCCGGCGCGTTTGATCGCCAGCTTTACCGTATCAACATCAGCCGCGCCCAGGTCGAGCGTCTCAACCGCACGCTGGCGCTGGTGCCATATCGAAAGCCCGTGGTCGGCGAAGTCGAATTTACGTCCGGCTTCGGAGTGCGCGCCGATCCATTTCTCGGACGCCCCGCGATGCATACCGGGCTCGATTTCCGCGCGGCCACCGGCGATCCCGTGCGCGCGACCGCCAACGGCAAGGTCGCATCTTCCGGATGGGCGGGCGGCTACGGCCGGATGGTGGAAATCGACCATGGCAACGGCCTGTCCACCCGCTACGGACATCTCTCCGAGATCACTGTGAAGGTCGGCGATGTCGTCAAGATCGGACAAGTGATCGGCGCGGTGGGTTCAACTGGCCGCTCGACCGGACCGCATCTGCACTACGAAACCCGTATCGATGGCGAGGCCGTCGACCCGCAGAAATTCCTGCGCGCCGGCGTGCGGCTCAGCGCGGGTTAGAAACGACATCTATTGAATGAGATCGAGCCGTATCGCCTTGGCGATGGCCTGTTCGATCGTGGCGCATTCGAGCTTGCGGCGGGCCGCGCGCAGATAGGCGTGGACCGCGCTGACGGATAAATCCAGCGCGTTGGCGACTTGCCCTGGCGCTTGTCCGCGCAACAGGTGCTCCAGACATTGCCGTTCGCGTGGCGACAACGGCCGCATGGCGTCGACGGGACGCAAGTTCGCAAGCCGCATCGCCCGATCGTGGAAATAGTGCGCCAACAGATGAAAGTCGCGAAGGTGGGAAAACCGCCAGCGGTGCCAGTGCTCGTCGGTGGCATTGGTCGTGATGGTGAACAGCGCACGTTCACCAGCCGGCCCGCGGATCGGCAGCGTGAAACCGTGGCGGCCGACGCCGTGGCTTTCGGCCTCTGCAAAGAGATGCCGAGCTTCTTTCGAGGATCGATCTACTGTCAACCAGTCGATCGGCAGGAAGCCCCGTCGTCCTGCGAGCAGCACCGGATCGATGCTGAAGTAGTCGTGCGCTATGTAGCGCTGCACCCATGTCTCATCATAGGTCGGCATCAAGAGCGCGTTGGCCTTGTCCAACGCCGGAACGAACGTTGCGTGATAGACCAGATGCGCCAGGCCGCTTTCGTCGCGCAGTCCGCGCAAGACGCCAAACAACTCGTCGACGCTGGCGGCCTTATCGATCGCCTGGTGCGCTTCCCCGAATTCCATGCGCCTCCCCCCGACGTCTCGCTCGCGCCGGCTCAGGCGTTGCCGGGGGCGATTCGGTAGCCCTCTTTTTAGTTCAGGAAAAAATACAGCCTCTCGGCCGACACCACAACCGTTCGTGGCGGACTACTACCGTTTGTATCGCGCGGTTTCGGAATACAGCCGATGCATCATCGTCGTGGGATTGTCATCTTGCAGAGTTTTGCCGCCGCTTTAACCGATCGTTCATCGACGCGGGCAAATCCGTTGTATTTCATCAGGTTGCGAAACAACGACGTCCCCGTATCTTGTAGGCAAGATACGAATTTATGCCGAGCTAGGAAACATCCATGAGCACCATCGCCGCAACCGCTTCCTCCTCCGGCTACAGCGCCGTGGCCCAGCTTCTGGCCAACGGCCTGTCCAACACGGGCTCACCGAGCGACAACCCGCAGATCGGACAGAACGGAAGTTCGAATTCTTCCAGCACGTCGTCGGGTCCAACCGACACCGTTGACCTTTCCGATCATGCCAAGGCCGTGTTGGCACAGGCCCAGAAGGATCAAGTGCTTGCCGGTCAACTGCAGGAACTGGTGCAGTCGAATAAGAATCCCGATGGCTCGGGCAAAAATTCCATCTCGGGTCAGTCAACCCAGAGCCCGTCGACGCCAGGTCAAGTCGCGGACAACGTCATGCAGGCGTTTGATCAATTGACCGGTCAGACCACTGCGGCATCGACGGGACAAACTGGCGATAACCAGGCCTCTTCCGCCGATGGCTGGAGCTCGGTTTTTCCCGATGCGTTCGTGCCGACCAAGAGCATGTCGACGAGCTTGACGCTCGGCGGCTTCACGGTCAGCGTGCAATCCGATCCCTCCCGGCTGTATTCGGAAGTGGACGTGAGCGGGAACGGCGTATCGACGTGGTCGAAGCATTTCTGGCCTAGTGATATGGCCTCCGGAGGATCAGGATCCCCGCCCGGCATCAGCGTCAGCATCGGTTCGAATCCAAACAATTCGGCCGAGGATCTCGTAACGATCACGCAAAACGAGGCCACGGCGACAACCGAATCGGCATCATCCTCTACAAAGGGCTCGGCTACCGCCGCTGCCGTGAGTGCGCGATCTTCGTCCATTACTTTCGCCATCAACTACGCCACCGGCCAGATCACTGCCGCGCAATCCTCCGAAGCCGTTTCTGCCCTATCAGTCTCGCAAACGTTGCGTGGTTGATCGTACGACACCGGCACAGCGTCGCCTCTGTGTGAAATAACCGAGCAAACTCTAACTCGGGCGCGATCGAGCTCGGAGATATGCTGCTTCGATGCAGTCGACGCAGCTCAACTTAACAGCCCAGGGTCCCTCGGAAGGGAAACGCCGGCAGGCGTTTGAGCGGCTAGAAAGTTCGACTAGTCCACGTCCTCGACCGCACCAGGCTCGGTGCCAAAGGCGCGCTGCGCCAATGTGGCTGCCATGAATTCGTCGAGGTCACCGTCGAGCACGCCTGAGGTATCCGAGGTCTGCACGCCGGTGCGAAGATCCTTGACCATCTGATAGGGCTGCAGGACGTAAGACCTGATTTGATGACCCCAGCCGATATCGGTCTTGGCGGCCTGATCGGCGGCGGCCTGTGCCTCGCGCTTTTTCAACTCGATCTCGTAGAGCCGCGCGCGCAGCATGTCCCAGGCCTGCGCGCGGTTCTTGTGTTGCGACCGTCCGGCCTGGCAGACCACCGCAACGCCGGTCGGAATATGCGTCAAGCGGACCGCGGATTCGGTCTTGTTGACGTGCTGGCCGCCCGCACCGCCTGAACGCATGGTGTCGGTACGCACATCGGATTCCTTGATGTCGATCTTGATGCTGTCGTCGATCACCGGAAAGATCGCCACGCTTGAAAACGACGTATGCCGGCGCGCGTTGGAATCGAACGGCGAAATCCGCACCAGCCGATGCACGCCCGCTTCCGTCTTCAGCCAGCCATAAGCATTGTGCCCGCTGATCTGGATGGTGGCCGATTTGATCCCGGCCTCTTCGCCTTGCTGCTCTTCCAGATACTCGATCTTGAAGCCGTGTTTTTCGGCCCAGCGGGTGTACATCCGCAGCAGCATCTGGGCCCAATCCTGGCTCTCGGTGCCACCAGCGCCGGCATGAACCTCCAGATAGGAATCAAACCGATCGGCCTCGCCCGACAACAACGCTTCGAGTTCGCGGCGCGCGACTTCTTTCTGGATGCCTTTTAGCGCCGCCTCGGCCTCGGCCACGACGGCCGCATCGTTCTCGGCTTCGCCGAGCTCGATCATGCCGATATTGTCGTCAAGCTCGCGCTCGACCTTGCCAATGCCGGACAACGCATCCTCCAGCGAGGTGCGTTCCTGCATCAATTTCTGTGCTTTTTGCGGATCGTTCCAGAGATTGGGGTCTTCGGCGAGCTGGTTCAGCTCAGCCAGGCGCGCAGTGGATTTTTCGACGTCAAAGATGCCTCCTCAGCAGCCCGACTGACTGCTTGATCTCTTCGACTAGGCGTTCGACTTCGGCGCGCATGATTTTCTCTGATCTGTTTGGCTTGAAGCGCAGCACTTACAAGACTTCCGCCTGACGTAGCGGCGGAAGTCACAAAGTGCAATCCAGCTTTTACTTTAATATAGACCGCCGGTGCCGGGACGGAAGAAGCTGCGATCAGTGTCGGGTTGCGGCTGCACCGGACGGCCATCGGCATCGGCGACACCAATGACGGAGTAATTATCCGGCGGTGCCGTTCCCGGCTTGAAGGCTTCCAGAATGGTTCGGCCGCCGTCGCCGGGACCGACGCGCATACCGCTCTTGGCGTCGACGCGGATCAGCTTGATGCCTGCCGGGACCTTGAACGGAACTGCTGGTTTATCGGCGAGCGCCAGCTTGAGGAAGTCGCGCGCAATCGGCGCGGCCAAATGGCCGCCGGTTGCGGCATTACCATGACCCAGCGGCCGCGGCTTGTCGTAGCCGAGATAGATGCCGACCACGATGTCCGGCGAGAAGCCGATGAACCAGGCGTCCTTTGCCTCGTTGGTCGTGCCGGTCTTGCCGGCAATTGGCTTGCCGACTTCCTTGACCGCGATCGCGGTGCCGCCCTGCACCACGCCCTCCAGCATGGAGGTCATCTGATAGGCGGTCATGGTGTCGAGCACTTGTTCGCGGCGGTCGATCAGTTGCGGCTCGGTCTGGTTCTTCCAGCCTGTCGGCGCGTCGCAGCCGCGGCACTCCCGCGCATCGTGCTTGAAGATGGTATGGCCGTAACGGTCTTGGATGCGGTCGATCAAGGTCGGCTTCACCCGACGCCCGCCATTGGCGATCATCGAATAGGCCGTGACCATGCGCATGACCGTCGTCTCGCCGGCGCCGAGCGCGTAGGACAGGTAGTTCGGCAGTTCGTCATAGACGCCGAAGCGGTGCGCATATTCGCCGATCAGCGGCATGCCGATATCCTGCGCCAACCGCACTGTCACCGTGTTCAGCGACAGACGCAACGCGTTACGCAACGTCGTCGGACCGTTGTATTTGCCGGACGAGAAGTTCTCCGGGCGCCAGACGCCGGCCCCCTGCCCCTGATCGATTTCGATCGGCGCGTCGACCACCTGGGTCGACGGCGTATAACCGTTGTCGAGCGCCGCCGAATAGACGATCGGCTTGAACGAGGAACCCGGCTGCCGATAGGCCTGCGTGGCGCGGTTGAACTGGCTCTGGTCGAACGAGAAGCCGCCGACCATCGCCAGCACGCGGCCCGTCCAGGGGTCCATCACCACCATCGCACCGGACACTTCCGGCAGTTGCCGCAGCCGGTATTGACCTTCAACCGGGTTGCCGTCCCTGAACAGCGGATCGGCATAGATGATGTCGCCCGGCGACAGCACCTGCGATACCGCCGTCGGCGTCCGGCCCTTCATCGGACCTGCCACCGGCTTCGCCCATTTGATGCCTTCAAGCGTGATGATCCCGGTCGGCCGCTCCTTGCTCACGGCGCCACCGAGTTCGCGGTTCGGCTGGAAGCCGATGCGTGCCGACTGGTCGCTGGTCTCCAAAACCACGGCGAGCCGCCATGGTGAAACGTCCGACAGCGATTTGACGTCGGCGAGCTTGACGCCCCAGTCGCCCGAAATATCGAGCTTGCTGGAGGCCCCTCGCCAGCCCTGGGTCTCGTCGTAATTGACGATGCCGGCGGCCATGGTCTTGCGCGCCATCACCTGAATTTTCGGATCGAGCGTGGCGCGAACCGACAGGCCGCCCTCATACAGCTTCTTCTCGCCGTAGCGTTCGAAAATATCGCGGCGGACTTCCTCGGCAAAATACTCGCCCGCGAACGTATGCGCGGCGTTGGCGCGGTTGGTGACGGTCAGGGGATCCTTCCTCGCCTTGTCCGCATCGGCCTGCTTGATCCAGCCGTTTTCCAACAGGCGGTCGACCACGTAATTGCGCCGCTCGATCGCGCGGTCACGGTTGCGCACCGGATGCAACGCGGCCGGTGCCTTCGGCAGCGCGGCGAGATAAGAAGCTTCGGCGACAGTGAGTTCGTTGACCGATTTGTCGAAATAGACGAGCGAGGCTGCGGCCACGCCGTAGGCGCCAAGACCGAGATAGATTTCATTGAGATAGAGTTCGAGGATCTTGTCCTTCGAATAGGTTCGCTCGATCCGCATCGCCAACAAGGCTTCCTTGATCTTGCGGGTAAAGGAAACCTCGTTGGTCAACAGAAAATTCTTGGCGACCTGCTGGGTGATCGTGGACGCGCCCTGCGGCCTCCGGTTCGAGCCAAAGTTCTGCGCGTAGAGAAGGGCCGCGCGCGCCATGCCCGAATAATCGATGCCGCCGTGTTCGTAGAAATTCTTGTCCTCAGCGGCGAGGAACGCGTTGATGACGAGTTTCGGTACCGCCTGGATCGGCAGGTAGAGACGCCGCTCCTTGGAATATTCACCGAGCAGCGCGCCGTCGGCGGCGTGAACGCGCGTCATCACCGGCGGCTCGTAATCCTGAAGCTGAGAATAGTCCGGCAAATCCTTGGAGAAGTGCCAGATCAGCCCGGCTACGGCGGCGACGCCAACAAGGAACACAACGGTTCCCGCAGCGAACAAGAAACCCAAGAACCGCACCAGCAAGCGCATAATAAAATTCCGTTTGTCTCCGCGCCGAAATACCGGCGTCCGATGGAGGTATTTTCCGCTTCGACCATCCGTCGCCGGCAAGCGACTATATCAGACGATCATATCATACGCCGCCGCGGCGCGAATGACGCCGATTCCTTACGCCATCGCGCCGGTTATAGTGCGGCCGCTGTGGCCAAACTAGGGCTTGTTAAGCCTCGGTTTTTCTTCAGCCTTTAGTTCCCGTTGCCCGCTGTCGCCAACCGCTTGGCGAAGAACATATCGATAGCATGCGCCACCGAACCCGCGGTTCGGGTGCGCCAGTTCTCCGATGCCAGATGTTCCATGTCGTCCTTGTTCGAGACGTAGCCGAGCTCGACCAGGACCGACGGCACATCCGGTGCCTTCAGCACCCGGAAGCCGGCCGACTTGAGCGGGTTCTTATGCATCCGCGTGACGGTTTTCATCTCGCCCATCAAGAGGCGGGCAAAACGATTGGAAAAGGTGCGGGTTTCGCGCTGGGCAAGATCGATCAGGATGTCGGCGACCTCGGTCGGCTCCGCGGTCAGGTTGACGCCTCCAATGGCATCGGCCTTGTTTTCCGCTTCCGCCAGCCGTTCAGCCTCGGCGTCCGAGGCGCGGTCCGACAGCGTATAGATCGTTGCTCCTTGCGCGTCGCCTTCATGACGCGGCAGCGCATCGGCATGGATCGAAACAAACAAGGCAGCCGACTGGCTGCGCGCGAACTTCACGCGATCGTCGAGCGGGATGAACGTATCGTCGGTACGGGTCATCACAACGCGGTATTTGCCGCCCTTCTCGATTCGATCGCGCAAAATGAGAGCAAAGCCGAGCACCAGATTCTTCTCGACCTCCGTACCAGACTGGGTTCCGTTATCCGGGCCGCCGTGGCCGGGATCGATGACGATCACGGGACGCGTATCGGAAGGCGATGCGGCAGGCGCTTCCAGTTTCGCAGGCATGCTCGATATCGGAGGCGCAGCCTCTTTGGTGCCGGCGATCGCGGGTCGAAGCTCGGGGCGGCTTTCCGGCGCCAGCGACTGAACGAAGGTGGTGCGGTCGACCTCCTCCAGTTCAAGCACGAGCCGCGCCGGCTGGCCGTTGGCCGCCTCAAGTACTGACGCATTGGCGATCTTGGCAGGCCCCGTGAGGTCAAAGACGATTCGCGAGCCGCCCGGCAACACCAGCCCGTAGCGGAATGCCTTGATCAGGCCCCGCCCCGCGGTGCCGATTCCCGGTGGAAGTTGAAAACTGACCTGCGGGATATCGACGACCACCCGATAAGGATCGGCGAGCGCAAAGGCGTGGACGGGGATCGGCTGATCGAGGTCAAGAATGAAGCGGGTCTGTTTGCCATCGCCGGCCAGGCGAACATCGGAGGCGATGGGAAACCGAACCGACGGGGTCGGCTTGGGCGGCTGGCTCTCGACAGCGGCCACCTTGCCAGGCGAAAGCCATAGCCATGCTGCGGCGCACAACACCGCGAAACCCAGTAATACAAGGTGATTTGCGCGGCCCGCCACCGAATCCGTGCCTCCGAGCAGCTCTCTTACCCCAATAAAACCACGGGGTTAATCGCGCCTTAAACACTATACCCTGAAAAGGCTAGACTGTGACCTTGAGGCGACGCCTCCCTTGCACGGAAAGGCCGATCCACGTATGTAGGGAGTGCTGACGGCCAAAATTCCCGGTTGTGTCGTGTTCAGCCTCCCGGTGCAGCGCAGGAGCCTCCAAAGCAGGAGATTTCAGCGTCTTTCCGGCCCCTTCGGAGCCAGCGCAGCGCGCGGCTGACAGGAGGGGCGGTTTCAAGCCCGAGCGGCTCCGCTCCCAGGTCAACAGCTTGTTCCAGGGGCGGCTTGAGATCCGACCTAACCGATTATCGGGCCTTTTTGGCCTCGATATACGATTGAGGCGTGCGCTTTAGCGCCAAGTCTTCAGCGACCGACAAGCGGCTACTTCGCCGCCCCAAATTACTCAGACGGGCCGACGCTTAATGCGCCAGACTGTATTGCCGGAACTCCAGGGAAAAATACCGCCGATGCGGGGCGCAAGCCGCGCGCGTCGTTGTCTATCCCGGGAATCATGTTCGGCGAGGCGCGCAGGATTGCGTTTCGGCCTTCCCCTCACCCCCGAATCAGGTGGACCGTCGCGTCATCCGGCCGTGCGATTTGCGCGCGCCGCCCTGCGCGCCCGCCGCCGTCAAGAGTTCCAAAATGCCCAACAAAATGCTTATCGATGCCACCCACCCGGAGGAGCCCCGGGTC
>Ga0210387_10000451_pt1 | contig 29353 bp, 22 predicted proteins | sample IncBWC7OmetaG_FD_160108 | JGI IMG/M metagenome (GOLD analysis project Ga0210387, IMG submission 160108) | Forest soil microbial communities from Barre Woods Harvard Forest LTER site, Petersham, Massachusetts, United States - Inc-BW-C-7-O ...
TTTTCGCGGATGCGCGACGGCGTCACCGATTTCGGAATCACAATGTAACCACGATCGAGATGCCACCGAATGACAACTTGGGCTGGCGTTCTGCCATGCTTTTGGGCCAATGCTTTGAGCGTTGGGTTTTCAAGCAAGGTACCCTGACCGAGCGGACTCCACGATTCAGTAGTGATTCCCTGCTCCGTATGGTAAGCCGCCAGTTCTTTCTGTTGAAACCGTGGATGCAACTCAATCTGGTTGACTGATGGTGCTACGCCCGTCGCATCGATAATTCGTTTGAGGTGCGAGACCGTAAAATTGGATACTCCAACCGTTTTTGCTCGTCCCTCTTCCTTCAGCTCTACCAGTGCTTTCCAGGCCTCCAGATATGCGTTTTGACGCGGCTTCGGCCAATGAATCAAATAAAGATCTACCTGGTCGAGGCCAAGCCGGCTAAGACTTTCGTTCAGTGCGCCGCGCGCATTGGCGTGCTGGTCGTTCCAAAGTTTCGTTGTAATAAATAATTCGGTCCGCTGCACCGGGCTGGCCGCGATTGCCTTTCCGACGCCGATTTCATTGCCATAGATCGCAGCCGTATCGATGGACCGATATCCAGTCGAGATGGCGGTTCCGACCACTTTTGCTGCTTCCTCATTTGGCACCTGCCAGACGCCGAAGCCAAGTTGGGGAATTACGTTGCCGTCATTAAGGCTAATGGTTGGTTGGGTAGACATATAATGGTTGGTTCTGTTCCTTTTCTACTATCTTCTTTTCGGACAGCACCGTCGGCCTTGCGGCCCTTATAAAATAATTATCATTTTTTATGCCCTATCACGAAAACTGATGTTTGTAGTGAGTTGGATATCTTTGAGCGTCTCCTGGTTACCGATTCAGCTCATCACAATCGGGAGCAACTCCCAGCCAATCGCCCACTTGCGGTCGAGGACGAGCCAAAAGATGCCCATGCCGAATTGGTAGCTTGCAGGCACGACGGAGGCGCCACGGTCTGTTGGTAATTGGCCGCGCCCAGAATGAAACATCAGTTTTAGTGATAGTAAATCATCAAAAGGGTCTGGATGCTAGGCGTGAAGTACCCTGTTCGCCTGCTATCCTCCCTTGGCGTGTCGAAAACTTTCCAAGTATTCGCCGTTTTCCGATGTGTCGTCGTTTCAAGGCATGGATGCCCCCCGGGCCGCGGCAAAAAGAGAGTACCATTCTTCGCGGCTCAGAGAAACGGAAAGAGATTTGACACATGACCGCAATCGATCGGGGCGCGTCGTTCCCAACACGGGCTGGATCTTCGCCGGGTGTTTGAGCAGCCAGGCCAGCAGGATGGCTTCAGCGGTGGTTTCGTGACTGCGGGCATATTCCTGCACCAGCGCGGCCGTCTTTCGGATGTTTTCGGGTTCACCCTCCAAGTTCCTTGTCAAGGCACCTTGGGCCAGGGGACTCCAGGCTTGGAGCAGAACACGCTTCATCCGACAATATTCCATCGTTCCCTCCCAGCCATCAGGATAGCGGGGAGAACCCTGGTTGAACGAAACGCTAAGCTCGACAAAACCATGGTGCAAAACGTTCATCTCCACCTGGTTGGCCACCAGGGGTTCTGCTAAAAAGGACTGGAGATATTCCATTTGGAATCGGCCTTGGTTTGCAACCCCAAAGTAGCGGACCTTGCCCGCCAGGCGGAGTTTCTGGAAGGCTTCGGCGATTTCCTCTCCCTCCCAAAGGGGGTCCGGACGATGCAGCAAGAGGATCTCCAGGTGGTCGGTACCTAACCGCGCCAGGATCGCATTGACACTTTCCAGGATGTGATCGCGGCTGAAATCGAAGCGTTGCGGCGTTCCCGACGGATCGTTTGCCCAGCGGATCCCGCATTTGGACTGAATGACAATCTTATCCCTCAGGGACGGTCTTTCCTTGAGAGCCCGGCCGAAAATTTCTTCGGCCCTTCCGCGACCATAGATATCGGCATGATCGAAAATATTGGCGCCGATCTCCTCGGCCGTATCCAGGAACTCGCGAGCCTGGCGTTCGTGGTCTTTCGTCAATATGACATCCGCTTCCCAACCACCGCCCAAACCCATACAACCCAAGGCTAGACGGGATACTTCCAGGTCGGTGTGAGGTATTTTTATCATTTCCATCGTTAGATTTCCTTTCCCTTGAGCCTAACGATTACCATCATACCATCAGTCACACTGGATATCTACAGCCCGCAAGAGCGTTTCTTAACTGCCCTACAGAGGGGGACGCCGGCCTATCAAAAAGAATGATGGTCTGCACGAAATTCATCGCAAATTTGCTTGCCGGTCCGTTATCGACCGGACATCTGGCGCTCGGTCCGGATACCTCCTGGCCGCGGAGGGGGTCGCGGTGGCCGCCTGGGAGGATTTTTCGCGGCGGGTTGGCCAGCGGCAGAATCGGGGCTCTGCCGGCTTCCTTGCCGCAGAGCCTGCTGTATCCGATTGGACCAATCAGCGGCTTCGCTACGAGGAGGCTGTAAAACGCCTCACTATAATAGCTCGATCGAGGCAATCAGAATCACTCTGCCGAATCATTGAAATGAAGCTTACCTCGGTGCTAGCTTTTTCCAGAACTCGAAATTCACAGATACTAAGGACAAAAAATATGAGAGAAAACAAATGCTTCAATACTAATACCTATCTCCGGTTGCTTTTGATCGCCCCCGCCATCGCGCTCTTAGGGCTTAGCGCTTGTTCGACCGCCGACGGAACGGCCAGGCACAATTATAGAGGCGGGTATGCAGATATTCCTCCGCGCGGCTATAACCCAGAGAGCCGGGGTTACGACAGACCATGGCCCTTTGGTCCGGAATCCACTCAACAATGATCAAGGTGAGCAAATCTTCGTGATGAGCGTCGTGGTTGCGGAGCGGATTCGCAAGCTTGAAGACGTTGCCTTGCGGTCGATTGGGGATATCGCCCGGCACAGCGTATGGCCGGGTTCATGGACTCCTGCAAAAAAAATGAAATCTCCGTTGCGTATTCTGTATCTTGAAGATGACCCCAGGGACACAGAACTTGTTCAGGAAACGCTGGCGAGCGACGGTATCGAGTGCCAGGTAACGCGCGTTGAAACCGAGGCTGATTTCATCGCCTCACTCGAACAGGGCGGCTTTGACTTGATTCTCGCAGACTATAGCCTCCCCTCCTTCGACGGGCTGTCTGCCTTGAAGATCGCCCAGCAAGACTGGCCGCATGTGCCCTTGATCTTTGTTTCTGGAACCTTGGGCGAAGAAGTGGCGATTGAAGCGCTCAAGATCGGCGCGACGGATTATGTTTTTAAGACGCGACTGTCCAGGATCGTGCCCTCGGTGCAACGGGCCTTACGGGAAACGGAGGAACGAATCGACCTCACCCGAGCCGAAGAAGGACTGCGAAGAAGTGAAGCTTATTTGGCCGAGGCGCAGAAATTAAGCCACACGGGCAGCTTCGGCTGGGATGTTTCCAGCGGGAAAATTTACTGGTCGCAGGAAACCTTTCGGATCTTTGGATACGACCCACCGACTGAACCTACCTTGGAATTAGTATTTCAGCGAACTCATCCGGAAGACAGAGCACTGGCCCGTCAAGTAATCGATCGCGTTTCACAGGAGAGAAAGGATTTCGATTTTGAGCATCGGTTGCTGATGCCCAATGGATCCGTCAAATATCTCCGAGTGGTGGGTCGTCCCTCAAAAGACGAGTCGGGCAGCTTTCAATTCATGGGAGCTGTGATGGACATCAGCGATTTGAAGCGCGCGGGGGAACTGCAAGCGGCCATGGCACGCGACCGGGAACTGCTGGCCGCTGAGATTCATGATGCCCTGGCTCAAAGCTTTACCGGGATCTCGATGCAACTGGGAGTCGCCGGGGAGCAACTAGCTGCAGCGGAAGGCGATCCTCTCAGCCATATTCGGCGGGCCAACGAAATCGCCAAGTTTGGCTTAGCTCAAGCGCGCAGATCTATTCTGAGCCTACAGTCCAGTGCCATTGAGGAGTCAGGATTGGCTATGAGGTGTGGCGATCTCATCCTACACTAGGGCATCGTCTGATAAGTGGGAGGCATACCGCCGTCGGCGATTTGGCCGATTTTCAAGGCGCGAGCGACGAGCATACTGAGATCCGTACGTGAGGAACGAGTCACAGAAAATAGCGAGGCCAACGGAAGATCAGCTTTCGTGATAGGACATATAAAATAACAATTATCGATAAGGGCCAAAGGACGGATAATGCGGGTGAAAGGGATTTAATAAAGAAAAAAGATAAGATATGGAGACAGTAGCATTCACCCTGATCGGTAGACCTAAAGAAACGTTTGTTCCTGAGGCGGCCGAATTTCGGCCCTTCGATTTGCAAACGCTTAGACACTCGTATAACGCCAAGGACCACTCTCCCATCCGACCGTCTGATGGAAAGAAGTCGTTTGTCGCCCAAGCATCATAATTTGCCGCTCGGAAGATATGTTCCCTCCGGCTCGGCATCGCGCTCCTAGTCGCAGGCGCGTTTTTCATGGAGAATCTTGACGGCACGGCGATCGCGCTTAATTGGGTGATCGTTGAAGAGAAGTCCCGGCGGACTATGACCTGGATGATGTCTTTACAGGTTTCAGTTCGTTATTTGCCTGGGTGTGATCCGTCACCATTTGCGCCGGAAATCCTGAACTTTCGGGTTAGGTAGTTGAACCCCACCGAGCCGTGCATTTGATAACAATGGTGGGAGCTGCGGCATTGTCGGTTTCGTGCCTCTCGATGAGTTGCACGATCGCATCGACGAGGGCTGCATGATCGAGCGCAAGCGTGGTCAAGTCGTGAGAACCCCAGCCCGCCATCGCGATGCCATCTTGACCAACGAGAGCCAAATCGTCCGGCACACGCCGGTTGAGAAGGCGTATTGCCGCATCGCGCGCACCAATCGCCATCACGTCATTGCCGCACACCAGCGCGTCGACTTTGGAGCGGTGCAGGATAAGAGAAGCTTCCTTAAACCCCGAATCGTATGAATAGTCGCCGTGACCTTCTGATTCGAACGCCAAGCCGTGTCTCGTTAAAGCACCGCTGAACCACTCCCGCCTCTGCTTGTCTATCCAACTGGAGGTTCTGCCGTACAGATAGGCGAAGTGCCCGCGACCACCGCCGACCAGCTTGTCGATAATCTGCGAAGCTGCCTCTGCGCCATCGACACGCACGCATGAAACCCTCGTATCTTCGATCGGTTCGGCCGAGACGATAATCGGCCAAGTCGTCCTGAATATCTGCGCCGCATCCTTCAGCGGCACTAAATCGGAGACGATGATCGCATGGTCCACCTGGTAGGTCGACGCGAGGCGCATCAACTGCAAACGGTCGGTGTTATCTCCGCAGCAAAGAATAATGGGAACAAGTGCGCGAGCCTGCAGCCGATGGACGAGTAGGTCAAGCTGCTCTGCTTCACATTGATTGCCGATAGCATTCACTACCACTGCTACCAGACGAGATTGCCGATTGTTCAGCGTGCGGGCGATCGCATTCGGCTGATAGCCATACTGCTGCGCCATCGCAAGAACGCGTACGCGCGTCTCCTCACTGATTCGTGCGTTCGTTGAGAATGCTCGGGAGATGGTTGCCGATGAAACCCCGACGAGCTTGGCCAGTTCTTTAGAGGTGATTCGCTCTTTCACGCAATTCTCGACCTTGGCGTCATCGGACCAGGACGTATAGCGACAGGTTCGCCATTTCTGGCGGCTGATGCTTTGATGCCGTCCCACAAGCGCGCGAAACGCATTCCAGCTTCGATGGTCGAGAGGTTCTCTCCGCTGCCAGCACGAATCGCGAGAAAACTCTTCAGCGGGTTGTTCCTGATTTCAACCTCTTCACGTATTGCGGGAGTTCCGGCCGCAGAGATCTCCCGCCAGGCGCCCCAGGCGTCGACGCGCACCATCGCCCGCGTATAAAAAAACGTGAGGTGCGAAGCGCAGCCATCTGGTCCGTCGCCGGCAGCGTTCAGGGTCAGAAGAGCGCCGCTGGTTAGCCGTCCGACGACCGCACAGACGACATCGACGCTGCGCTCGCGGTTATTCATCAGAGCAGAAACCTGTTCGCAATCCGAGTCAGCTAAAAGACAAACGGTGTTCATCATGTGGGCGCCCGTATCGAACATAAAACCGCCTCCCGACAATTCCGATCGCTGCTTCCAGTGCCCTTCGTAGCGTGAGGACCAGTTCTCCCAGATGGTGGCGGCCACGCTGAGGAGCTCGCCGAATTCACCCGCCTGGGCGCGCTTGCGTGTATCTGCAATCAAAGGCGATAGAGCGCCTTGAAAGGCGACGACGACGATAGAACCGCTCTGATCCCGCGCTGAAATTAACCGCTCCGCCTCTGCCACTGTCGTGACCATTGGCTTTTCGATCAGGAGGTCCAAACCGGACTCGACCACGGCGATGCCGTGCTCGGCATGCAGCGCGTGCGGTGTACACACATAAATCGCGTCAAGCTCGTCCCTGCAGGTGGTGAGCATTGACCTGAAATCGTCGAATTCTCGCGGCTCGGGTCGCCCCGCATCACGACAAATACCGACGAATTTCCGTCGTGAAGCAGCATGGATGTCGCTCAGTGCGACAAAGGCAACTTCCGGCATCGAGACCCAGCTGTGCGCATAATGTGCCGCCATTTGTCCCGTGCCGATCAAACCAAGGCGCAAAACCGTATTACCAGTCATATTGGAAACGTTTACACTATTCAAGACGAATTTTGATCACGTATATTTCCTATAGAATTGTAATTGACATCGAAAATCAAGACGCATATACGTGCGCTTTATGAACACGTATACACAAACATGGCGATGGCCGCAAGGGCATCGTGATTTGAAAAGGAGAATCAATGTTTAGATGGACAATCCTCGTGGGAATGACGGTGGCCTCGCTGCTGGCAATTGGCGCCGCCCAGGCTAAGACAATCCGTATCGCCGAGCATCGTCCGGCACGGATCGATGCGCTCAACAAGGTCGTGCCGGACATCGAAAAGAAATACAACGTCCGCATTGAAGTCGTCGAATATCCCGCCCCAGAGAAAGATTATCTAACAAAACTGCTGACAGAACTTCGCGCCGGCAATGCGCCAGACATCTTTACTGCACCCCATGGTTCGGATGTCGCGGACATGGTCGCGGCGGGCTATCTAGCTCCCATTACCACAGAGCTCAAAGCCTGGGACGGCTATTCGCAGTTGTTTGATGTCGGCAAGGCCATGGCGACCAGCAAAGAGGGCCAGATTTACGTTCTACCTTCCATGCTGAACGTCCAGCAGATCTACTACCGTCGCGACATCTTGGAGAAAGCTGGTATTTCGACCGAGCAACCGAAGACCTGGGCCGAGCTTCTCGACCGTGCCAAGGAGGTTAAAGCAAAGACCGGTGCCTACGGCCTTCTTTTTCCGGCAGGTATCACCTGGGGCGACGGTGCCTTCGTCGAGGGCTTCAGGCTTTTGATTGTTGGCACTTCAACGCCACAGATCGCCACTGAGGACGGCAAGCTCAACCTCACCGGGCAAGGGATAAAGGACGCGTTCGGCTTCTACGCTGATCTCATCAATGACGGTCTGATGCCGATCCAGCCGCTGCTGGAGCCAGAGCCTTGGGTGGCACCGAAGTACGAAATGTTTCCGGCCGGCAAACTGGTGGCAACCACCGGCGGTTCATGGGGCTATATCTATGACTGGGGTCCGCAGAGCAAGAACCCGATCCCGAACGTCACTGAAGTCGTCGGCACCTGGGAGGTTCCCGGCAAGACGGGAGGGCAGTACGTCCTTGTCGATCTTGAGAGTCCATGGGCGGTTAGCGCAAAGTCGGCTGATGTCGGGCTTGCCAAGAAGGTTATGTTAGAGCTTGGCTCGGTCAAAGCCGATGTGGCGTACGCGGAAAATCTGGGCAATATCCCGGGGCGCACCGACGCGGCGGCTGATCCAGAGTTCCAAAAGTTGACCCCACTGGTTCCAATTCTCGCTGCTTTGAAGAACGGAACGGGAACCTATCTGAAAACCGCCGAGGGTTTCTCTGCGGTTGCCGAAGGTGTGTCACGCGCAACCGAGGCACTGCTTCGCAAGCAGACTGACGCGGCAGGCGCTCAGAAGATCCTGGTTGACTATGTCAAAGAGGTTCTTGGCGACGAAGCCGTGAAGTAATTCTTCGAAAATGGCGTAACTGGAGACGACTGCTCCGCGGTCGCCTCCGGTTTTTTCCGCAAGACTCGGCTCAGTCGTGGACTTTCCGCAATGGCAAGCTCATACCATGAACTATTTTAAACGCACCTCCTGGCAGATTCAGCTCCTCCTTCTGCCTTGCGTCCTCCTCATCGGCGCTCTCGTCGTCTACCCGGCGATTTACTCGATCTATTTGAGCCTGACAAATGCTTCGCTGGTCGGAGCGGCGGCAACTAACCCGCGTTTCGTTGGCATGCGCAACTATATGCGCCTGTTTGCCGACGGAGGCTTCTGGAATTCTCTGGTCGTTACCTTCTGGTTTGTGCTTGGCTCGGCCGTGATCGGCCAGTTCGTCCTGGGACTCGTTTCCGCCGTTCTGCTCCGTCGGCCGCTGCGCTTCAAAAATTTGTTCAACTCCATCATCCTGTTACCGAACGCCGTGCCTGAAGTGGTCGCCGGCTATCTATGGATTTCCATGCTGGCTGGCGGCGAACATTCGACACTGAATCGGTTGCTGCGCTGCTTGGGGATCCCCTCGGTGCGCTGGTTGGAGCAGTTTCCACTGGCCATGATCATTGTTGCTAACACTTGGCGTGGGATTGCCTCGGCGATGATCCTGATGATGGCCGGTCTAAGCTCGGTGCCTCCTGAGATCTATGAAGCTGCCCGGATCGACGGTGCCTCACCGCGCCAGATCTTCCGGTCCATCACGCTTCCGCTGATCATGCCGAACATATTCCTTTACATGCTGGTCTCGACTGTCACGACCATCTCGATTTTCGGCTTCATCTATGCGCTCACCCGCGGGGGCCCTGGCAACGCCACCGAGATTATCGGTATCTACATTTACAATCAGTCCTTTACCGCCTTTCAACTCGGGTACGGTTCGGCAGTGGCTGTGGTCACCCTCGCCATTTCGATGGCTATCGGCTTGGTCTACGTGCGTGTTCTCAGAGTCAAGGTTTAAAGTCATGAGCAAATCGAAACCTGCTGTTCCCACGATTTTTGGTCGTCAGGCGGTTGCCTATACCACTCTTTCCCTGATCTCGCTTTTTTGTGTAATTCCCTTCGTTTGGTTGTTTCTGGCCTCCTTCGATGGAAACGCTTCGCTGTTCCTTCGATGGCCCAGCTCTTGGACACTTAACAACTATATCGGCATTTTTCTGCGCGAAGGGGGCGCTCGATGGTTCTTCAACTCGTTTGTCGTTGTCGGGACGGCTACCATCATCGTCCTGATATTCTCCGGCTTCGGTGGTTACGCGCTCTCGCGGACAAACGCCTGGTGGAAACGGCCGTTCCTCTACGCGATCGTTTTAGTCCGTGTCGTGCCGCCGCCGGCTCTCATTGTACCGCTCTACAAGATTCTCCTTACCGGCAATGACGCGGTCGGATCATTTGTCCGCAGTTTCCTAAATCCCGATTGGGTACGCCCGGTGATGCTAGTCTTCGGCTTAATCGATGGATATTTGGGCCTAATTCTAGTCTTTGCGGCCATGCAGTTGCCGCTCGCGCTCTGGATTATGAAAACCTACTTCGACACCATCCCGCACGACTATGAAGAGGCGGCGCTCGTCGACGGGGCAACCCTGTTCCAGCGCATTCGCCACGTCATCGCGCCGCTAGCTCTTCCCGGCCTCGGTGCGGCGGGCATCTTTGCCTTCATTTCCGCATGGGGCGATTTCCTCATGCCGCTCATCTTGCTCTCTTCATCCGAGCTTCAGATGTTGCCACTTGGACTCTTTCGCGCTTTTCTGCGCGTCCAGCAGATTGACTACGGCTTCTTGAGCGCACTGGCGATCCTCTACATGCTACCAGCCATGATCGCCTTCGGATTTGCTCGCCGCTCTTTCGTCCAGACGTTCTCCGGCGGCGTCAAAGCCTAGTGCATCGTCTCCTAAGCAGGAGGCATACCGCCCACTTACGAGACGATGCACTAGTATACCGTCTCCTAAATCCCTTGAGTTTCGTGGCGTTCAAAATGGGTCGTCTGCCAAGGCGATCCGAGCCGGACTGGCGCTAAACGATCATATCTATCTGGCCTTGACGGGCGTGACGAGCTCCGGGGCTTACACTGCTCCTACAAATTCCACCCAATGGCGGGCCTCCTGAGCGGCTTGACTCAATGTCTCGCGTGACCTCCCAATCGAAGGCCCCGCCAGGAACAGATTGACATGCTCCACAAACAGTTCTGGAAATTGGTATTGCGATCCGTGATTGGAATCCGGGTAGATTATTAGCTGAGCATTGGGCAGGTTCCGCTGAAGGATAAACGAGTTGACCGTGTAAATGATAACGTCGTTGCTGCCGTTGATGATCAGAACCGGTTGTTTGATATTTTTAAGGTAGGCGTAAGGCTCGCTTCTTGGCGCTCCCCACTCCTCCAAAGCCGCTATCTGAGCCGAAGCGACCTTCTCGTTAATAGAAGGATCTCGGTTTTCCTTGCGCGCTCTTAATCTTTGTAAGAATGCCTGCCCGGCTGCCTGACTTGTTTGTGTTGGAGCGAAGAATACCTCCAGCCACAACTCCTCAGGAACTGCATACGTCTTTCCGAAGATCGCTTTGGCTTCAGGGGTCAACGTCGCCATTCCCTCGCCGCTGCGCGGTCCTGTTCCGACGAGGACAAGACGTCGAACATGCTTGGGACGGTCCAGAGTCAACTGCTGGGCAACCAATCCTCCGAGCGAAAAGCCCAAGAGATCGATCTGTTCGAGCCCGAGCGCATCGATGAACGCGGCGCCATGCCGTGCCATCTCAGCGATTGTCTTTGGCGTTTCTCCGCCAGAGCTGGAGATGCCGGCGTTGTTGAACAAGATCACCTCGCGGTCACGGGCCAAGCCGTTGGTCACGGCCGGGTCCCAATTGTCCATGGTCCCGGTGAAGTGCTGGAAAAGGACGAGCGGAACACCTTCATTCTTTCCAAAACGACGATAAGCGAAACGGATGCCAGCGCCATCCACGAACTGGGTAGGTGCTGTTTGATGAGTATGGTCAGTCATGATGGTTTCCTCTGGGTGTTGGTGTCGAATTGCGATTCTAGCTTTGGTCTCATGAGTCGAGCTTACCGGGGAAAGAGAAAATCATCTCGCGGGCTCTTGCTCATCCTGTCGGACTTTTGCGCAAGCTGCACTGCCAGTCGGCAGCCTGGATTGTTCACCAATCTCATCCGCCGCGACGAAGTAGGTGTTTAGCGTCGGTTTTACGGCCCGAAGGGCCGGCACCCTGAAAGGGCGCCAGATCAGATTTATAAGAAACAGACGCCAAGCTCCTATTTATAGAGGGCCCGCATCGCTCAAGCTTTGTGCTCTAGCCTGCATCAATCACAATTCTCTAGTAGGTAAGGCGTCCCGCCTTACCCTCTTCCGCAACCCAATTGTCCCGCCTTACCCTGGACTTCAAAGTAAGCCGAGCGCTCATTTGGGCCGAAGACACGACGCGACACAGATACGCGGCGGACGAGCAACGTAGGCTACGGTCAACGCTAAGTCAGCCGGCGGTATTCGCTTGGAGAGATACCTACTTCTCGGCGGAAGATTTGAGCGAAATGGCTCGGGCTAGTGTAACCGACATCGAGTCCTATCTCGATTACGCTCCTGTTGGTCTCCCTCAGCAAGCGGCGGGCTTTCTCCAGTCTTAGATGAATAAAGTACTGGGAGGGTGTGAGCCCGGTCGTCCGCTTGAAAGCGCGGCTAAAATGGAATTCGCTCATCTCTGCCTCTCGAGCCAGGCGGATTAGACTAAACTCATCTTCCAAGTGAGTTACCATCAGGTCCGTGACTTTGCGCAACCTAAACCCCGGTAATCCGCCTTTGGACTCTTGGGTGGTTTCCTCGGCATAGGTTCGCACCAAATGCCCGGCAAGACTTTGGGCGATTCCTTCCACAAATAGAGAACTGCCTCGATAGCGTGACGATAGCTCTTTATGGAGCCCGTCCAAAAGCGCCGACAGAAAATTGTCCTTGAAGCCGGAGAGATCCCGAAGATACGTTGCTCCCTGATCTTTTTGGAATGCCTCTTCGATGGCGCGGTGGAAGACTGGCAATCCCAGATAAACATGCATTGTCTCAAGAGGTTCCGGTCCGATTGCTCTCCAACGCACTTCGGTCGGCGATTGGGATGCCGTCAGGAAAAAATCTCCTGCTTGGACGCGGGTCTTGAGCCAGGGGGCGCCGAGCTCGCGTTCTTCGACCACGGCGGCTCCAGAGAGAATTCGTACGATACGCGGCTCGGCGACCGCGGGGTAAATGACGCTCTCCTCAGCGCTCGGCTCAGAGTAGATCCGAACCAGCAGATTCTTCCACCCATTACTTGCGGCGATCAATTTGCCAGGGAGATACTGATTGAAAGCCTCCGCGGACGTGCTTTCCGTAGTCGTCATCATTACTTGCAGTGGCGCTCAGGCCGCGGGTGTACTTTTAGCCCCCCATAAGGGCGGTCGTACCAAGCACTGTGACCGCAAGTGTCGTAGGAGGCATCGTGAAAAAAAAGGTAATCCAACACGGACGATTCCTCCAACTCATTTACGACACCAGAAGCCAATCATTCGGGCACGGTCAGTTCAGTCGAACGCCGCCATCGATGATCAGCTCCGTGCCGGTAATGTTGCTCGAATCCTCCGACAGCAGGAATCTTGCTGCTCGGGCCACTTCGTCGGATGTGCCGAATCGCTTCAAGAGCGACTTGGCGACAATGGTTTCCTCAAACGCTTTCTGCTGGTCAGCGGGAAGGCCGACTTTCTTTATTATCGGCGTGTCAATCGGTCCGGGGCTCAACACATTCACCCGCACGCCGCGCGGGGCTAGCTCCACCGCTAACGTCTTGCCGAGGGAAATGACCGCAGCCTTCGTCGCCGAATAGATCGACGTGCCGGCAAAGGCGACAGAACCAGCGATGGAGGATGTGAACACGACCGAGCTCGGATTGCCTAACAAAGGAAGCAGCGATTGCAGCTGGAAATAGAGACCTCGCACATTCACATTGAACGTGTCGTCATAGTTCTTGGGCGTTGCGGCGTCGAACGGTCCGAAGGACGCTATGCCCGCATTCAAGAAAACTCCGTCGAGATGATCCGCGAATGGTTTGATTGCGTCACCCAGCGCCTGGGCGGCAGCCAGATCACCGGAATCCGAGGGAAGGACGACCGCGCCGCTGAGAGTCTTTTTGGCGGAAGCAAGCGTTTCGGGATTGCGTCCGGTGACGATGACCTTGGCGCCCTGGGTGCGTAACAGTTGGGCGGTGGCCAGGCCGATGCCGGTCGTACCGCCAGTGATCAGAATGGTTTTGATGTTCATGGAGTATAGATCGTTAGTTCCGTACTTACGAACTATTGGACTATTTGTCAAGTCCGTGTTATAAAAGCCTCTATGAGGCCGCTCTTTCATCCCGCTGTCAGCGAAATCACTGTCGAGGGCCTCCTTTATGCCTTGTCCGATCCAGTGCGCGCCCAAATCTACGCGGAAATGGCCATCTCGGAATGCCCCCTCAATTGCTCCAACTTCCGCCAAGTCGACAACCGCACCTTGCCCAAGGCGACCCTTTCCCAGCATTTTAAAATCCTGCGCGAAGCCGGCCTGATCCGTAGCGAACGCAAGGGCGTCGAAATGCACAACACGACCCGTTGCGCGGAACTCCAGGAACGTTTCGGCGACATGCTTACCGCGATCCTTACTACTTACGGTGCCCAAAATTCGCGCCGCTGAATTTAGGCTTCTAGGTGAAGTAAAATCGCCCGCACTCCCAACGAAAGGCCAGATGAACGCTGAGACCGGTCGTTCGTCACAATGCCCGGACGATGTTCATCAGATCGTCAATTTTGCGGTCGATGGAGGGTCGGGTCGAACTCAGGTTGTGCTCCAAGCTAAGTCCTGTAAAAAAGGTCAGGACCAGTTCCGCCAGGGAGTCCGCATTCACCTTTGGGCGCTCGACCTGAATATTCCTGGCGATGAGCAGCTTTAGTTTGCTTCTGCTTCGAGTGATTATGGCAACAGCTTCCGGCGGCAATATCGCAAACTCACGCATGGAGCTGACAGCAAAACATCCCTTTTGTCCCTCCATGGTGCATGGTCCCATCTTGAGGAATCGCTCGATGTTATTCCAGCCCAAGGGCTCGGCGGTCAGCAGTCCCTTCTGCTCGAGACCCTCGAGGTAGTACCGAAGGCTCTGTGTAAATAAATCCTCTTTATCTTTGAACTCGGAGTAGAGGCCGGACTTATTGACTCCGGTAGCCACCTCCAATTCGTGAAGACTGGCGTCAGCAAACCCGCGCCTCCAAAAAACTGGCAGCGCCTTCTCTAAGACACCTTTGCGGCTAAATTTTTTCGGCCGTCCCATTGCGCCACTATCGATTAAAGAACCGATTGGTACAAAATATTTCTTGACCAATCACCGGGCCTGGTCCATCCGTAGTGAACCGATTGGTTCTTTATCTATGTTAAACGAGATCCCGCAACCAATGCTGCAGCCACGCTCGGTGACCTCTTGCTACCCAGCCGAGTCGTGTTCTTGGAAAGGCAAAAATTACAGTGAACGATTCAAAAGCAGAAAACAATAAGGCGATTGTCCTGGAAGCCTTCGACACTCTGTTCAACAAGAGAGATTATACCGCAGCGGAGCGCTTCTGGTCTCCCAACTACATTCAGCACAGTGCGCACATTGAACCGGGCCGTGACGGTCTCTTCAACCTGATCAAGAGCATTCCGCCCACCCTCAGGTATGAGCCGGGAGTAATCGTAGCGGAGGGAGACCTCGTCATCATCCACGGCCGTTTCTCGGGTTTCGGGCTCCCCCTCAACTGGATTGCGGCGGATATTATCCGCATGAAAGACGGAATCCTGATCGAGCATTGGGATGTCATTCAGGACGAGGCTACCAAGGAACAGTCCAAGAGCGGAAACCCAATGTTTGGAGACACGTTCCCCCCCGGGGGCCCATAGCGGCACAGTGGTCGTCCGTCAGCGCGTGAAGGCCGCCGTCGGGAGCGTCCGATATCTATGAAAAAGCCGATTCCCTGGCGGATTGGCTAACAGAAAACGCACCGTAGCCGTTTTGCCAGCTGAAACCAGCGTGGACTTTGCCTTTTTCGGATCTTGCTCGAGCTGGTTTTGAGATTCTTGACCAATACGGCGAGAGAGATCTTTCTCGAGAGACCGCAGAGAATATGGACATGATCCGCCACTCCTCCGACCTCAAGCGGAATGCAGTCCAAAGCTCGCAAAGTTCCGGTCAGATAAGCGTGTGCCTGCGATCGGACTTCCGTCGACTGCAAAAATGGACTTCGATTTTTGGTAGAGAAAATAATGTGGACCAAGACTAGGGCGAGGGATTGAGCCATATTGTCAATACACCATACATTTATGTTACCGTTACTCTCTATCTTGCGCCCTTACAGGGCGCGTCGCCACGGGTGTTCCGTTCCCAGGGTTGAAACCCTGGGCTAATCCCAGTGTCGAGTCCACTACCGCCAGCGTATGATTCGTTTCGGTAGGGATTGGGCGTGCCGGAGCGCACCCATCATCAGGTACCTACCGGTTGAGATCAGAAATTATTCCTGCCGCGAGAAAAAAACGGGACTGAGGAATAAACTTCAACGAAAGCCGGTATGTTTTATTGTAGGGTGCCAGGCGTAGCAAAATCGCCGACGGCGGTATGCCTCCTACTTATGAGACGATGCGCTAGAGCCCAGGAAGTTCCACAGTTCCAAGCTAAATTCGCATTCGTCAGCGAGCTCCCGACTCACTCGGCAGCCAGGTATTCCCTTCTCGATCCATCCACGACAACGCTCGGAGTTCTCCGGCCCGCACCAGGTCCTCAATAAGCCGCTGTGGTAGCCGAAACGTCTGCGGTACTAACTCTGGTGATTGTGGCTTTGCAGGATCAGCCCCGGTAAAATTCTGCGCCTCCGGCGACACGGTTTCAATAGCGGATTTCCTTTTCATCGGAAAGATCATTGGTGTTGAAGTATTAGCCCTCGCAGTCCGGGCCCGGCTGACCCCGCTGATATCGAAAAACTCCCAGTTCGCATCCGGAAATGGCTGCGTGCCAAGTCCATTTTGGTGTACCGTGTGAGACTTCTAAAACATCCAGGAGTCTTGTCCGAGCGGTCTCCAGCTCTACGATCAAGAAACTAAGTGAGTGCATGATATTAAAAGTTCTCCTCTTGCGATCGACGCGCCTTCACTTAAGCGCTTCGAAAGTTATGTATTTGTTCATTTTCATTCGATGACTCCATAGTTAAGTACCGTTTTGCGTCTGCCTTTATTCCCCCAGAGCAGCGCCGGTTTGACCATCGTCGTCTGCCTTGTTTGCCGCGGGCCAAGAACTCCGTGGCTGCCGGTCAACATTCAACGGCACCAACGGCCGACCGATATTGACCGTGAGCCAAGTACCGACACCGGCGTAGAATAATGCTGTCCAGATCAGATAGGGCTGCTGGTACGGAGAGCCGGGTGAATGCTCGCTTCTGCAGGACAGGAAATCTTGACTGGATACGCACATCCGGAAAGCAGAGCGCAAAGGGAAACGGCGGGAAGAAACCGGTGGCAGCAGTCAGCTTTCATGACAGTTCTTTTAGCGATCCGATCATTTTCCAATGCAAGTTCCAAGCCCATCTTAGCTTGGTTCGTGCCAGCACGATCCGATGTTGCTCTTCCACGAGGAGAACATACTTGAAGCAGGTGTTCGCCTAACAAGTCACAACATCCTAGAAATCGCGAATCCGTCGCGAATTCACAGCCATTCGCTCAAAATGGCCTGGTAAATTCTCATTTGAGCAATAGTTTGACGATGCAGTTCGGCTTGTGTTTTGCAAATGATCGCGCTTCCCGGGCGCACCCGCGAGGTAAGTGGGATCGAACCGCCTGAACTTCGGCTCAGGAACGGACTTCTGCCTTTGATCACGTTGGGCCAACCGGTAAAACACGATGGCGTCGAGGTAGATATTTGGATTCATAACGTTGTTCGGAGCACCTTTCGCTTTAGGATGCGAGTTCCAGGCGCCTAGGAGGGGCTTTAGCTTGATTCGTGCCAACACCAGCCGTTGTCGCTCTTCCACGAGGGAAAAATTTGAAAACTGGTTCGCCTAACAAATCACCAGCGACACGCGCCGGGGCAACGATAGAACGCGGTACACCAGATAGGATGTGCCTGCGACTGGCGGTGCATCGGAGAATATGGATAGATATTTAGGTCGGTAGAGGTTACCACTGGTGGAGTTGACTCGACGTGAGGCCAGATTAAAACCTTGGTTTGAACGAATTATCATAACGAAGCGATTAATTAGTTGATTGCTGATCACCTTCAGGTGATTGAATCACTTTATCGGTTTCATTGAGGCAAGGATTCGCTGTTTTCATCTTTACCGCAGCGGAATGCTCGCCGCAATGAGAGGAACCGCTGGTTTTTACTAGCTCTAACGGCCTATCACCGGTCAGGACGCGCGGCGGCCAATGTTTAGTTGATCAACGGTCTGCATTGCTTTGCAGTCCGCCCAACGAAATCACGACCTTACCGATCCGCGCATCCTTTTCCATGTAGCGGTGTGCCGCGGCGTATTCATCCAATCCGACAAAGACCCGATCGATCTTCGGCGAAAAGCGGCCCGCCGCCAAACCATCCGAAATGAAGCGCTTGGCGCGCTCAACCGCCTCGGCCCTTGGCGGAAGGCCCAGCTTAGGGTGTCCCGTAAAATCGAAAACCCGGAAACTAGCGTGCACTTTGAGCCCGCGCAAGGCGCACGCGCCAAGGGGAAACGGTGTCCCGTTCTCCATGGCGCCAAGCTGACCATAGACGATGACCCAGCCGAATCGTTTGGTCGCCCAGATGAGCTCTTCGAGGCCCGGGCCGCCCACCGCGTCGTAGATCACTTCGGCCCCAAGCCCCTCGGTGCGTTTAAAGATGGCCACTTGGACATCCTCACAGCCGGCGATGAGGACCTGGTCGGCTCCGGCAGCCAGCAGACCTTCTTGTTTGGCCTCTGAGCGTGTCACGGCGATGCTTTTGGCCCCAACGGCTTTGACCATTTGAAGGGCGGCCACGCCCATCGAAGAACCGGCCGCGCTGACGACCACGTGTTGATCCGGTTTGAGGCAGGCGAGTTCCACCAGCGCAAAGTACGCTGTGAACAGCCCGGTATTGGCCGCTGCGGCCTGTTCCGGGGTGAGGTTTTGCGGGTAGGCCAGCAGCGCGCTCTCCGGGTAGAGGATAGTCTCGCCGTGGGCGGCGTAGTCGGTTAACGACACGGCGGGAAACGTCGAAACCGGGTCCCCCACCTTGAGGGATATGACTTCAGGGCCGACCGACTCGACGACGCCGGCGGCCTCGTAACCGATCTGGGCAGGAAACTGCGGCTCTTCGCAGTAAAAGCCCTCGCGCCACAGCAGATCGAGCCGGCTCAAAGCGAGCGCCTGCACCCGGATGAGCACCTCGTTTCCCAGCGGCTGGGGCCAGCGAAGGTCCTCGACCCTTAGCACCTCCGGGCCGCCCGTTTGATAGAAGCGAATCACTTTGGTGGTTTTCATCGATGCCGGGGTTTGGACCGTCTGCCCAGGTGGATATCTTACCTCGGACGAATGCCTGTGGCGATGAGACGAACCGGTCATTTTGGTTAGCTCTAAAGGACTATTATGCCTGTGCGACTGGGTGCGCCGTTTGCTTTAGCAGCAGCGCCTATCGCTCCCTTTATGAGGCCAACGCGCGCCAATCGCCTTTTGCTGGCTGACCAGGCAAAGAAGGGTGTAAAGTGCGACGCCTGGAGCCTACCCTGTGATTGAGCTGTCAACGTATGTCTTCGAGGTGCTGCGTAAGGATAACGAGTTTATCCTTTATCGCGGGCGCAGCGAGGACGATGCACCGCAAGTTCTGGTGCTTTCGCCGGCGACAGAGCATCCCCCACCGCAAAGCCTGAAGCGGCTCGAGCACGAATATTCGCTTCGAGAAGTGCTGGATCCCAGGTGGGCTGCCCGACCGATGGCCATGGCTCGCCACGGGGACCGTCCGGTCCTTGTGTTAGAGGACCCCGGTGGGGTGCCCCTCGATCAATTGCTCGATCGCCCCTTGGACTTAGCGTTATGGTTGCGTCTGGCCATCGGCCTCTCGACCGCGATCGGCCATTTGCATCAGCGCGGCATCGTGCACAAGGACATCAAGCCGGCCAATGTTCTGGTTGACTCGGCGACCAGCGAGACCTGGCTGGTGGGTTTTGGTATTGCTTCACGGCTTCCGCGCGAGCGCCAGTCGCCCGAGCCTCCCGAGTTCATCGCCGGAACGCTGGCCTACATGGCGCCGGAGCAGACCGGACGAATGAATCGGTCCATTGACACCCGGAGCGATCTTTATTCACTTGGTGTGACCCTCTACCAAATGGTTACTGGCAGTCTTCCCTTTGCTGCCATCGACCCCATGGAGTGGCTGCACTGCCATATCGCGAAGCAGCCGAAGCCACCCGCACAACGCGTGGAAAACATTCCGGAAGCCGTCTCGGCGATTATCATGAAACTGCTGACCAAGACCGCGGAAGAGCGCTATCAGACTGCGAGCGGTCTTGAGGCGGACCTCAGCAGGTGTCTTGCTGATTGGGAAAATCAGCACCGGATGGATGAATTCGTGCTTGGGCATCACGACATGCCAGATCGGCTCCTGATTCCCGAGAAGTTGTACGGGCGCGCACCAGAGATCGAGACGTTGCTCGCCGCGTTTGACCGGGTCGTAACCACCGGCAGGCCGGAGTTGATTCTGGTCTCCGGCTACTCGGGTGTTGGCAAATCCTCCGTTGTCAACGAGCTACATAAGGTACTGGTGCCGCCGCGCGGCCTCTTTGTCTCTGGCAAGTTCGATCAGTACAAGCGTGACATCCCCTATTCGACGCTGGCACAAGCCTTTCAGAGGCTGATCCGCGGGCTCCTCGGAAAAGGCGAAGCGGAGCTGGCGGGTTGGCGCGACGCCCTTCACGATGCGCTAGGTCCGAACGGAAAGCTCATGGTGAACCTTGTTCCCGAATTGCAGCTCATCACTGGAGAACCGCCGCCAGTCTCCGAACTTTCGCTACAAGATGCCCAACGCCGATTCCAGTTCGTCTTTCGGCGATTTTTCGGAGTGTTCGCGAGACCGGAGCATCCGCTTGCCTTGTTCCTCGACGATTTACAATGGCTGGATTCGGCAACTCTCGATTTGCTCGAGGATCTTCTGACCCAATCGGATGTGCGGCACTTGATGTTGATCGGCGCCTACCGAGACAACGAAGTTAATTCTTCCCATCCGCTGATGCGCAAGCTGCACGTGATCCGGAAAGGCGGGGCGCCCGTGCAAGAGATCATTCTTGCGCCGCTGACGGGCGAAGACCTGGCACAGTTAATCACGGACGCTCTTCACTACGAACCCGAACGTGTCACCGCACTGGCAGAGCTGATCCATGAGAAGACGGCGGGCAATCCATTTTTCGCCATTCAGTTTATTTCCGCACTGGTCGAGGAGGGTTTACTCACATTCGATTATGACGATGGGCGATGGTCCTGGGATCTGAATCGCATCCACGCCAAGGCTTATACCGACAACGTGGTGGAGCTAATGGTCGGCAAGTTGAATCGTCTGCCCCTCGAAACTCAGAAGGCGCTCCAGGAGTTTGCCTGCCTGGGAAGCCGTGCCGAGATAGCCACGCTTTCCATCGTTCACGGGACATCGGAGGCGGCGGTCCACTCGGATCTGTGGGCGGCGGTGAGTTTGGAGTTCATTGTGCGTTTGGAGGGTTCCTACGAGTTTGTCCACGACCGCGTCCGGGAAGCGGCTTATGCCTTGATCCCCGAGGGCGGCGGCGCGGAGGCCCACCTTCGAATTGGCCGAGTGTTGCTCGCGTCTAGGGCGACGGCAACCGAGATCGAGGAAAAGATCTTCGAGATCGCTAACCAACTCAACCGCGGCGTCTCGCTGATCACAGTGCCGCAGGAGCGCGAGCGCGTCGCCGAGCTAAACCTCATCGCCGGCAAGCGCGCCAAGATTTCAACGGCCTACGCGTCGGCGCTGGAATACCTTGTGGCCGGCTGCGCGCTGCTGACAGAGGACAGTTGGGAGCGACGGTACGCGCTCACGTTCGCGCTGGAGTTCGAGCGGGCCGAGTGCGAGTTCCTTACGGACGATTTCGCGGCGGCGGAAGAACGGCTGTCGATATTGTCGGAGCGCGCCAAGAACCTCGTCGACAGTGCCGCCATTACGTGCCTGCTCGCCGAACTTTACCTGACCTTGGATCAGAGAAACCGTGCTGTCGAGGTGTGCCTCCAATATCTCCGGCGCATTGGCGTCGACTGGTCGCCGCACCCGACGAAGGACCAGGTAGAACGAGAATACACGAGGATCTGGCGACAGCTCGGCGCACGGGCGATTGAGCAGCTTGTTGATTTGCCGTTGATGACTGATTCCGATTGCCGAGCGACGCTGGACGTCCTTTCGGTATTTGCGACGCCAGCCTGGTACGCCGATGAAAATCTACACGACCTTGTCGGCGCCCATATGGCAAACCTTAGCCTGGAACACGGTAACAGTGACGGATCGTGTCACGCCTACGCCCTGCTTGGCACGATCCTGGGTTCGAATTTAGGGCAATACCAAGCGGGTTTTCGGTTTGGCAAGCTCGCCGTCGATCTCGTCGAGAAACGCGGACTGCACCGGTTTAAAGCCCGCGTCTACAACGCCTTTGGCCATCACATTACTCCCTGGGCTCGGCATTTGCACGAGGGCCGTATCTGGAACCGGCGTGCTTTCAACGCCGCCAAAGAAAGCGGCGATCTCACCTATGCGGCTTTCAGCTGTAGTAACATGATTGCGAACCTTCTCGCGGGCGGAGATCCGCTCGAGGAGGTTCAGCGAGAGGCCGAAGACGGGCTCAAGTTCAGTCGAAAGATGCGGTTTGAACTAGTTTCCGACTGCATTATCGTGGCTCTCAGATTGATTCGAACTCTTCGCGGCTTGACTCCAAAGTTTGGCTCTTTTAACGACGCGGAGTTCGATGAGAGCCGGTTCGAGCAACATCTGGAGAATCCCGGCTTAGCCCCGGTCGCCTGTCGTTATTGGATCCGGAAACTACAAGCGTGCTTTTATGCAGAGGACTACGCGTCCGCCGTCGCAGCGGCAGCGAAAGCGCATCTGGTTCACAGGAGACAGTCATTTTTTGAAGTTGCGGAGTACCCTTTCTATAGCGCCTTAGCACACGCTGCGCTGTGTAACTCGGCATCTGCGGATGAGCGGGCCCGGTATCTAGAGGCAGTGGCGACCCATTACAGGCAGCTCGCGATCTGGAAAGAAAACTGTCCCGAGAATTTCGAGAACCGCGCCTCGCTGGTCGGCGCCGAGATTGCACGCTTAGATGGCCGCGAGATGGACGCCATGCGCCTCTACGAACAGGCGATCCGGTCCGCGCGGGAAAACGGCTTCGTTCACAATGAGGCGCTCGCGAACGAGCTTGCCGCACGCTTTTACGCGGCGCGTGGTTTCGAGAAAATCGCGCACGCGTACTTACGGGATGCCCGGTACGGCTACCTGCGTTGGGAAGCCGCGGGTAAAGTACAGCAACTCGACGAGCTCTATCCGCGCCTCCGGGAGGAAGGGCCAACGCCCGGTCCGCCGAGCATGATTGGGGCACCGGTCGAACAATTGGATCTCGCCACCGTTATCAAGGTCTCGCAGGCCGTGTCGGGCGAGATCGTCTTGGAGAAACTGATCGATACGCTCATGCACACCGCGATTGAGCACGCGGGGGCCCAGCGGGGTCTGCTGATCCTTCTATGGGGCGGCCAGCCGCAGATCGAGGCGGAGGCCACAACCGGCCCGGGCAGCGTCGCAGTTGTCCTTCGACGGGCAGCCGTCACGCCTTCTGAGCTTCCCCAGTCCGCGCTTCAGTACGTGATCCGGACGCAGGAAAGCGTGCTCCTGGATGACGCCGTGGTCGGGAACCTCTTTTCCGAGGACGCGTACGTGCAGCAGCGGCGGCCTCGGTCCGTGCTCTGCATGCCCCTGGTAAAGCAAGCCAAGCTCATTGGCGTGCTCTACCTAGAGAACGCCTTGGCGCCGCGAGTGTTCACGCCGGCCCGGCTGGCAGTGCTCGAACTCCTGGGCTCCCAGGCCGCCATCTCTTTAGAAAACGCCCGACTCTATGCCGAGGTGACACGGGAAAACCGCGATCGAAAGCAAGCCGAAGAAGCGCTCCGTGCAAGCGAGCAGCGCTTGCAGGATATTGTCGACCACACCACGGCCGTCATTTTCGTCAAGGACCTCGACCTGCGTTATGTCTTGATTAACCGCGAATACGAACGCCGCTATCAGGTGCAACGCGATCAGATCAGGGGCAAAACCGACTTCGATGTTCTGCCCCATGATGTCGCCGAAGCGGTTCGTGACAATGATCGGCAAGTCATCGAGGCTGGCGTGCCGATCCAGTTCGAGGAAACCCTGCCAACCGAGGGGGGCGAACATTTGTATGTCGCGGCAAAATTTCTGCTGCGCGACCACACGGGCAAACCGTATGCGGTATGTGGTATCGCGACGGACATCACGGCGTTGAAGCGCGCGGAGGAAATGCAGGCGGCCCTGGCACACGAGCGGGAGTTGTTCGCGCAGCAGCGCGCCACCGAGTTGGCAAAAGCAAACGAGGTTCTTCGGGGATCTCTGGATGCGCTCGCCTCGGTCCCTGAACTGGACTTCCTTGGGCAAGTGATGGCAGCCATCACCCGGCAATTGGATGCCGTCTCTTCATCGTTGAGAGTGCTTAACCTTGAACAAAACACATTGGAGCTGAAGCTGATCTTACAGGATGGCCTAGTCATGTCGCCTGCCGAAGCGAACTATCCAGAATCCGCGCGATCCCTGTCGCCGGACGAACAACGGGCCGCCGCTTTTTTGGATCAGCCAACGACCGTGATCCATATCCTCGATCCGCATTCGCAAGTTACTGAAGAGCAGCGTTCCTATCTACTTGGACTGGGTATAAAGACCTTATTGATCATTCCTTTGAGCTCGGGCGGTCAGATCAACGGCCGGCTAGACTTTCGTTTCAAGGAGGAGCGTGCTTTTGACCCGGAAAAGCTCGAAATTGCCAGAGCCTTAGCGACTCAAGCCAGCCTGGCAATTCAACTCACTCTATTCGCGGAAACCGCCAGGCAATCTGCCGTTCTGGAAGAGCGAAATCGGATGGCGGGCGAGATCCATGATTCGCTGGCCCAATTTTTCACCGGCATCTCGATGCAGCTGGATGCGGCTAAGGAGGTGCTCAAAAAGGGGGACCACAAGGGCCTGATCTACCTGGAACGGGCAGCCGAGTTGGCCAAATTTGGCCTGGCGGAGGCGCGTCGGTCCGTCTACAGCCTCCAACCGTCGCTGACCGAGGGATTGGGACTAGCCGAGGCTCTGCAAAAGCTGGTCGAGCGTTCCAATATTCCCGGCCGGTTGCGGGGCAATTTTCATGCCGGCGGTGTACCCGAAGAACGCTTGCCGCGCACGGCCCGGCACGAGCTGCTCCGAATTGCGCAGGAAGCCATCAGCAACGCGGTGCGCCATGCCAAGCCGACCGTCATTAACGTCAGCGTTCGGGGCGAGCCGTCCAACCTGGTCCTCGAGGTCACCGACAACGGCTCGGGCATTGCCGAGCCGCAGTTGGCCAGCGGGGGTGGTTTTGGGCTTTCCAGTATGCGGGCCCGGGCAGAAAACCTGGGCGCCCGATTCGACGTTCGAACGGCGCCAGGTCACGGCACCAGCATCGTGGTGCGCTTACCGCTCCCTTGAGGGGGACTGCTGCGTTCGCTGAAAAAGCCCTTTTGAGGAGCATTCGCAGCCACTTTTGAGGTGGCAGGGCTTTGCGATGATGGTCCACACTCGACAGGTCCGTTCCCGCGTGCGACCATGTGCGGCGTTTTCTTTAGCAGTAGCGCCTAGCGTCCGCTTTATGAGCCCCTCTGCGACAGGTTCCGGCAAAGCAGCTCCCCTACGAATCCTGATCGCTGATGATCACCCGGTCGTCCGTGAAGGGTTAGTGACCATTCTGTCGTTGCAAGAGGACCTGGAGGTGGTAGGCCAAGCTTGCGACGGGGAGGAAGCTTGCCGGCTTTACGAGCAACTTCGCCCCGACATTCTGATCCTCGACCTGCGGATGCCCAAGAAGGATGGCCTGGAGGTGGTGACCGAGCTCATGGCCCAAAGGCCGCGACCGCGGATCATTGTGCTGACCAATTCGCCGAAAGCCGAAGACCTTCGGCGCGCGCTCTCCGCGGGTGCTAAAGGTTACCTCTTGAAGGGCGCCCAATCTCAAGAAGTTCGGCAGACGATTCGCGAGGTTTACGCCGGCAAATCGTCGCTCCCGCACGAAGTGGCCGCGCAGTTGGCTGAGTCCATGGCGCAGCCGGAGCTATCCCAACGCGAACTTCAGGTGTTGAAGCAATTGGCCCTTGGTAAAAGCAATAAGGAAATCGGGCAGGTACTCTACATCAGTGAGCATACCGTGAAAAATCACGTGACGGCTATTTTGGAAAAGCTCAACGCCGTTGGGCGCACGGAGGCCGTGGCACTGGCGGCCGAACGAGGGTTGGTCAACATCGGATAAGGCTGCCTCGCACGCGCACACCCTATGTCAAGAAAGCTTAGCCTAGGTTTGGTGTCTGTTTAGCGTCGGTCATGTAGCCCGAAGGGCCCGAGAGTTTGGACATTTACAGAAGGTCACGTCGGGAAATTTTCGCCCCGAAGCCGAAGGGGCGGCGTCCCGTAGGGACGACACCGATCGTAGCCTGGCACGACGTGCCTGGAAAAGCGTCCCTCGAAAGAACCGTCCCGTAGGGTACGGTATGATCGGCGCAGCTAATCCCAGAGGTAGTTCTCGTCGAAATGTGTGCCGTGTTTCTTAAGGAAGGCTAAATAGAAATAATACAGCACAAATTTTTAAAGTTTCGTATGTCGAAATTTCGTCACTCCAATCCTCCAATCACTCGAATCGGTTCGCTCACCTGCAGGAATCAGACCGTACCCTACGGGACGGCTCTCTTGGGATGACGCTTTCCCAGGCACTTCGTGCCAGGCTACGATCACACCGTCCCTCCGGGACGAGCCCTTCGGGGCAGACGCGCTCTGCATCCCAAGCCAGAAAACCGCGACAATTGCCGCACATCCCGGGAGTCTTCGGAAGCGCGATTTGTTGAGGTGAAACACATTCTCACTCAGCAAGTCATTGTGAGGGTTAGCGATGACTGTCCTTCAGGCGATCTACGATGAAAAGATAGCCGGCGGTATCCTGGTAACCGATGTCCCCGGTTCGGAAAAAGTCGTTCCGAAAGGCCTGCGCAGTGCAATCCGGGTGGTTCCAGTAACCGAGCATTACATTCGCCCCGCGAGCCACGATTTCGCCAGGTTGGCCAGCCTCCACTGGCCTGCCCGACGATGAGTCGACGACTTGGACGTCAATCCCAGGACAAGGCCTCCCACAAGATGTCAAGAGTTGCTCCATAGTGTCTTCCTTGGCTTCCAGACTGGTGAGGAATCCCGTCTCGGTCATCCCGTATACTTGGACCAGCTTGACGCCCGGTAGCATTCGGCGAGTGCGCTGATAGACTTCAACCGGCAGCGGAGATCCGCCGTATGCCAATACCTCAAGACTGCTGAGATTGAAACGCGTGGCCTCCGCAAAATCTGCCAACATGTTGATCATCGTCGGCCCCAAAACGGCTTGGGTGATCCGCTCTTTCTCAACTGCTTCGCAGAATGCCCGCGGGCTGAAACGTGGCTCTGTAACCTGCAAAGCGCCAAAAGCCGGGGCGGCGAACATCGCCGGGAAATCGGCGCCCTGAAATATCGGCGCGGCATGTAGATAGACTCCGCCCTGTCGGTACCGCATCCAGTAGTTTAAGCAGTAAACGCTCGACAGGACATTCGTGTGCGTGAGCATAACGCCCTTTGCCTCACCGGTGGTGCCGCTGGTGTAGATGATCGCTAGAATCGCCTCTGGACAGTAGTAGACTTCCGGGCACCATCCATTTGGGGCATCGAGAGGTTCTTTATCGAGTGCAAGCTGCCATTGGAGGTTCGCCCTGGTCGGCGCCGAACCGGAGTGCCGCACGAGCGCACGTGGACTGGCGTCCTTAAGTACTCGGTCGATTTCTCTGGATGAGTATCGAGCATTTAGAGGAACCACTATCACTCCGAGCCGGCTGCAGGCGTACACCAACTCGATGTACTCGGGGCCATGGGGAAGAACGACTGCCAGTCGATCACCCGTTCGCAGGCCACGCCGGCTTAAGGCGGCGGCGATCCTTTCGACGCGATTGTCAAGCTCACTAAATGTCAGCCGGTTGCCACCGATGGAAAGCGCGGTTTGTTCTCCGTAATAGCGAACGGCCCGACCAAGCGAATGAACATAGATCATTGAGTCCTTTCGTGTTGAGAGTTCATTTGCTCGAAACCACGGCTGTGACGGGTGGCTGAGATTCTGCCGCAGTTGAAGCTGCCATCGCTGGGATTGACTTCTTCGGCTCTATCCGGGTGTGATCCACAATCAATCGGGAGCCGCGTTGCCCGGTCACAAAAGTCCACATCCATTGCACAAATACGCTTATCCGCAGGCCGGGTTGAGCGAGGAACTCAAGATGCACCGCCGCCCATGCGAGCCAGGCCAGGAAACCGCTCATTTTGAGTTTGCCACTTTGCATCACCGCAAAGCCCTTCCCCACTACCGCCATGTTACCTTTATCAAAGTAACGAAACGGACGCTGACCGTTCTTGCCGGCAATCCGCCGGCCAATCAGCTTACCAACATAACGTCCCTGTTGCATCGCGACTTGAGCGACGCCAGGTAAAGGCTTGCCATCCTGATCGAGCGATGCAGTGTCGCCAATCACGAAGAGTTCGGGATGGCCCGGGACCCTAAGATCTCTTTGGACTCGGACTCGCCCCGCACGATCGGTCTCGGCATCCAGCCACTTCCCGGCTGGCGAAGGCGCCACACCTGCAGTCCAGATCACGGTTTTGCTTGCGATGCGTTCACCCGCAACGATCACGCCCTCCTCATCGATCTGATCCGCGGCATGTCCCGGGCGAACCTCAACGCCTAAGCACTCAAGCTGTTTCTTCGCTGCCTGTGAAAGGCTCTCCGAAAAGCTGCCGAGAAGTCGCGGTGCTGCGTCGAGCAAGATAATACGTGCGGACGTCGGATCAATGCGCCGGAATTCCGAGCGCAGCGAGTCGCGTACGAGCACGGCAATTGCCGCGGCCATCTCCACTCCAGTCGGCCCACCTCCAATCAGCACAAATGTCAGCAAATCCCGATGACGACTGACATCTTCCTCAGCCTCTGCCTGTTCAAAGGCTCGGAGGACTTTGTTTCGTATCTCGACAGCGTTGGCCAGGCTTTTCAATCCGGGCGCGAACTTCTCGAATTGATCGTGCCCGAAATAACTGTGTCGTACCCCTGTGGCCAGGATCAGGTAATCATACTTAACCGGGACATTCTCCCGATCGGGAGATTTTACGAAGACGCACCGCTGGTCCTTGTCCACGCCAGTGACCTCGCCCATGATCACGGTGGTATTCTTCTGCCTGCGCAGAATCTCCCGGATTGGGGAACTGATTTGTCCAGGCGTCAGCACTGCCGTCGCCACTTGATAGAGCAGAGGCTGAAACAGGTGGTGATTCGTGCGGTCAATCAAGATGATTCGCACCGCCGCCTTTTTGAGGGCCCTGGCGGCTGATAAGCCAGCAAAGCCGCCGCCGATAATCACCACCCAAGGGACGCTGTCAGGCATAGGATATTTTCTCTCCCTAGTTAGTCCGAGTTCCGAATGCATGGAAGCAGCCTTAGCTTGGTTCATGCCAAGACCATCCGGTATTGCTCTTCCACGGGGGAAAAAACTTATAAACATTTGTTTTACTCACGAGCACAACATCTTGGAAAATCGCGAATTCGTCGCTAATTCGTATCTGTTTTTACGGCCCGAAGGGCCCTGGAGTTTGGACGTTTTCAAGACTTCTTCAGGGTCGATAAATCGCTTCTTTCTACGAAAGCTGAGAGAGACTTAGGATTCGCATATAGTGGTCATGTCGTTCCGTTCAAAATGGGCCGCCGGCAAGGCGGTCCGAGCCGGACTGGCGGTAGAGGGCGCATATCTAAATCGATACGTAACCGATCCGGCGGCCGCCGGGACTCGCTCGGCCCGTATGGATCAGATATGGGCACTTCGCTCG
>Ga0210387_10000452_pt1 | contig 29319 bp, 20 predicted proteins | sample IncBWC7OmetaG_FD_160108 | JGI IMG/M metagenome (GOLD analysis project Ga0210387, IMG submission 160108) | Forest soil microbial communities from Barre Woods Harvard Forest LTER site, Petersham, Massachusetts, United States - Inc-BW-C-7-O ...
TGACGACGTCGGGCTTCTACCATCTGGTGCAATGGATCTTTGCAGTCCTGCTCGCCGCGGGCGCCTATGCCTTGGCGGCGCAACGCCTAGAACGACGCTGGCCCAGGGTGCCCGGCCTCGTAAGTAGTTGATTAGTAGACCTCACCCATTTACCGCGCGAGCCGCTGACGACCCCATGTAAATATCTCTGAGCGTCCATGGGTGCTCTGCGTCTTATGTTTGATATGGATCAGTCATTTGGCGTCTCGTGCGCTCGTCTCCCGTCAATCAAAGGAATCCCAAAAATGAAACGCGTGTGGATATTCGCAATGGCGACCCTTCTGGGCGCGCAACTCGCCAACGCTGCAGACCTGTCGCCAGGCAAATGGCCCAAGGCCGAGCGGGAGAGACTCGAACAGTTGGAAAGCCAGGGTTGGACACCTTTGCAGGCGGCGAGCGTCTCAGGGGATTCAGGATTGATTTCCGCGACGGTCTCTCCAGTCGCAGTTCGAGCGGGTCTTGAAGCCCTGCGGCAAGGAGGAACTGCCGCGGATGCGGCCGCGACCGTCGCGTTGACGCAAGTGACAATGCAACTCGGCTCCGTCGTCTCGTACGCCGGCGTATTTACCATGCTGTATTACGATGCGAAGAGTCACAAAGTTTATTCGCTCGATGCGGGCTACAACACTTACCTGAACGAAACCGATCCGAGCACGATTCCTGTCGCCGATTTCGGCTCAGTCCTTCCCGGCCTCAAACCAACCGAAGGGGGCGCCAAAGGCCGTGAAACCCTGGTCCCGGGATTCATGGCCGGTGTCGAAGCGATGCACCATCGATTTGGCCGATTGCCGTTCAAGGGCTTGTTTGCGCCGGCACTGTGGTACGACACGCACGGCGTCTTGTTGTCGCCCCATTTGCAGGGCTTTTTCGATATGCGCGCGAAACTGTTGTCTCGCACGTCCGAGGGCCGCGCGTTTCTGACTCAAGCGGGTGGCACTTACCCGAAGAAAGGCGAGCTGTTCTATCAGCCGGAGTTGGCCAAGACGCTGCAAGCAGTCGCCGAACACGGCGCGCGCTATATGTACACCGGGGCATGGGCCGATCATTTCGTTCAGTTGGTGCAACGCGAGGGCGGCAAGGTCACGGCGGAAGACTTGTCGCGTTATCGGCCGATCTGGAGCGAGCCGTATCAGGAGAAAGTGTTTGATCACACGGTGTACGTGAATGGCGCGCCGCATTACGGTGCGTACGACTTATTCGCCGGCCTGAATCTCGCAGAGGCTTTGAAACTCGAGCAACGCGGCCCTTATTGGAGCGATCCGCAGACTTTGCAGGCGCTGTCGCGTATTAGCGAGGTGGTGAGCGGCGCCCCGGTGCTCAACGCAAAAGTCGCCGCGTTCTTGCAAAACAAAGGCATCGATGTCTCGCCTTCGAACCAGCTGACTAAATCCTACGCTGCGCGCGTCGCTCCGCTGCTCGACGAAATGTTTGCCATCCCGGCCGAGGAAGGTGCGCACCACTCCAATAGCATCGTGGTGATCGATAAGGCTGGAAACATCGCGGCTATCACCCACACGATCAACACGCTGGTGTGGGGCGACACGGGGATCATTGTCGATGGCATTCCGCTCCCGGATTCCGCCGCGTTTCAGCAGCAGCGCCTGGCCTCAATAAAACCCGGCGACCGGCTGCCGCACGAAATCATAGACATCATTGCGTTCGCGGGCGACCGACCGGTCCTGGCTACCGCCAGTATCGGCTCATCGTTGGTGCCTGAGTCATTGCGCGTGGTGTTGGGCATGCTTGGGCAGCATCAGGACCTCGACACGGTAATGGCCGCGCCGGCGCTGCTCGCAAATCTAGATTTCGGCAACGTTGATAAAACGCCGGCCTCGCGCCCGGTGCCGTTGGTGCAGGGTGCCTATTCGGCTGACTTCATGGCGCAACTCAAGGCGCTGCACATCAACGTTAGTGAAGTACCGGCACCCACTGCGGCGGGACTGCGCGGTACGCTGGCAGCGATCGCGGTCGACCCGAAAACGGGCCGGCGCTCTGCCGCGAATCAACCTGGGGTGATGGTCTTCAGCGAAGTCCAGTAAGGGCTCGGTGGAAAATAGCCGGTACTGAGGGAGGTCAATTCCGGTGCGTCCTAGCCTGTAGGGATGTTCGGATTCACCGGCGATTTTAACGAAGGGGATGCCGCATGCGTGGCTATTTTCGAAGTCGATATGTGATGACGACGGGTGTCTTCGCAGGGCTCTTCGGGTTCGCATGTACGCAAGCCGCAGCGCAAACCGCCGCCAACACCGGTGATCGAAGCGACGTACTTGCGGAGATCACGGTCACGGCGACCAAACGCGAGGAGAACATCCAGGCAGTTCCGACCGCGATTACCGCACTGACGGGTGATCAGATTGCACGCCAGGGACTGGTGCAATTCACCGACTATATGGACTTGGTGCCGGGCCTCGCGCAAAACAATACCGGGGCGGAGGGGCACGGGTTGGTCATCTTGCGCGGCTTGAGTACTGGCGCGCAGCAGACTGCATCGACCGTGAGTTTCATGATCGACGATGTGCCTTTTACCGCGAACGAAAGCCTTGCGATCGGCAGTCTATTGACGCCGGACCCCGACCTCACCGATATCCAAAGAATTGAGATTCTGAAAGGACCTCAAGGTACTTTGTACGGGGCGAGCGCCCTCGGCGGTTTGATCAAGGTCGTCTCGAATCAGCCTACCGCCGATAGCTTTTACGGCGACGTGCATGCGGGCTACTCCTCCGTGGATCATGGCGGTAACGGTTACTCGGTGCGGGCAACCCTCAACATTCCCATCATTCAAGACATGGTGTCACTGCGGGTCTCGGCTTACCACCGCGATGATCCGGGCTTTATGAAGAATGTCTCGCTGAATGAGGATGACACCAACCGAACCGAGACTTCGGGCGGCAAGGCCATTTTGCGCATCCAGCCGGCCGACAATCTAGACATCCGCTTTACCGGGCTGATTCAAAATCTGCAGGCCGACGGCAGCACGCAGGTCGACGTTGATCCCACGACGCTCAAACCTATCTATTGCTCTTATTGCTACGCCGCTGCCGCGAATCCCGTATTCGATACCAAGTATCGACTCGCGGGCATGACGGTAAACTGGACCTTGCCCGCGGGCACTCTGACGAATTCGTTGAGTTACGGTAAGTACACCGATTTCGAGGCTTTCGACTACACCCGAGAGTACGGCATTTACAATGCCATACTGGGCTTGCCGGTACCGGCAAATACGGCGGTGCTGGGGCAGCTGCTTCCCGCGATGGAGAAGACCACGGAAGAATTGCGCTTCGCCAGCGTGCGATTCGGTAACTTCGAGGCGCTGGGCGGTTTGTTCTTTACGAATGAGCAAAACCGATACAACGTCAACCTGACGAATGCGGTGCCACCGACGTTGGCGCCCGCTCCCGCGCCGTTCGGGAATTTCCTGATCTCCGATAGCGACCCGGATTACAAAGAGTACGCGGTGTTCGGAAATCTGACCTATTATTTCCTGACCAATTTGGACCTCACCGTCGGGACCCGTTACTCGCATAACAAGCAAACCGATACGGGCGAAGCGAGTGGCGTATTGAACGGCCTGGCGACGACTACCTCTGCGTTTTCATCATCCGAAAGCGCCGAGACGTATTTGGCAACGTTGCGCTATCGGCCCATGGATGAATTGGACACTTATGCGCGCGTCGCCACCGGCTATCGACCAGGCGGACCGCAGCTCACGCAAGGTGCGAATGTCCCCTTGGCGTTTAAAAAGGACACCACGACGAACTATGAACTCGGTGCGAAAGGCCGCTGGTTCGACGGACGCTTCACTTCGAATGTCGCGCTGTACTACATCGACTGGAAGGACATCCAACTTAACGAACTCATCGGCGGCTTGCAGTTCCAGGGCAATGGTGGCAAAGCAACCAGCAAAGGTCTCGAGATTGAGTTGGCGTTTATACCCGTGTCAGGGCTGACCACGCAGTTGACGGGCTCATTCAATCACGCCTATACCAATGTGGCCGTGCCCTCGGTGGGCGCCTTGGCCGGCGATACATTGCCGTATGCAGCGAAATTCAACGGTGCCGCGGTAGTCGATTATGATTTCGCCCTGGGCGGCACGACGAAGGGCAATGTCGGCGCAACTTATAGCTATCAGGGCGCCCGACCTACATCCTGGTCACAAGATCCGCTGAATCTGAACTTCAATTTGCCGTCTTACGAGACGTTGGACTTGCGCGGCGGCGTCAATTGGAAGCAATACAGCCTGGAATTGCGCGCCGCCAATGTCGCTGACAAGCGCGCGTATTCAACCAGCTATGTGGGCAACATATTCCCTGGTCAGGGCGTCATCGGACAGGCAATCATCATTCAACCACGGACCTTGTCGGTCGATCTCGGCGTAAAATTCTAGGCATGTCGATCGCGCGGACCGCAGTTGCGTAGCCCTGTGCCGGCTGCTGTCTACGCCCGAGCCGAGGCGCTGCTGGGTCCAAATCTTGAGCGCAAGGTTTTGAACCCATTTGTGGTGCCGCACTGGCTCGATGGCCGTGACGAATTTTGGTATCGGCGGGAAGTGATCGATGGCGCAGAGTTCCTGATCGTGGATGCCAGCAACGGTCGCAAGCGCCCGGCGTTCGATCACGCTCAGGCGGCGCACGCTATGAGCATCGTACTCGGCGCACGCCAGGATCCGAAGCGACTGCCGTTCGACGACTTGGGTTTCAGCGGCGACGGCGAGCTCATGACGGTCACCGTCGCCGCGAGAACATTTGCCTGCGAACTGCGTTCCGGCGCCTGCGCTGAGACCACTGCAGCGGCCGAACACGAGGAATGGTTGATGTCGCCAGATGGCCGCGTGGGCGTCTCCACTCGCACCGGCAATCTATGGTTGTCGAACACACTCTCGGGGGAGGCTCGCCCGCTAACGGAAGACGGCATGGCGGACGCGGGGTACGGAATTTGGCCCGACGGATGGTCGGCGAATTTCGTATCCCGTCAGCCGCCGGCGAGCGAAGCCCCGCCGCTCGGAGCCCAATGGTCGCCGGATTCACGCACGCTACTGGTGCCTTTCGTGGATCAACGCGCGGTCGCCGCCTACCCCTTTATCGAGTCCGCGCCGCTCGACGGCAGTTTTCGGCCCCGGGTGCATTCGGTTCGGATCCCCTTGGTTGGCGAACGCACGGCGATCTACGAGCTGATGCTCATCGACATCGCCACGGGGCAAGCGCAGCGCATCGATCTGCCCTACCAAAAGCTGCTCAGCTTGCAGCAGGATATGACGGCGTTTCGCGAGATCGTCTGGCGCAAGGATTGCCAGCACCTGTACTTGGTGGCGCACGGCGACAACATGGAATCCGCGTATGTGTTTGAGGTTCAGGTTTCGAGCGGGCAAGCACGGCTGGTCATTGAAGAGCGCCTGGCTCCACGGACCGATCTGAACTCCACCTCGTATAACCCCGTCAACGTGCGGCTCGTGCGTGACTGCCAAGAACTGATTTGGTTCTCGCAGCGGGATGGGTGGGGTCACTTGTATCGGTATGACGTGCTCACCGGCAAACTCCTCAATCGCATCACGGTGGGCGCGTGGCTGGTGCGCGACATCATCGATATCGATGACGAACAGGGGGTGATTTATCTCACCGGAGGCGGCTGTGAGCCCGGCAATCCCTACTTTCGCTATCTGTATCGCGTAAATTTTGACGGTTTAAATTTCAAGCTGCTCTCGCCCGAAGCGGCAGATCACCTGCTGCTGCCAAATCGGCCCTTTGTTCTGTCCTTGGACGGCATTTCGGCTTACGCGCCCATCTCCCCCAGCGGCCGCTATCTAGTCTACAACTACTCACGAATCGATCTGCCGACGACGTGTGTGATTCGTGGAGTTCTGGAGACGAACCTGGTGGCGGAAGTCGAAACGGCGGATGCGACGCAGCTCTATGCGGCCGGATGGCGGCCACCGCAAAGCTTTACTGTCAAGGCGGCCGATGGAACGACGGATCTCTGGGGCGTGACGTATCAGCCGAGCGACTTCGAACCGCAGCAGCGCTACCCCATCATCGACGCGCAATACGCCAGCCCCCTGACCGCCGTGGTGCCGCACAATTTCTATCAGGCTTACCGCGGCAAGCAACCGCTCGCGCCGTCGTCGTACGCGGAACTCGGCTTTATCGTGATCTGCGTGGATGCTCGCGGTACGACGTATCGTTCGGCGCAATTTCTGCACACCGGTTACGGTGCGCTGAATCGGATCGGACTGGACGATCATATCGCGGCCATTCGGGCCCTCGCTGCGACCCGGCCCCATTTGGATCTTGAGCGGGTGGGGATCATAGGTCACTCGTATGGCGGGTACGTCGCGCTGCGTGCGATGCTGGAATTCCCGGAATTCTTCAAGGTCGGCATTTCCAGTGCCGCCATGATGAATACACAGGGCATGTATTCGGACTATCACTGGAGCGCATTCCAAGGTCGTCCGCGCTATAGTGATGGGACGGAGTGGCGGGGGACGGCGACGGAAATAGCGCGCAACTGGGAGTCGCTCAATGCGTCGGCGCAGGCACAGCAACTGAAGGGCAAATTGCTGCTGCAAATGGGCGAGCTGGATGAAAACGTGCCGGCAGGCCAAATCCTGCAATTCGTCGGTACCCTAATGAAGGAAAATAAGGACTTCGACTTTCTGTACCTTCCCTCGCGCGACCATCAATTCATTGGCGATGCTTATGTGATGCGTCGCGACTGGGATTTCATGGTGCGAAATCTGCTCGAGCGCGAGCCGCCGCCGGGCTACTGCATCCAAGTCAGCCGCCGATGAGTGCGTTGCGAACTCGATACCGATCCTCAAGCATTTAGGTCCGTGCCCGACCAATCCATTCGTCCCGAGTGGTCTTCCGGCTTCGCCTTCTACCTGGCGACCGTCGGGGCGTCCGTGGGTCTCGGCAGCATCTGGCGCTTCCCATACCTGGTCGGCAGCGGGGGAGGCAGCGCCTTTATTTTTGCCTTTGTCCTCGCCTGTCTCTTGATCGCAACGCCGCTGCTCGCGGCCGAGTTCATCATCGGACGTCATTCGCGCGCCAGTCCTCCGCGCGCCGCCGGCGTGCTCGCCGCGGAATCCGGTTTGTCGCAGCGTTGGAATCTCATCGGTATTCTGGGCACGGTGGCGGGCTTCATGATTGTGTCCTACTACGCCGTCATTGCCGGCTGGGTGATGGCGTACACATGGAAATGCGCCAGCGGCGCGCTCTCCGGTCTGTCGCGCGCGGCCGTAACTTCAATGTGGCAGGGCTTTCTCGCCGATCCCTGGGCCCTAGGCGGCTGGCATTTGGCCTTCGTGGCGCTCGTGGCCGTCATTTCCGCACGCGGCGTGACTCGAGGCTTGGAACTGGCCAACAAGATCCGTGCGCCAGTCTTGTTGGTTTTGATGGCCATTCTGGTGGCGTATTCGATGGCCACCGGCGATGTGCGGCAGGGACTCGCTTTCGCCTTCGCACCCAACTTCAAGGCTCTGACGCCGCCCGTTATCTTGGCGGCAATCGGCCAGGCTTTCTACGCAACCGGCGTCGGGATGGGCATGATGCTCGCCTACGGTTCATACCAGAGCCGCGGGACCTCGCTGGTGCGCTCCTCGCTCATCATCAGCGGAGCGATCCTGCTGGTCTCGCTGCTGGCGACGCTCATCGTATTTCCGCTCGTATTTCGCTACGCTATGGATCCTGCGCAAGGAGTCGCACTGGTGTTCGACGTGTTGGCGACGGTGTTCGCTGAGATGCCGGGTGGACGACTTATCGGCACGTTGTTCTTTTTACTACTGGTATTCGCTGCGCTGACGCCAAGCCTCGCCGCCATCGAACCGATGGTCGCCTGGCTCCAGCAACGGCAAAGACTCTCGCGCCACGGGGCGGTCTGCGCGACCGCGATTGCTGCATGGCTGGCCGGCATCGCGGCGATGCTGTCCTTCAATCGCTGGGCCGCTGTGCGGCCCCTGCGCTGGCTGCCCGGATTTGAGAACAAATCGGTGTTTGACAGCATCGATTACGTCTCGTCTAATTTGCTGCTGCCCATTGGAGCGCTGGCGACCAGTTTGTTCATCGGATGGTTTGTGGCGCGAGCGTTCGTCAACGATGAACTCAGTGAATCCGCACCGCTCGCGCGCAAGCTGTGTATCGCGCTGTTGCGCTACCCCTGCCCGCTGGCGATCCTCGCCGTGTTCGCCGCAAATATATATCGATGAATACGAACTATCTGCTGTCGTCGGCAGGACGAGAGGAAGCGGGAGCGCCGCCGTAATGCGGAGTGTGATGAGGGTTAAGAGGGCGGCGCCCCCGCGGCCTCGATGTCGGCCGCGACGGTGCGGCTCGCAAGCAGAAATATCACCGCGCCGGCACCGCAGGTCATCGTGACCGCACACAAGCTGACCGCCAGTGCCGACTCGCCGAGTCTTGGAGCGAGGCGGTCGCTGAGCAGTCCGGTGGCGTAAGGACCCAGTCCCAAGCCGACGATGTTTATGATCATCATAAAGATGGCCGCGGCGATGGCGCGCATGTAAGGGCCGGCAAGGTCTTGCACCAGCGCATACGAGGGCGCTACCCATAGGCTGCCGACAATGGTGGTCAGCAACGTCATGGCCATGGCCAGCGGAAAATTGTGCACCAAGAAGAAAATGAGGCTGACCGGGACATTGATGGCGAAACTGGCCGCCAGAATCCACAGCGACCAGCGCCGGTCGCGCTTCATCAGCCAGTCATTCAAGGCGCCACCCACAAACACCGCGACTAGGCTTGCCGGCCCCACGGCCGCCGAGTAGTAGCCTCCGACCTGTCCGGCGCTCATGTGGTAGCTGCGCATGAGAAACGCCGGAGTCCATGCTTGCTGGCCATACGCGCCGATGGCCGCCAGGCCGAGGCCGGCGCATAAAAGTACATATGAGCGTCGGGACCAGAGCGCGGCGATTGCCGCACGCAGCTTGATGGTTGCGGGGCGCGATTCAGGGGTGCCGGGCAAGATCGCCCATTGCTTGTCCCGGACCGTTAAAAACAACAGCGCCGAGAGCGCGAGTCCTGGTACGCCGCCAACGTAAAATGCGACTCGCCAACCGCGCCAGTCACTGATGTAGCCGCCGGCTGCCAGCGACACCGCAATTCCCAAAGCGCCGCAGATCCCGATGACCGACAGTGCTTTGCCGCGACTCGCAGGGGAGAAATAATCCGCGACCAGCGCGTGACTGGCCGGCAGACCTGCGGCCTCGCCAACGCCGACGCCGACGCGGGCCAAAAGCATGGTGGTGTAGTTGATGGCGCGACCGGAAAGCACCGTCATCAAAGACCACACTGCAAGGCTCGCCGTGAGCACGCGCGCTCGGCCGTAGCGATCCGCGAGGCGCGCCACGGGAATCCCCAGGAGGCTGTACATGAGGGCGAAACCGATGCCCGACAACAACCCGATGTTGGCATCGGACAAATGCAGATCGCGCTTCATCGGCTCAACCAAAATCGCGATCAAATTCCGATCGTAGTAGTTGAGTACCGACACCAGCCCGAGCATGGTGAGTACGTAGCCGGGATACCAAGAGCGGGTCATGCCTGACTTGTTCGTCACCGCCACCTCTTTTGTTCTTCAAGCGCATCGCACTGCGTGCGGGTTACCTAGAGTCTGGCAATGGAAACGCGTACTTACTTGGACGCACCAAGGTAGCAGGCCCTCAACTTTGCGCCCTCAGGCGCTTGATCTCGCGCTCAATATGCCAGGCAAGCTCCGGCATGGGCAATGCGCCAGGTTCGAGAACGGCGCCGTGAAACGCTTTGATGTCGAACCGTGGGCCTAACGCGGTTCGCATCCGCTCCCGCAGCGTCATGATTTCCGTGTCGCCGAGCTTGTACGCCAATGACTGCCCGGGAATGTCGCACGAGTAGCGCACCGTCTCGGTGAGAACTTCCGTTTCCGCCATGCCCGAGTGAGCGCGCATATAGTCGCGGGCGCGCTCCAGTGACCAACCCAGAATGTTCATGCCGGTATCGACTACCAGCCTGCAAGTCAGAAACGCGTCCATCACCAGTCGTCCGTACTTCTCTTCAGGCTCCTCATACATGCCCACTTCGCCGGCGAACGTTGCCGCGTATTCCGCCCAACCCTCATTGTAGGCATTCACGAAACTATGGGCGCGAAAGGGATGGAGCTGCTGATTCTCTTGTTGTGTCGACAAATGCAGGTGATGGCCGGGGACCAACTCGTGGTAAGTCAATGCGCCGATATTAAACAGGGCCTGCCCGGTCAGGTTCGCTGCGTTGAATAGATAGATGCCCTGATTTCGGCCCGGCCGAGGCGCATCATAGTACCCGAAGGTCATCGAGCCTTGCAGAGCCTCCGGCAACGGCGCGATCGTGTAGGTTGCCGCAGGCGCCATCGGAAAATAATCGACGAAGCGCGGCGCGAGCCGGTCAATGTAGCGCTGAAAGACTGCGGTGACGCCTTCGACCGTGCCGGCACGCCAGCGTGGATCGGCGTTCAAGTGCTTGACGAAAGCGGCGCCGTCACCGTCGAATCCGAGCTGTGCACGGATGTCGCGCATCGACGCCTCGATCTTCGCCATGCGCTCGAGCCCGCGCGCATGGACCTGCTGCGGTGTGAGATCGAGGGTGGTATGGAGTTTGACGAGTTCTGCATAAATCTCGCTGCCGCCTGCATATTGCGCAAGCCCGACGCTTTCGGGTGCGAGTTCGAGATAGCCATCCGAAAGCCCGACGAGCAGGCGCTCGAAGGCGGGTTCGACTGCTTGCCGGATCCGCGCCTGCAGCTCCTGAAGGAACGGCTCGGCAGGCAAATCACCTAAGCGTTTGGGATCAATGCCCAGCGCCCGTGCGCAGCCGGTTCGAAAGGTTGCAAATAACGTTCTTGCCTGCAGCACCTGCACCTTGGGCATGCGCATGCCGCGTTCGGCCTGACCGCGCGTTCGCTCCGTCATCTGGTCCAGGAGCCGCGCGTAGTCCGCGATCAAACCCAGGTAGCGATCCAAGTCTCCGCCCTCGCCGAAGCGGAAGCTGGCGAACTGGCCATGAACGAACGACAATAAAAAGCCGCCGCAGTATGCGGTCGGCAGGAACATCCCGAAGAAACCCACGCCGAGCGGATCGCTGACGGTCCAGTACCACTCCGCCTCCCGAGCCCAGGTGCTCGCTCGAAACCTCACCAGGCGCACCGAGAGCGCGACGTCGGCGGGCAGTTCATCGATATCCAGCGCTTCGATCCGCCGGACGAGTGAGCGGCCGACACCGCTCTTGCGTTCCGCCTCAGCGATCGACAGGCTGGGCAGCCCCGTCAGCGGCAGACCTACCTGTGTCTGCACGAACACGCTACGGCGCAGTTCTTCCCAGGCATCATCGATGATGCGAAGCGCCGTGCTGAGCGCCGCAGCGGGTGAGCCAGGTCGCGCAACTGTCATGACAATTGGTCTTTGACGAGTTCGCCGCCACGCATGATCATTCTCAAGTGCTGGCCGTCGGCGGCCAGTAAGCCGATGTCCTTGAGGGGATCTCCGTCCACCACGAGAAGATCTGCGTGAGCACCGGCCTTGACGCATCCGAGCGAGTCCTTCTGCATCAAGATGTCGGCATTGATCGAGGTTGCTTGGCGCAGGATTTCGACCGGCGAAAAAACTTCGCGGCGAATCTCGAATTCGCGGCACTCCCGCACATAGGTTTCGCCGAGTAAATCGGTGCCGAAGCCGATCTTCACGCCCGCCTTGCGCATGGACTCCATGCCGGCAAGCGCCTGCTTGAATGCGTACTCCGCCTTCTCCTGACTTTGTGCGGGAAATCCCAGTTTTTTGCCCAGCTCGACCAGCGCAAAAATGATTACCATCGTGGGAATGATGAATGCGCCTTGCTCGGCAACGAACCGTGATGTTTCATCGTCGATGAGCGTGCCATGCTCGATGCAGCGGACCCCAAACTCCACACTGCGCCGCACCGCGCCGGCCGGATGACAATGCGCGGACGTGTACGTGCGCCGCTCGTTCGTCTCATTGACGATGGCGCGAATCTCGTCTTCGCGATATTGATGCATCCAAATGGGATCCGTCGGCGAAGCCACGCCGCCGGAGCCCATGATTTTGATGCAGTGCGCACCGCGTCTCAATTCCTCCCGCACGGCCTTGATGCACTCATCGACGCCGTCGGCGATCACGCTGACGGTGTTGAAATCGCCGCACGAGCAATAGCCGTGATTGTGTCGTGACTCGCCCATTTGACGGAAATCGCCATGACCACCGGTCATCGAGATGATCTTGCCGGCGTAGAAGAATCGCGGGGCGCGGATCAACCGGTCTTCGATTGCACGCCACAGACTCCAGTCCCCGCCGCCGATATCGCGCACCGTCGTAAAGCCGCAATCGAGGGCAAAACCCAGCATGCGGATCGCATGCGCGGTTCGGTAAGGATCGCCGGCGAGATCGACTTTCTGCACGTTGACGTCCGATGCATAGGCATGGATGTGGGCGTCGATGAGCCCGGGCATCAGGGTTCGCGCGCCGACCTCGATGACTCGGGCCTCGGAGCTCTTGATAGGCTTGCTCGAAATCTCGCGGATTCTTCCGCCCTCCACGAGAACGTGCTGGCTCTCCGGGCAGTCCTCGCTTACACCGTCAAAAATGCGGGCGTTTTTCAATAATACTGGAGGCATATTTTTACCTTGGGCGACATTTAAGGTGCCGGTGATAATCAGACGCAGGGAAAGACCTAACCCTCAGTTTGCAATGCTCGAGCGCGAACTGCAAAATCGCAGGGGCATCGCCACCGCCGCGGCCATTGAGGCAGGCATCCGCCGCTGCGTCCTAAACTCATGGGTCAAGAATTGACGGCCAACGGCGCCGGCGCCGGCGCACCCGTGTTCGCGCCCGCCGGCACGCCGCGGCCCGCGTGGATGCTTTTTAGCGAACGTAGGCGCTGGGGCTTGCTAGCGATCTTATTTTTGGTATCGACATCCAATTATGTCGATCGCAACGTCATCGCCGTGCTGCTCGAGCCCATCAAGCAAGAGTTTCGCGTCTCGGATACGGCCTTAGGGTTACTCGGAGGCTTTTGCTTCGCCGCCTTCTACGCCGCATTCGGCATGCCGGTGGCGCGTTGGGCCGATCGCGGCAACCGGCGCACCATCATTACGCTGGCGCTGACCATTTGGAGTCTCATGACGCTTTGCTGCGGCCTGGCTCAGTCCTTCGCGCAGCTCGCGGTGGCACGCATCGGCGTGGGAGCCGGCGAGTCGGGAGCCATACCCCCGGCTCAATCGCTCATCGCCGACTATTTTCCGCCCGCGCAACGCGCGCGAGCGATCGCGATTTTCACCGCTGCGGCGATTTCGGGCTACCTGCTCGGCTTCGGAGTCGGCGGCTACATTGCCGCGACACGTGGATGGCGCATGGCATTCTTGGCTGCGGCCATCCCGGGTCTGGTGCTGGCCGTAATTACCCGGTTGGGTCTCGCCGAACCGAGAAGCGCACTGAATTATCAGGTGAAATCGAGTGAGCTTGAAACGACGTGCCAGTCCCTGGCGCAGCTCATGCGCAAGCGCAGCTATGTGTACGCCTTGCTCGGCTGCTTGATTTATTTCTTCGTCGCGTATGGCGCGTTGATCTTCATACCCTCCTATCTCATTCGGACCTTGCATGTGCCATTGGCGCGCGTCAGCGTGAACTATGGCGCGGTGTCCGCCTTGGCCAGCGCCGTCGGCACACTCGGCGGCGGCTGGGTCGCGGACCGGCTCGCGCAGCGTGACGTACGCTGGTTGGCGTGGCTTCCTGCATTCTCATTGCTCTTGACTGCGCCCCTGCAAATCGCCGGTTTATTGGTGGGCTCATTTCAGGCCTTTCTTGCGCTCGGTTTCATCGCCTCTTTGCTGCTGTCCGCGGGACTGCCGCCCGTGTTCGCCGCGATTCACGCGGTATGCGGCAATCGGCGGCGCGCCACAGCCATTGCGATCGTGCTCTTCTCGGCAACGCTCTTCGGCGGCGGATTCGGGCCGTTGGTCACCGGCGTCGTCAGCGACTTTTTCACGCAGCGCTATGGCGCGGACGGTCTGCGCTATTCATTGATCATCATGATGCCCCTGTTGATGGCGAGTGGTGGCTGCTTTTACGCTTTCGCGCGCGCCATGCCTGAGGACATCGAAGATTGAAGAATTAAGCTCATAATCTCAGAGGATAAAGTTCATGACAACGGATCTCTCGCGCTACATCGTCAATCCAGGCCCCAAAACGCCAGTGACGGGCCTCAAGGCCGCCGTGACCACCGATTCGGCGATTGTCACGGAAACCATGGTCAAGGTTCTGAAGAAGGGCGGCAATGCCGCGGATGCGGGGATTGCCGGTGCCTTGGTGCAAGCCGCGGTCGAGCCTTTCATGACCAATCATGCCGGGCTCATCACGTTCCTTTACTACGAGGCCAAGACCGGTTTAGTTCATCAGCTCGATAGCTTGGGCGCCCATCCCAGCGGCTTGCCGCCGTTCAGGCCGGTGCCGCCGAGCATGGGCAGCTACGCGGCCTATCCGCCGTCGGGCATCATTCCGGGATTCATGCCGGGCCTGAAGGAGATTCATCGAAAGTTTGGCACGCGCCAATGGAGTGAACTGTGCGCGGACGCCGTCGACTGGGCGGAACGTGGCCACCCGGTATCGACATTTGAGTACGGCGTGAATCTGTTCGGCGAAAAATTTATTACCTACTTCCCCGAGGGTCGGGATTTCTTTCAGCCCAAGGGCACCTTCCCCAATGTCGGCGACATATTCGTGCCGCCGGGCCTCGCGGCCACGCTGCGCGGCGTCGCGAGCGAAGGTCCGGACTATATGATCACCGGGCCATGGGCCGAGAAATTCGTCGCCAAGGCGAATGAGATGGGCTGGAAGATTACTTTGGATCACATGACGGAAACGCCGCCGCGGTGGGTGGAGCCCATTCGCTACCGTCATCACGAATACGAGGTTGTGAGTTTGGGCCCGCCGCAAGCGCAGGGCATCTATATTGCGATCGTGCTCGGGGTGTTGAAACACCTGGGCCTGCGCGACATGAAACCCGGGTCCGCGGATCACTGGTGGGCCATGGGGCAGGCGCTGCGCCAAGGGGCGCGACATTGGGAGTTCGTCCAAGACGATGCCATCTACGGGGTGCCGCGCGCGGAGCTGCTCGATGACTCCTACCATGCACATCTCGCGAAACTGATACGCGTGTCGAGACCCAAGGTCGATTTGAGCGAGCACATCCGTTTGGCCGGTGACGCCGGCGGCGGCGGCGATGTAATGTCCGCGTTTCTGGGCGCAGCCGGCAGACCGCGCGTCGCCAAGACAGACACGAAGCAGCCTTCGGGTTCCTGCGAGCTGGCGGTCGTTGACGCGCAAGGCAACTGGGTGCAGATGATGGACACGCTGCAGGGTTCCGGCATCCCCGGCATGGTGATCAACGGCGTGCCGATGGTGGGCAGCCATGCGACCTTTGGCGGTCTGCAAAGTCCGATGGATGCAACGCTGGTAAAAGGGGCGAAGGGCCGCTGCATCATCGGCAACACGCTGGTATTCAAAAACGGTCGTCCGGTATTGTCAGCCGGCTCGCCCGGCAATGTTCACTGCACGGTCCCCCAGGTGCTGGCTTATGCGCTTGATTTCAAATTGGATCCTTATGCGGCGGTCGATGCGCCCCGCATGCTGCCGATGAACGAGGCCCGGGGAATTGTCGTGGAAGACCGTCTGGGCGCCGGTGTCGTCGAAGACTTATACAAACTCGGCGTGCGCGTCGCGGTGACCCCGGGCTATGACTACCACATGGGCTCCTTCTCCGTCATTGCGCGCGAGCAGGACACGGACAGGTACACCGCGGTGGCCGACCCGCGCCGCTGTGCCGTTGCAGACGGCATCCGCTGAAGGATTCGTCACTCGCTGGGCGGCGCGCTACCGAAGCGATAGTCCTTTGGCGGCTCGGCGCCCAGCAAATTGCGCACGAAGTAGTCCCACGTGCGCCGAATGAAATAAGGCTCGCCGCTGAAGGCGTGGGATCGATTCGGCATGTAGATCAAGTCGAATTCCTTGTTGGCGGCAATCAACGCATTCACCATCTGCGCCGAAACTGCCGGGAACGCGTTTTCATCAAGATCGCCGTACGCGAGCAACAGCTTGCCCTTGAGCCGATCGGCCTGCTGCGTAAGGTCCACATGGCCCCAATTGTTCGGGAAACTTGTGCCGCTTCCGGAACCCTGCGCGGCAAATGTCGGCAACGCAAAAAACGCGTCCAGCGGGTACATGCCATAGATATTGTAGGGGCCGGCACTGGCCACGGCGACTTTGTAGAAATCCGGATAACCAAGGATCGCTTTCATGGCGGTGAAGCCGCCGAATGAGTGTCCTATCACGCCCAACCGGGAAAGATCGAGATACGGCCGCTCCTGGGCAAGATGTTTGAGAAACGCGACGTGATCTTCCAGGGCGAATTCTTGCATGTTGTTGTACATGTAATCTTGGAAGGCCTTGGAGCGCATCGGTGTGCCGCGCCCATCCATGACGAACGCGACAAAGCCCAATTGCGCGAAGCTTTGCGCACAACTCGCCATCCAGTTCGACATCGCCCCTTCAAAATCATGCGGGGTGGTCACGACCTGCGGCCCGTTGTAGATGCACTCCACGATCGGATAGCGGTGTGACGGATCGAAGCCGTGCGGTTTGATGAGCAGGCCATAAATATCGCTCGTGCCGTCAGCCGCCTTCGAATTCACCAATTCCGGCGCAAGCCAACCAGCTTTGGTCACGGCGCTGACATCCGCCTTGGCAAGTTCCATGACGATCCGGCCGTCTGCGCCACGCAGCACCGACTGGGGCGCTGCGACGAACGTCGACCAGGTGTCGATGAAATACCGGCCGCTCGGCGCGAAAAGCCTCGGCGATGGCGCCGGAAATATGCCGAGCGCATTCAATGCATCGCGCAATGCCGGATTGGATTCGGCCGGGAAATTATGATCGGCGGCCTCAGGCGTCAGCAACTTAACGGAGCGACCATCGAACCCAACGACATAAAGATGTCGATAATACGGATCTTGGTGCGCTTCGCGTCCGGCCGCCGTGAAGTAAAGCAGGCGCCGCGCTTGATCGACGAACACGATGCTTTGCACCGACCAAGGGCCATCACCGAGTTTTGCCTTGATGGCGCCCGTTCGTGTGTCTACCAGGTACAGATGATTCCAGCCGTCGCGTTGTGAGAACCAGATAAAATCAGTCGACTGATCGAGATAACGAACCGCCGGTTCGTCGTACTCCAGCGGACTGATTTGCAGGAACGTGTCGCTTCGCTCCTGGAGTACTGGGCGCATGCTCCCGGTGCTCGCATTGACCTCGAACAACGTTTCGCTGCGGCTGTAGTCGCCGCCTTCAATGGCAAAAAAATGCGAATTATCGCGCGACCACCAGAGGGTCTTATCAAGACCTTCCGGAGCGCCTTTGAGCACGACCTGCACGCCGCTTTTGACATCGACGATGGATTGTTGAGTTGTTGCCTTCGTGCTTTCTCCCGAAAGTGCCGTACGCATGCTCACTATTTTGGGGCGCAACGTGCGGTCATAGGGCACCGACTGCAGGAAGAAATAATCGGGTAACGCACGCTCATCGACGCGCGTCACGATGATTCGCCGGCTGTCAGGCGACCACTGCACGCCGTAGGGCGGGAACTTCAGGCCGCTCGACTTCTGCAGCACAATCAGCAAACTGGAACCCGGCATGGTTCCGTAGGAAAAATGCGGCTCGCCGTCGTGCGTCAGCTGTCGCTCAGCGCCGGAGGGCAAGGTTCGCAGCCAAAGGTTATCGTCCTTGGCGAAGATGGCCATGCTTCCGTCCGGCGACACCACGCTTAATGGGTCGACGTGCGGCTTCCCGACGGCCGTGCAAGTGTAGGATGTCAAATCACAGCTGACCCGTTTGTAGGCGGATCCGAAGCTTAAGTTATGAAGGGTTTCCTCAACCTGCGGATCATCGAATGCCAGGTGCTTGTCATCGACAGTTTGACCAGTTGCCTGCGCTATAGCTGCGGCGAGCCGGGCATGATCGAACGCCGGGCGCCGCTCCCGTCGTTGCGGATCGACCGCCTGGTATTGCCATCCGTCAGGATTCTGCAGTCGCATCCAAAAGCGGTCGCCGTTCGCCATCCAGATCGGTGCAATCGACAGGTTCAAAGCCAGCGGTAAAATCTTGTCGGCGCGGGTAAGTTCCGCGCGCTGATATAGCTCCTTCGGCTCGGCGGGCGCAGCCGCCTTGACGATCGCGGCCGAACAGGCGGCAATTGCCGCCGCTATGAATGCGGTCTTATAAAGGGCGTGCATATAGGTAGGGACGCATTGCGCCTCGCAACCCTCAAGGTTTAGCCATTAAAAACCACGCCTGAGTCATTTACTGAGTAAACTGCACGTGGCGCCTCTGCGCGCCACGATCGTTTGGCCCATGTTGGCTGGCGACCGCGCTGAGAGTTGAGTATCGTTGTGCACCCTGTTCAAGGATTGCGCGGATATCATGGACGTCGCCACCAAATCGAGTATCCATTTGCGGCAGACGAAGGGCCGCAGAACGCCCTTAGGGCGGGAAGCTTGGCTGATTGCCGCGCGGGCTGCGTTGATCCGCGAGGGCATCGGCGGCGTAGAAGTGGGTAAGCTGGCTCGCAAGCTGCGTGCCACACGCGGCGGCTTTTATTGGTTTTTCAAGAGCCGCAAGCAGCTGCTCGACAATATTTTATCGGATTGGGAGGAGACGAATTCGGCTGGGCTCAAGGCCATTATCCGCGACCGTGGATCAAACGGCATAGCTGAATTCGATGCGCTCTGCGACCTTTGGATCCACGAGAAGGGCTACGACCCGCAATGGGACGCCGCTATCCGCGAATGGGCGCGCATTTCGCCGGCGGTTGCGAAGGTTGTGCGCCGAGTCGACGGCGCTCGCATCGAGATCATTCAGCGGATCTTCACTGATTTAGGATTCGATGAGACTGAATCCTTCGTGCGCGCGCGCACCACCTATTTTCATCAGGTGGGCTATTACACGCTCGGAGTGCGGGAGACGCGCGAGCAGCGCCTCAGGCTTTTGCCGTTATACGTGCGCATTCTGACCGGTCACTCCGATTAGCCGGCGGTTTTCGCGAACCCTAAAACGGCCCGCGCGCCCTGTTGTACTGCCTGGGGCGGCGTTCGAAGTTCGGCGCATCGACTCCTAACTTCGCCTCCCGCAGATCTCTCCCCGGCAGCCCGGTGTGTGCTTGACAGCGCGCTTCACTTGCCTTACAACGTCCATACACATGTGTACGTACACATGTGTATTGAACGAAAAGCATCGGGCGCGGGTGGCACACTCCATGGCAGCAGTCCTCAGTTTTCCTCATCGCAGCGAATCGATTGGCGCGCTGCACGCCCGCTTCTTAGCTCCCCTGCAAAGATTCTTTCGCGGCTATCGGCTCAATTCCGCCGATGTGGACGACCTGACGCAGGACGTGTTTGTCCGCCTGGCCGGGCCCGGTGCCCAGAGGGACCTGCTGAAACCGGATGCCTTCGTGTTCACACTGGCCCGCAATCTGGTGCGTGATCGGGCGCGGCGACTGCATACGCGCACCATGGCGTTATCGGTGGACGTGGGGGACATCGATGAATTGCGATGTGAGCGGCCGACGCCGGAGCAGGTCCTAGATGTGTCGCAACGCCTGCAGCATGTCGAGCAAACATTGGCTGGATTGAAGCCCAATACGCGCGAGGCATTCGAGCTGCACCGCATTCACGGCAATAGCTACGCAGAAATCGCGCTACAGATGGGTGTTTCGGTTAGCATGGTGGAGAAACACATCATGGCCGCCATCGCTGCGCTGCGCGCTCTCGATGCATGATGACGCGGGGTCAAGGGTGGATCACTCCAGCATCGTCGATCTTCGACCTACCGGTCTTTATAAGCAGGTAGAAGAGTTTTTTACCGCTATCCACGCACCCGGCGAGGGCAGGGTGACGGATGCCGCCGACCTGGCCGTTGCGCCCAACGGCGCTACGGCCGCATTCACCGGCACCGTGTTTCTCGATATCGCCCAAGCGCCGGTGACGCGGATCTGTTTCCTGACGCTCGGCACCGCCGAGTTGCAGCTGTGCTCTTCTGCAGCCGGCAACGATCGCCATGCACGCTATTCCCCCAACGGGGAGATTGTGGCATTTCTGTCGGATCGTGCGGAAAGCGGCGCATACCAGCTGTATTTAGCTGATGCTGCGGGCAAGAGTCCAGCCGCTGCCCCGACGCTCGATGGGGTAGTCGAGTCCTTGAGTTGGTCCCCCGGCGGGGCGCAATTGTTGTTGGGCGTCGCCGGTTTCGGTGCTGACATCGCGGGCGCGCAAGGCGGCGCCACCACGGTCAAGAAGGTCGGCGGGTTACCCACCTGGGTGCCCACGGTCGATACCGGAGATGCGGAAAACCTGTGGCGCGCGGCTTACCTTTTTGAGCTTGCGACGCAACGCTACCGGCGCATCAGTCCGCACGGCTTGAATATTTGGGAATGCGCGTGGCTGAACGCGCGCGAGTTGATCGCCATTGTCTCGCATTCTCACGGCGAAGGGTCATGGTACGAGTCGCACTTGGTGGTCATCGAGATCGACGGCGCTGTGCGGGACTTGTATCGACCCATCTATCAACTCGGAGGACCGGTGGCGAGCCCTGACAGCCGTCATGTTGCGGTGATCGAAGCGCTGTGCAGTGATCGATTGATTGTCTGTGGCGAGGTGCGGCTTATCGAGCTAGCCACCGGACATGTGCGTCGGCTGGACACGGCGGGCGTCGATGTCACCCAGTTGACGTGGTGCGACAACGCGACGCTGGTTTTTGTCGGCCATCGCGGTCTTCAGACGGTGCTCGGCGAGATCGATCTCGCCACCGGCGCCCCCAAGGAATCTTGGTCGAGTCTGCAATACACCTTTGGGGCATGGTATCCGAGCATCGCGCTCCTGCCGCAAAGCGGCGTGCTCGCGGTCTCCGAGTCCTATGCCGTCCCGCCTGAAATCGTGAAAATACAGGGTGGCCGCCATCAGTGTGTGCTTTCGCTCGCGACGCCGCGCAGCACGGCTGCGGATTTCAACGACGCGGACGCTGAGCCGGTTGCCTGGACCGCAAGTGATGGGTTAGAGCTTCAAGGGTGGCTGATCAGGCCGCGCGGACCGGGACCCTTTCCACTCGTTATGGACATCCACGGTGGTCCGGTGTGGGCCTGCCGTAATCGCTGGCAGGGCCGTCTGCGCGGCGCGAAGATCTTGGCGGATCACGGCATCGCGTCGCTCTATCCCAATCCTCGCGGCAGCAGCGGCCGAGGTACTGCTTTCGCCGCTCGGGTGCGCGGCGATATGGGTGGTGCGGACACCTATGATTACTTGAGCGCAGTCGACGCGCTGGTCGAGCGCGGAATCGCGGATCCTGAGCGTCTCGGCGTAACCGGAATCAGCTACGGAGGTTATATCTCGGCGTGGCTGGTGACGCAGGATGCGCGCTTTGTGGCGGCCGCGCCGATCTCGCCGGTGACCAATTGGTACAGCCAGCATCGAACTTCGCAGATTCCGTATTTCGACGCGCTATTTCTGGACGGCAAACCCAGTGCCCCTGACGGCCAGTATTTCGCACGCAGTCCCGTGATGTTTGCCGATCGCGTTAAAACCCCGGTGCTGCAACTGACCGGCGCCTTGGACCAAAACACGCCCCCCACCCAGGCGATTGAGTTTCATCGTTCGCTGCTTGCTCAGGGCGTGCGCTCCGTCTTGGCAACGTATCCGAATGCCGGACACGGTATCCGCGGCTTTCCCGAGGTGATCGACGCGACGACGCGGTATGTTGGGTGGTTTCTCGAGTACTTCGGGCCGCGAGAAACGGCGTCAACAGAATAAGGGAATGGCCAGGTCGGCCGCACCGGCCCGGATCGCAGCCATGAGGTGCGCACCATAACTGCGTTCGACAACCAACAAAGTCTCCTCGGGCTGTACCTTCACCGCCAAAACCGCAACGTCGGCGAGCCGAGTCCGTAGAGATTCGCCGATTGAAGGGCACGCGCATTGTCCGCCCAGCCGCGCAAATAAACCTGGCACGTCTTCTCCGCTGGTGCGAAACACTAAGGCGCCGCCGCGCTGATCGACAATGCAGCCATCCGCCAGTGCTGCCGCCGCGCCCTGCAATGTCTCGACCAGGGTCTGCTGGGCGCTGATCATCACGGTCTCCGTAGGACTCAGCCATGCCAGGATAATGGCCTCCCAGGTTTCCCCGGCCGAACTCAGCGCGCGTAAGGTGTCAGGCAAGGCCACGCGGGTAATGTCTTGAAGCAGGTGCGCAAACGCTCCCTCGCGATCGAAGTATCGCAAGCTTGCTACCTGCAATCGCGGCTCTAACAGGACGCGCAATCCCGCCACTTGAACCGGCGTTAAATCATGACTCTCAGCCATGCACTCTGCTTCCAGTCGGATCGACGAAGGGTAGCGGGACGACCACGGCGTCGATCGTCGTGCCCAAGTGATGCACACCAATATGCTCGCCACTGCGCGCGGCACCGTCAACCAGCATCGCGAGCGCAATCGGTCGCCCGAGTTCCGGACTCATCACGCTGGAGGTGACGTGTCCCTCGGTGCGCGTCGGGGGCGCAGTTCTTGCGAGATGGGCGCCGACGGGCAACCGGCTGCGCTGATCGGCGGCGATCAGCCCCACCAGTTGCAGCCGCCCCGCATCGCGGGATACCGGGCGGCTCAACGAACGGCGTCCAACAAAATTGGCGGTTTTATTTTGCGCGCCGCGGCCGAAGCCGATGTCGCTCGGTTGCGTAGTGCCATCGGTGTCGGTGCCAATATGGATATAACCCTTCTCCACCCGCATGGTTTGCAATGCCTCGATGCCGTAGGGCGAAGCATTGAATCCGGGCGCAAGCGCCCAGAGGCGAGCGAACAGCGCCTGCGCCTGGTCCGCGGGCACATTGAGTTCAAACCCGAGCTCGCCGCTGAAACTCGCGCGCAGCACACGCAGCGGTATTCCGTCCAGTTGAGTCAGGGCGATGCTCAGGTGCTTGGTTTTTGAAGGCGCCAGGGCGCCGTCGATTCCGGCAGCGGCCAGCAAGTCCCACGCCCGCGGTCCGGCCACCGTGACATTCGCCCAGCGCGCGGTAACTGACGTGACGAGCACCTTGAGATCCGTGAACTCGCATTGCAGCCACTCCTCGAACATATCGGCGGTGCGCTCGGCGCCGGCGCTGGTGGTGTTGACCCAAAAGTGCTGCTCTCCCAAGCGAGCCACGATGCCATCGTCAACCAGTACACCGTTCTCATTGAGCAACAAACCGTAGCGAGCCCGGCCGATGGCGAGCGTCGACAGGGTCCCGACGTACATCAGGTCAAGAAATCGAGCGGCATCCGGTCCGAACAGTTCCAGCTTACCCAGCGGCGAACCATCGAAGATGCCAACGCTCTTCCGGGTAGCGGCAGCCTCGCGCAGCGCTGCGGCTTCGATCCCTTCTCCCGCCAGTGGATAAGCCGCCGGACGCCACCAACCACCATACTCTTCGAACACGGCCCCCCGTTGTTCGTGCCAAGCCTGCCCAGGCAAGCGCTTCAAAGGGCGGTATAGGGAGCCGACGCGTCGTCCAGCGAGCGTACCCATGGTGATCGGCGCAAACGGGGGTCTGAATTTGGTGGTGCCGACCGCCGGCGCCGCGCGTTGTGTCTGCTCGCCCATGAGGACCAGCGCATTGATATTGCTGGTCTTGCCCTGGTCGGTTCCCATGCCCGTGGTGGTGTAGCGCTTGAGGTGTTCGATCGACCGATAGTTCTCGCGTGCCGCCAGCGACACATCGCCAGCGGTCACGTCGTTTTGCAGATCGATGAACTGCGGCGCACCCGAACGTGGCACGTGAGTATTCGCAAGCGAATGGCCGATCCCGCCGAGCGGCGCGGCAGGCACCGCGGACCTGCGGCCAAGAGCCGTGCCGACTGCTGCGGCATGATTCAGCCCGGCGTCGAGCTCGAAGACCCCCGCACACGCGCCGACACTGTAAAACTCTCCGGCAGGTCCGTCCGGCACGAACATCGCCGATTCCTCCAGCCAGCGCAATTTACCGCCGGCTTGCGAGTGAAGGTGAACCGCAGGCGCGAAGCCGCCCGCGCTCAATATCAGGTCGCAGTCAAAGTGCGCTGCCTTGGCTTGGGATTGCGAGGATGCAATGCTGCAGCCGCGCACCGCGCGAGCACCGGAAACCCGCGAAATCACCGCGTTGCTGAAACGTTGAGTGCCCGGGGGCGCCTCCGCGGTGATCAATGTGTCGGGCCGACAGTCGGCGATCGCCGCCACCTCGACGCCCAGTGCTCGCAACGTCGCGGCGACTTGGTAGGCTCGATCGCTATTGGCCGCAATCACTATGCGGCTGCCGCACGCTACGCCATAGGCCTGGGCATATTTCTCAACGGCGCCGGCCAGCATGACACCAGGACGATCGTTGTCCGGAAATACCATGGGTCGCTCGAACGCGCCGGTGGCGGCAACGACGGTGCGGGCTCGGATCTTCCACAAGCGTTCACGCAACACGCCTGCGGCATTTTGCGAATTGACGCCTTCGACTACGGTCTGCCGTGCACACACCAAGTTGTGATCGTAGACGCCGAATGCGAGCGTGCGAGTCAAGATGCGAATGCCAAGCTTTCGTGCGTCCTTGATCAGGGCCGCCGTGCGCGCATCATCCTGATCGCCCAACCGGCCGCCTAAGTGCGAGGAGCCGCCGAGCAGCAGGACATCGGCGCCGCTGCGCGCTGCGCCGACTGCGGCCGCAAGTCCCGCGACGCCGGCGCCGATAACGAGCACATCCGCGCTGACCGCGATTTCCTCGTAGCGATCCGGATCCGCTTCGGAAGATGCGCGGCCAAAACCCGCCAGGCGCCGAATGCTTGGCTCGTAGACATGCCAGTTTGGCCATTTGAAAGTTTTGTAGTAGAAACCAGCCGGCAAAAGCGCGGAAAACCAATTGTTGATGGCCGCAAGGTCAAATCCAACGCTGGGCCAACAGTTGACGCTTGTCGCCACGAGGCCCTGATGAATTTCCAGCAGGCTGGCGCGCACATTTGGCGTGCGTCTCGAGCCCGATCCCACATCCACAAGACCCGTTGGTTCTTCAATGCCGCAGCTGTAGATGCCCCGAGGCCGGTGCAGTTTGACGCTGCGTCCGATGAGCTGCACGCCATTCACGAGCAGCGCCGAGGCCAAGGTGTCGCCCTGAAACCCCGAGTACTCTCGATTGTTGAAAGTAAACTGGATGTCGCGACTGCGATCGAGCCGCGTGCCGCTCGGCGCAGTCAATCGGCTTGCGCTCATGGCGGACGTTCTTGCATACCGTACACCGCAATAATTTCATGCGTAAGGGTGCTGCGAACAATATTGAACCATTGCCCACAGCCATAAGCGTGGCGCCAGCGCTCGCGATGTACTCCCTTGGGATTTTCACGGAAGAACAAGTACTCGCCCCATTCCTGATCGCTGCAGGCGACATCGGGGCGCGCGATTTGCGTGGTGCCCCCGCAAACGAATTCGGGTTCATCGCGCACGCCGCACCAAGGGCATTTGAGCTGCATCATCAGTGTGCGATTCCCGCGCCGGCCGCTTCATCGATGAGACGGCCGGTGTTGAATCGATCCAACTGGAATGGTTCGGCTAATTCATGGTCCTTGCCCGTCGCCAACAAATGGGCAAACGTCCACCCGCCCACCGGAATGGCCTTGAAGCCCCCAGTGCCCCATCCACAATTAATGTAGAGATTTTTGAGGGGCGTGCGACCGATGATCGGGCTTGAATCCCGCACGACATCGACGATGCCGGCCCATTGGCGCAGCAGCGGCAGGCGGCTGAACGAGGGAAACAACGCCAGCGTGCCGGCGAGGGTGTCTTGCATCACCGAAAAGCTGCCGCGCTGCGCGTACGAGGGAAAAAGATCAAGGCCGCCTCCAATGACCATTTCTCCCTTATCCGACTGGCTGATGTAGGATCCGATTGCCGCCGACAGCACAACGGCGTTCAACATTGGTTTTACCGGTTCGCTGACCATGGCTTGCAACGCGTAGCTGGTGACCGGTAATTTGAAACCCGCCAATTTGGCCAGCACAGAACTATGTCCGGCCGCGGCGATGCCCACCTTGCCTGCGCGAACTCGGCCCAGGCTGGTGTCGACGCCTACGATTGCACCCGCCTCCTCGATAAAACCTCGTACCTCACAGTTCTGGACGATGTCGACTCCCAAGGCCGATGCGCCGCGGGCATAGCCCCATGCGACTGCATCGTGCCGCGCGGTGCCGGCGCGTGCTTGCGTAAGGCCCCCGAGTATCGGATAGCGCGCATTGCTTGACATATCGAGGGCCGGCGCCAGGTGCCTTACTTGCTCGCGCGTCAAAAGATCTGCATCGACGCCGTTCATGCGCATGGCGTTAGCCCATCGCGACATGGATTCCAAGTCGTGGCGACTGTGTGCCAGCACGATCAAGCCACGCTGGCTCAGCATGATGTTGAAGTTCAGGGCTTGCGACAGGTTCTCGTACAATTTCAATGAGAAATCATAGAGACGCGCACTTTCGGGATACAAGTAGTTAGAACGAACAATCGTCGTGTTTCGGCCGGTATTGCCTCCGCCGATCCAGCCCCTTTCGAGTACTGCCACATTGGTCAGGCCATGATTTTTCGCCAGATAATAGGCGGTGGCCAATCCGTGGCCACCGCCGCCTACGATGATGACATCGTAGGCTGGCTTTGGCTGCGCATCACGCCACGCGGGTGTCCACTGACGATGCCGGGAGGCGGCGCCTTGCAGGAGGGTCCAGACGGAGTATTTCTGTTTTGTGTCGCGCAAATGCTTCGGTTTAGATGTAAGCGGCTATGCCAGTTAGGACGCATTGGCATGCTTTGGCCTCAATAACGGACCCAAGTGAGATGGAAGTCAGAATCACTCCCACGACATGGCGGAGGAAGCCCTCAGGCTATTATTGTATAAGCGACATCACCCTAGGTTCGGCCTGATAGTACCGAGATGACGTGCTTTTCGCCCTGCGCGACGTAAGTGTTCTCTCGATACGCGACGGTGTCGCCCACTCTTACTTCCACGACGTGAGTGCCCGGCGCGACCTCTACTTCTTGCGGCTGCTTGGCGAGCTCCTTCGCTTGACCCGCTTGCACTCCATCGACGAAAACTATCGAACCTACAGGCGCTCCTACCACAACGAGCTCAGTCGGATCGGGCGCGTGGGGCCTGCGATGAAACAAGCTGCAGCCCGATACGCAAAGCAGCAAGATAATAAGGAATGCTTTCAATGGAATACCTTGGCCTGGCGGAAATAAGGAGCCTACCACGGTGTGCGCGTTTTCGATAAGTAAGCCCGGCTCAGCGCGGCCCTAACATCCAACTGTAAAATTCCTCCCGGTTGGTAGGCGGCCATTCCGACAGCCACTCGGCCGTCTCTCCTACGCCGCAGTCTTCGTCTCGCGAGCATAGTCTGACGACGTAAACAGGAGAGGGCTGGACCATGGGTATCAACAAAGATCAGGTTGAAGGCCGCGCCAAAGAAGTGGCGGGCAAGGTGCAGGAAGTGGCCGGCAAAGCCGTTGGCAGCCTGTCCGAACAAGCGAAGGGCATGGCGAATCAAGTCGCCGGCAAGGCGCAGGCAAAATTCGGCGATGCGAAAGAGACCGTGAAGGAGAACTACCAGGACGAAAAAGCCCGGCAAGATGCGCAGCGCAAGAACGCTGATCGACGCCCGTAGGAGAATCCGCACCTTAAGCAGGTGCTGCCAAGAAACGCGCTCTGTGGAGGTGCTCCATGAATGGACGACATTCCTCAATCGTAGTCGCAGTCAGCCTGGCTGCCGCGGCGCCGGTGTATGCCGGCGATTTAAATCCTCCCGCTTTTACGCCGCGGCAAATGGCTCATTGCATGATGAAGCGCGGCCGCGCAAACAGCGCAGAGCCATACCGCGACGCGTACAAGGCGTGCAAAAATCAGTTTGAATCAGCCCGATCAGAACGCGACGCCGACACGAAAATGACCGCGGCGACGCTGCCGGAGAATCAAAAGCAATGACAATAATGAGCCGGGCGGCTGCGAAACCTTGCCGATGATCGGGCTCGTTTTGTCAAGCCACGGCGTTTCGCGAGATCACTTCGCGAAACCAATCGGCGCTCAACTTGCGGCTGCGTTTCCGCGTCTTGAAGTCAACGTAGTGAATGCCGAATCGTTTGCCGTAGCCGTCGGCCCATTCGAAATTGTCGATCAGGCTCCACAGAAAATACCCTTTGATCGCATAGCCTTCCGCGGCCGCGCGCTGCAAGTGGGTCAAATAGTTCCGCAGAAACATCACCCGGTCTGTGTCCTCGATGCGCCCATCGGCCTCGCGAAAATCCTCGCAAGAGCAGCCGTTCTCGGTGATGTAAATAGCGTTCGGACGCCATAAGTCGCTGGTGTGGCGGATCGCCCAGTAGATCACTTCGGGGCCGATGAACAGCCAGGGCGAGGCCATGTGCGGGAAAGAGGACGGCCGGCGCGCGACGGCATAGCCTGACGCGCCGGCGTCGGCGCGGGCATACTCCGGTTGATAGACATTGAGGCCGACGAAATCCAACGGGCTGCCGATGATCTTCAAGTCGTTGCTTTCCACCTTAGGCTGGTTCGCCCCCTCGCGCTGCAGGTAACCGTCGGTGTACCGGCCCTCCATCACGGCGGTGAGAAAGGCTGCGTTCTCTTCCCGAAAGGCGCGCTTCGCCGCTTCGATGTGCTCGGCGCTCTCGATGACCGGCACATAAACTTTAGGGTTTTCGGCCAGGCCCACTTGCGTGCCGCTCAATGAGTTGGCGCGAATGGCTTGCACGCCCAGTCCATGCGCCAGGACTCCGTGATGACGGATCTGATTGACCTGTGCGGCGGCCAATTTAAGACCGGGGGCGAACTGACCGATCTGATAGCTCAAATCGGTGAAGCACACGAACTCGTTGGTCGTCATGAAATGACGCACGCGATCCGAGAGCCTGCGCGCGACGTATGCGGCATAGTCGGCAAAGGCCTTTGCAGTGTCGCGGGATTGCCATCCCCCCGCAAGCGCTTGAGGCAGGTCCCAGTGAAACAAGGTGACGTACGGCTCGATGCCGTTCTTGAGCAACTCATCGATCAGTCGCTGATAGTAGGCGAGCCCAGGCTCATTCGGCTGGCCGCGGCCCTCGGGAAAAATACGCGACCAGGACAGGGAGAAGCGATAGGTCTTCGCGCCCAAATCCTTGAGCAGTTTTACGTCTTCCTTGTAGAG
>Ga0210387_10000454_pt1 | contig 29194 bp, 20 predicted proteins | sample IncBWC7OmetaG_FD_160108 | JGI IMG/M metagenome (GOLD analysis project Ga0210387, IMG submission 160108) | Forest soil microbial communities from Barre Woods Harvard Forest LTER site, Petersham, Massachusetts, United States - Inc-BW-C-7-O ...
TCTGGGGCACTGATCCGAACCGCAATGTGACGCGCGGCGTCGCCTCGCCGGCAGAATTTCTTGACTGGCGCGAGCAGAACCACTCGTTCGAAGAACTTTCTGCGTGGCGCACTTGGTTTTACAACCTCACAGGCACGAACGAGCCTGAGCAAGTGTTCGGCGTTCACGCTTCCAGCAATTTCTTCCATCTTCTCGGCGTAACGCCCATCCTCGGCCGCGACTTCATCCCCGAAGAGGATCAGCCCGGCCACGATCAAGTCGCAATGATCACGTATGGATTGTGGCAGCGCCGTTTCGGCGGTGATCGCGGAATCATCGGCCGCAGCATCTTGCTCGACGAAAAACCCTTCACGGTTGTCGGCGTCCTTCCGCGCGGCTTCTCACTTTTCGGCACGAGCCGCCAGTTTGACGTCTGGATGCCGATGGCGCTCGATCGTGCCCAACTTCACCGCGAAGATCATTCCGTAATTGTTTTCGGGCGGCTGCGCAAAGGCGTCACGCTAAATCAAGCCCAGGCCGAAATGGAAACGATCATCGCGCGCCTGAAACAGCAATATCCCGGTGTTGACCAGCAGAACGGTGTGCGCATCGTCACCTTCCGCGACGATCTCGCTAGAAATTTGAAGCCAGGCCTGTTGATACTTCTTGGCGCTGTAGCTTTGGTCTTGCTGATCGCCTGCGTGAACGTCGCAAATCTCGTGCTCGCTCGTGCTGCTACGCGCGAACGAGAAATTACGCTGCGCGCCACCCTTGGTGCGGGGCGCCGTCGCATCATGCGTCAACTCCTCACCGAAAGCGCCCTTCTCGCTCTGATTGGCGGCGCGTTTGGCGTCATCCTCGCCTACGGCAGCCTCGAGCTCCTTCGCGCTGTACTTCCTTCCGAAGGTGGCTACGGCGAAATTCCGCATTCCGAGTGGCTCGGGATTAACGGAATGGTCCTCCTTTTTACGCTCGGCGTGTCGGTCGTTACCGGAATGCTTTTCGGCCTTGCCCCTGCCGTTCAAATCTCGCGCTCCGAACTTTACGAGTCCCTCAAAGAAGGCAGCAACGGCTCGATCGGCGGCCGTCGCACTCACTTTATTCGCTCCGCTCTGGTCGTCTCGGAATTTGCGTTCTCGCTTCTCCTTCTCGTTTGTTCAGGACTGCTGATTCGCAGCTTTTATCTTTTGATGTCTGAGGATCTCGGCTTCAACCCCAGCCACGTCCTTACCACTCAGATATGGCTCCCGGATACGCACTATGCGTCCGGACAGCCAGTGATGAATTTTTATCAGCAAGTAATCGATCGAACGCGCGCGATCCCGGGCGTCAAGTCCGCCAGCGCCGTAAATTTTCTCCCGCTCAGCGGCTGGGGAGATTTCTGCAATTTCGATATTGCGGGTCGTCCTGTTGCACCCGCCGACAAACCTGATACCGCCCAGTATCGCGTTGCCGATTGGCGCTATCTCCGCACCATGGGCATCAACGTCAAATCCGGGCGAGATTTCACTGCCGCCGATGGCCCGGACGCCGAAGGTGTGGTGCTGTTGAATGAAGCGCTCGCGCATCGCTATTGGCCGGATGAAAACCCCATCGGCAAACAGGTACGTCTCAAGTTCCCACCTACGAAAACGCCATGGCGACCGGTCGCTCGCGATTCCTGGCTCACTGTCATCGGAGTTGTTTCTGACGTGCGTGAGTGGGAATGGGGCGAAGAAAAAGTCGGCCAGCTCTATTTGCCGTATGCGCAGAATCCATCGCGCATCATGCGTCTCGTAGTTCGTTCCACGGGCGATCCCTCTGCTCTCACGCCTGCAGTCCGCCAGGCTGTCGAAAGCGTCGATTCCAGCCAGCCCGTTACTGAAGTTCGCACGATGGACCAATTGCTTTCGCAAGCCGTCTCTCAGCGCCGCCTGAATATGCTTCTGCTCGCAGTCTTTGCGTCCATCGCAACAATTCTAGCTGCCATCGGAATATACGGAGTGATGGCCTACGGCGTTACCCAGCGTTCGCATGAAATCGGAATTCGCATGGCGCTCGGTGCAGAACCCGCCGACGTGCTGAAAATGGTCGTCACCGATGGAATGAAACTCGCGGTAATCGGAATGCTTATCGGAATTGTGGGCGCGGCGCTTTTGACTCGTTATCTCGCGAGCGAACTCTATGGAATTAAAACAACGGACCCGTTTACGTATGTTGGAGTCGCACTCGGACTGGCAGCGGTGGCCGCGGCCGCCTGCTATTTCCCAGCGCGCCGGGCGACCAAAGTCGACCCGCTCACCGCGTTGAGGCACGAGTAAAGCAGCAAGGGGCGAAGGAGCTATGGGTGGATAATTTTCTACACGACTTGAAGTATGGAATCCGGATGCTCTTCAAAAATCCGGGCTTCACGATCATCGCAGTCCTCACGCTCGCGCTTGGTATTGGCGCTAACACGGCAATCTTTACGGTCGTGAATGGCGTGCTTCTCCGCCCGCTGCCTTTCCGCGATCCTTCGCGCATTATGCTGGTCGTCGAACGCAATACCATGTTTCCGATTATCAGCACCTCGTATCAGAACTACAAAGATTGGCGCGATCAAAGCCATTCGTTCGAATCCGTGGAAGCTTCCTGCTTCACAAACCTCACGCTCACCGGCCTCGGCGAACCTGAGCGATTCAAGGCGCGTTATGCGACTTCCGGTTTGCTTCCGCTTCTGGGTGTGACGCCGATTGCAGGCCGCACATTTCTTCCAGAGGAAGATCGTGCCGGCGGGCCTCCTGTCGCTATGATTAGCTATTCACTCTGGCAGCGTCGTTTTGGGGGCTCGGCAGATTGGCTGGGTAGGACGATCACTCTCGACGCCCAGCCGTACACACTGATTGGAGTGCTTCCTCCGGGTTTTCAATTCCTGCAGCCTGCCGACATTTACGTTCCTTTCGAACCATGGGCAAAAACGCTTCCGGATGATCGCGACTGGCATCCCGGAATCATTCCTACTGCGCGATTGAAGCAGGGCGTGCAGCTCGAACAGGCTCGCGCGGAAATGAAAACCATCACGGCGCGCCTCGCGAAGCAATATCCGGAAGCGGATGCCAGTGTCAGCGCCGACGTCGTTCACCTTCAAGATCAGATGGTGCAGATCGTTCGCCCCGCACTGATCGTTCTACTTTGTGCTGTGGCATTCATCCTGTTGATCGCCTGCGCCAACGTCGCAAATCTCCTGCTTGCTCGCGCAGCATCGCGCTCAAAGGAAATCGCAATTCGCACCGCGCTCGGAGCATCGAGATTGCGCGTGGTTCGCCAGCTCCTTACCGAAAGCGTCGTAATTTCACTTCTCGGTGGTGGTCTCGGATTGTTGTTCGCTAACTTTTCGCTCGCGCCGCTTCTTCATCTCGCAGCGAGCAGTGTGCCAGACGTTGGCGTAATCCGCATCGATCGTTCAGTCCTGTTCTTCACGATTGCAGCCTCGTTGCTCACCGGAATTCTTTTCGGCCTCGTGCCCGCTCTTCGCACCGCTCAACTGGACCTTCGCGAGACCCTCAACGAATCCGGCCGCGGTTCCACAGGCGCCGCGGCAAGCCATCGCCTTCGATCGGTTCTCGTCGTTTCAGAAATTGCGCTTGCAATGCTGCTGCTGGTTGGCGCCGGTCTGTTGCTTCGTAGTTTTGAGCGAATGCAATCCGTTGCCCCGGGATTCCAGCCGGATCACCTTCTCGCGGCGGATATTCCTCTCTCGCAAACCGAATATCCCAAGCCCGAGCAGCGTTTTCAATTTTTCGATCGCCTCCTCGAACGCGTTCGCACGCTTCCGGGCGTACGTTCCGCCGGCGCAGCTTCATTTCTTCCTATGAACGGAACTGGCGGAATCATCCGTTTCAATATTTTCGATCGCCCTCCGAAGAACGCGAGCGAATTCGCGGCGGTCGGCTATCGCTTCATTACGCCAAATTATCTTGAGACGATCGGAGTTCCGCTGATTGCCGGCCGAATGTTTACCGAACAGGATCGCGAGCATGCGCCCGACGTCGTCATCATCAATCAATCGATGGCCAAACAATATTTCCCGGACCGTTCACCGCTTGGCAAGCGCATGCAAATCGGCTCGCCACCCGATCCACAAATTCCGTGGATGGAGATTGTCGGCGTCGACGGCGATGTTCGCCCCGGCCTCGGCACCGAACCGCAAGCGGAAATGTTCATTCCTTATCGCCAGGTAGATGCTCTTCTGCCCGTCTTTCAGCTCTCTGTGATTTTGCGCACGAGCCTCGATCCCAAGAGCGAAACATCCGCGTTGCGCGGCGCTCTGAATGACATCAACAAGAATCAGCCGCTCGTCAACGTGCGCACCATGGAAGACAGCATGGCCACCTCCGTGGCCCAGCCGCGTTTCCGCACTTGGCTCCTCGGTCTGTTTGCCGTTCTCGCGCTATTGCTCTCCACGATCGGAATTTACGGCGTGATGTCCTATTCAGTAAATCAGCGCGTGCATGAGATAGGTATCCGAATTGCCCTCGGGGCACAGCCACGACAAGTGTTCCAGCTCGTCACCGGTCAAGGACTGCGACTCGCACTTTTAGGTGTGGCGATCGGCTTTGTGGCATCGCTCGCTCTCACGCGCGTGCTACGCAGCTTTCTCTATGAAGTGAGCGCAATTGATCCAATCACCTACATCTCAGTCGCATGCTTGCTCGTCGGTGTGGGCCTGCTTGCGTCGTATCTGCCGGCGCGCCGAGCAACGAGCGTCGATCCTTTGACTGCACTTCGATACGAGTAAATTCAAATGCCCAATACATACGAACCGATTCAAAACGAAAACCGCAGTAAAATAGAGGGAGAACCCCTACGCGTCATGACAACACAACATTCCAACCGTACAAGAATCTTGGTAGCGGACGATCAGCCGGACATTCGCGAGGCGCTGCGCCTTTTGCTGAAAGGCGAAGGTTTTGACACCGAAACCGTCGCATCGCCCGCCGCTGTGCTTTCTGCGCTCGAAGCGCGCGAGTTTGACGGCTTGCTGATGGATTTGAATTACGCGCGCGATACCACGTCGGGCCAGGAAGGCCTCGATCTGCTTTCGAATATCCGCGCGAAAGACAGCACGCTTCCCATCATCGTGATGACTGCCTGGGGCAGCCTCGAACTCGCCGTCGAAGCCATGCGCCGCGGCGCTAAAGATTTCGTGCAGAAACCCTGGGAAAACGCGCGGCTGCTTGCCATCCTCAAAACGCAGATTGAACTTTCGCAGTTGCTGCGCAAGAGCCAGCGCCTCGAAGCCGAAAATCGGCTGCTGCGCACGGATGGTCGTCCAACTCTGATCGCAGAATCGGCTGCGATGCGCCCTGTGCTGGATTTAATCGCGCGTGTTGGCCCATCAGACGCGAACGTGCTGATCACCGGCGAGCACGGAACGGGAAAGGAAGTGATCGCGCGAACGCTCTATGCGCTTTCGCCGCGCGTCGGAAGGCCGCTTGTCACCGTGAACGCGGGCGGTCTGCCCGAAGGTGTCTTCGAGAGCGAACTTTTTGGCCACGTGAAAGGCGCATTCACGGATGCGAAATCGGATCGCGTCGGGCGTTTTGAACTCGCCGATGGCGGCACTCTCTTCCTCGACGAAATCGCGAACGTTCCGATGAACCTTCAGGCGAAGCTTCTTCGCGCGCTAGAAACGGGTGAACTCGAACGCGTCGGCTCCTCCACCACGCGTCGCGTCGATGCTCGAATTATTTCGGCCACGAATGCTGACGTCCAGGCAGAGGTCACCGCGGGACGCTTTCGCGAAGACTTGCTCTTCCGGTTGAACACGATCGAAATTCACCTGCCGCCTCTGCGCGAACGCAAAGAAGACATTTCAATCCTCGCGCACCACTTTCTGCGGCAGTCGGCGCAACGCTACCGCAAGCAGCTCGAAGGTTTCGAGCCGGTCGCGCTGCAGGTCCTGCTCGACCACCCGTGGCCAGGGAACGTTCGCGAACTCGATCATTCCATCGAACGCGCTGTGCTGATGGCGGAAGGCGCGCAAGTACGTGCGAGCGACCTGGGGTTGCGGCCCGCGCGCGAAGCTTCGCTGAAGCTCGACGAAATGAGCATCGAAGATGTGGAGCGCGTCCTGATCCAGAAAGCACTCGCACGCTTCGGCGGAAATGTGAGCCATGCAAGCAAAGCGCTCGGCTTGAGCCGCAGCGCTCTGTATCGCCGGCTGCAAAAATACAGCCTTTGAAACCACTCCTGTACGAACGCCGGATTCTGCTCCTCGCCCTCTCAGCCGGGCTGGGTAGCACGATCGTCGCGCTGATACTTCTTTGGACGGGCGGCTACTCCTCCAAGCTGCAATGGACGCTGACCGTCCTGATGGTCTTGACGTGGTTGAGCTTCGCATTCACCGCGCAAAGCCGCGTCGTCTTCCCGCTGCGCACGCTTTCGAATCTTCTCGCCGCGTTGCGCGAAGGTGACTTTTCGATTCGCGCGCGCGGTGCGAATCGCGAAGATGCGCTCGGCGAAGTTTTGCGCGAAGTGAACGCCCTTGGTGAAACTCTCCGTCAGCAGCGCCTCGGCGCACTCGAAGCCACCGCACTCCTGCGCAAAGTCATGGAGGAAATTGACGTTGCTGTCTTCGCGTTCGACGGCGGCGGCGCGTTGCGCTTGGTAAATCGCGCCGGTGAACGCATTCTCAATCAACCGGAGGAGCGGCTGCTCGGCGGAAACGCTCGTGAGCTTGGCCTGGAGGAATGTCTCTCCGGCGATACACCGCGCATCGAGCAGATTGCGTTTCCCGGCAAGTCCGGCCGCTGGGAAATTCATCGTGGAAGTTTTCGTGAAGCCGGACTTGCGCACCAACTGCTCGTGATCACGGACCTAAGTCGCGCTCTCCGCGACGAAGAACGCCAGGCATGGCAGCGCCTGATTCGCGTGCTGGGACACGAGCTGAACAATTCGCTCGCGCCCATTAAATCCGTCGCCGAAAATCTCGGCAGCGTTCTCGGCCGCAAGGACAAAGCCGCGGACTGGCAGGAAGATATGCGCAGCGGCTTGAATATTATCGCTGCGCGAACGGACGGCCTTGCTCGGTTCATGAGCGCCTACGCGCGCCTCGCCAAATTGCCGCCGCCTTCGTTCCAGAGCGTCGATGTGGGTTCGTGGATTCGGCGTGTAGCTGGCCTTGAATCGCGTCTGCAAGTGAAGCTGCAGGCCGGCCCCGAGGTGAGAATTCAAGCCGATCCCGACCAGCTCGATCAGCTCCTGATCAATCTACTTCGCAATGCTGTGGATGCGTCGCTCGAAACTGGCGGCGGCGTCTGCGTCGGCTGGGACCACGAAGATAACTACGTCAACGTTTGGGTGCAGGACGACGGCCCGGGCATTCCGAATGCTGCGAATCTTTTCGTTCCGTTTTTCACTACGAAGCCTGGCGGCTCCGGCATCGGCCTCGTTCTCAGCCGGCAAATCGCTGAAGCTCACGGCGGCACGCTGACGCTCGAAAATCGCGAAGAACATCGCGGCTGCGAAGCACGATTGCGACTGCCGCTTAACAACTAACCACCACTGCAGGCCACTACTCCGTTTTGAGTTCCTTAACTCGCCGCTCGAGCTCTTGAGCTATGGCTTCGGCGTCTTCGGTTTCCGGAAATGTAACCGGCTGGCCAACCGTCACGCGAATATGTCCAGCACTCGTCCAATGTTTGTTCGTCTCACGCAAATCGAATAGGCCGTCGAGGCGAATTGGAATTACCGGAACGCGCAGATGCGTCGCCAATAATCCGATTCCGGCGCGAAAGGGTGCGATTGCGCCGTCGGGCGTCAGCTCGCCCTCGGGGAATACAAGCACGCTCCACCTGCGATCGACCAGGTCTCCGGCAAACGCAAAACTCTTGCGAAAACCAGCGCGCATCGGCAGCGGAAAAACGTGGAAGATGGCGGTGATCAGCGGATATTGCACGCGGCCCAGCATCGCGCGAAAAAATCCGGTCCCAGGCGGAGGATTTCGCAGCGCCTCTAGCCGCTCGCCCCCCATCGCAACCGCAACGCGCGACCGCAATCGCGCCGGTAGCGCCGTGAGGACAAAGCCCGGATCGATGTATGTGATGTGATTGGCGACGATCAGCACCGGTCCCACCACGCCGCGAAGATTTTCTCGTCCGCGCACCCGTGGCGACCCCAGAAGCAACATCGCCGGCCGAATCAACAGATAAAACGCCAGCGTCCGAATCAATCTCACCGGCCAGGCGCGCGGCCAGCGAGGATAGTGAAACGCAGGGATGCGTGCGCCAGGCTGGTCGCCCATTTTGGCATCAGCGCTATTTCTGGTAATGCTGCCAACATTGGCTTGATCAGCGTTGGCGATTAGTTTCTCAATGTCCCCTACCGATTGTGCGTTCGAGAAATCCGTCTCGCTTAAATCCACCTGATATCGATCTTCGAGCGCGCTGAGCAATTCCACTCGTTCGATGGAGCTGAGTTGCAAATCCGCACTGCTTCCCGTTTGCGCTGTCGCCGCTCCACGCGTGATCTTCTGCACCAGCTCCGCCACAGTCGAAGGAGCGGACGAGGATCCCAGTGGCCTCGCGATTTTCGCGGCGCTGGATCCTAATTCCGTCGCCACCATCTCGCGAATGCGCCCGAGGATCGGCTTCTGCGTGGGCGTGCGCGGGAAATCAGTTCCAGGCCATACCACCCATCTTCGCATCTGCTGAAAAGGTGCCAGCCGCGAATTCGCGCGCTGCATAATTTCAGACGCGTTCGACGACACTTCCCGTAAGAGAAGTACAGCGCAAGGCTCTGCATTCCCATCGCGCTCAATCCCAATCACCACGCAATCTCGAACGCCCGGCTCTTTCCGCAGCTCCGCTTCCAGATCCTGCGGATAAATATTGAGCCCTTCAGGAGTGACGATTACGTTTTTCTGCCGCCCTTTGAAATAGAGATTTCCAGCGGCATCGCGCTCGCCGAGATCGCCAGTGTGAAACCAGCCGTCTTCATCGAGTACTGACGCGACTCCAGCCTCTTTCAAGTATCCCGACGCCACATTTTCGCCGCGCACCAGAATTTCGCCCGTCTCCGAGAGTCTCACTTCGTGACCTGGCAGAGTCTTTCCGATCGAGCCCTGCCCAAGCCTGAAAGGATGATTCACGCTGACCAGCGAAGTAGTTTCGGTGAGCCCGTAGCCTTGAACAAGCGCATACCCGAGCCGTCCCCAGAATTTCTCCGCCGCGGCCGGCAGCGCAGCGCCGCCCGAAATAACCGCCCAGAATTTCCAGCCAAAGCGCCGGTGAATTGCGCGAAAGCGCCACCAGCGGCGGAGAAAATGTTCGCCGTCCGCTTTTTCGAAATCGCGCCGAAATTCTTCAAGTTGGCCGCGTGCAGCAAGATCGCGCTCGATCTGGTCCTGCAGCGATTCGATCAACCGCGGCACGGTGACGAGCACGGAGACGCGTTCGTCATGAATCACGCGAATCACTTCGCCGGGATTCAACGTATCGAGAAACACAGATGTGCCACCGAGGATCTGCGGTAGAAAAATTCCGAGAAGCTGTCCGAACACATGGCTGAGCGGCAAAAGATCGAGAAATCGCAACGGATGGAAGGAGCGCTCGTAGCGCCGGTAGCGATCTATTTCCTTTTCGAGTGTTTCAAGGTTAGCGAGCAGGTTTCCGTGAGTCAGCACAACGCCGCGGGGCTCCGATGTGGTCCCTGACGTGAACACGATTTCGACTGGATCGTTTCGCGAGATCGCTGGCGATGAGAAACCGCTCGCCGGATGCCGGCTGACGGTTTCGCACACTGCTTCGAGCACGAGCGCCGGACATTCGAAATCGGCGGAAAGTTCGCGCCCCAGCACCGCGAGGCGAACTCTGGCTTGCCGCGCCACGCGAGACGCAAAATTCTTGTCGGCAATCGCATCCATCGGCACGGCTACCGCGCCTGCGAAAAGGCAGCCGAGGAACGCAGCGAGCCACTCGCCGGAATTGTCGCCCCAGATAAGAACCCGATCGCCTTTCGCCACACCACGCCCTGCCAGCTCGCGCGCGAACTGCTGCGCCGTCCGATGAAGTTCCGAGGACGTCCATCGCAACATCCGATAACCGCGCCGCCAGGCGACTGCGATTTCGTCCGGCGGACGTGAATCGGATTCGAAGTATTCGAGGAGGGATTGCCGTGGCATCGCGCGTTTAGTGTCGCTCATTCCTGGAGGATTTGGGAATGGGCTGGGTTACAATCGCCGCCCTTGCGAGTCTAACGAAAATACATGGCATACCTACTGGATTGCCTTCACGTGATCCGGGGCTATAAGTCGGCCGCTACCAACACCAAAGGGAGTGATTCAGTGCGCGAACAAGATGGCGGGTTGAAATCAGGTGGATTCAGCCGGCGGAAATTCTTGGAAAGCAGCGTTGTGGCTGGGACGGCATTGTCGCTCCCTGGCTTGCTACCCGAGGAGTTGCGCCCGAATGCAGCGCTGAAGATGAAACCTTTTGATCTCGACGAATTGACTGTAACCGATTTGCAGGAAGGGATGAAGTCCGGGAAATTCACGGCTCGATCGATTGCGCAGAAATATCTCGAACGGATCGACGAAATCGATAAGCACGGGCCCACGCTCAATGCCGTGATCGAATTGAATCCCGACGCGCTCGCGATCGCGGATGCCATGGACGGCGAGCGAAAAGCAAAAGGCCCTCGCGGGCCGCTGTACGGAATTCCAGTCCTGATTAAAGATAACGTCGGCACCGCCGACCGGATGATGACGACGGCAGGCTCGCTCGCGCTGCTCGGATTTACTCCTGAGAAGGACTCTGCCGTGGCTCGCCAACTGCGCGAAGCAGGCGCTGTGATTCTCGGCAAAACCAACCTGAGCGAATGGGCGAACTTCCGCTCGAATCATTCATCGAGCGGCTGGAGTGGACGCGGCGGCCAGACTCGCAATCCCTACGCCCTCGATCGCAACCCGTGCGGTTCGAGTTCTGGGTCGGGAGCGGCAGTCGCGGCAAACCTCTGCGTCGTTACGGTCGGGTCGGAAACGGACGGCTCGATTGTGTGTCCAGCGTCAGCAAACGGCGTTGTGGGCATCAAACCGACGCTCGGCCTCATCAGCCGCTCGGGAATTATCCCCATCGCGCATAGTCAGGATACCGCCGGCCCTATTTGCCGCACGGTAGCGGACGCCGCTATTCTGCTCGGCGCGCTGGCAGGAATCGACCCGAGCGACCCGGCTACAGAAGCGTCGCGCGGCAAAGCGCAGCTTGACTATACAAAATATCTCGATCGTGGCGGCTTGCGCGGAGCCCGCATTGGAGTGATTCGAAAGTTTTTTGATTTCAGCGATGCCTTTGGCCCTTTGATGGAGACCCTGCTCGACGCAATGAAAAAAGAGGGAGCTATCCTGGTCGATCCGGTAGAAATCGATTCCATCGGAAAGTTCGATAAGTCCGAAAACGACGTTCTTCAATATGAATTCAAAGCCGATCTGAACGCCTATCTCGCCACCGCCGGCCCGAGGGCGCCCGTCCACTCGCTCAAAGAAATCATCGAGTTCAACGAACAGAATCGCGCGAAAGAAATGCCGTTCTTCGGGCAGGACATCATGGTGAAGTCCGAGGCGAAAGGCCCGCTCACGGAAAAAGCCTACCTCGACGCGCTCGAGAAGAATCACCGGCTCACTCGTGAAGAAGGAATCGACGCAGCGATGGACAAGCATCAACTCGATGCGTTGTTAGCCCCTACAGCCGGCCCCTCGTGGCTCACGGACCATGTCACCGGCGATCACGATACCGGCGGCAGTTCGTCTCTCGCCGCGGTGGCCGGTTATCCAAATATCAACGTTCCCGCAGGATTTGTTTTTGGGATGCCAGTAGGCGTTTCATTCTTCGGCCGAGCCTGGAGCGAGCCGACGCTGATCAAGATTGCATACGCATTCGAGCAAACCACGCGCGTGAGGAAGCCGCCGCAATTTTTGGCGACGATCGAGATGTAAGACGACGGTTTGCCTAGTATCGCAAACTCACGAACACTTAACCCTGAAAACAAAAAACCCGGCGAGAGGGCTGAAGCTCGCCGGGCAATTTCTGTACGCAGCAGCCTGCGTTTCTACAATTACTGCTGCTGTTGCTGTGTTTGCTGATCTTGCTGTTTCGCCACATCCGCCTTCGTAGCGTCCACCGTCACAGTCGCTCCCGGCTTCTGGTAGCGCGTCAAGAACGGCATGAACGGTGTCACTTCGAAAGGCATCTTCTCGCGGGCGGAAAGCAGCGGAATTGCTTTGGCCTTCAGCAGTTCTACACGATCGCTCCATGGATCCAGCTTCACGCGAGCGCCGATGGGAAGCGCCGAGATCTGGTCGATTTTCGATGCGTCCAGGGTCGGAGCCGCATTCATCAATTGCGAAGCGAGGAATACGCGATTGCCAAGCCGTGGATTGATCAAAGCCGGCAAATTCTTGCTCTCCGCGTCCAGTTGCTTCAGGAACAGTCCTGCATTTCCGAGTTTGTCTTTGTAGGGTGAGTTCTTGAGAATTTCGAATGCCTTGTCGCTGGCCATTTTCACCTGTTCAGGGCTGTCTTTGAATGTGAAGTGGCTTAGCGCTTCCACGGTTGAAACGTTGGTCATATCGTTGAAGCCCCACTGGTCGGTGGAAGGCTTGGTGACGATAATGTCCGCCAGTTCCTGCGCCAGCATCGTCGCGAGGCTGGCTTCGTCCGGAAGCACGTCAAGAAGGCCGCGGCTTAGAACGATCGTGTGGCCGATCGAAAACATTTCCAGCGTGCCGGTCGTCAGTACGCGGCAATGAACTTCTGGTTGAACGTCAAGATTGTTCGTGACTTCAAGATTGTTGACGACCGTCTCGAGGATCTTATCCACATCTCCCGGAGGCGATAGCAATCCCACGCGCTGCAAACGATCGAGTACGTTCGTTTCAGCTTGATGTTGCCACTCGCGCTCGGCTTCAATCGGAGAACGGTCCTGCGACTGTGCTACCTGATCTTGAACTGCGTTGGGCGACTCAATCGTCAGTTCGCTGAATTCTTCCTGGCGTCCCACGTTCTTCAGGTTGTAGCCCCAAAGACGCGTCTGAGATTTGAACCGCACATGGCTGCCCATGAAATCTTTCAAATCCGATTCCTGGCTGAAAATATAGGCAGGTAGCCAAAGTCCCGGCTGAACGTTTAGCCGCCAGCTGTCGAAGTGGAGATTGAAACCGTTGATTCCAGCCACCGGGGTGTACACGCCGTTGAACCGGACGATTGTGTATGCCTGATCTTCCACCCAGACGCGCCCTTTGAAGCGGCCCTTGCCCGACTTGGGAAGCGGCGTGAAATCAAACACGAGGCAGCGAACTTCACCCAGGAACTCGCGGCGCACATAATCAATCTGGTAGTGCTGCCGGTCGAGCCCGTTCGCGTCGATATAAATCATCTGCAGGAAACCTTCAGGGATGTAAGACGACGTGAACCACCCGCCCATATGCGCCATCGGGTTCAAATTGTCGAACTTGCCTTTCTTCTTCGAGAGCATCGAATTGTCCACGACGCCCTTGGCAAGATCCGCCTGCCCAAGAAAGTAGTGATCGCGCACCGGAATCGCGCCCATCTTGTCATCCGGTTTCATGTCCTGAACGTACGTTTCGATAATCGGGTTGTAGCGCCGAATGGTGGCGATTTCGTCGTGCTCGCGGGCAATCACGCGATCGATCGCCTGATCCACGGTTGTTACCGGGACTGCCGTTGAAGTACCGGCTTGCGGGTGAGTTTGATCGGCTGTTTGCGTCTGTGCTTGTGCCGAGGCGGTTCCCGCCGCGGCGCTCAGGAACATTACTGCCAACATGAATTTCTTCGACGTGCGCATTGCCTTCCCCCCTCTTCCTTATCAGTAAGCCAATGCAAAAGTGATGTGGACGATGGCCGGAAAATCCACTGGATGGCCTTCCTGTTCGGCAGGCTTGAAGCGAATCTGGCGCGCCGCCGCTTGCGCCGAATCGTCGAGTCCGTAACCCAATCCCTGAACGACTCGTAGAATCTGGACGTCCCCGCCTGCTGTGAAGACCACCTGAATCAGTACGTCCCCTTCGATCTTCTTGGATCGAGCTTCGTCCGTGTAGGTTGGTTTCGGTTTGAACGTGATTTGTACGGGGGTCGTCTTCGCCGTGGGCGCCGCGACTGCTTTCACCTTCGGCGCTGGCGCTGCGGTCGCCTCGTCGGCGAACCCAGCCGATTGTACGGTTCCGTGATTTCCGCCGCTTGACCCCGTCGCAACTCCGTTACCAAATCCGGTACTCGCTACCACTCCCTTTGCGCCTTTTGCTCCGCCCGTTCCGTTTCCATATCCAGGGCCGGTTGGCAGATCATAGCTGCCCTTCGCGGCGATGTTTGGCGAGCCTTTCGACTTCCCATTGGCCGGCACTCCGTTGGGATCGCCGAATCCGCCAGTTTGAACCTCTTCGCGAGGCTTCCGGAGCGTTGGGATGGCCGAACTGCCCATCGACGGCAAAGTCTGGTCGGGGTACGCCTTCGCCACTTCCGGTGTATCCGGTGCTGCAGTGTTCTTGTGTGCGGTGGCGGGCTTTGCCACAGGCGAAGTAAACACAGGATTTATGATTTTTGGCTTCGGCAGCTCCACCACTACTTCCGGCTTTGGTTCCACCTTTGGAGGAGCTTCATGCTTCACCGGTATAGGCTTCACCGTAGGCTTCGGCTGCGGCTGTGGGGGCTGCGGCTTCCAGGGTTCCACGATCGGAGCTTCAATCGGAGTCGTCCAATAACGCTGGACCATTTCCATCCGCTGTGGCATGAGCAAGGGAATCACGACGATTGCCGCCAACGCGATGCACTCCAGGCCAAGTCCAGCTCCAAAGGAGCCCCAGCGCGCTTCTCCTTCGGGGAGCAGTGATGCGTTAAAGACGGCTCGATTCGTCATCCTTGCCATGACTTTCTCCACATCCCTTTCCTGTCCCTATCTAGTCTGAGATGCGTCGAGACAGAAGTGCGGTGACACTACTTTAGTACTAGTTTAGGGGGCTGGGGGGAATGGGACTGAAGTACTATTCTATCCCCAGTCGTGCTGAAAGCGATAACCCAATTGCTGGGGCTTCGCAGCTGGTTAGCCCCCGCCAGTCTCACAATGGGAATTCGCGCCGACATGCTCCCACCCTCACTATTTAACACCAAATGACGTCGTTGGTTGCGAGCCGATCCATGCGATGAGTCCCAAGATATAACGAGGGCGAGGATGCGCGAAACTGGCATGAACCCCATACAATGCCCTTCCCGGCCCGCGTTCGGAATACATGGAAACATCCAGAATCGCGCTTAAAAACTACCAGACACCGGACCTGCACGAGTATTGCCGTTCGATTAATATTCTACCCGCAAAAAACAAATCGAGAGCGCGACACAAAAGTCCGCGCCCTCGATCATTCGACGTGAGAGAGAGTTACTGCGTTGGCTCGATAACCAGGTAGTTCGTCACTCCGCCGCGGTTGACAAGCAATAGCACTGGTTGTTTGCCTGTGTTCTGCAGCGCCTGATCGTATTCCGCCACATTGCGAACGGGTTTGTGATTCACTTCCTGAATCACGTCGCCGCGATTCAAGCCGGTGGTTGCCGCGGTGCTGGCCGGATCAACCGACGTTACGACGACGCCGTGGACACTCGACGGCAGCTTCAGGTCCTGCGCAATTTCCGAAGTGAGTTCCTGTACTTCCACTCCCTCGAGCGCATTGCTTCCGCTGGCGTCTTCGCCTTCTGCTTTTGCCGCCTTATCCGGCAATTCGCCGAGTGTGATTGTGAAGTCCTGCATTTTGCCTTCGTGCCAAACGCCCAGCTTCACTGTCGTGCCCGGCGCCATCTGCGAAATATGCAGCATCAACTGGTTGCGTGAATCCACCGGCTCGCCGTTCAACTTCAGAACCACGTCGCCCTTCTTCAATCCCGCATGTGCTGCGGGCGTGTCGGGGGTAACATCGCCGATCAATGCACCAACGGGCTGCTCAAGCCCGAATGCCTTTGCGATTTTTGGATCTACGTCTTGAATGTAGATGCCCAGATAACCACGCACCACTTTCCCGTGCGTCAGGATCTGGTCCATCACGTTCTTCGCCATGCTGATTGGAATCGCGAAACCGACGCCCTGATTCCCGCCGCTTCCGCCAGACAGAATGGCCGTATTGATGCCAACCAGGTTTCCGTGCAAGTCGATCATCGCACCGCCGGAATTTCCCGGGTTAATGGAAGCGTCGGTCTGGATGAAGTCTTCATAATTCTCAATACCCAACCCGCCGCGCCCCGTAGCGCTTACGATTCCCATCGTGGCCGTTTCGCCAATTCCAAATGGATCGCCGATCGCGAACACCAGATCGCCTACGTGAAGATTCGTTGAATCGCCGAGAGGAAGAGTCGGCAAACCGCTCGCATCAATCTTCAAAATCGCAACGTCCGATTTCGGATCAGTTCCTACGAGCTTCGCGCGAAATTCGCGCTTGTCGCTCAACTGTACCTTGATGTCCGAAGCTCCGTCGATCACGTGATTATTCGTAATGATCGTGCCGTCCGGAGTAAGAATCACGCCCGAACCCAGGCTCCGCTCGCGTTCCGGTTGCGGTTTTCCCTGTCCGAACTGATCGCCAAAGAATTGCCGGAACATCGGATCGTTGCCAAAGGGATTCATTGCTTGTTTCGGTTTTACAACTTTCGAAGTGCTGATGTTAACCACGGCCGGAAGCGCCGGTTTGAGCACGGAAGAAAATCCGTTCGTGAAATTCCCAAGGCTGATTGGCAGCGCGTCTTTCGCCACCGGCACCGATACAGATGCCGCCCCCACAACTGCATGGCCTGTCCAATTCTTCAACGATGACGCAAGGAGCCCGCCCCCAACCAACGCCGCTAGCACGATAACCGTCGCGGCCCAACGGCGAATGTGTATCAATTCGTTCTTCATGGCTGTCTCTGTTTCTCCTTTTTTCAATTCTTTGCTTTTAGCATCTCTGGCATCGGGCCTTGCCCGCGCGCGCCGAGAGTTGGCGTTTCATTGCCTGCATTCTGTATTTGACGCAGCTCAGAATCGTTCGGTGTTCGGTGCTAAGGCCACTAGTATAAAAAAATTGGCTGGAATAATTCCAGTTACACCAATGCAATGCGAAGGGTCCGGGAGTCAGCAGTATGGACTCAATCACACGGTGAATGCTTGCGGTTTTTTCGCTCTCGCCCTGAGCGACGGTGACGAGCGCCAATCGCGAATTGCCGCGAGGATCCCGATTCGCTTCGATCGCTCCAGATCCAAAAAACCAACGAACCGGTTCACCTCGTTAGATGCCTTCGCTCATTTTCGAGTTACCTGCCCAATCCCGGGCGTGCCTCAGCCCCTAACCATTTTGGTTTCAATGCGTCAAAGAAACACTTGGGCTAAGTCCGTAACCGTCCTATTCTCTCCATCCGGTATTTAGTTAGCAAAGGAGCTCTTTCGAATGACTCGAAAAATTCTCGCGCTCGCGGGCCTCAGCGCATTTCTCTTCGTAGGGGCGATGCCTGCCGTCTCGGCAACTGGCCCAAATGACGTCTCATCCCCGTCCAATGACGGTACCCTCAAAGCCCTCACCGCCGTAGCCGGCGCCGGCACGATGGACACGCACACATACCAATATCTCGAAGAGCTCAGCGACGACATCGGCGCCCGTGTAACCGGTTCCCCCGAAGCAGGTCGCGCGATCCAGTGGGGCGTGGAAAAAATGAAAGCCATCGGACTCGAAAACGTTCACACCGAGCCGTGGCAGATCTCCCGCGGTTGGACGCGCATTTCCGCCGACGCCGAAATCGTCTCGCCCATCCATCGCCGCGTGATGATTGACGCCATGGGCTGGGTTGGGTCGACCCCCGCCGGTGGTGCGGAAGCAGACGTGGTGTCCGTCAATGGCTACCAGCTCGAAAATGAAATGAGAGACAACTCTGGCAATTGGCGCGGGAAAATTCTCTTGATCGTTCAGATGGGCGCCAGACCGAAAGACGGATCCTCCATGTTCGCAAAATTCGGTGAGTTTCTGAAGGCCGCTCATCAAGCGGGCGCCGTCGCTGTAATCGGTGGACAAGGCGGGCGCAAAGCCGAAGGCATGCACCTCACGCACACCGGCGCTCTCGGCTTTAACGCCTATTACGAAATCCCGGTCGTCAGCATGGCCGCCGAAGATCAGGAGCAGCTCGAACGTTACATCGCGCGCGGAAAATCCGTGCGCCTCAAAATGAATGTTCAAAACCGCGTCAGTGACGGCCCCGTCGATTCCGCAAACGTCGTCGGCGAAATTCGCGGCACGCAAAATCCTGAACAGATCGTTGTCGTTGGTGGCCACCTCGATTCATGGGACTTGGCATCGGGAACCACCGACAATGGCTGCGGCACCACCACCACTCTGGGCGCGGCCGAAGCCATTATGAAATCCGGATTCAAACCGCGCCGCACAATCCGCTTCGTACTCTTCACCGGAGAAGAAGAAGGATTGCTGGGCTCACTCGCCTATGCGAAAACCCACCAGAGCGAAATGGCCAATCACGTTGCTGCCGTCGTCCTCGATTTCGGCCAAGGTCCGGTAACCGGGTTTCAGATGGGTGGGCGCGATGATCTAATTCCCCAGATGGAAGGATTCGCCGCAGCTCTGCAAGCCTTCGGCAAACTCGAGGTTGATGACGAGCCCGAATTTGGCACTGACACCGGCCCGTTCATCCTCGCTGGCCTGCCCGGCATCAATCTCAACCAGGATTCGCCTGATTACAAATACACGCACCACTCGCCCGTCGACACGCTCGATAAAGTAAAACCAGATGTGCTCGACCGCAACGCCACCGTGATGGCTCTAACCGGTTTCTGGATCGCCGATCGTCCAGACCGCCTCGCCACCCCGTGGTCCAAAGAAAAAACGGCACGTATGCTCACTGAAAAGCACGACGACGTCTTCCTGAAACTCTTTGGCCTATGGCCCTTCGGCAATCTAGGCAGCGACGACAGGAACTAAACCGCGGACGCGATAGGATGTTTTTCCGGCAGTAGGGGCACGGCACGCCGTGCCCTCTCGATCGGTAGAACCAGCGGCTGCAATTGGCAATGTTCGGACGAACGCAATTCTCTCTTGCTCCGTCACCTGCTGCGCCCTGCACTTTGCACGAACAAGCAATATCGACGCAGGGCTCGCACATTCCAAAAGGCAAACCTGCTGCATCGTAACGCCGGCGTCCCGCCGGCTCTTTCACGATCCTAATCCCTTCAACTAATCAATCGCGCGATCGCAAACGCCGCCGCAGCAGCTAATCCGCCGACAACCACCGTCTGCAATCCGCCGCGCACCGGCGCCACTCCCGTGTAATGCCCCTTGATTGCGCCAAAAACAAATAGCGCCAGCAGCGTCACGCCCACGCTCACATACAGCGCCGGCATCACTTCCTTCATCAATATGTACGGCGCAAGCGGCACCAGCCCGCCCACAATATAGGAAGCCGCAATCGTCCCTGCGCTTCGCGCCGCTCGCGCGGGATCCGGCTGCTCGAGTCCCAACTCGAAGCGCATCATGAAATCCACCCAGCGCTTCTGATTCGAAATAATCGTACTCACCACCGGCTGCATTTGCGCCTCGGTCAATCCGTACTCGCGAAACACTTTTGCCACTTCTTCCGTTTCGATTTCGGGCAACTCTACAGTCTCGCGGTACTCGCGCTTCAATTCAGACTCGTAGTGCTCGGTATCCGTTCTGGCCGCGAGATATCCGCCGAGTCCCATCGCGATCGACCCCGCCGCGATCTCGGCAAGTCCCGCAGTCACGATGATGCTCGTGCCTCTCGCCAACACCATGGCCGCACCCGTAAGCCCCGCTGCAAGCGCGAATGGCACTGTGAGCCCGTCCGACATCCCAATCACGATGTCGCGCACGGCTGCCGTGGCCGTAAAATGTTTCTCTACGTGTTCAGTCGCCGGCACGTTTCACTCCTTCGCTTTACTTTCGTCAATAAATTGTCCGTCGATTTTCAACCGATTCGGAACGATGACTTATACCTCTGCAACCCGTCAGGCGCGTATAATTATGAGGCAGGATAAGGGAAATCAGGAGGTACATTAATGACCACCACTTCTGGACAAGGAGCTGCTCCCCAGATGACTCATACGTTGCCACCACTGCCGTACGCCTTCGACGCGCTGGAACCTTACATCGACGCGAAGACGATGGAAATTCACCACGACAAGCATCACGCAGCATACGTCACGAACCTTAACAAAGCTCTCGAAGGAAACGCCGATCTTCAAAAGCTATCCGTTGAGGAACTGCTCGCGCAGATTAACAAAGTGCCCGAAAACATCCGCACGGCCATTCGCAATAACGGCGGCGGGCACATGAATCATTCCATGTTCTGGAAGATCATGAAGAAAGGCGGCGGAGGCGAGCCCACCGGCGAACTTCTCGCCGCGATCAATTCTGCATTCGGCAGCTTCGCCGATTTCAAAACGAAGCTTGGCGCAGCCGCTACCACGCGTTTCGGTTCCGGCTGGGCATGGCTGCTTATCCGCGATGGCAAACTCGTGGTCGAATCGTCCGCGAACCAGGACAACCCGATCATGGACGGCGGCAAAGCGTTCTTCGGACTCGACGTCTGGGAGCATGCCTACTACCTGAAATACCAAAACCGCCGGCCCGAGTACATCGAGGCCTGGTGGAACGTCATCAACTGGGCGCAAGTAGCAGAAAACTTCGCTCACGCCAAAAAGTAGCTCTCATTAAAATTACGTTTCGATTCGCATCGCAGAGCCGTCCCGGCGCAAAAAATCCGGAGCGGCTCTGCCTGCGTGATCCGAACGTATCGCTCAGACCACTCATCGAAACGTTTGCCGCAGGAACCAGCCGCTCGAATTGACGTGGTGCATCGCTTCGGATAGAACTATGCTGCCTCATCCGAGATACCTTGTCGCCATGCCGATGTTTTCAAGTGGCGGCTCGAAAAAAGGAGCGCGGTTGCACTGGAACCGGATCCTCGCGATTTCCTTGTCGCTCGCGTGCGCGATTCCGGCTGCGGCCAGTGCGTCTGCCCCCAAGAATCCTCAAGATCGAACGCAATTCTTCCAAGACGTCGTCGTCGAAGCGAATGACACTGCAAACGTAGTCCAGTGTTTTGGCTGCAACGTCTACGTTCGCGGCCACGTCACCGGTGACATCATCGCCGGCGGCGGCAGCATTTATATCTCTGGCCCGGTCGATGGCGATGTCGCTGCCATTGGCGGGCACATCAGAGCAAATTCAGGCGGCGAGCTGCGAGGCAAAGCCGTCGCAATCGGCGGTTACGTAACGAGCAGCGGAGACGGGAAATTCGATCGAAACCCCTTGGCATTCCCGTACGCCATCGTTCCGGGACAATACCGCCCCACGCCGCGTGGAATGATCATCCTCACTGTCGTCAATCTTTTTTGTATCGCGCTCGCCTGTGCGATCCTCCGCGCGAAGCGCGTGGACAACACCGCCTGGACGATCTGGAATCGCAAAAACATGGTTCTCCTAATGGGAATCGCCGCGCTTTTCATCGCGTGGGGATTTGAATCGATGGGCGAACACCTGGGTCCAGCTGAAGACGCCGCGGACATGTTTCTCGGCTTCGTTATTATTGTGGTGGGAACAGCAGGAGCAACGGGCCTCGGCCGGCTGATTGGCGGAGTCGCCTTTCCGGGCCTGCCGTCCATCCGCGCGACACTCGCAGGAATCTTCGCGCTAACCATGCTCGAAATCGTGCCGATCCTGGGATTCTTCGTATTTACGATCGGCCTCATGATCGCAGTCGGCGCTGCAATCGTCAGCGGCTTCGGCTCGAGCGCCGTCCCCTCGGCCGAAGAAGTAGCGCATCCCAAGACCTAATCGTCGCCTGCGCCAACGCCCCACGCGCGCTTGTCATTCTGAGCCCGCCGCGGCGGACGAAAAATCTCAGCCGACATTCCATCTACAACGCATTTTAATGCGCCCAAATCTTCGCCGGATCGGTCTCGTACGGATACACGTGCACCATCCAGCCAAACACCTGCGCCTTCCAAACGCCCCCCGCCTGCTCGCAAGCCGCCTCGGTTGTAATCGATCCTCGCAACCCGAACTCTCTCCAGTTCACCTGTTGCGCCCCAGCTCCACTCCTCTGCGGCATGCAAAAATTCACATGCTTGTGCCATCGCGCCACGCTCAGCGGCACTCGCTCGTTCAATTCCGCTTCCGTCGCGCGCTTCGGAGCCGTGTACATCGCGCCTTCCAGTTCATACTCGCCATCCTTCGTCTTTTTATAGAGCAGCGAAGTGGGATGCTCCGGATTAAACGCGAACTGCGCTTCGAACGCATAACTGTAATTCGTGAAGTGGTAATGCGGCTGCGGAATATTCGGCAAGAAAATCTGGAAGCCCTCCGCGAGCGCCACTTTGTAATCCTTGTATTTCGCGATTGCCGGGCGAAGCTCACTCACAATTTCCGCTGCCCGCTTGTCATCCGCCGCATTCTCCGGACGCAAATCCGTCATGAACATATGCGCGCTCATCGCCATGTCGTGATCGGACATCGCATCGTTCGCCGCCCGCGCGTCGCCCATATCCATCCCTGCCATTCCGCCTGAATCCTTATTCTGTTGCGGTGCTTGTTCCTGTGCTCCGGCGAATGCCGGTAATAGAAGTGCGCCTGCCATAAGAAGTATTTTCAACATCTGTTTGGTTTGCATCGTTATCTCTCCTACATAATATTACGCCGCGCGAGCCTCAAAATTTCAGCCGCGCCCTAACGGTTTCCTAATGCGGTGTGGTTTCGTAAAGCTCCCTGGTTCCGCGAACCTGAACGGTTTCCACAGCTATTTTCAGCATGCGCCAAAAAAGAAAGGAGGCTCGTGTGCGGACGAGCCTCCTGGTAGTCGTACTGCGGGGTACCTCCACTACGGTTCGCCCGCGGCGAGTCCCATCGCGCGCCGGGCTACCTGTTCATGAATCTAACCCGCGTAGGCGCTAAAAGTTGCGCCCCGAAAAGCCAAAAACTAGCCAGTCCGGACGCTGGTCCATCAAATCGCGCCCCTTGCAACTTTCATACCAACTCGCGCGTCCAATCGCACAGCCGAGGGTAGACCTTATTTCCCCTTAGGTAGCGCCGGGTCTTGACGCCGACGCTGAAATCTGTAAACTGCGATTTCGCCCATGGCGACTACGCCCAATCCGCTCGATGAAACTCTGCAGGACTTCCAGTTCCCGCAGCGTGAAGCCGCGTTTTTCTACGGCCTCTTCTTGCGCGGTCACTCGGCTGACGAACTTCGCCGCGATATTCGCGTTCCCGCCGCTGTCCTCGCAAAGTGGGATCGCGAAACCGAGCGCCAGCCTCAGCTCCGCTCGATTCTCGAACGCGTCGTGCAATACCGCCAGCACGTTCTTGCCATCTTCGAAAACCTGATCTGCCACGATTCCACTACGCAGCGTTTGCAATAATTTCCCCGCAACCTGTTTCATTCTGCCGCGCGCGCAATCGCTTCTGAATCAGAAACCAGCCATTGCCAAATTTTGTCCCGCTAACTGATTCGCCGCGCCTCCTTCCGGTATTACAGAAGTATTACAAACACGCCCGCGCATACTTGGTAGTCTAATCTCGTATTCGGGGCGATTACCGGGACGGGAGACGACAGTGGCGATTCAACTCGAGGATCTGAAAAAGAAGCAGGCGGCGGACAACGAAATCAATTGGATCACTGCGTCCTTCATGATGCTTTTCCATCTCGGCGCGCTCGTTGCACTTTTCTTTTTTACCTGGAAAGCATTTTTCGTCGCGGTCGTTCTCTGGTGGCTCTCCACCAGCGTCGGCATCGGCATCTGCTATCACCGCCTGCTCACTCATCGCGGCTACAAAACTCCCAAGTGGGTTGAATACGTGATGACGGTGTTCGCCACGCTCGCGCTCGAAGGCGGCCCGATTTTCTGGGTGGCCACGCACCGCATTCATCACCAGCATTCTGACGAGGAAGGCGACCCCCACTCACCCATCGACGGAAAATGGTGGGCGCACATGGGCTGGATTCTCGTCGGCAAATCCATGCACCACGATACGACCACGCTCTCGCGCTACGTCCCCGACCTCGCGAAAGACAAATTTCACGTCTGGATCACGAAATATCATTACGTTCCAATCGTCACGCTGGGCCTCATCCTCTTCGCTCTTGGCGGCGTTCCATTTGTTCTTTGGGGAATTTTCCTGCGCACCGTCGTCGGACTGCATTTCACATGGCTCGTGAATTCCGCCACCCATTCCTGGGGCACGCGCCGTTTCAAAACTCGCGATCTTTCCACCAACAGTCTCTGGGTCGCTCTCGTCACCTGGGGCGAAGGCTGGCACAATAATCACCACGCGCACCCAGTCTCCGCGCGCCACGGCCTTCGCTGGTACGAAATCGATTTCAACTGGTACGGCATCTGGCTGATGAGCAAGCTCGGCCTCGCGCGAGACATCTACCGCGTACGGCTCTCCGCGCTCAAGTCGATGACCGCCCCCGATCACGTCGAAGCCAACGCGCCAGCCACACTCGCGGCAGCCAGCACCGCCACAAAACTCGTCTCCGCCTAAAAAGTTCCGCCCGTAGGGGCACGGCATGCCGTGCCCGCTCGACCGCAAATACTTACCGCGAACTTACCGAAGCGCGCGCCGGCATCGGTGTTATCATCCCGCCGAAATGCCCCGCACCTCGTCACCATCCCACCAACTATCCCGCTTCATGGCCAAATACTCTCCCGAAATTGCCGCCGAAGGCCGCCGCGCTCTCGCCAAAATGCGCAAGCGCCTCCCCGGTTCTACCGAAATGGTCTATGACAATTACAACGGCCTCGTCATCGGCTTCGGCCCCACCGAAAAGGCTTCGCTCGCAATTTTTTCCATCCTGCTGATGCCGGACCACGTCACTCTCTGCTTCCTGCAGGGCGCAAGCGTCCCGGATCCCAATCGTCGTCTCAACGGGAGCGGCAATCTCGTCCGCCACATCCGTCTCATTCCTCCCAGCGTCCTCGACGAGCCCGAAATCCTCGATCTTATGAACTCCGCCCTCTACCGCGCCAAAGTTCCCATCGATCCCAAAGCTCGCCGTCGCCTCATCATCAAATCCATCTCAGCCAAACAACGCCCCCGCCGCAAGCCCACCAAATCGAAATAGCCGCCGCAATTCTGTCGTTGGATTTCTCCGCTGTAGCGCCGGCATCCTGCCGGCTCTTTTGAATTTAGCCTTTGTAGCGCCGGACCACAGACGCGCCTTTCGCGTCCGCCGTGGCGGACCGGCAGGTGTTGACCTGGCAGTTGATTCCCGACGTTTCTTCCAGCGCCGTAGGTGCGACAGAACTTAGCCCAGCCCGTAAGGGCTGGGAATACAAAAGCGCGTAGCGCGCACACCTTTCGCGGCGAATTTCCCGCGAGCCTTAGATTTGCTCCGATTCGACGTACGACCACCCTCAAATCCCAAATAAACCCCGCCGTCACCTACCCAAATGGTACCATCCACCAATCACTCCTCCCGGAGGCACCAATGTCCGACGCAAACGTCGCCCTCATGAAACGCTGGTTCGAAGAAGTCTGGAACCAGCGCCGCAAATCCACCATCACCGAACTCTTCGCGCCCAACGGCATCTCTCACGGCGTCGACGAAAACGGCGCAGACATGATCGGCCCTCATGCCTTCCTGCCCTTCTACGAACGCTTCCTCGGCGCCTTCCCCGACATGAAATTGAAAATCGAAGACGCCTTCGGCTACGACGATAAAGTCCTCATCCGCTGGTCAGCCATCATGCAGCACTCGGGCGACAGCCTCGGCATGCCCGCGACGAACAAACGCGTCGCAATCGGCGGCATGACTCTCGCTCGCATCTCCAACGGAAAAATCGTCGAAGCCTGGGACAACTGGGACAAACTAGCCATGCTCCAGCAAATCGGCGCCATCCCAGCCCTCACTCCAAAAGCCGCCGCCGGCTAGCTGCGGACGCGTCGTTCCGATGAAGGTGATAGTGCGATCGCGACTTCTTATAAATACCACGATCCTGAGCGGGGTCTTCCTCGCGCTGGCGCTAGTCTGTTTGATGCGTCCAACTTGTCGCTGCCGCATAGATAACGCATACCGCAAAATTGCGATGAGACAGGAAACTCAGGAACGCGGCGTTCGGTTCAACGAAATTATGGCCGGCAATGGAGTAACTCTTGACGGACAGCGCTTTGATGGCAACGTCTACCTATCGTCAAACTGCGTCTTGATTAACGTGCACATCGAATCCGCGACTTCGCGCGAAGGCTCGGCTGACAAGGCGCAAAGCGAGCTACGTTCTGCTTATCGCGTGAACGAGCAAAAGCCAGAGTTGGACGCGAACGGAAAAGTCATAGGTGGAAGGGCGGTCGCCCTCCTCGGATCTCGCGGCGAGCGTGCCGAAGTCATTAAATGGTCCGAACAGGGAATCATGAAAGTTGAATCTTCGTCGCTGGAAACTATCCTGGAATTCGAACGACGGGAGACGAACTAACCGCCGTGGCCGAATCACATCAGTGATACCAACCATCTAGGACAACTCAGCATCGAGATAGCCAAGCGCTTCCCGCGCTCGGGTGCGCACTCTAAACGCGATGGTTCGAATCACATCACTGTTCCTACTGGCCACTATTATCGCGGGCCTGAATCCGCCGCTCATCCGCGCCCAAACCAATTCCCAGCCGCACATCCCGCCAATAGAAACACTGAAAGACGCATCACCAGAACAAATCCCCACGCCCGGCGCGAAGACCTTCGCCGCGATTCTTCTGAAGCCCCTCGACGTAAAGAAATTGAAAGCCGGTGATGTGTTCACCGCCTCCGCCAACTCGATGGACGCATTGGATGTCCTCGGTGCGGAGGTTCTGATCCAGGTCGTCGCAGTTCGCTCTTCAACGAAAGACAATCCCGATTCCCGCCTCGTGCTCCGCGTCGAAAAACCAGATTCCGTTACCCATCCGCCTATTCCACTTCGTTTTGAACTCCTCGCCGTCGCCTCGCCCGACTTCGTCGCATGGTCTCCATCGCTCGTAATGGTGGACCGTTTCCCCTGCGATCCCAATGTTGACCGCAATAAATGCGCGGAACCCCCAAAAGAAGAAGACTCTCCGCCATCCCGCGTCACCGAATCTCCAAGATTCGTTTGCCCGACGAAACGATCGAATAACCAGACGAACCAGCGCGGTAATCAAAGGCCCCAGAAAGGTGATTGCGTCCTGATGTCCGAGTCGCGCGGAGTCTACGGCTATCCCGATCTTTCCCTGGCGCCCTCCGCCGCATCGGGCTCCGCGGATACCTTCGCAATCGTCTCCGCGAATAAAAATATCAAGCTCGAAAAAGGAACCTATCTCGTCCTCTCCGGCCCCGATGTCGACGCGCTCGCACTCCCTCATCCGTGAGCGGGATAATGTTTTGCACTGGCAGTTTCTTAACTTGTGACCAGGGCAATCGCTATGTCGATCTTTCTATGCAACCGCCGAAGCGGCGCGGCGCTGGCTTTTCGTACCGCCGGCATCCTGCCGATGTTGTGCTCCCATTTCAAAATTAAAATCTCAAATTTCCAATTCGCATAGGTTTGTCATCCTGAACCCGTCCGACCAGGACGGGTGAAGGATCTCAGCGTCAACGCAAGCGACCCACGTCAACCCTCCGCGCTCCGCTCATTGTGGGTCGGAGCTTCAGCTTCGACAAAAAGCCCTCAAAACAATCCAGCACCGTTCCGCGGCCTGATCGCTGAGCCTTGGGTGGTTCAGCCGGCCGGTCGATACACAGCCAGCTTCGCAAGTGTCCGCGACAGGTGATACCATTCCCCTTACGTATCCCAAACCTATATAGGCCGGAAATATCGTACAAGTGAAATGCTGCAACGGAAGACGCAGAACGAATGTGGATCGCGTTCAACTTTCCTTCGTCTCATCGAGGAATATAAGGTGCAGCCTATAGGACGGTCTTGGATCATGAGCATTGGTCTGGGATTAGTGGTTTCTATTCTCGCGGTAGCAGCTTGCCTTACCCTCGTCCGCTCTTTAGGCAATCGCCTAAGATCCGCGGATTATTCGGAAGTACCCGTGAAGCTTGAAGCGCTTCACAAACAGCTCGATTACGTTCTCGAACTGGCCCGCAGGGGCTCATTCCCGTCGCGCAGATTCGACCATTCGAGCGTCGGCGCTCCGCTCGTCGAAGCTAAGCTGCTTGAGATTCGGCGCGACGTTTCCATCTACGATTCAATACATCATCGCCTGCCAGTCAGTTTCGAGGAATTGGAGGGTATGAGGCTTCCCTCGAATTGGGAAAAAAATGTCGAGAAATTCGAGTGGGAGTGTCAAATATTTCCACTGACCGCGGACTCAAGCATTCTAAATTGCGACAGTTGGCACCGCCCGGACGAAAATCAATTGAATACCCTGGTTCATTCATTCGATCCGCAAACAGGGCGCTTTTATAAGGTCCGCGGTCATGTTCTGCTGTTTATCCCGCCGCCGACCGTAGGGATTCCGCTTTCCGCCAAGACGAAGAACTAACCTGAGTCTGAGTAGCCTCGGCCCCGCACGATCCGGAGCTCGACAATCGCCCAGTTTTAGAATTGTAAACTAGTTACTAGTGTGCTAACATGAATCGTGACAGTCAACCAAAACCCGCTGCGGCCCTCACCGTCTCCCGCAGTCCGCCCTTCCAAGCCTTCTTACAGTACCCGTCCCCGCGCCGCATCTCCCAGCGTTCCCTGGCCGTCGTGGCCTGCCCGCCGTCGCGGGCGGCTAATCAACGGTCCCGCGATTAGAAATCCCTCTAAAGCGTTGAAAACATGACTCCGCGACTACCTCAGATCAACGGTAAAGGGGGGCCAAGACTTCCGGCCCCAGTGCTGCCTCTCGCCGTCCATCCGCCAAATTTCTAATCGCAAACGCGCGATTAGAATTCCCCGTAACTCCAACAAAACAAACCCCCGCCGCTAGCTCTAATCGCAAATGGATCGCTGTTTTACTGTTTTTTCGGCGGCAAATATTTCTTATCAATCTTCGCGATCACCACGTAATTCGGATCCACCATCTCCGTCAGGTGAATCTTCCCCACTTTCGAGAGCAGCTCGTACGCATCCAGCTTCGACTGGCCATAATCCGCGTGAATCCACTCGATCAATTGCGTGAACGCGATCCGCAGCGAATCATCGAGCGGTCGGTAAATTCCTGCGGCCATAATTTCATCCGCATTTTCAAATCGCGGCCAATCGATCT
>Ga0210387_10000455_pt1 | contig 29142 bp, 27 predicted proteins | sample IncBWC7OmetaG_FD_160108 | JGI IMG/M metagenome (GOLD analysis project Ga0210387, IMG submission 160108) | Forest soil microbial communities from Barre Woods Harvard Forest LTER site, Petersham, Massachusetts, United States - Inc-BW-C-7-O ...
GCAGCGCGCCTTCGACGCCGGTTTGGTGAACCGCGCCGGACGACTGCTCGGCAAAAGCGATCTCGTGCGCGCCGGCGACGCTATCGAGTTTTCCCTGCCGGAAACCAAGGCCGCCGAGTTGAAGCCGGTGGACATCCCGCTCGAAATTTTATTCGAGGACGAACACCTGCTCGCGCTCAACAAACCCGCGGGCATGGTCGTGCATCCGGGCGTGGGAACAGGCGAGGACACGCTCGTGCATGCGTTGCTCGCGCACTGCGCCGGCAGCCTGAGCGGCATCGGCGGCGTGGCCCGCCCCGGCATCGTGCATCGGCTCGACAAGGAAACTTCTGGCATCCTCCTCGTGGCCAAGACCGACGCCGCGCATCGCGCGCTTGCTGCGCAATTTGCCGGCCGCTCGCTGCGCAAGGAATACGTCGCGCTGGTTTCCGGCGTGCCGAAGCTCGCGAGCGGCGTGATCGACCGCCCCATCAGCCGTCATCCGGTGCACCGGCATCGCATGACTGCGGGGCAGGGTGGACGGACCGCGCGCACGGATTGGGAGCGGCTCGAGGTGTTCGGAAAAAGCGCCGCGTTCGTCCGCTGCCGCATTCACACCGGACGCACGCACCAGATTCGCGCGCATTTCAAATCCATCGGACACCCGCTGCTCGGCGATACCATCTACGGCTGGAAACCCTTGCCGTCCCTGCCCAAGCCGCCGCGCGTGATGCTGCATGCGGAGCGAATCGCCTTTGCGCACCCGATCACGGCGGTCGCCCTCGACCTGTGCGCGCCGCTGCCCGGGGATTTCAAGAAGATGTTGAAGCTGCTGCGGCAGGCGCGCCTGTAGGTCGGGCTTTACGCCCGACATGTCGGGGATAAACCCCGACCTACAAGTACAATTGGCTCCTTCAGCCTTTCAGCCTTTGCCGAGGCTCAATGCCTCGGCAGCCAGGCCCCAGCGCAGGTTGTAGAACGAGTGCTGGAATTCATTCAACCCGGCGGTCTCGGCCACGGCAAGAATCGTGGCGAGGGCAGTCGGAAACACGTCGGCGCGCGTTGGCGGCAGGCCGGAGATTTTTTTTCGATCCTCCAGCGACAATGGCGCAACGCGATTGAGCAACGCGTGCAATTCAGGAACCGTTATGCCGGGCGGGATTTCCCTGATGTTTTTTCCGTGGTGGGCCGCAAAGATGGCCCGCACGGTGGTGACGCTGCCGCCGGCAAAAATTGCGGCCGCGCCAGCCAGCGTGAAACGGAAACGGCTTTTGGCGATCGCCTGTTTCACCCTCGCGACGATGGCGGTGTGGGCTTCGGTTGGAAAAGGCACGGCCGGATCGGGCACGAATTTCTCCGTGAGGCGCACACAACCGAGCGGCAGGCTCGTCTCCTGCTCAATGCGCCGCGCGCGAAAGGCGAGGCATTCCAGGCTGCCGCCGCCGAGGTCGAAAACATAGAAATCGTCCAAGCCGGCCAGGGCCGGGTCGCACAGCAGCCCCACGCCGATGAGATTGGCCTCCTCGTCGCCGGTGAGAATGCGGATATCGTGGCCGGTGGCGGCGCGGACGCGTGCGCAAAAATCGGCGCTATTGGCGGCATCGCGCACCGCGCTGGTGGCGACAAGCATGGTCTGCGTGGGCGCCAGGGGCGCGGCCAGAGCGAGCAATTCGCGGATGGCGGCGATGCCCGCGGCCATGCCGGCCTCACCGAGGTGAGGGTTGTTCTGGCTGATGCCAGCGCTGATGCGCGAGTCGATGGTCTCACTCGTGCGTTCGGTGAGGAGTCCGCTTTCATTGCGCGCGGCCACGAGCAGTTTGATGGTGTTGCTGCCGATATCGATGACGGCGACGGAGGGATTCATTTTTTAACCACTGATGGACACTTCTAACCACTGATGAACACTTATGGTCACTGATAACTGACCTGTCGTTCCGAGCGGAGTGAGAAATCTCATGGCCACAGAGAGCCTTTTCTTCAAGCGTTGATCGGCCTGCCCATAAATCGACCGACGCGTTATGCCTTGCTGGAAATGCTACGGGCAAATAAATCTAGGGGAAATAGCATGCGACTTATCGTTGTAACACTTTGCTTGCTGCTGGCTGGATGTGCGAACCTCTCATTCCATAGGGTCCAATACAAACCCAAAGGCAACCTGCTTGTCTCAATTAGGAAGACCGAAGGTTCCTTCACCGGATCAGTTAAACGAGATACGGGCTATTTCTTTTATGTTGAGACTGAGCCTGCTGGATCTGATCCAACCCTAACCGGGTACCATATCGTCGATGGCGACATCAAAGAGGAGTTTGGTGGGTCGGATTCGAAAGAAGTCCTGAAGGCCATCGCCGCGGTGGGACTTGAGCCCTTCGACTATCAAAAAGAGGTTCAAACCGTGACAGCGCGCTTCGAAAAAGAGGCGCAGCAGCGCGGAGAGCAATACATTGCGCCGATGGCTTTAGATGGAGCAGAATACGAAATCATAATTGTAATTGATAAAGGTAAGCTTTCCCTCCGTGAGTGGAATCCTGGCTCTACAATCGACGCATATGCTGCCTACAGTCCAAAGATCGCGAAGCTGAAGAAAGTTCTCGATATTCTGGCTCAGTACTATGGACGTTTCAAATTCGGAGTTTGAGCCGCGTTTGCGTTTTCTCCGCGAACTCTGCGTCCTCCGCGGTAAAATCAGAGCACAAAATCCGCGGGGGCGATCAGCACCACAAATTCGCCTTTCAGGCTGGTTTTGCCGAGCCTAGCCTGCACGTCGGCGGCAGGGCCGACGAGAAAGGTTTCATAAATCTTGGTGACTTCCTTGGCGAGGCAGACGATGCGCGTCGGGCCGAGTTTCTCCACGATTTCCGCGGCGAACTTGTCGATGCGGTGGCAGCTTTCGTAGAGCGCAAGGGTATAGTCGAAGTCGCGGTATTTTTCCAGGAAGGCGAGGCGGGCGGCGCTTTTGGCCGGCAAAAACCCGACAAACAAAAAGCCGTTGGTGGGCAGGCCGCTCGCGCTGAGCACGGCCGTGAGCGCGCTGGGGCCGGGGACGGGCACGACGGGCAGGCCGCGGCGGCGGCAGGCGCGCACCAGGCGGAAACCAGGGTCGCTCAACGCGGGCGTGCCGGCATCGGTGACCAGCGCGATGCTTTTGCCGGCCGCGAGTTGCGTGGCCAGGGACTCGGCCGCTTCGGTTTCGTTGTGTTCGTGGTAGGCCGTGAGCGGACGATGGAGACCGAGATGCGTCAGCAACACGCCCGTGGTGCGCGTGTCCTCGCAGGCCACCAGGTCGACAGCGGCGAGGATCGCACGGGCGCGTTCGGTGACGTCGGCGAGGTTGCCGATGGGCGTGGCCACGACATACAGCGTGCCGGGCTGCGGAGAGAGGGAGGCGTTGGAATTTTCAGCCATAAAAAATCCGGCGTTGTCTGGTCGGCCGGATTTTTTTGAGGTGGAGGAGCTTAGCGGGCGCCGTTGCCGGGAGTCTGGCCCATGCCTGGAATCTGGCCCTCCCAGTTCGCCGGCCGATCTTGGGGAATCGACGAATAGCGGTCACCCGGGCTGGTGCAGCCGGCGAGCAACGCGGACAAGGCGATCAAGATGAGGATGGGCAGGCTGGGCTTTTTCATTCTGGAGGGTTTGTAACCAAGAAATAGTTTAGTGCAAGAGAAGGCTGGTGGCTGGGAATTGGTAGTTAGTAGTTGGCAATTTGTATTTTGCCGTTCGACGTCGGACGTTTGTGCAGCGCGCTCTTGCTACTTGATACCTGTTGCTTCGGCTGAGTTTCTCCTTGGAAGTTGGACGTTCGGCGTTGAGAGTTCGACGTTCACGGCGGATTATTCCGCCGTGTAGGTGTTCTCAAACCAGGGCGTGCGCAGCGTTTTCTTCACGCCGGTGCCGGCATTGGCCGAAAGGTGTTCGAGGAGCTTGAAGACATGCTCGGTTTTGTCGGGCAGGCCTAGTTTGGCGGCGAGTGCATCGGCAGTGAAGGCGGTGCCGGGCGCGGCCTTGAGCGCGGCCACGAGTTTCAACTTGAGCGCGATGACTCCGCCTGCGGCTTTTTTGCCGGCTTCGACGCCGGGTTGGTGGTAGGCGTTGATGCCGATGAGCGAGGCATAGAGGCCGACCACGCGCTCGTAGAGGGCAATCAGCAGGCCGATCGTGCGCGGCGAGACATCCGGCAGCGTGAGCGTGACGGAGTGGCGGTCTTTTTCGCTGAGCGCGTCGCGCGTGCCGAGGTAGAAGCCTTGCAGATAATCGCCGCTCGTGACGCCCGGCTCCACTTCGAGGCTGGCTCCGTCGCGGTCGCGGAGCACTTCGATGAAGGTGATGAAGAAATTGTTCACGCCCTCGCGCAGCTGCTGCACGTAGGCGTGCTGGTCGGTCGAGCCTTTGTTGCCATAAACGGCGATGCCCTGGTTGACGATGCGGCCCTGCAGGTCGAGTTCCTTGCCGAGCGACTCCATCACGAGCTGCTGCAGGTAGCGCGAGAAAAGCAGGAGGCGATCCTTGTAAGGCAGCACGACCATGTCTTTTTTGCCGCGGCCGTCGGTCGTGAAATACCACATGAGCGCGAGCAGCGCGGCGGGGTTTTCCGCGATGACGGGCCTGCGGGTGACGACGTCCATGGCCGCGGCGCCGTCGAGCATGGCCTGGATGTCGAGGCCTTGCAGCGCGGCGGGCAGCAGGCCCACGGCGCAAAGCTCGCTGGTTCGGCCGCCGACCCAGTCCCACATCGGGAAACGCGCGAGCCAGCCTTCCTTGATCGCGGTCTGGTCGAGCTTCGATCCGGCGCCGGTGACGGCGACGTAATGCTTCGGGTAGGCGAGGCCGGCGGCCTTGAAAGCGGCGGCGGCTTCGAGCTGGCCATTGCGCGTTTCGGCCGTGCCGCCGGATTTCGAGATGACGACGACGAGCGTGTCGGCGAGCTGGCCGGCCAGCGAAGCGAGCACGTAGTCGATGCCGTCGGGATCGGTGTTGTCGAAAAAGTGCACCGCCAGCTTGTCCTTGCCGGGCTGGCCGAGTGCGTGGCTGACGAACTGCGGGCCGAGCGCCGAACCGCCGATGCCGATGACGAGCAGGTGCTTGAACGGGCCGCGCGGGCCGGCAACGGCGCCGGAATGGATCTTGGCCGCGAAATCCTTGATCGCGGCGAGCGTCGAGGAGATTTCGGTGCTCAGCTCCTTCGTCGGCGCGAGCTGCGGGGCGCGCAGCCAGTAATGGCCGACCATGCGTTTTTCATCGGGATTGGCGATGGCGCCTTTTTCGAGCGCGGCCATGTCGGCGAACGCCTGTTGCATCTTCGGCGCCATCGTCGCGAGAAACTCGTCGGGAAACGGAATGCGACTGATATCGAGCGCGAAGCCCAGCCCGGCGTGGTGGTAGAAGTGGGTTTTGAATCGTGACCAGATCATGGGAAGTTTTTTAACCGCGGATGAGTATGGATGGAACGAAATGCATCCGTGGTCATCGTGCAATCCGTGGTTGAAAATTTAACCTAGATTCTTGTCCGTGACCGCGCCTTCGGAGGCGCTGGTGACGAGCTTGGCGTACTTCGCCAGCGCGCCGCGGTTTTCCACGGGCCTCTTCGCCTTCCATTTTTTGCGGCGGGCGGCGATTTCCTTGGAGGGCAGACCGAGGGAAAGTTCGTTTTTGACCGCGTCGATGGTGATGGGATCGCCATTTTTGACGATGGCGATGGTGCCGCCAACCGCGGCTTCGGGCGTGATGTGGCCGACGACAAAGCCGTGGCTGCCGCCGGAGAAACGCCCGTCAGTGATGAGGGCGACGTCTTTGCCGAGGCCCTTGCCCATGACGGCACTGGTGGGCGCGAGCATCTCGCGCATGCCGGGGCCACCGACCGGGCCTTCGTTGCGGATGACGATGACGTGGCCGGCCTTCACGCGGCCGTCCAGGATGGCGGCGAGCGCAGATTCCTCGGATTCAAAGACGATGGCCTTGCCGGAGAAGGTGAGGCCTTCCTTGCCGGAGATCTTGGCGACCGCGCCTTGGGGCGCGAGGTTGCCGTAAAGGATGCGCAGGTGGCTGTCGGCCTTGATCGGATTCGAAAGCGGGCGGATGACGTCCTGGTCGGCCGGGTAGGGCGCGACGTTTTTCAAGTTCTCCGCGACGGTCTGGCCGGTGACGGTCAGGCAGTTGCCGTGAAGCAGGCCGGCATCGAGGAGCATTTTCATCAGCGGCGGCAGGCCGCCGATGCGCACGAGGTGAGACACGGCGTATTTGCCGGAGGGCTTCAGGTCGGCGAGGACGGGCACGCGTTTGCCAATGCGAGTGAAGTCGTCGAGCGAGAGTTTTACGTTGGCGGTGTGGGCGATGGCGAGCAGGTGCAGGACGGCGTTGGTCGAGCCGCCAAGGGCGATGACAACGGCGATGGCGTTCTCGAAGGCTTTTTTCGTGAGGATGTCGCGCGGGCGGATGTTTTTCTTCAACAAGGCGAGGGCGGCCTCGCCGGCGCGGCGGCAGTCGAGTTTCTTGTCCTCCGAGATGGCGAGTTGGGTGGAGCTGTTGGGCAGGCTCATCCCGAGCGCCTCAATGGCCGAGGCCATGGTGTTGGCAGTGTACATGCCGCCGCAGGAGCCGGGTCCGGGGATGGAGCAGGCTTCGATCTCGCGCAGGCCGGCATCGTCGAGCGTACCGCGGGCATGCTGGCCGACAGCCTCGAAAACACTGACGATGTCGCATTCCTTTTTCGTGCCGGGGTGGATGCCGGGCAAAATCGTGCCGCCATAAACGAAGACGCCGGGGCGGTTGAGGCGGGCGAGGGCCATGACGCAGCCGGGCATGTTTTTGTCGCAGCCACCGATGGTCACGAGCGCGTCGAAGCCTTCGGCCCCGGCCACGGCCTCGACGGAATCGGCGATGATTTCGCGAGAGACGAGCGAGTAGCGCATGCCGGGCGTGCCCATGCTGATGCCGTCGGACACGGTGATGGTGCCGAAGATGATGGATTTCCCGCCGGCGCCGTCGGTACCCGCCGCGGTCTCCCGCGCGAGCTGGTCGATGTGCATGTTGCACGGGGTGACCATGCTCCAAGTCGAGGCGATGCCGACGATGGGCTTGGCAAAATCGGCGTCGCCGAAGCCGACGGCGCGCAACATGGAACGATTCGGCGCGCGATCGGGGCCGTCAACGACGACGGCAGAGTGGGCGCGCAACGAGGTGGGTGGGTGGGAAGGTTTGGAACTCATAAAGAAACACGCGGAGTCAGCACGATTACGCGAGCCCGTGGAGGCGCGCAAGCCGCGACTTAGACGCTGAATTCAACCGCAGATGAACGCGAATAGCCGAAACCGAAAGAAAATTTCCAAACGCCAAACTCCAAATCACAAAAAAATTCCAAATGGCACTAGCCGCGAAGTCCTCATGCTTTCATTATAGAGGACGCCGAGAGCGCGGAGAAAAACCTCTTCTTTTCTGTCTCTGCGACCTTGCGATCTCTGTGTCCAAAAATTAACCGTGATCTCCTGCCAAGGCCACAGAATGGGAGTTTTACCGCGGATCACACGGATAAACGCGGATGGTGAAAGTTTTTACCGCGCCTATCTGTATTATCCGCGGTAAAAAGGCATTAAAAGCACCCGAAAGAACGGGCATGATAATCACAGATTGCAATCCGTGCTCATCTGCGTAATCCGCGGAAAAAATGGATTGCGACGGCCCTTCGGGCAAAAAAGGAGATTGCTTCGCGGGGGATGCGGGGCATTCACTCGACGCAGAATTTTCGCATGGCATTCAATTTGAAAAAAGTGCTCAAGGCGCTGCTGTTCTCATCGAGCCGGCCGCTGACGACCAAGGACATCCAGGACGCGTTTACGCGCTTTCACGAGCAGGCGTTGCTGCCGCTGGCACCGACGGCGGAAGCTGTCCCAAAGCCCGCCGACCAGGCGGCGCCGGTGGCGGAAGAGGCCGATGTGCCGGAGCTGCCCGATGATCCGGGGATGGACGCCGATGTGCCGTCGCTCATCACCGCGGCGCAAATTCGCGAGGCGATGGACGAAATCACGGCCGAGCTGCGGGCGGCCGACGATGTTTATCTGCTTATCGAGGGGGCCGGCGGCTACCGGTTGGTGACGCATCCGCGTTTTGCGCGGTGGATCCGCATCCTGCGCGACGAACCGCCGCCGATGAAACTGTCACAGTCCGCCCTCGAAACGCTCGCGGTGGTCGCCTACCGCCAGCCGGTGACGCGGGCGGAGATCGAGCACATCCGTGGCGTGTCGGCCGAAGCCGGCATCAACAAACTCCTTGAGCGCGAGCTTGTCTACGTCGTGGGCCGCGCGGAACTGCCTGGCCGCCCGATCCAATACGGCACGACGGACGCATTCATGGAATTTGTCGGGGTCAAATCGCTCGACGAACTGCCGGCCTCCGACGTGCTTTCCCACCGACAAATCGATGCGTGGCTGGAAAGCGCGATGAAGCCCAAGCACCTTTCGGACTCGGACATGGGCCTGGAGCAGGAAAACCTGCCCCTTGCACCCGCGGACGAAAATCCTGCGCTGGCCGAGCAAAAACCGGCATAGAGCATTTTTGATTTTAATATCCCATGGGTCGTCTTTTTTGTCATTCTGAGCGGCAGCGAAGAATCTCACGGGTTATTCCGGTGAGATTCCTCGCACGGCTCGGAATGACAAGGAGAGTACCCATGGGCGGTGAGTCAAAAGTGCCCTAGCCAGCCCGCTTCCAACATGGACCTTAGCCATCTCCGCGAAAAAATCGACCAGCTCGACCAGCGTATCGTCGAGCTGCTCAACGAACGCCTCTCCCTTGCCTCTGAAATCGGCCAGCACAAGCGCGACACCGGCGGGCAGATTTACGTGCCCGAGCGCGAGGACGCGGTTCTGCGCAAGGTGGCCGAGCTGAACAAGGGGCCGATCAAAAACGACGCCTTGCAGGCGATTTATCGGGAAATCATGTCGGCGGCCCTGGCGCTGGAGAAGCCGATGCTCATCGCCTACCTCGGCCCGGAAGCGACGAACACGCATGCCGCCGCCATGAAAAAATTCGGCGCGAGCGTCAATTATCACGCCATGGCCACGATCGCGGACATTTTCACCGCGGTCGAAAAGGGCGAGGCCGACTACGCCGTGATCCCGATCGAAAACTCCACGGAGGGGTCGGTGCGCGAGACGCTCGACCTTTTTGTCGAGAGCGACCTCAAAATCGTGTCGCAGATTTACCTCGAAATCACGCATGCGCTCATCTCGAACTTCCCGCTGGAGAAAATCGTGCGAGTTTACTCGAAGGACCAGGCGCTGGCGCAATGCCGCCACTGGCTGCAGCGCCACCTGCCGCACGCCCAGTTGATCGACGCATCGAGCACATCGCGGGCGGTGCAGATCGCCAAGACCGAGGCCGGCGCCGCGGCGGTGGCCAACGAGCTCGCCGCCCAATTCTACGATGTGCCGGTCGTCGAGCGGAACATCCAGGACAAGGCGGACAACACCACGCGTTTTTTTGTGCTGGGCAAAAAACCCGGCGGGCCGGTGGGCGGCGGCCGGGATGTATCGAGCTTTGTCATTTCGCTCGGCGACGAGGCCGCCTCGCACTCGGGCGCCTTGCTCAAAATGCTCATGCCGCTGGCCGAGCGGGGGATCAACCTGTCAAAGGTCGAGTCGCGCCCGAGCAAGAAGCGTCCGTGGGACTATTACTTTTTCATCGACGTGACCGGCCACTACGAGGATGCGAACATGAAGGCCGCGCTGGCCGAGCTGAAAAAGTTCTGCCCGCTCGTGAAATGGCTCGGGAGCTATCCGATCGCCGGATAAAAAAATGCTCCGGTCTCCTACGACCGGAGCAACCCCTGTCCTTTCGTCAATCACCCAGAAAAACCTGTCAGGCCGCAAACGAAGCGCGCCCACGTTTTACTCCAGAAACAAATCCTGCCCAAACCCTATACCAGTCAGTTCTGCCCTTCGCAGGCGGATATCCCCGCTGATGCCGGGCAAAATACGTTGTCGTGGCGGCGAGGTCGAAGTCGGGATCTTGCACGCTGACCAAGATCGGGGCCAAGGCAGAGGCCAGCGATTCCGCTTCTTCCAATTTTCCGCGTTTTGAGAGGAGTAAAATTTCCTGAAAGCCCTGTGAGAGCAGGGCGGCCATCGTGTCTTTTTTGTCCGGAGTAAGGGTATCGAGAAGCATAGAACCTTGAGTTTAACCACCAATGCAGGTTATTAGCCATCCGGGGAATTGCCCTCATGGGCCCGGCAAAACACCCCAGGGGGGTATCGAGCCGAGATTGTAGTGCTTTCAAACACACATGTAGTGTTGTCACACATACGTAACAGACTCGTTGCCCAGGCAATGCTTATTCCACAAGCGCGCTGGGTTAAGCGTGCCTGCAACATTGGTCCGGAAAACTGAGGGTCAGGCCAGGAGATACTGCCACTGATTTTCGCGCGCGGCCCGGGCGGCCTTGAGCGCGCCCAAGGCGACGTAGCGCTTGTAGTCCTGGCCGGCCAGCCGGACCTTGGGCGATTCGAAGCTGTCGTCCGAAAGTTTTTTCTGGAGGACCGTGTCAATGCCTTTGATCTGCGAACCGCCTCCGGTGATGATGATATTCTGCAGCAGGGTGACGATGCCGTCGGATGAAGCCCGGCTGATGAGCGTGGTAAGCGCAGGATAGATTTTGTCGATGAGCTCGTTGCCGGCCCGGCCGATGACTTCGCCGAGTTCGAGCGTGTGGGCTTTTCCGCCCATGATGACCTTTACGTCGATGGGTTTGCGGATGGTGCCGACGTACGCATGGTTTTCCTTGATTTCGCGGATACGCAGGTGTGTGAGGCCGTTGTTGGGATAAACCCGGTCAATATCCTGCCGCATGAGGTCGTCGATGGCGTCGCCGGCAAAGCCGATGCTGATCTGGTCGTCGGGCGTGGGGAAGTAGCCTTGCACCAGACAGAGGTCGCTGGTGCCGCCGCCGATGTCGATAAAGAGGGAGTTGGTCACGGGATCGACGTAACCGGGCTGGCCGAGGCGGGCGTCATCGCGATAGCCGAGCGCGGCAAGAAATGGCTCGGGGATCAACAGGATGCGGTCAAAAATCCCGGTGGCGCACTGGCGGATGTCTTCCCGGGACTGTTCATCGGCATTGGCGGGAATGCCGACCACGGCGCGAATCTCGGCATGGCCGCCCGGGTCGGCCAGTGAGCGGACGTGCTGGAGAAAATCGCGCGCGGCGTCGCGATGCTTGATGACGCCACGATCGAGCGGTGCCACGAGGTTCACGTGCAGGACATTGCGGAGCGCATCATCACCGTAAAGGATGCTGGCATTGCCCGCGATGATGCCGTCCACGATGCCATCTCGCACATAGCCCACCACGGAGGAAATAATTTTGCTGACAGCGATATCGCTGGATCCGGGCAGGCCGGTGAGAATGCACGATTTGTTTGTGCCAAGATCAAAACCGACAAGGATGCTTTTGCTATCCGTGCGGCGGGTGGGGGTGGCCGCCGCGGGAGCGGCGGAACTTGAGGTGGAGGTGGTGGCTTTTTCTGTTTTTTCAACAGGTTTTTCCAAGGCGGCAGTGCTCATTTTATATATTTGTTTGATGGTTGGACCGATGTTGGCTGGAAAATATCAGGCGGCATGGCCGCGGGTGGCGCGTTCCTGCCTGAGCATGCCTTCAATAAGGTCGGCGATGCCGAGCGGCCGGTCGGTGGCCGCCGGGCGCGGTGAGCTGCGGGCCACCGGGGCGTGGGCGCGAACCGGGTCGGATGTAGCGAAGGCAAGGTGCTCAGTCAGAAGCGGCCCAAGAACCTCGGCCAGCATGAGCGCGTCGATCACGCGCTTTTGCTCGTTTAAAAATATTTCCTGCAACGCATCCTCGCTGAAACCCGCGGAAACCTGGTCGCGCAGAACAATTTCAAGGCGACTCGCCTCGGCCACCTGCCCGCGCGTGCGACAGAGACAGACTTGCCGGCAGAGTCGGGCGATGCTTTCATCACGCGGCGCGGTTTTTTCCGGTAGCTGAAGGGTCGATTCGGTCAAGTGCTCCGCGCTAGACCCGCGAATGGCGCCCTGGTTCGAAAAAATCTTTTGGGATCTATTTAGCGGACCGGTGGAGACTGGTGGAGGCTGACGTAGCGGTAGAACGCGAACAGGCAGAGGGCCATAAGTGCGAGTGTGGCCACAAAGATCCAAATGCAGCCCCATTTGGCCTTGGCGGGGTTTGAACGGGATTCGGCTTCGAAGGATTTAATCACTTCGACCACGTCGTTGCCACCTGCCGGGGGCGCGGGTGGCTGGCTTTGCGCGGCAGGTTTGGGCGGGGTGGCTTCGCCAGAGGCGGAGACGATTTCCCGGTCAAGCCAGGCCAGATGCTCCTGCACGAGGGCGCGCTGGCGGCGGAGCTCCTGCAGGCGGTCATCAGGCAATGGCATAAAAAAACGCAGCCCGGTTTAGGCTGCGTTGGAAAGGCAAAAGTTTTGCTACTCAGACGATATTCACCTTGCGGTGAGGCTTGTCGAATTGCACGGTGCCGTCTTTCAGCGCAAAAAGCGTGAAATCGCGGCCGATGCCGACGCCTGCGCCGGGGTGGTGCTTGGTGCCGCGCTGGCGGACGATAATATTGCCGGCGATAACCGCCTGGCCGCCGAATTTCTTGATGCCGAGCCGCTTCGACTGGCTTTCGCGGCCGTTGGTGGTGGTGGACTGACCTTTCTTATGCGCCATGGCGGTTCCTTAAGCTTGAATTGATTCGATCTTGATGACGGAGAGTTCCTGGCGGTGGCCGCGCTTTTTCTCGTGGCCCTTGCGCTTCTTTTTCTTGAAGACGATGACCTTGTCACCGCGTTTGTTTTCCAAAATGGTGGCCGTCACGCGTGCGCCGGACAGAAGGGGCGTTCCGACGCGAAAATCCGCGCCTTCGCCGGTGGAGAGCACGTTGGTGATCTCGATGGTCGAGCCGGCTTCAGTCTTGGGATAGCGATTGACGGTGAGAATGTCGCCCTCGGTGACAGCGAACTGCCGGCCTTGGGTCTTGATGGTGGCTTTCATAAAAAGAAAGGTGAGATAAAAAGTTTTCCGCGCTGTGGCGCAAGGTTTTAATTGAAATTTGCCGAGGCGCCCCGGGCCCGCCCGCCTCGGCAAATGAAAAACACCGCGTTCGGATGACTGAATGCGGTGCAAATGCAAAAGCCGGGCTGGTGGCCGCTGGCCGGACTTATTTGAGGGGAGGTGTCTTGTTACGGGCGTTCTCGATCTCAATCTCGTTGTTGATCATTTCGATGCCAAGGTAGTAATGGTCGCGGTTTTTGAAATCGTTGGGATAAACGGCGTGGCCGAGCAGTTCGCGCATGGCCACCTGTGATTCAAGCTCCTGCTGGTGCTTGAGGGCAGCCAGTCGGGCGGCTTCGCGGTCGGCCATTTCCTTTTTCTGCCGGTCGAGCTCGGCCAGCTTTTGCATCGCAGCCTGACGTGCGGCCTCGGCTTCTGCCTCGGCTTTCTCACGCTCAGCGGTGAGTTGGGCCACCTCTTGTTCCGCTGCGGCTTTGGCCTTCTCCATGCGGTCTTTTTCCTCGGCGGCTTCGCGCGCCGCCTCAGCGGCATTTTGGCGTTCAGCGTCAAGCGCAGCCTGTTCCGATCGCATCTCCGCGGCCTTGCGCTCATTCTCCTCGGCGTCGAGGCGCGCCTTTTCTTGCGCGAGCCGCGCGGCCTCGGCTTGGGCTGCGGCGCGCTGTTCGGCTTCGGCCTTGTTGATTCCCTCGGCGCGTTCGCGCTGTTCAGCCAGATCCCGGGCCATTTTCTCTTTCCAGCTGCGATAGCCAAAAAAGGAGGTGAGCAGGGCAAGCACGGCAACGATCGCGATAACTGGACCTTTTTTCATGTCGGATAATATGGGGTTTCACACGCTACGACCGCAACTTAAGAAACTTGTTCGCCGTGAGTCCATCCATGCCGGGACGGGCGGCGCTGGCGGCGGCGCAGGGCAGGGCAAAAGCCACTGCTTCCGCAAGGGTCGCGTCGCATTGGAGCAGCGCATGCAAAACGCACGCCAGGAGCACGTCCCCGGAGCCGGTGGCGGAGACTTCGCGCACGCGCGGCGGGGCCAGGCTGGCGGGCACGGCCGAGTTTCTTTCCACAAACCAGGCCGGCCGCGGACCGTCGGTGATGATCCACCTTTGCACCGGCCAGCGCTCGCAGGCGCGGCGCAAACGTGCGGACACCGAAGTGCGCCGGGCCGCGGACGGAAAAAGCGCATCGAACTCGTGGCGATTGATCTTCACCAGGTCGATCGGGCGCGCCGCCAGCCAGGCGAGCGCCGGTCCGTAAGTGTCGGCGGCGAGAAAACGTTCCCGCGCGAGCCAGCGGTCGATCGTGGCGCGAAGCGGGGCCGTCGGCGATTTATCCCAGCCGGGAAAACTGCCGCAGACCGCCAGCGCCGCTCGCTGCGGACGGGCATCGAGAAAACCGGCGCAGTCGCGCAACGCCGTTGCGTCCGGCGGCTGGTCGGGGCTGAAGAAAGTGGTTTCACGGAGCCGGCCTCCGCGCACGACGACGCCGATCCGTGTAGGCACGGCGGTGTGAAAGGCGCGGAAGGGAATTTTTTTTGCGCGCAGCCAGGCGATGCATTCCGCGCCGGTTGTGCCGCCGGGAAAGCACAGGGCGGTCACCGGCGCGCCGAGATGCACGAGCATCCGGGCGACATTGATGCCCTTGCCGCCGACTTGGAACGATTCAGCCGTGGCCCGCTGCGTCCGGCCGGGCGCCCAGTCGGAAACGGTGAGTGTTTTTTCCCAGAGCAAATTGCCCGTGAGGGTGAAAATGGGCTTCATTAAGCGAAGAGGTAAGCGCTATCTATGCCGTATTAACCACTAATGCACACTCATGGTCACTAATACATCCAGCAGGCAGACGACCGATTTAACCACTGATGTACACTTATGGTCACTGACATGTATGAAGTCAGGTTCGAACTCATTTTTTATCTGTTTCTTCCGGATCAGTGATCATCAGTGTACATCAGTGGTTAAAATGATCTGACTCGCAATGCGTCGCGTCGTTAAGGCAAAAGTGCTGCGCACGAAAAAAACCGTCGTGCTCGCCCGCTGGCTCCTCGGCAAGGTGCTCGTCCGCGCCCGGCGCGGACGCGAAACGGCCTTGCTCATCACCGAAGTCGAGGCTTACGACGGGCTGCGCGACCGCGCCAGCCATGCCCATGCCGACCGCGGACGCACGCCGCGCAACGCTGTCATGTTCGGGCCTGGCGGCCGATGGTACGTCTATCTTTGCTACGGCGTGCATGAGATGCTGAACCTGGTGACCGGCCCGCGCGATTATCCGGCGGCGATTTTGATCCGCGGCGTGGAAGGGGTGACCGGTCCGGGCCGCGTGACACGCGCGCTGGGCATCGACCGTAAACTTAACGCCAAGGCAGCCGCCCGGGCGAGCGGACTGTGGATCGAGGATCGCGGTGTGCGCGTGCCGCGGCGCCTCGTGCAGGCGACCCCTCGCATCGGCGTCGATTATGCGGGTCCGGTGTGGGCGGGCAAAAAATGGCGGTTCTATTTCGATCCGGCCAAACTGAAATAACACCGACTTTTACCACAAAGGCACGAAGAACACAGAGGCAGAATTTTTACCACGGATTTCACGGATCAACACGGATGGATGATGGTTATCTGTGCCGATCCGTGAAATCCGTGGTAAGCTTTCTTCTTCGCGACCTTTGTGTCTTTGTGGTGAAAATTAACACACACATTTGCCAAACCGGCGAAACCTCTCACAACTTTGGCCCATGAAACGCACCGCTACCGCCGTCTGGAACGGCTCATTGAAGGAAGGCACCGGCACGCTGACTGCCCCCGGCGGCGCCCTGAAATCCACGCCCTATTCGTTCAATTCCCGCTTCGCCTCCGGCGCCGGCACCAATCCCGAGGAACTGGTCGCCGCAGCCCACGCCGGCTGCTTCGCGATGGCGCTCTCCGCCGCGCTCGGCGAAGCCGGCTTCAAGCCGGACCGACTCGAATGCACGGCAGAGGTGAGCCTGGACAATGTCCCGCCCAAAGGCTGGACCGTCACGGCCTCGCACCTCGTCCTCACGGCGAAAGTCCCCGGCATCGAAGCCTCGAAGTTCGATGAAATCGCGGCCGCGGCCAAAGCCAACTGCCCGATCTCACGCCTCCTCAACGCCACCATCACCCTCACGGCGAAGCTGGCGTGAGCGAATTTTTTACCACGGATGACACTGATAGGGCACGGATAAGGCTCCTGCCCCGAGAAAGATCCCATGCTTCGGTGTCTTTGGAGACTGTGCAGGTTGAGTCATTTTTAAATCCAAGTGTTTTATCTGTGCTGATCCGTGTCATCCGTGGTAAAAAATGATCGAGCTTCGCGCCCTTTGCGATCTTGGTGTAAAAAATCCGAATTAAAATTCGCGTCTATTCGTGTTCATTCGCGGTTTAATCCGTTTTTCACATCCCCGGGAAGCCGCCTTTGCCTTTCATCGCCTCCATCTGGCGCATCATCTTCTTCGCGCCGCCGCCTTTCATCATCTTCATCATTTTCTGCATCTGCTGAAATTGTTTCAGGAGCTGGTTGACCTCGACCAGCTTCACGCCGGCGCCGCCGGCAATGCGCTGGCGGCGGCTGCCGTTGAGGATCTCGGGCTTGCGGCGTTCCTGCTTCGTCATCGACTTGATGATCGCCTCGGTGCGCGCCATTTGCTGGTCCGAACCCTCGGGGAGCTGCATGCCGCTCATGCCGGGGATCATGCCCATGAGGCTCTGCATCGAGCCCATTTTTTTCACCTGCTGCAGCTGCGCGAGGAAATCCTCGAGATTGAAGTCGGCCTTGCGGAGTTTCTCCGCCATTTTCTCCGCTTCCTTCTGGTCGATGTTTTCCTGCGCTTTTTCGACGAGCGACACGACGTCGCCCATGCCGAGGATGCGCGAGGCGAGGCGGTCGGGATAAAACGTGTCGAAGTCCTCGGTTTTTTCGCCGGTGCCGATGAACTTGATCGGCACGTTGGTGATGGACTTGATCGAGAGCGCCGCGCCGCCGCGCGCATCGCCGTCCATCTTGGTGAGGACGAGGCCGGTGAGCGCGAGCGCGTCATGGAAGGCCTTGGCGACGTTGACGGCCTCCTGGCCGAGTGCGCCGTCGGCGACGAGGAAAACTTCGTCGGGCTGCACGCGGGCGTGAAGTTTTTTCACTTCCTCGATCAGGTCGGCGTCGATTTGCAGGCGGCCGGCAGTGTCGAAGAGAATGGCGTCGCAGCCGGATTCCTTGGCGGCCGCCAGCGCGGCGATGGCGATGGCCGGCACGTCTTTCGAGACACGGTCGGCATGGAAATTTAATTCTTCCTGCCTGGCCAGGATCTCGAGCTGGTCGATGGCGGCGGGACGGTAGATGTCGCACGCGGCGACGAGCGGGCGGTAGCCGCGTTTTTTGAGCAGCTTGCCGAGCTTGGCGGTGGAGGTTGTCTTGCCCGAGCCGTGGAGGCCGACCATCAGGACTTTCAGCGGGCGCGCCGGGGAGAGGGCGGTCGAGCCTTCGCCGAGCAGGCGGACGAGTTCGTCGTTGATGATCTTGACGATCTGCTGGCCGGGCGTAACGGATTTGATGACTTCCTGGCCGATGCATTGGGTCTGCACGCGCTCGACGAATTCACGCGCGACCTTGAAGTGCACGTCGGCGGCGAGCAGGGCCGTGCGCACTTCCTTGAGCGCGTCGGCCATGTTGTCTTCGGTGAGCTTGCCGACGCCGCGGAGGTTGCGAAGGGCCGAGCCGAGTTTTTCGGTGAGTGATTCGAACATGTGGAAAACGGAAAGTTGAAACCACTAATGGTCACTAAGGAACACTAATTTTTTTGAACACGGAGGTCGCGGAGAACACGGAGGCTTTTTAACCACGGATTACGCGGATTTATACGGATACAACCATCAATCCCAAATTCAACTGCTTCTCATCCGTGCCTATCCGTGTTATCCGTGGTAAAAAAATTGCGTGACAGGGTGGGGTGCCGGTCGTCTACTCGCAGGCGTAGAATATGGTTCAAAAAAACTTTCACCTTGGGCCTCTTCTTAATAGCCGTCGTTCTGCTCCTGCTCTTTGGTTGTTCATCATGCATTCAGAGAAAACTGCTTTATTTTCCGAGTCATCGGCCTGACAATAACGGATTGGCGGCTTGGATCCACAACGGAGAGACCATCGGCTATTCGCGAATCGTGGAGTCGCCCAGGAACGTCTGGCTGCTGATCCACGGAAACGGAGGGCAGGCGTCGGACCGGGCCTACGCGCTTCCAAGTTTTTCGCCGGATGACTCGGTCTTCATCCTGGAATATCCGGGATATGGAATGCGCCAAGGCGTTCCGTCGCGAAAAGCCTTCAATCAGGCGGCCCAAGAGGCGTACCTGCTGCTCAGGGACACTTATCCGCACGTTCCGGTTTGCGTCGTGGCCGAGTCGATTGGAAACGGGCCCGCGTGCACCCTCGCGGCGCTGACCCCGCCGCCGGATAAATTCGTGCTGATCGTTCCGTTCGAAAAGCTCTCGTTGGTGGCGAGGGATCACTTTCCCGCTTTTCTCGTCAGCGTGTTGTTGCGGGACGATTGGGACAACGTGGAGGCGATGGCGCATTACAAAGGCCCGGTTGATATCTTTGCGTCGGAAGCCGATGCCACCATCCCGGTGGTTCACGCGAAAGCCCTGGCAGCCGGTGTTCCCTCGGCGAAGTTCACGTTGATCCCGGGCGGCCACAATGAGTGGTCGGAAAACGACCGTGTGAGCATTCGAAATCCTTAAATGCTTTCACCACGGAGACACTGAGGTCACGGAGGCCTTTTAACCACGGATTACTCGGATTTGCACGGATACATTCTTCCGATCCCAAGCTTAAACTGCCCCCATCCGTGCTGATCAGTGTAATCCGTGGTTAAAGATTAGTGTGGATTAGTGGTCCCCCTTTCTGAGAGAATGGAGATCCTCATGAACCCTGTTCTCAAGCTATTGATCGAAGGCGGGAGCCTCACGACCGCGCAAATGGCGCAGGTCGCGGGCTTGTCCGAAGCCCAGGTTAACCAGCATCTGGAGCAGTTGAAGAAAGACAAAATCTTCCTCGGCTGGCGCCCGGTGCTCGATCTTTCGCGGGAGGCCACCGCCGCCGTCGCCGTGCGCGCCGTCATCGAGGTCAAGATGACGCCGGAGCGCGGGGGCGGATTCAATCGCCTGGCCGAGCGCATCGGCCGGTTCGACGAGGTCGAGTCGTGCTACCTCATGTCGGGCGCCTACGACCTGCTGATTTTCGTGACGGGGCCGAGCCTGCAAAAAGTGGCGGCCTTCGTGTCGGAAAAACTTTCCACGCTCGGCGGCGTGCTTTCCACGAGCACGCATTTCATGCTGCGCTCCTACAAGGAGGGCGGTTTCCTCATCGACGTGCCGGTGGAGGAAAACGGCCGGCTGAACGTCACCCCCTAACAGGCTGCCAAACCGAAGAGGAAGGAAAATCGGCCAAGCGGGAAATTCGCCCGCGCTGATTTTTGTTTCCGCGCCCCCACCATGGACACCAAACGCTTTATCGCCCGCCATGTCGTCGACCTGCCCAAGTCGGGCATCCGGGATTTCTTTGAAATCGTCGCCAAGATGAAGGACGTCATCTCGCTGGGCATCGGCGAGCCGGACTTCGACACGCCCTGGCACATCCGCGAAGCCGCGATCTACGCGCTGGAAAAGGGCAAGACCCACTACACGTCGAACCTCGGCCTGATCGAGCTGCGCCGCGCCATCAGCACGTATGTTGAAAAGCACTACGGCGTGGGTTACCGGCCCGAAGACCAGATCCTGATCGCGGTCGGCGTGAGCGAGGCGATCGACCTCGCCCTGCGCGCGCTGATCAATCCCGGCGAAAAAGTGCTGTTTCACCAGCCCTGCTACGTGTCGTATCACCCGAGTGTAACGCTCACGCATGGCATCGCCGTGCCCGTGCCAACCCGGGCGGAGGACGGCTTTGCGCTCAATGCCGAGGACATCGCCCGTGCGTGGCAGCCGGGCTGCAAGGTTCTCATGATGAACCTGCCGTGCAATCCCACCGGCGGCGTCTGCGACCGCGCGCGGCTCGAGAAAATTGCGAAGTTCGCCGTGGAAAAAGACCTCATCGTCCTGAGTGACGAGATTTACTCGGAGCTGGTTTACGACGACGTGCACACGAGCATCGCCTCACTGCCGGGGATGAAGGAACGCACGATTTTCCTGCACGGATTTTCCAAGGCCTTCGCGATGACCGGCTTTCGCATCGGCTATGCGTGCGGCCCGGCCGAGCTCATCGAGGCGATGATGAAGGTGCACCAGTACTCGATGCTCTGTGCGCCGATCCTTTCGCAGGAAGCGGCCCTCGAGGCGTTGCAGCATGGCGCCGAGAGCGTCGCGCAGATGCGCGAACAGTATCATCGCCGCCGCGATCTGATCGTGCGCCGCTTCAACGAGGCGGGGCTGAAGTGCCACTCGCCCGGTGGTGCGTTCTATGCGTTTCCCAATGTGGCGGCGACGGGCTTGAGCGAGCGCGATTTCGCCTACGGCCTGCTGGAGAAAGAGCGCGTGGCGGTCGTGCCCGGCACAGCCTTCGGCGAAAACGGCCGCGGCTTTGTGCGGGCGAGCTTTGCCACCAGCTACGAACACATCGTCGAAGCCTGCGACCGGATCGAGCGATTCGTGCAAAGCACAGGCCAGAGGCGAGGGTCGTGAGGCGGGAGGAAAACAATCCTTTCCCTTCGGCCTCCAGCCTCTAGCCTCTAACCTTATGTCTCGAATTGTCGCCATCGTCGGCCGGCCCAACGTCGGTAAAAGCCGCCTTTTCAACCGGCTGGCCCGGAAGCGCATTGCCATCGTGCACGACCAGCCGGGCATCACGCGCGATGTCATTTCCACCGACATCGAGGACGGCGCCTACACGCTGCTCGACACCGGCGGCCTGGGCTTGAAGGGTGGCGACACCCCGGCGCAGCTCATCGCGGCATCAGAGCAGCAGGTCGAGTTCGCCATCGCGTCGGCCTCGCTGATCCTTTTTATCATCGATGGGCTCGAAGGCATAACCGAGCTCGACGAACGCATTGCCGCCCGGCTTCGCCGCGGGGGAAAAAAAGTGCAGGTCATCGTTAACAAGGCGGACTTCGACGAGGAAAAAGTCGATATGTCGGCCGTCTTTCGTTTTGGCCTTGGCGCCCCGATTTCCGTCTCCGCCGAGCACGGACGCGGCGAGTCGTTTGTACGCGACGCCATCCTGGAAAAACTCGGGCCACCGACCGCGGATGAAGCGTCCGCCTCCAAAACCTCCTCCGATCCGCTCTGCATCTGCTTCATCGGCCGGCCTAATGTCGGCAAATCGTCGCTCGGCAACAACCTGTTGAAAAGCGACCGGCTGATCGTAAGCGAGATTCCCGGCACCACGCGCGACGCGGTCGAAGTGCCGTTCAAATTCAAGGGCCGCGATGGAAACCTCTACCCGTTCCGCCTGATCGACACGGCCGGCATCAAGGCCTCGACCAAGGTCGCGTCGCCGGTCGAATATTTTTCGCGGCTGCGCTCGCTCGATGCCATCCAGCGCACCGACGTGGTTTTCCTCGTGCTCGATGCGCTCGAAGGCGTCACGCAGCAGGACAAGGCCATCGCCGGCGAATCCATCAAGGAGCGCAAACCCGTTGTCATCGTCGTCAACAAGTGGGACCTTGTGCATGACGCCTTCAAGAAGCCCGAGGGCATCCAGGGCTACGACAGCGAGCGCGACTATCGGAAGAAATACGAGAAGGAGCTGTTCAACCGGCTGTTTTTCACGCCGGGCGCGCCGGTGGTTTTCGTCTCCGCGATGAGCGGCTACGAGATCGACCGCATGCTCAACTCGGCGGTGAAGCTCCACCGCACGCTCGACAAGAAACTTCCCACCGCCCGCCTGAACCAGGCCCTCATCCACCTGGCCGAGCGGACGCCGCCACCGTCGATCGCGGGCCGGCGCTTCCGCATTTATTACGCGGTGCAGACGGGCAACCGTCCGTTCCGCATCAAGCTGTTTTGCAACCGCGAGGAAAAGCTCACCGAAAGTTACCGCCGCTACCTCGAAGCGGGGCTGGTGGAGGAATTCGACCTTGCGGGCTGCCCGGTGCACTTCGACCTCGTGGGCAAGCCGCGGACCTCCGCCGCGGAAAGAACCGGCAACAAGAAAACCTACCAGGAGCCACCAGACGAGTTTTGAAGCCGCGCTTCGACGCTAAATAATTCAGAGGCCAGGAAAACAACCTTCCTGGCTTCATGGTTTCTGGATTAGTCACGCCAAGACGATTCATGCAATTGAATCGCGAATAGGCGCGAATAAAGACTGGGCGGAAGGCAGGGCGAAACCGCCGAGGCTGTGCACTCGCCGCCATCGGGGGCACCGTGGATAGAACCAAGGCGGATTGCGTGCATTTGAATACAAGGTTGGCGCAAGGCGTGTTCCGCGAACGCAGAATTACCTGCCACAAACCACGTATTACTAAACACCAATGACCCGTGACCAGTTTGGCTCTTGCCCTATGAGTCAACAACAATTTTATAGTAAAACGCCCCATGTTTAGACTGCTGAAAGACCCTATTTATTGTTGGATCATCATTTCGTCGACCGCCTTCCCGTCGCGTGCGCAACCGCCACTAGAAAACGTCCAGGCCGCTGACACGAACGCCGCTGTGGCAAATCCAGCTCCGGTCGATGAAGCGCCGGATCTCGTTATCAAAAAATTATTTGCTTTGGTTCGTGAAGAAAAATACGCGGAGGCTCAGCAATTGGCCGTGGGGCTAGTATTGGCCTACCCCAATGACCAACGATTGGTTAAGGCCAAGGTGATGATGGACCAAGCCCTCGTGTCGGCCAAACCGGCAGATACCACGCCGGACGTCCAGTCTGCGGTCAGTGTTGCGCAGACTGCAGCGAGTGAATCGCCTGCACCGCTCACCGGCATGGACAAAATCGATTACAGTGCCCTGGTTCAACGGGCGCGGGAAGCCCAGCAAATGACGGATTTGGCCCGACAGAAAACATTGTTGAAGCAATTCATGGGCGACAGCCGGCAGTTTTTACAGAAGCATCCCGACCAAATCCTGCTCTGGCAGATTCGCGCGGCGGCGGCCTTGAGCCTGGACGATACCATGGCCGGGTTCGAAGCTGGGCAAAAACTATTAGCGGCCGGCGCAGCGGGCAGCAGCGATCCAGATTTACAGCATTTGCTGGTGCAACTGAAGCTGAAAGACTGGCTGGATGAGCAAACCGTAAAGGAAGCATTGGCGCCCCTTAATTATACATCAGGGCAAAATCATACGACCACCCTGCCGAACGCCGTACCCTTGGATTTGGTTTGGATTACTCCCGGCACATTCACGATGGGCTCGCCAAATGCGGAGTTTGACCGGCGCGACGACGAATGGCCGCAAACAACCGTAACCATCAGCAAAGGGTTTTGGCTGGGGAAAATGCCTGTGACCCAGGGGCAATACCAGGCGGTGACAGGCGATAATCCAAGCAACTTTGCCATTGTCGGGACAGACGCGCCGGTTGAGCAGGTGTCCTGGGACGATGCGATGGAGTTTTGCCGCAAGCTCACTGAGCAGGAACGCGCAGCTGGACGCCTGCCGGAGGGCTATGCCTTTACCCTGCCGACGGAAGCGCAGTGGGAATACGCGTGCCGGGCGGGGATGACCGGAGCGCGGTGCGGCAACTTGAATGACATCGCGTGGTATGGCAGCAACAGCAACGGCTCGACTCACCCGGTCGGGCAGAAAAAGCCGAATGCCTTTCGGCTTTATGACATGTTTGGCAACGTCTGGGAATGGTGTTCAGACTGGTTTGGCGATTACCCTGGTGGCAATGTGGTCGATCCGGTCGGGCCAGGCTCGGGCACCCGCCGGGTCATTCGCGGTGGCGGTTCGTTCAGCGCGGCGGACTACTTCCGCTTCGCCCGCCGCGACGGGGTTGACTCGCGCGACCGTGACGCCTACCTCGGCTTCCGCCTTGCCCTTGCGCCTTCGCGCTAAGCCGGCGCGTTTCGCTAACGCCGAATGTCCAAGCTTCACATCACCAAGGATATCACCATCACGGATGCATCGGTCACTTCAATTGTTTGCAAGGCCCCTTTTTACCGCAGATGACGCGGATATGGATTCTCACGGCTCAAGACCTTGTCATCAGTGGCAATCAGCGTCCATCAGTGGTTAAAAAATTGATCGGGTTTGATTAGCGTCAATTAACGGTTGAAGTGCTTGGTTCAGGGATTGAATTTCTTGCCGTGACTCCCCTTCGCCTTGTTTTTTTCGGTTCCGATGCCATCGCGCTGCCGCTGCTCGATCAGCTGGCGGGCGAGGGGAGCGCGCACGCGCAGGTGGTGGCGGTCTTCACCCAACCCGACCGTCCGGCGGGACGCGGGCAGAAAACCGAACCCAACGCGATCAAGCGCTGGGCCCTCACGCGGAACCTGCCGGTGTTCCAACCGGAGAAACCCGACGAAGCCGCCTGTGCCCAGCTCGCGGCACTCAACGCCGATGTCGGGCTCGTCATGGCTTATGGCCATTTGCTGCGCGACGATTTCATTGCGACGCCGCGGCTCGGCCTGCTCAACCTGCACACTTCGCTGCTGCCCAAATACCGCGGGGCCTCGCCGATCCAGACGGCCATCGCCTGCGGCGAGCGCGAGACCGGCGTCACCCTGATGCGTATTATTCGAAAACTCGACGCCGGGCCCGTCGTCGACGCCGAGCGTGTGCCCATCCACGCGCGCGATACGGCGGCCGACATCGAAGCAAAGCTGGCCGCGGCCTGCCGGCCGCTGGTGGCGCGCACGCTGCCAAAGTTATATGGTGGAACCTTTGCTTTCGCGGCGCAGGACGAAACCCAGGCGACTTACTGCCGGCGTTTGACGAAGGACGACGGGGTGCTCGATTTTGCCGCGCCCGCGGCGGTGCTGGCGGCGCGCATCAACGGGCTTTTCCCCTGGCCCGGATGTGCGGTGGAGATTTCCGGCCTGCCGGTGAAACTGGGGTCGGCCGATGGCGTGCCCACGGTGGAAGTTTGTAATATAATACGTTACAAACAAACCACGGGCTCCGGAGAAGTTCTGGGCGCGGACGGCGAAGGTTTGCTCATCGCGACAGGCCAGGGTATCCTGCGGCTGCTGCGCTTGCAGCGGCCGGGCGGAAAAATGCTGGCGGCACCCGACTTTTTGCGGGGGTTTTCCATTGCGCCGGGCACGGTGCTGGCGTCGCGGCCCATGAGGCCGCTCCTTGAACGTCCAACACCCAACTAAATACCAACTACCAACTACGAATGACCAAGGACCAATGACCAACAACCTCGCTTACACCACGCTTGTTTTTGCCGCTGATTTTCACAAGCATCGCGGCATGAAATTTTTTCGCGTTGGGTGCGCGTTACTGGGATTGGCCGTGGCTTCGTGCCCGGCGCGCGCGCAATCCGGCGCGGGATCGATCGACATCGCCAACCTTCGCGAGGACGTAAACCTGCTCACCCAGCGCCTGGGGGATTTGCAAATCCGCGTCGAACAGCTTGAGCGGCAGAACAACGATCTTAAAAACCAGGCGGGCAACGCCGCGCAAACCTATGCGACCGTCGCCCAGCTCAACGACGCCGTTGCGGAATTGAATCGCACGGTCAAGGCGGCCACGGCAGAGTCGAAAACCGAAACGCTCCAGAAGGTCAGTGTGCAGTTGGAAAAACTCGCCAGGCAAACGCAGGCGGCGATCGATGCACTCGCCAAAGGCCAGGCCACCCGGCCGGCGGTGGCGCCGCGGAACTTCACGGAAGATTACCCGAAGGAAGGCTTCAGCTACACCGTGCAAAAGGGCGACACGCTCGCCGGCATCGCCAAGAAAAACCACGCCAGCCTGCGCGACATCACCAATGCCAACAAAATTGCCGACCCAACCCGGCTGATGGTCGGCCAGACGCTTTTCATCCCGCAAGCACAAGCACCAGCTCCCCAAAACTGACATGGCTGCATCCAAATCACGCCTCGGCCGCGGACTCGGCGGACTCATCGCCGCCGCCTCAAAAACAGACGCCCCCGCGGCCCATCACGCCAGCGCCGGCAGCCCGGCGGCCGCGCCTGCCGCGGCACCCGGCTTCCAGGAAATCGCGGTCGATCTCATCGAGCCCAGCCCGTATCAGGCGCGGCGCGAGATTCCGGCGGAGCAGCTGAGGGAGCTGGCCGACAGCATCCGGGCCGAAGGGCTGTTGCAGCCGGTGGTGGTGCGCCGGCACGGCGAAAAATTCCAGCTGATCGCGGGCGAGCGCCGCTGGCGGGCATTTAACCTGCTCAAGTTGAAAACCATCCCGGCCCGGGTCGTCGAAGCGAGCAATGCGTCGTCGGCTGCGATCGGCTTGATCGAGAATTTGCAGCGCGAAGGATTGAATCCCATCGAGGAGGCCTATGGCTATGCGAGCCTGGTCCGCGATTTTGACCTCACGCAGGAATCGGCGGCCGAGCGGGTGGGCAAGGGCCGCGCGACCGTGGCCAACTCACTGCGCCTGCTTACACTCGAAAGCGAAATCCAGGGATTCATTGCGAAAAACCTGCTGAGCGTCGGCCATGCCAAGGTGCTGCTGGGGGTGGAGGAGCCGGCGCAGCGGGCGCTGCTCGCGCGGCGCGTCATCGAGGAAGGCTGGAGCGTGCGTGCGACAGAAAAGCTCGTGCAGGCAAAAAAGGCGGGCTTACCCGCACCGGCATCGTCCACGGGCCGCGCGGTCCCGCCGGTGGAGGCTGCGGCCGTCGCCAATATCGAGAAAAAACTCACTTCCCATCTCGGCGCGCGCGTTTCGCTCAAACATTCGCCGAAAAAAGGCCGCCTCATCATCGAATACCACGGCAACGACGACTTGCATCGCATCCTTGAAAAACTCGGGGTTGAGACCTGATTGGAAGCTATCCCAAAATTCAAAATGGCGCATTTTTAGTTTTGGAATAGCTTCCAATAATGAGCACAGCTGAAACGTTGCTAAAGGAGACGCTCGAGGAAGCGTCCGCGATGAGTGCAAAAATGTTCCGGCTGCGCCTGCCGTTTGCCGCGGATTTGAGGAATTACTCCTGGACCAAACTAAGGGCCGACTTGCTTGCCGGTTCAACGCTGACGCTGGTTTCCATTCCGCAGGCCATCGGATTTGCGCTCATCCTCGGGCTGCCGCCGACCAGCGTGATCCTCTCGGTGGTCATCGGTGGATTTGTGAGCGCGCTGTTCTTTTCATCGCATCATCACGTGTTCGGCCCGACCACATCGGTCAGCCTCATCACAGCCACCGCCATCGCCGCCAACTCGGGCCTCGGCCTCGACCCGCTGCCGCTCGCCGCGTACCTGGCCTTCCTGATCGGCCTCGTGCAGTGTCTCGCGGGACTGCTCAACTTTGGCGAAATCACAAAATTCATTTCGCGCTCGGTCGTGGTCGCCTATACTGCGGCGATCGGCATCCTTCTCATCACCAGCCAGCTGCCGAATTTCCTCGGTTTCGGCGTGCCGGCGGGACAGCGATTCGTCACCGTTTTGACAGGTGTCTGGGGGGCGCTCGCGCAGGTGAATGTTTCCGCCTGGGCCATCGGCATCGGCGTGGTCACGCTGGTGATTTTCGAGGGCATCAAGCGTTATCGGAAGACCTGGCCCGAGGCGCTTATCGGCCTGGCGACGCTTGGCATCCTGGCGCGGGTATTCGCGTTTTTCATCGATCGTTACCATCCCTTAGCCTTGAAGGAAGTGCCCTTCCGCCTGGTCAAGGATGAGGGTGCGCTCATGGCCGTTTTCCCCAAATTTGCCGGCCTGCCGGGATGGCATGCGCAGATGCAGATGCTGCCGGCGCTCGGGAGCACGGCCATCGCCGTCGCGATCATTGGCATGCTCGAAGCCACGGCGATTACGAAGTCGCTTGCGGCCAAAAGCGGCCAGCGCCTCGACCCCAACCAGGAACTGATCGGCATGGGCGCGGGCAATATCGCGGTCGGGCTTTTTGGCGTCACGCCCGGCTCCTCGTCGTTTACCCGCTCGGCCGTCAACTACCAGAGCGGCGCGGCGACACAGCTGTCGTCGATGCTGAGCAGTGTGATCGTGCTGCTGATACTCCTGTTCGTCACGCCGGTCTTCAACTACATCCCGGTGGCGGCGCTGGCCGCGCATCTCATGCGCGTCGGCTACAAGCTCATCAACAAGCCGCAGATCCGGGTGGCGGTGCGCTCCACGCGTTCCGACGCCGTCGTGTTCGTCGTCACGCTGGGCGCCGCGTTTTTTCTCCGGCTCGATACGGCCATTTACGTCGGCATCGGCGTCGCGCTCGCGCTGTTTTTGCAAAAATCGAGCACGCCCACTCTGGTCGAATATGCCTTCAACGATAGTGGCGTGCTCGCCGAGCTGGCCGACCCGGACAAGCGGGCCAACCCGCAAATTTCGATCATCCACATCGAGGGCGATTTGTTTTTCGGCGCCGCCGACCTTTTCCAGGAGCACATCCGGCGGCAGGCGGAAAACCAGAATATCCGAGTCTTTATCCTGCGCATGAAAAACGCGCGGCATCTCGACGCCACCACGGTCATGGCGATGGAATCGCTTAATGACTATTTGAGCCAAACCGGCCGCCACCTGCTCATCAGCGGCTGCAATGCCGACGTCCTGCGCGTGCTGAAACGCAGCGGCATGCTTGCGCAGCTGGGCGTGGACAACGTTTTTCCGGCCGAGGCCAATCTCACCATGAGCACGAAACGCGCGCTGCAGCGGGCTTCGCAGCTGCTCAAGCAGGAAGGCACCGGCGGACAAAAGGCCGACGTGCGCATCTTCTACGACCGCAAACAGCCGACGACGGCTGAAACCGGCATGGCCGCCAGCACGGACACAACGAAACCGGATGACTACATGATTTAGGGTGTGTTTTGGAAATAAAACCACCAGCCCCTCCTGCTATTCACCCTTTCCCGCCAAAGCTGATGTAATCGTCAAGGTCCAGTCGGTCGAAATTGGTGCGGATGTCGTCGCGTCCCGGGGAGAGCCTGGCAATGTCCTCGGACATGCCGGCGTGGCGTTTGACGTCGCCGGGGCCGAGATTTTCCAGCCAGATCGACCAGGCCTCAATCTCCCATATCATGCGGGTGGGCTTCGCATGTTCGTTGACCCAGGCGAGCATCCCGACGTCGCCCAGGCCGGATTT
>Ga0210387_10000456_pt1 | contig 29132 bp, 21 predicted proteins | sample IncBWC7OmetaG_FD_160108 | JGI IMG/M metagenome (GOLD analysis project Ga0210387, IMG submission 160108) | Forest soil microbial communities from Barre Woods Harvard Forest LTER site, Petersham, Massachusetts, United States - Inc-BW-C-7-O ...
TCGACGGCAATCCCCGTCGGATACGCTCCGACGTCCAGCCGGGCTCCCGACGGGCGTTTGTGGTTCGCCCTGTTTGGAGGCGTGGCGGTGATCGACCCTGCGAAGGTGGTGACCAACATGCTGCCGCCGCCGGTGCATATCGAACGCGTGAGCATCAACCGGCAGGACTATGCCTTGGACGGGGTGGCGACGGTTCCACCCGGCAGGGGTGATCTGGAGTTTCACTACACCGCACTCAGCTTTCTCGCGCCCGAGAAAGTGCGGTTCAAATACCAGCTGGTGGGTTACGATACGGGCTGGGTCGACCCGGGCAGCCGCCGGGCAGCCTACTACAGCAACATCGCGCCGGGGAAATACACGTTCAAGGTCATTGGGGCGAACAACGACGGTGTGTGGAACGAAGCGAGCGCGTCCTTTGCCTTCCAGCTTCAGCCGCATTTCTACCAGACCCGTTGGTTTTACGGCTTGAGCGCCCTGGGCGCGCTGATGGCAGCCCTGGGGCTGCACTATTATCGCACGCGAATCATGCGGGCGCACGAGCGGACGCTGGTGCGAGTCGTCGACGAACGCACGAAGGAGCTGAGGGGCTACAAGGAGCACCTGGAAGAACAGGTGGCTGAGCGCACCCGGGCCCTGCATGAAAACCGCGAGCTGCTCCAGGCGATCATCGATGGCTCCACGGCGATCATCTACATGAAGGATCTGGCCGGCCACTTCCTCCTCGTCAACCGGCGCTTCGCCGAGCTGTGCGGCACGACGAAAGAATCCCTCCTGGGCAAGACCGGCTACGATGTGTTCCCGACCTCGGTGGCCACTGTGTTTGATGCCAACGACTGCAAGGCGCTGTCGACCGCCGACCCGGTGGAGTTGGAGGAAACGCTCGCCTTTGCCGATGGCGCTCGCACCTATCTCTCGATCAAGTGCCCGTTGCGCGACGCGACCGGCCGGCCCTACGCGCTCTGCGGCATGTCCACCGACATGACCCAGGTAAAGCTGATGGAGGAGCAATTGCGCCAATCGCAGAAGATGGACGCCATTGGCCGGCTGGCCGGAGGAATTGCCCACGACTTCAACAATCTGCTGACCGCCATCAATGGCTACGCCTCGCTCGCGTTGCAAAAACTGACGCCAGCCAGCCCGCTCTACAATTATCTTAGCCAGATATTGATGGCGGGCGAAAAGGCCGGTGGCCTGACCCACCAGCTTCTGGCCTACAGCCGCAAGCAGGTGATGGTGCCCCGACGGTGGGACTTGAACGGGATCGCGTCCCACATGGAGGCGCTGCTGCGGCGCATCGTGGGCGAGGACATCGATTTTTTCACGATCCTGCATCCCGGCAGGCACGATGTCCTGGTCGATCGCGGACAGGTGGAGCAGATCATCCTGAACCTGGCGGTCAACGCGCGCGACGCCATGCCTACCGGCGGCAAGCTCGTCGTCGAGGTGGACAATGTCATGCTCGACGAAAACTACACGGCATTGCATCCCGAGATCACGCCTGGCTCGTATGTCATGCTGGCGGTCACCGATACGGGAGAGGGGATGACGGCCGAGGTGAAGGCACGGCTTTTCGAGCCATTTTTCACCACCAAGGAAATCGGCAAAGGCACGGGCCTGGGCCTTTCGGTCGTTTATGGGATCGTCAAGCAAAGCAGTGCCGGCATCGACGTTACGAGCGAGGTGGGCCGTGGCACGACGTTTCGCATCTACTTCCGGGAGGCCAGTAATGAATCCACGCCCGGCGGCCCCGCGGAACCTGTGGTGAAAGCGGAGCCGCCCCGTGGCTGCGAAACGATCTTCCTGGTCGAGGATGAGGAGTCCGTGCGCAACTTCGTGCGTGATGCGCTTGAGGCCAATGGTTACAAGGTTCTCACGGCGCGAAACGGCCGCGAGGCGCTGGAAATCCTCGGCCGGACGGACACGAAGGTCGATCTCGTCCTTACCGACGTGGTCATGCCGGACTTGGGCGGCTTGGAACTGGGTGATCGGCTGCGCCAAGTCAGTCCCGATCTGCCGGTCGTCTTTATGTCGGGTTACGCCGAAAACATGATTTTGCGCGCTGGAAGCACGAAGACCGATGAGCGGTTCTTGTCCAAGCCCGTCAGCACATCGCAGCTGATCAGCACGATCCGCGACGTTCTGAGGCAGCCGATGCGGATCCATCAGCCCGTTCGCCTGCTCGGCCGGGCGGAAGAACCCTGACCCGAGCTTGCGAAAAAATTCACGCGTCTTGGCAAGGGCTCGGGCTTATGTATCGTTGCACGCATGTTTGTCGATGAATGCAAAATAAAGGTGCAGGCTGGTGACGGCGGGCGCGGGTGCGTTTCGTTTCGCCGGGAAAAATACGAACCGTGGGGCGGCCCCAATGGCGGCGACGGTGGCCGCGGCGGCGATGTCGTGCTGCTGGGCGACAGCAACACGAACAATCTCATCGACTACAAATACAAGCCGCACTGGAACGCCCAGCGCGGCGAGCACGGGCGCGGCTCCGACGAGCACGGCGCCAATGGCAAGGACCGCGTGCTGAAGATGCCGCTGGGCACGGTCGTGATCAACGAGGAGAGCGGCCTGGTTGCCACGGAAATCATCGAGGACGGCCAGCGTTTTGTGATTTGCAAAGGGGGCAACGGCGGCTGGGGCAATACGCGCTTCAAGTCCTCGACCAATCGCGCGCCCAAGAACGCCAACCCGGGCCAGCTGGGCACGCGGGGCGAGTTTCGTCTGGTGCTGAAGAGCATCGCGGATGTCGGCCTGGTCGGCTTTCCCAACGCGGGAAAATCATCGCTGGTCGGCAAGATCACCAACGCGCGCCCGAAAACGGCGCCGTATCCTTTCACGACCCTGCATCCGCAGATAGGCGTCATCGACTATACCGACGATGTGCGCCGCATTCGCCACCTGCTGCTGGCCGACATTCCCGGGCTCATCGCGGGTGCGAGCGAGAACCGCGGCCTCGGGCACCGGTTCCTGCGGCACATCGAGCGTTGCGCGCTGCTGGTGCTGATCATCGACTTGGCCGGCACGGATGGCCGCGATCCTCGCGACGATTACGCGACATTGCTGAATGAACTCAAACTCCACGATCCGGCGTTGCTCGACAAACCGCGCCTGGTCGCGGCGAACAAGATGGACGTCGAGGCCGCGACCGCCAACCTGGCAAAATTCAAGCGCCGGTATCCGAAGCTGGCACTGGTGCAAATTTCCTGCCTCACGGACAAGGGAATCGGCCCGTTGAAGAAGGAATTGCTGAAGCGGGTGGGGATGTTGCGCCGTGCTGGAAAAAAGTAGCCATTCCGCCCAGTTTGGTTAAGTTTCACTGCCATGGCAGAAAACCGTCCCTTGCTCATGCGCGTCAATCGTTTGCTTGGTGCCGCGCTGGTTGAACACAACCTGGTGAAAATCGAAAACCTCGAGGCTGCCAACGAGCGCCTGCTGGATGCGGTGATGGCGGGCGACCGACGCAAGACCAGCGTGCTTGCCATCCTGGCCTATGAGATGAAAGTGGTGAAGGAAGAGGACGTGCTGCAGCACCTGGTGGAGACCGAGGGCGTCGGCTTGGTCGAGCTGCACAATTACGATATGCCTGATGACCTGAGGAAATCGATCGACACCGTCGATTGCTGGGCCACGTGGACGCTGCCCTTCGACCAAGAGGAAAATTTTCATTTTGTCGCCACCGCCCACCTTCTCAGCCCGGCCGTGCGCGCGCACTGGCAGAAGAAACTCGGCGGCCAGATCCTCTGGTATGGCACCACGCTGGAGGTGATCGCCGACAGTCTCGAAAAAATCGACACCGAACGGACGCAGCTTGCCGGCCTGACCCAGGCTGCCAGCGCCAATTAACACCATGCCGCTCGGAAAAATCCAGACCCAGATTGTCGCCAAGCTCGAGGAAATGGAGCTGATCACCCCCGAGCAATGCTCGGCCATTGGCGCCGTTCCCGGTGAGCCCACCGGTGACGTCCTCGACCGGCTGCTGCAGGACGATTACAACCTTACGCCTTTCCAAATCCTCGTGGCCAAAGGGAGTGCGCTCGGCCTCGCGCCCTTCAACGTCAGTCGCTATCGTGTGAACAACGAAACCTACGAGCATCTGCCGCTCGAGTTTTGCAAGGAGAACCTCGTGATGCCCGTGGGCAAGGTGGGCAATTTTCTCCTCGTGGCCTTTGCCAATCCATTCGAGGTCTCGGTGCCAAATAAAATCACTGAAATGACGGGCCTGCGCGTCATTCGCCTGCTCAGCCGGGAAAAGGATCTCCGCGACAAATTTATCAGGGATCGTACGCAGGGCGACGCGCAGTTTGCCGAAGTCGTCAAGGAGATCGGCCAGGAGTTTGGCGAGAAGGACGTTGGGATTAACATCGAGGACGTCACCGAGGAATCCGGCCCGATCATCCAGCTCAGCAACCGCATCATCGAGGATGCCTATTTTGCCGGGGCCAGCGACATTCACATCGAGCCGCAGGAAAAAGAGGTGATTGTCCGCTACCGCGTCGACGGTATCTGCCAGGAAAAGCTCCGGCTGCCGGCCAAGGTTGGCCCCGCGCTGGTGGCCCGCTTGAAGATCATGTGCGACCTTAACATTGCCGAACGCCGCCTGCCGCAGGATGGCCGCATTGTTTTCAAGCAGTACTCAAAAAAGGGCATCGATATCGACCTGCGCGTCTCCACCGGGCCGCTCAACCATGGCGAAGGCGTGGTCATGCGCATCCTCGACAAACAGAAATCGACGCTGCCGCTCGCATCCCTCGGCTTTTCCGCGGAGAATCTGGTCAAATACCGCGAAGTCATCCGCCAGCCCTACGGCATGATCCTCCACTGCGGCCCCACCGGCTCCGGCAAGTCGATGACGCTTTATTCCGCGCTCAACGAAATCAATTCATCCGAGCTCGTCATCCGCACCGCCGAGGATCCCATCGAATACACGCTGGACGGCATCAACCAGATGCAGATGCACAAGCAGATCGGCCTCACCTTTGCCACGGCGCTGCGAGCCTTTTTGCGCCAGGATCCCGACATCATCCTCGTCGGCGAAATCCGCGATCGCGAGACGGCGGACATTGCCGTCGAAGCCGCGCTCACCGGCCATTTGCTCATCAGCACGCTGCATACGAATGACGCGCCCAGCACGATCGCCCGCCTCACGGACATGGGCATCGAGCCTTTCATGATTTCGTCGTCGTTGCTCTGTGTCTGTGCCCAGCGCCTCATGCGCCGCGTGTGCAAAAACTGCCGCGTGCCCATTGAACCCAAGGGCCGGGAAAAGGACATTCTCGAATCCGCGCTCGGCTGGAGCGGGCAAATTTTCAAGGCCAACCCCAAGGGGTGCACCAAGTGCTCCAACAACGGCTATAAAGGCCGCGTCGGCATTCACGAACTGATGGTCATCAGCGAGGAGCTGGTGGAGGGCATCAACAAGGAAATCGAGACCGCCGAGCTGAAAAAAATCGCCATGCGCAACGGCATGAAGACGCTTCACCAGGACAGCATGCTCAAGGTCAAGGAAGGCCTGACGACCATGGAAGAAGCCATCGCAAACGTGCCGCCCGATTTGGACAAGGGCTCAAAGCATTCGGTGAAGGAAGCAACCGCCTGATCGTAGTCCGACCTCGACCTCACTCGTAAACGCCGCCGCCGAGGAGTTTTTCGCCATCGTAGAAGGCGAGGATCTGCCCGCTCGCCAGCGCGCGCTGCGGATCGCGAAACACCACGCGGGCGGAGCCGCGGCCATCCTCCTCCGGGAAAAATTCCAGCGGCACGCGCGGATCGCGGTAACGCACGCGGCCCTCGAGCCCGCCTGGCGCAGTGACGGGCGCGCCGATCCAGCTCAGGTGGTGCACGCGGATTTCGCGGGTGAACAACCCCGGGGCCGCCGGCTCTTCGAAAGCCACGAGCAGTGCGTGGTCGGCGGCGCGCTTGCCCACGACGACATAGTTTTTGCCATCGGTGTTTGACGGGACGCCGATGCCCCGGCGCTGGCCCAGGGTGTAGAAATGCAGGCCGCGGTGTTCGCCGAGCACGCGGCCGTCGGTTGCACACACGATGGGGCCGGGGTGGTCGGGCACGTAGGCGCGCAGGAAGTCCGTCATTTTTACCTGGCCGATGAAACAGATGCCCTGGCTGTCTTTCTTGTCGGCGTTGGGCAGGCCGGCCTCGCGCGCGAGCTGGCGCAGCTCCGGCTTTTTCAGGTGACCGATGGAAAACCGCGCGTCGGCGAGCTGTGCCGGCGAAAGCAGGGCGAGGAAATACGACTGGTCCTTGTTCTTGTCCGCGCCCTCGAGCAGCGTGAGGCCGCCGTCGGCGGTCTGTTCGCGCCGCGCATAGTGTCCGGTGGCCACGGCATCGTAGCCATGCTCGCGCGCCCAGGTGCGAAACACGCCAAACTTGATCTCGCGGTTGCACATGATGTCGGGGTTGGGCGTGAGGCCGCGCGCATAGCCGTCGAGCAGGTACTGCACGACGCGTTCGCGATAGTCGCGCATGAGGTTGACGACCTGGAACTCGAGGCCGAGGCGTTCGGCCACCGCGCGCGCATCCGTGATGTCCTGTTCCCATGGGCAATGGGCGGGGACGCCATCATCGTTGATCCAGTTTTTCATGTAAGCACCGGCCACGTCGTGCCCCTGCTGTTTGAGCAGGAGCGCGGCGACGGAGCTGTCCACACCGCCGGACATGGCGACGAGGATTTTTTCGCGGGCAGGCATTTCTTTAAGGTGGGATTCCTGGCGGGAGGGGCAAACACGAATGACGAATGAAAAGCCCCGCGCACGCATTTTTCTAAAAACAAGCAAAATACCTGGATAAAATTTTCCGGCTTGTGCGCGTCCGCGCACGTCCGATGCTTCTCCACGCCCATGCGTTCGCGGGAGAAAAAAATTGTCCGGGCCTGGCTCACGTCGCCGACGAGTGGCGTGATCGAGCTCGCGCACGATTGGCGCGCCCGCCACAAGCCCCCGCTTTCGCTCAGCCTGGGCGGGGCGGCGGCGCCGCACCTGGCCACGTTTACGCGCCTGCCCGACTACACGTTCGGTCGCTCAAGCGGCTATTTCGTCAACAAAAAGGACGAAATCTTTTTCTTCCTGCCCATGGCGCGTTTGCCGGCCGACCTCGATTTCTTGGCCACCGCGGTTTACCTGGCGGGCGATTTCAACGGGTGGCCGGACGCCGTGGGCCAGGCTGAATGGCGGCTCCAGCCGGCGACGCTTGCGGGCGAACCCGTGCTGCTGCTTGCCCGGCGGGCAGAACAATTCTTTGCGCAGCCGTCCATGCGGTTCAAGTTTGTCACCGGCGAACATCGGTGGCTCGAGGTGCCGCTTGACGCACCCAATGTCATCCGCGACGACTTGGGCAACGCGAACCGTTTCGTCGATCCCGAGCGCACGGGCCAGCATCTGTTTCATTTCACGGTGGCGGCGCCGCTCGATCTCGCCGAACCGTGGGCGGTCTTGTGGTCGGAAGGCGGGGAGGCGCAAAGCGTGCCGCTGCGGCCGGGCGATTTTTTTTACCAGCTCAAAACCCACCTGCCGCTCGGTGCGTTCGTGGGCAGGGACGAGACCATCTTCCGCCTGTTCGCGCCGCGGGCCAGGAAGGTGGAACTGCGCGTCTGCGACCGCCTCGCGGCGCAGGACACGGCGCATGGCTACAGGCTGGCGCGGCATCCGCATGGGCCCGGGGTGTGGGAGATCACCCTCGCGCAAAATCTCCACGGCTGGTTTTATTGGTATCACGTGGAGGGCCCGCAAAACGAGTTTGGGCTTTTCGACCAGGCGCAGCGGATTCTCGATCCGTACGCGCTGGCCACGGTGGACCGCACCGGGCCGGGCATCGTGCTTGACCGCGGCTGGGTGGGGCGGGGCGACCGGGATTTCCCGACGCCGGCATGGCAGGATCTCATCATCGCCGAGGCGCACGTGCGCGACCTCACGGCCCATGCCCCGGTGAAGGCGAGCCCGGCCGAGCGGAGCGGCTTCGCGGGCCTGGCCAAATGGGTGCAAAGCCCGGCGTTCTACCTGCACAAACTCGGGGTGAACGCCGTCGAGCTGCAGCCGGTGCAGGAATTCGACAACCAGGCGCCCGGGGAATACCACTGGGGCTACATGACGAACAATTTTTTTGCGCCGGAGAGCAGCTATTCGCTCGACCCGGCGCAGGCGTCGGGCGTGCGCGAGCTGCAGGAACTGGTGCGCGCGTTTCACCGGCGCGGCATCGCCGTGCTCCTCGACGTGGTCTACAACCATGTCGGCGAGCCGGCGCACCTCATGTTCATCGACAAGCTTTATTACTTCGAGCAGGACGACGAGGGGAAACTCGCGAACTGGAGCGGCTGCGGCAACGACCTGCGGGCCCGCTCCGCCATGGCCACCCGGCTCATCATCGACAGCTGCACGCACCTGATCGAGGCTTACGGCGTGGATGGATTCCGCTTCGATCTCGCCGATCTCATCGGCGTGGACGTGCTCCGCGAGGTCGAGGCATCGTTGAAAAATGTGAAACCCGACGTCGTGCTCATCTCCGAGCCGTGGAGCTTCCGCGGGCACATCGCGGGCGCGCTGCGCGACACCGGCTGGGCGTCATGGAACGATGGATACAGGAAATTCCTGGCCGAGTTCGTGCGCGGGGGCGGCACGCGCGGGGGGTTCGAGTATTTTCTCAAGGGCTCGCCGTGGCATTTTGCCAAGTGGCCGGCGCAGACGGTCAACTACACCGAGTCGCATGACGACCGGACGTGGATCGACAACATCACGGAGAATGAGGGCGGCAACGGTTTCTCCCCCACGGCCAACGACCGCCGGCGCACCCACCTCATGGCGGCGATTCTTTTTGCGAGCATCGGCATCCCGATGATATCCGCGGGGCAGGATTTCCTGCGTTCGAAGCGCGGTATGAACAACACCTACCAGCAGGGCGACCTCAATGCCCTCGATTACCGCCGGCTTTATCGCTTCCCCTCCACCCATGCGTATTTTGCCGACTGGATCGCTTTTCGCCGCAGCGAACGCGGCCGGCTGCTGCGCCTCTTTTCACCGCCGGGTGACACGTTCTTCCAGTTTTTTTTCGCACCCGACTCGACCGCTGCCGCGGTGCTTTACAATGCCGGCCAGAGCCATGGCCCGCTCCGCCTGCTTTTTGCCGTCAATCCCACGCTCAACGATGCGACCATCCCGCTCGGCGAAGCCGTTGCCTCCGCCGCGTGGCGGCAGCTTGCCGACCATGAGCGATTTTTCGGCGCCGGCTCGCACGAGCCGGCGCAGCCGGTCGAGGCGGAATTATTCTTACCCGCGCTTGGTTGCGGGCTCTGGGTGAACGAAGGGGAAGAAAAGGGCTGAACAACTGAAAGACTGAATCCAAAATCAGTCTTCAGCCCTTCAGCCTTTCGCGAGAATGCCCATTTCCAAGGATCGGTCGTCAGAAATGTAAAATGACAAAATATGCGCAAGGATCATGAGCGCGTGACGTGTATTGGCTCTTGCCAAGCGGAAAAGCGGGGTCTTTGTTGGTCTCTTCGCGTCCACATGCGATTCTTTAAATCAGCAATCAACATCACACAGAAACGGAGACTTCCATGGCAGTGAAAATTGGCATCAATGGGTTTGGCCGCATCGGCCGCCTGGTTTTTCGCGCTCTTGTCGAGCAGGGTTTGCTCGGCACAGCATTTGACGTCGTTGCCGTCGGGGACATCGTCCCGGCCGACAACCTCGCCTACCTGCTGAAGTACGATTCCACGCAGGGAAAATTCAACGGCACGGTCGGCTCGAAGAAATCTTCGCCTGACAAGGCCGAGCCCGACGTGCTCATCGTCAATGGCCACGACATCAAAGTCGTCAGTGCCAAGACCCCGGCCGAGCTCCCCTGGGCGGCCCTCGGCGTGCAGGTCGTGATCGAATCGACCGGCCTCTTCACCGAAGCCGAGAAGGCCAAGGGCCATCTCACCGCGGGCGCCAAGAAAGTCATCATCTCCGCGCCGGCCAAGGGCGAGGACATCACGGTGGTCATGGGCGTGAACGACTCGAAATACGACGCCGCCACGCACCACATCATTTCCAACGCATCCTGCACCACGAATTGCCTCGCGCCGCTCGTGCACGTGCTCCTGAAGGAAGGCTTCGGCATCGAAGAAGGCCTCATGACCACCATCCACAGCTACACCGCCACGCAAAAAACCGTGGACGGTCCCTCGAAGAAGGACTGGAAGGGCGGCCGCAGCGCGGCGATCAACATCATTCCCTCCACCACGGGCGCGGCCAAGGCTGTCGGGCTCGTTTGCCCGGAGGTCAAGGGCAAGCTCACCGGCATGTCCTTCCGCGTGCCGACCCCGACCGTGTCGGTCGTCGATCTCACGGTGAAAACCGTGAAGGAAACCTCTTACAAGGAAATCAGCGAGGCCATGAAGCGCGCCAGCGAGACTTATCTCAAGGGCATCCTGGCCTACACCACCGACGAAGTGGTCTCCAGCGACTTCATCCACGACAAGACCTCGTCGATCTATGACGCGGGTTCGGGCATCGAGCTCAACAGCAAATTCTTCAAGCTCATCAGCTGGTACGACAACGAGTGGGGCTACAGCAACCGCTGCATCGATCTGCTCAAGAAAGTCGCAACCAGCCTCTGAGCCACTCAAACCACGAACCATCTTGACCACGGATAGCACGGATTAACACGGATGAAGAAAATTTATCTGTGCTCATCCGTGTAATCCGTGGTTAATTTTTTTCGAGGTTCGCTTCAACCTTTCAGACCTTCAGTTTTTCCATGAAATTCAAGTCCATCCGCGATCTCGACCTGGCCGGCAAACGCGTGCTCATGCGCGTCGATTTCAACATCCCGCAAGACAAAGTCACCGGCGCCATCACCAACAACCAGCGCATCGTGGCGGCCCTGCCCACGATCAAGTTTGCCCTCGAGAAAGGCGCGAGCGTCGTGCTCATGTCGCATCTCGGCCGGCCCGATGGCCAGCGCATCGCGAAATTTTCGCTCAAGCCCGTGGCCGCTGAACTGGGGAAGTTGCTCGGCAAGCCCGTGGCCTTTGCCGAGGACTGTGTGGGTCCCGTGGCGGAGAAAGCCTCGGCCGCGCTCGTGCCCGGCGATGTGCTCCTGCTCGAAAACCTTCGCTTCCACATCGAGGAGGAAGGCAAGGTAAAGCTGGAGGACGGCACCTCGAAGAAGGCCGACCCGAAGGCCGTCGAGGAATTCCGCGCCAGCCTTTCCAAGCTCGGCGATGTTTATGTGAACGACGCCTTCGGCACTGCCCACCGCGCGCATTCGTCCATGGTGGGCGTGAAGTTGCCGGTGAAAGCCGCGGGATTCTTGATGGAGGCGGAGCTCAAGGCCTTCGCCGCCGTGCTCGATCATCCGCAGCGCCCGCTGCTGGCCATCCTGGGCGGCGCCAAGATCGCCGACAAGATTCCGCTGATCAAGAACCTCCTCGGGAAAGCCGACGAAATCATCATCGGCGGCGGCATGAGCTTCACCTTCAAGAAGGTTCTCAACCAAATGGAGATCGGCGACAGCCTCTTTGATCCCGAGGGCGCCAAGATCGTCGCTGACCTCGCCGAAAAGGCCAAGGCGCGCGGCGTAAAACTCATCTTCCCGGTCGATTACATCTGCGCCGACAAGTTCGATGCAAACGCCAACACGCAGGCGGCCGACGACAGCACCGGCATTCCCGCCGGCTGGCAGGGACTCGATGGCGGGCCGAAGTCGCGCGAGCTTTACCGCGCGGCCATCCTTCGCGCCAAGACCATCATCTGGAACGGACCCTCCGGCGTATTCGAATTCGAGAAGTTTGCCGGCTCGACCAAAGCCATGGCCGAGGCCATCGCCGAGGCGACCGCGAAGGGCGCAACCACCGTCGTGGGCGGCGGCGACACCGCCACGGCCGCGAAGAAGTTCAAGGTCGACACCAAAGTGTCCCATTGCTCGACCGGCGGCGGCGCCAGCCTCGAGTTTTTGGAGGGAAAAGTGCTGCCGGGAGTGGCCTTCCTGGAAACCTGATTTCTAAGTAGCGAGTAGTGAGCATCGAGTAGCGAGCATCTGCAACGGATCAAGTTTCTACTCGCTACTGGCTACCCGCTACTCACTACTTTCTAATACCATGATTCGCAAAAAGCTCATTGCTGGAAACTGGAAGATGAACAAGACCTCCGCCGAAGCGGCGGAACTGGCGCGCGAAATCGTCCTCGCCGTGGCCAACCGGCCCGATGTGGATGTCGTCGTGTGCCCGCCGTTCACCGCGCTCGAGTCGGTGGCCAAGGTCGTCGAAGGCTCGGCCATCAAACTCGGCGCGCAAAACATGCACCACGAGGCCAGCGGTGCCTTTACCGGCGAGATCTCCGCGCCGATGCTGCGCGCATTTTTTGCCACCCATGTCATCCTCGGCCACAGCGAGCGTCGCACGCTGTTCGGCGAGACCGACGGGTTCATCAACAAAAAGGTGCTGGCCGCGCTGAAAAACCAGCTCCGCCCCATTCTCTGCGTGGGCGAGACGCTGGCCGAACGCGAGGCCGGATCGACCCTCAAGGTTGTGCAGACCCAGCTTGAGGCCTGTCTTGAAGGCGTGGGCAAGGAACAGGCGACGAATATCATCATCGCCTACGAACCGGTCTGGGCCATTGGCACGGGCAAAAACGCCACCGCCGATCAGGCGCAGGAAGTGCACGCTTTCATCCGCGGACTTTTGACCAAAATTTTTGGCGACCAGCCCGCTGGCCGCATCCGCATCCTTTATGGCGGCTCGATGAAACCGGCCAATGCGCCCGAGCTGCTGGCGCAAAAGGACATCGATGGCGGCCTCATTGGCGGGGCGAGCCTCGAAGTTCGCAGTTTTGTCGAACTCATCAACGCCGCGGCCGCAGCCTAAAGCCGCGGTGAAAGGCTGAAAAACTGAAGACTGAATTCAGCCGATGTAGGTCGGGCTTTACGCCCGACATTTGGCCGCGTTTAAGGATGGGTCGGGGATAAACCCCGACCTGCATCGGTTTCAGCTTGATCGCTTGGCCATGCGCTCGATCAGGGCGGTGAGGAAGGTTTTGTCGGCGGACAGATTTCCAGAGGCTCAAAATTGTATGCTGGTGATATCGAACGAAGTTTGAATTGCCACCGATAGTGCCAAAATGCCGGCCAAGGGCCGGCTCCAACGGGGCGGCAAGGCATCAACGGCGGCGAATAGCATGAGAAAAAAACACCACAGGGCAGGCAAAACGAGGCGTGGAAGCCAGAATCCCCAGTAAAAGGCGTTCAGGACATAGGGAAGGATCGTCACCAAGGGAACATACCAGAAAAGGGCGAATAGCAACCACACGACCAAGGATGGCTTGGGCGGGGGATTGCGCCGGATGCAGGCCCAGCCGAGTTGGATGGAAAAGGCCAGGACTGCTGCAACCGTTGGAAGGGAAAAAAACAGCCCCGAACAAACAGCCAGCCTGGCCTCGGTTTTTTGGGGTTCTGGCCGGCAGGCTCCGCGGGCGTGGCGGTCGATATTGGCGAAGCCCATGAGGTCAGTGAAGATGGCCAGGTGCAGCAGTGCCGGATAGGAGTAGCTGTTGTTCTTGAGCAAAGGCAGGGAACCATCAGGGTCCTTGTCCCAATAGCCCGGTGCCGAAAAAATTCGCGCATCGGCCGGATAGGGAAACAGGATTGAGCGCCACGTCATTTCGCCGGTGCCATGCCAGTCGAAACTGTGGTTAAACGACACGTCGTGGAGTTCCTTCTTGCTTTTGATGGCGAGCCAGGCTCCCACCAATGCCGGTGCGAGCGAAGAGAGCAACACGATGAAAACCACCCTGCGCATCGTGATTTTTCTCCAAAGGAAAAAAATCGCTACCGCCGCAAGCACGGCCAGTGGAAGGATCGCAAAAGTGGCTTTGCCAAAGCAGCCAATCGTCAGGGTGAGTCCTGTCAGCGCTGCATAACATAGCGCTTTCCAATGGAAGGTCGATTCAAGAGCCTTGACCAAACTCCAACATCCCAAGACAAACGGGAATAACGTCACCGTGTCTTCTGCGTAGACCACGGTGGTGATAACCGTCACTGGCAGAGAGGCAATGAGTGTGAGGGCGCTGCATCGCAAGAGAGGGGAGCGAATGAAACGCCGGCTGGCAGTGTGCATCAAGAAAAGTGCCGCCGCGCCAGATATTGAAAAAAGAATCGAGACTAGCCTGAAGCCGCTTGCTCCAGGCTCCAGCTTAAAGCAAGCCAGGCCGATCCAGCAATACAATGGCCGGGATGTTGTGTCCAAATAGACCCAGTCATATGGGTTCCTGAAAAGCTGTTGCGTATAATAGAGATGGAAATTAAAATCCTGGCCGCACCAGCCGTTGTTATTGATTACCCACAGGCAAACGAGCAGGAACCCCACCAGGATGGCGGGCACAAGCCGTTTTTCGTTTCGGGCGACAAAGGCCTCGGCTGATGTGCAGACTTTGCGAACCGATTGGGTAAAATCGGCCATGGAACTCATTTCGAGCGCGAGGACATGTTTTGAATCAGGGCGGTGAGAAAGGTTTTGTCGCCGGGCAGACGATCGAGAGACGCGCAGGCGGCATCGGTATGCTCGCGGGCGAAGCGGCGCGAGGCGCCGAGGCCGTGGAGTTTTACGAAGGTGGTCTTGCCGGTCTTGGCGTCCTTGCCGGCGGTCTTGCCGAGCGTGGCGGTGTCGGCCGTGGCGTCGAGGATGTCGTCGATGATTTGAAAGGCGAGGCCGAGGTGGTGGCCGGCGTCGTGCAGTGCGCCGAGGTTGTTTTTGGTCGCGCTGCCGCAGCAGCCGCCCAGGGCGAGCGAGGCTTTGATCATGGCGGCGGTTTTGCTGAGGTGGATGAATTCAAGCTCGGCGGCGGTGGCGTCGGCTTTTTTCTCGGCGAGGAGGTCTTCCATCTGGCCGCCAATGAGGTGGGCGCTGCCGGCGGCGGTGGCGAGTTCGCGCACCATCTCGGCGACGAGGGGGGGCGCGTAATTTTCGGCGAGGAGCGCAAAAGCGTGGGTGAGGAGCGCGTCGCCGGCGAGGAGTGCGGTGGCTTCATCGAATTTTTTATGCGCCGTCGGCCGGCCACGGCGCAGGTCGTCGTTGTCCATGCAGGGCAGATCGTCGTGGATCAGCGAGTAGGTGTGCACGCACTCGATGGCGATGGCGGCGGGCAGGGCGTTGGATTTTTCCCCGAAGAGTTCGGCGGCGGCGAGCACCAGCACAGGGCGGAGGCGCTTGCCGCCGGCTTGCATGGAGTAGCGCATGGCTTCATGGATGCGGCGCGGGCCGGCGTGGCCGGAGGCGGCCACGGGCGGCAGCAGTTGGTCGATGCCGGGTTCGATGCGGGCGAGGTGGGCGTTTAATTTGGTTGAGAAGTCCATGCGGGCACGGCTATGTTGCTTGCAAGTTTTCCTCTGCCGAAATGCCTACGCTTGAGCAAGTTTGCAAACGGTTATTCAACGATTCGTCATGGTTCGTGAAGTGCGTGGTGGGCGGGGTGCTGCTGGTGGTGCCGGTGGCGCATTTTTTTGCGTTTGGCTATCTCTATGAATTGGTGGCGCGGGCGCGCCGGGGCGACAGCCTGGAGCTGCCGGACTGGGCGGACTGGCGGCGGCTGTTCATCAATGGCGTGCCGGCGTTCGTGATTTTTCTCGTGCTGGGTGTCATGCCGCTGGCGGTGGGCTGGACACTGACGCTGCCGCTGCGGTTGTTTTCATTTGGGGCCTTTGTGTATGTGCCGATGATTCCGGGCATGCTGCTGGCCGGGCCTTTGACCGCGGCGGGAATCTACCAATACCAAAAACGGGAGGAATATCGCGATGCATTCCGGCTGCGGGTGCTGGTCGCGATGCTGGCAGCAGGCCGGGCTCGGTTTTTGGTGCCAACGTTTGCGCTGATCGGGTTTCTCACCGTTGGGTACCCCCTGATGACTTTTACGGTTTTTACAGGATTGGCCGCCGGATGGACCTTTTACGCGGCATTTTTCCGGGCGATAGAAGAATCTCGCAAAACCGGCGGACGGGCGCCATAACATGGGAAGTTATCTCTATGCCCACTTACGACTACGTTTGCACAAAGTGCGACCATGCTTTTGAGGTGTTCCAATCCATGAAGGACGCCACGCTCATAAAATGCCCGAAGTGCGGGCGGAAGTCGCTCAAGCGCCTGCTTGGCGGCGGTGCCGGGCTGATTTTCAAGGGCAGCGGTTTTTACGAGACAGACTACAAAAGATCTTCCACAAAAAAAACTGACGGGGCGGACAAGCCGGCCAAACCTGCGGTCGAAAGCAAGCCCGCGCCGGCCGTGGCCGCAAAATAGGAGCCAACCATGAATAAAAAAGTCCAGCGTGCCATGTATGGGCCCGGTATTGTCGAGGTGGTGCTCGGTGCGGTGTTGAGCCTGGCCCTGGGTATAGTCCTGGCCGGGCTTTACCTGCTGTTCAAACCCGTGTCGGTGGTGGATAAACTGCCGGCAGCCGATAAGCGCGAACCAGGGATGGTTTATTATGTGCAGGGCGCGAAAGGCGCGGGCAAGGGCGGGCAACTTCTGCGCAAACAGCAGCTTTTTCTTGAAGGCAGTTCAGTCATCCTGACCGAGGATGAGCTGAATACATGGATGGCCTCGAGCAATGGCGCGCCGAAAAAACCGGCTGACCCCAAGGCCCCGGCCGCGAACGAGGTGAACTTCCACCTTAGCCGGGGCATGCTGCAAGTGGGGATTCCCTATACGGTGGATTTGTTTGGAATGAGCGGGGCGGTTATCATCCAGTTGCAGGGCGCCTTCGCGAAGGAGGGTGATGAATTTGTTTATGAGCCGACCACGATTTATATCGGGTCGTTGCCGGTCCAACGCATCCCCGTCCTGATGTCATTTTTGAAGAAAAAAATTTACGCGGCGCAGGAGCTGCCGGACGAACTCTCGGCCGCGTGGAAGAAACTTGCGAACGTGAGCATCGAAGACAACAAGCTGCGGCTGACGATGGCAAAATAAAGCGGGCGGAGCCCCGCCTTATTAGAACGCCGCCAGCAGTTTTTTCAGATCCACGTGCTCGAAAATGAGCCGTTTGATGACGGGGATCTTGTCCATGTCCTGCGGCTGGGTTTTCACCGTCATGCTGTTGATTTTCGAGGTGATGGTGTAGCTTTCCTCGCGCGCGGCGATGACGGGAATGTCGGTCTGCGCGAGCAGCTCGAGGAGTTTTTCGTGCGGCAGGATGTCGTTGGTGAGGATGAGGCCGGCGATGGTTTTCTGGCCGAACAGGCGTGCGCTGGAAATGGCGGCGAGGATGATGTCATCGCGGTCCCCGGGCGTGATGATCAGGGTGCCGGGCTGCAGGTAATCGACAATGCCCTTGGCGGTCATGGCGCCGACGACGACGCGCGAGACGCGCTCGGTGGGCGCGGTGGCGCGGGCGTTGAGCCAGCGGCCGCCGATCTCCTCGGCGATTTGCAGGAGGTTGGGCGCGGAGAGCATCGGCTGCACGGGCAGCAGGCCGAGCAGCGGCACGCCGAGGCGGGCCAGGCCCAGGCCGGCATATTCCGCGATCTGGGGGATTTTATCGGCTTCGACCTTGTTCAAGATCGCGCCGATGACCTCCACGCCTTCCTGGTCGAAGAGGGCCTTGTTCAGGGCGATTTCGTCGACGGGCCGGCCGATGCCGCCGGGACTGACGAGGATGACTTTTGCGCCGAGCAGCTTTGCGACGCGGGCATTGGAAAGCTCGAAGACGGAGCCGACGCCGGCGTGGCCGGTGCCTTCGATGAGGGTGAAATCCTTTTCCCATGAGACGCGGTCGAAGGCACGGCAAATTTTATCCACGAGTTCCGGATATACGGCCTCGGGCTCCTTGAGGAAGCGGCGGGTGAACGTGCCGTCCACGGTGACCGGGCTCATGCTCTCGATGGGCACGCGGACGTGGTAAATCGTGTCGAGCAGGTACGAGTCTTCATCGACCTTGTGGCCGTCGACTTCGATGAAGCGCTGGCCGATCGGCTTGATGAAGCCGACGCGGGGGTAGAGGGACTGGAGTGCGGCAAAGAGGCCCAGGCAGGTCGTCGTCTTGCCGTCATTCATCCGCGTGGCCGCAACGAAGATGCGCTTGGTGATGATGTTCGTCGGGGTGCGAAGCAGCGGCAGCGGTGGCTGGTCAAAAGGATTTTGCGCAGGCATGAGGCCGGGAATGCAGGGGATGGATCAGGTTGTACCGTAGAGCAGGCGGCGGTCGGTGGCCTGGCAGCCGACAACGGCGGCTGCACCAAAGATGTCGTGGGCGCTGGCGCCGCGGCTGATTTCGGCCGCGGGTTTGCTGAGGCCGGTGAGGATCTGGCCGAAGGTGTTGGCGCCAGCCAGGACCTGCACGAGTTTGTAGCCGATGTTGGCGCTGTTGAGGTCGGGAAAAATGAGGACGTTGGCCCGGCCGGCCACGGAGCCGCCAATTTTTTTGGCCTCGGCGGTGTACGGGTCGAGCGCGGCATCGAGCTGGAGTTCGCCGTCGATCTCGAGCGGGAGGTGCGCGGCCTGGGCCTTGGCGCGGGCGAGTTCAGTGGCGGTGCGCACTTTGACGAGCGAAGGCTGGCTGGAAGTGCTCTTCGAGGCATAACTGAGCATGGCAATGCGCGGAATCTCGTTGGTGAGGTGGTGGGCGATCATCGCCGTCGAAAGCGCGATGTCGCAGAGCTGCTCGGCGGTGGGGTCGGGGATGACCCCGCAGTCGGCCAGGAAGAGCGAGCCGTCGCTGCCGACTTTTTTCTCGTCGAAGTCGAGAATCATGAGCGACGAGGCGACGCGGACGTTTTCCAGGCGCGGGATAATCTGGAAAAGCGGGCGCAGGGCGCTGGAGGCGGTGACGGTGGCCCCGGCCACCAGCGCATCGACCCGGCCGGTGGCGAGCATCATGGTGGCGAAGTAATTGGTGTCGCACATCGCGGCGCGGCCCTCATCGGGCGTGAGGCCTTTGTCGCGGCGGAGCTGGGTGAATTCCCCGGCCAAAACCTCAAAGTCCTCGCTGCGGATCGGCTCGATGAGGCGCATGCCCTCGAGGTTGATGTCGAGCTTGGTGGCGGCGGTCTTGATGGCGACGCGGTCGCCGAGCAGGATGGGGACACCCATGCGGCGGGTGACCCATTGGCGCGCAGCCTGCAGGATGCGCGGATCGCTTCCTTCAGGGAAGACGATGCGCTTCGGATGGCGCTGGAGCTTCTCGACGAGTTTAGGGACGAGCGGCATGGTGGGCAGAGTGTTTCCGGGAGGCGGCAGCGTCAATGCCACAGGGTTAATTCTTGCTAAGGGAAAACCCCGTCGCGAAAACTGAGGCCGTGTCGAAAAAGATCAAGGACATCGGCGTCATCTCGTTTCTCACGATAATTTCCCGCGTGCTCGGGCTGGTGCGCGACCAGCTCAGCGCATGGATTTTTGGCGCGAGTATCTTCAACACGGCGTTCACCACGGCGTTTCGGCTGCCAAACCTGTTTCGCCGCCTGCTGGGCGAGGGTTCGCTGACGGCGGCGTTTGTGCCGACACTCCAGGAGGAGCTGCATGAAAACGGCCGGCCGGGCGCGTATGTGCTGTTAAACAAGGTGGTCAGCTGGCTGGTGATCGTCACGGGCGGCCTCATCGTGCTGGCCATGCTGGTCTTCAGCCGCTCGCGGCTTGTCGCCGGCCTTGAGCCAAAATGGTATCTCGTGGCTGACCTGACCGTCCTTCTTTTCCCGTATCTGGCGCTGGTGTGCATTGCGGCGGCATTCAATGCGACCCTCAATGTCTTCGAACGTTTCACCGAACCGGCGCTTTCGCCCATCTGGCTGAATCTTTCGATGATCCTTTCGCTTGGCGTTGGCGGCTTGCACTGGGCAAAAACGCCCCTGGGCGAAGTGCACTGGTGGTGCGCGGGTGTGCTGGTGGGCGGTTTCCTGCAAATGGCGGTGCCGGCGGGTGTCCTGATCCACGACGGTTGGCGGCCGCGTTTTGATCTTGGGTTGTCGCCGCGCGTGCGCGAAATCGCCGCGTTGATGACCCCGGGATTCCTGGGCACGGCGATTTACCAGGTGAATACCACGGTTTCCGGCCTGCTGGCCTACTCGATCAACGACTCGGCGGGTGCGCTGCTGTTCTATGCCAACCGCCTGATGGAGCTGCCTATCGGTGTGTTCGCCATTGCCGTATCGACCGTCGTCTATCCGTTGATCGCGAAGCATGCGGTGGCCCGGAATTTTACCGCGATGGCCGGCGATTTTCGCAAGGGCCTGCGGCTCGTCCTGATCATCAACGTGCCGGCGGCGGCGGGCCTCGCGTTGTTGAGCGGGCCGATCGTGCGGCTGCTTTACCAGCACGGCAAGTTCACCGCGGAAGATTCGCACGCGATGACGCCGCTGCTCGCTTTGTTCGTGGTGGGCCTGCCGTTTTTTTCGGTGGTGAACCTGACCGTGCGCGCGTTCTACGCGATGAAGGACACGGCGACGCCGGTGAAAATTGCGTTGATCGATTTTGTGATCAATCTGGTCCTGTGTCTCGTGTTGCGGCGCTCGCTCGGGGCGGCCGGGCTGGTTTTGGCCAGCACCACGGCCATCATTGTGCAGACCCTGCTTTTGCAACGCGCGCTGGCCCGGCGCGTGCCCGGCATGCACTTCGGGCTGCTCTGGCGGAGCGTGGCCAAGGTGTGCGCCGCCACGCTTGCGATGAGCGTGTTTGTCTGGGCCGGGCAGCACTGGCTGGCCGGGGCGGGGCTGGGCCGGCGCGGCGATTTCATGGCGGTGGCCGGCCTGATCCCACTCGGCGTGGCGGTTTATGGCGTGGTGCTGTGGCTGGTGAAAATCGAGGGCCACGATGAGTTCAGCCTGCTGCTGGGCAAGCTGCGCGCGAAGCTCATCCGAGCTTCTTGAGCAATCTGCGCTGGCGCTTTGACAAAGCGTCCTTTCTCACCTCGTTCTGTTCTCTTTCACTATGAAACCAATTACCTCCGACACGCTGCTCGAGGCCCTCAACTGGCGCTACGCCACCAAGAAATTTGATCCGTCAAAAAAAATTCCGGCCGACACTTGGGCCGCGCTTGAGCAGGCGCTCGTGCTCGCGCCGTCATCGTTCGGCTTGCAGCCGTGGAAATTCATCGTCGTGCAGGACCCGGCCACGCGGCAAAAACTCTCCGCTGCTTCGTATGGGCAAACCCAGCCCGTCGAATGCTCCCATTACGTCGTCTTTACGGTGCGAAAAAATCTCGGTGCGGATCATGTCGGCCGTTACATCGACCGCATCGTCGAGGTGCGCGGCGGCACCAAGGATGCCCTCAAGGGTTATCGCGACATCATGCTCGGCAGCCTTGAAAAGGCGCGGGCGGGCGGCTACCTCGACATGTGGCAAACCCACCAGGTTTATATCGCGCTCGGCCAGTTCATGGCCTCGGCCGCGTTGCTCGGCGTGGATGTCTGCCCGATGGAAGGCATCGAGCCGCCGAAATATGACGAAATTCTCGGCCTGGCCGCTCAAGGCTGTACGGCGCTGTGTGCCGGCGCCGCCGGCTATCGTGCCGCCGATGACAAATACGCCACGACGAAAAAAGTCCGTTTCAAGCCGGTGGACGTGATTCAGCACCTCTGAAAAACCCAAACGCCAAATAAAAGCTTAAAAATTGAGGTTTCTTTGGAATAACGTATTTGTTTTAACCGCGAATGGACGCGAATAGCCTCAGAAGTCTGACCAGTCTGCATATGGGCATGGTTTTTTATTAGTGTCTATTGGCGTTCATTCGCGGTTAAAAAAAGCTGTCATTAGCGGTTCAATTGTACGGATCTGTAGTCATGCGTGTTGCTCAACTTGCCGCCGTCAATGAGCTTAAGATTGCCAGCGTGACCGATCCGCAGGCTGGGCCGGGTGAGGCGGTCGTGCGCCTGCGGGCGGCAGCGCTCAATCGTCGCGACCTGTGGATCAAGCTCGGCCAGTACGCCGGGCTGAAGTTTCCCTGCATTCCCGGATCCGACGGGGCAGGTATCGTCGAGAGTGCCGGTGCCGGTGTCGATGCCGCATGGCTGGGGCGCGAAGTCATCATCAACCCGAGCCTCGGCTGGGGCGGTCGTGAATCGGCGCAGGGCGAGGCATTTTCCATCCTTGGCCTTCCGCGCGACGGCACGCTCGCGGAGAAAGTCGCCGTGCCGGCGGCCAACCTTGTGCCCAAGCCGGCGCATCTCACCTGGGAGGAAGCGGCGGCGCTCCCGCTCGCCGGCCTTACGGCCTATCGCTCACTTTTTACCCGGGCCCGGTTCAAGCCGGACGACCGCGTGCTCATCACCGGCATCGGCGGCGGCGTGGCGCTTTTTGCCCTGCAGCTTGCGGCGGCGCAGCGCGCGGAGGTTTTTGTCACGTCCGGCATCGCGGAAAAGCTTTCCCGCGCCGTCGCGCTCGGCGCCGCGGGCGGGGCTAATTACAAGGAGGCGGGCTGGGCGGCGGCGCTGGCCAGGGCGCACGGGCCGTTTGACGTGATTGTGGATAGCGTGGGCGGAGAGGGGTTCACTGATCTCATTGATCTCGCCGCGCCCGGCGGACGCATCGTGTTTTATGGCGCAACGCGCGGCAACCCGTCCGGCGTGGCTTTGCGCAAGATTTTCTGGCGTCAGCTTTCGCTGTTGGGATCGACGATGGGCAGTCCCTGCGATTTTGCCGGGATGCTGGAGCTTGTCGCACTGCACCGGCTCAAGCCCGTCGTGAGCGAGGTGTTTCCGCTCACGCGCGCGGCCGAGGCCTTTGCGCTCATGGAGCGCGGCGGACAATTCGGGAAAATCGTGGTGCTGCTGTAAACGTGAACCTCGGTGGAAGTGTAGCCCAATAGAGAAATCCTCTTTGTAACATAATACGTTACAAACGAGAGCGTCGTCTCTTGCTCTGGGTGTAACCGAAGGGGTTACACTTTTGCGGTGGCCTTGACGAAAAATGGCGAGGAAGCCGGCCGGTTAAGTTAGACAATCGAGGCGTAATTCCCAAAAACAACCGGTATGAACAACGCCCAGCTTCATCGCGCGCGCCGACTGTTGTGCGCGCTGCAGGACCACATCCTCGCCACGCTGCTGGCCGCGCGAAAAAAAAGCCAGGCGAGTTTCGCCTGCGTGGCCGCGGTCACCGCGGCCGACACGATTTACCAGGTGGACCGGGTGGGCGAGGAGGCGATCATGGCCTGGTTCGAGAAAAACTGGCCCCGCGCCTGGCCGGTCGAACTCGTGATGGAGGGGATCGAGGACAAAGAGCTGGTCACGTTTCCGCTCGGCACGCCGGTCGCCCGCACGGTGTTCAAGTGCATCCTCGACCCCATCGATGGCACGCGGAACCTGATGCATGACAAGCGCAGTGCCTGGACCCTGGCGGCGCTCGCGCCGCAGCGCGGCGCCCAGACCAACCTCGCCGACCTGGTGGTCGCGGCCATGACGGAGCTGCCCACCAGCAAGCAGGGGCGGGCGGACCAGTTGAGTGCGGTGCGCGGCGGCGGGGCGCACCGGCTGGTGGCCGAGGCCATCGACGTGCGCAGCGGCACGCGGAAAAGGTTTTCGCCCCAGCCTTCGCCGGCGCGGGATTTCCAGCATGGCTTCGCCTCGCTCGTGAAGTTTTTCCCCGAGGGCAAGTCGCTGCTCGCGCGAGTCGAGGAAGAATTGTGGGGCGAGCTTTACGGGCTGGGCCGGCCCGGCGCGCCGGTGGTGTTCGACGACCAATACCTCACGACGGGCGGCCAGATCTATGAATTGCTGGCGGGCCACGACCGCATGGTCGGCGACCTGCGGCCGCTGGCATTTGCGAAGCTTGGCTTCGGCTCGTCGCTCGTCTGCCATCCTTACGACATCTGCACGGAACTGCTGCTGACGGAAGCGGGTGGCGTGGTCGAAGCACCTGGCGGCGGGCCGTTGCGCGGGCCGCTCGACACGACTTCACCCGTGGCCTGGGTGGGCTATGCGAATGAGGGACTGGCCCGGCAGGTGCGGCCAATTTTGCGCCGGCTGATCAAAAAATATTTTTGAGCGGCGTGGATTGTAACGCCACGGTTTGCAGAATTGCAGGTCGGGCTTTACGCCCGACACGCCGGGGATAAACCCCGACCTACGTTGCATGCGTTAACACGTTCCGTATCGCGCACCCGAGGGCCGAGAGGTGATAAGGCTTGAGCAGGTGGTCCTGCACCCCGAGGCGCTTGAGCATGGCCGCAGTCTCGGTATCGATGCAGCCGCTGACGGCGATGACTTTTTGCGTGGGACGCAGTTGCCTGATGCGATTGAGGACAATGAGGCCGGATGTGTCGGGGAGCTGCAGGTCGAGCAGGACAATGTCGAAGGCCTTCGGCGAGGCGGAAAAAACCTTGGTCGCTTGCTCGCCCGTACCGGCCAGGGTGATGCGGTAGCCGTGCTGCACGAGCACGGTGCGGAGCAAATCGCGCAAGACGACTTCATCGTCGATGATAAAGATGGATTCGCCGCCTTGGGGAAATCCTTTGAAGGAGGCGGCGGAAAGAGGTTTTTTTCGGCTGCTCAATACCATGAGCTGGCGCGTGAAATCCGCGGCGTGCTGGGTGGCCTCGTGGATCGCATTGAGATATTTTTGGAGTTTCTCGTCGTTATGACCATTGCCCAGGTATGCCATGCAGACTTCAGAATAGCCGTTGATGATCGCGATGTAGTTATTCAGGTCGTGGGCGAAGTTCTCGGGCAGGGTGGTGCCATTGACCTGGATCAGGTTCGTGGGTGGCGGCTGGGCGACAGGCAGTGAACCGGATAGCGTTTCCTCTGTTGGCATGGTAAAAGACGTTAGTTGCGGCTCATGGTGCAGGCTTAAGGATAAGCTTTAAGAGTAAATTGATGGATATTCAATAGGCCGTTGCTGGCGTGATCCTTATTTCTTCACGGCTTTTTCTCTGGCCTCATTCAACCTAGCCAGTTCTGTTTCGATTTCCACACCAAATCGCGGGGCCAGTATCCTGGCCCCGCCAGTTTTTCGGATGCCCGCGGCCTGAACGTGATGCGCATAATATCACATAATAGCAGGATGCAGGTGTTAGGGTGTGTTTTGGAAATAAAACGTGATGTCGTTTGCGTCCGGAGGAGCTGGCCGCAAGGCGCGGCAGAGGGTGGGACGAAGCGCGACAGCGCGAAGATGGCGAGACCGAAGGCCGAGTCCCGAAGGGATGACCTCGTCGGGTGCCCCCGGGGCAGACGAGGTCACAATCCTCGGAGAGGCTATCCCCCTCTGCCGGAACGCCGCGGCAGCTCCTCCGGACGCAAACCCTCCGGGCTAAGGCTGCAATAAGTGCAGAGCGGCGTTGTCGTCGAGGGCCAAGGCCCGCTGGGCCTTGGCTCCTCGACTGGGTGCGCGGCCTCACGGCCACAGCACCACCGCCTTGCTCTGCACTTCTGCAGCCGATAGCCGACACACGGTCTATTTCCAAGACACACCCTAGGCCGGTTTCACCTCGTCTTCGTCTTCCTGGTGCGGCCGATTGCTCATGTTGTTGCCGTCGTTGGTGTGCAGGCCGGAGAAAATGAGACTCGATAGGATCGTCACGCATCCGAGGATGATAAAGGCGTGATGCAACGCTCGCACGATCAGCGTCGTGTCGCTGTGGTCGATGCCGCCGAGAAACCATTCGGCCAGCAGCGACGCGAAGGCGACGCCGAAGCTGAGTGCCATTTGCTGTGCCGTGCTGGCGATGCTGCCGGCCTTGCTCGCGTCGCGGTTGCTGATCTCCGCATAAATCAGCGTGTTCATGCAGGTAAACTGGAGCGACGAGAAGAATCCCTGGGCAAAGCTTAACATCAGTATCTCCAAGATGGGCGTGCCAGGCGCGACATGCACGAAAACCATGATGGTGAGGCCGAGCAGCACGGTGTTTACGATCATCACCAGGCGGTAGCCGAAGCGGGCGAGCAGGGATTTGGCGAGCATCTTCATGCCCATGGCGGCGGCGGCCTGTGGCATCACCAGCAAGCCCGCCTGCCAGGGCAGGTAGCCCAGGCCGATTTGGTAAAGCAGCGGCAGTAAAAACGGCATGCCGCCGATGCCGAGCCGCGTGACCAGCCCGCCGACAATCGAGAGCCGGAAGGTGCGGAAGCGGAACAGTTCCGTGGCAAGCACAGGCGAGGCGGTTTGCCGCGAATGCCAGCCATAGGCGAGCAGCAGCATGCAGGCGCAGCCCAATAGGAACACGATGGAGCCGGCGCCGAGGGTATGTTCGCCGAAAAGCTCCAAGACGTAGGAAAGCAGCGCCACGCCGCTGCCGAAAAGCAGGAATCCCTGGAGATCGAGCGGAGGGACACCGTCCTCGCGAAAATCCGGCATGTAGCGGCGCAGCATCGCCAGGCCGCCCAGGGCAAAGGGCAGGTTCATGAAAAAAATCACGCGCCAGTGCAGCCAGTGCACGATCAAGCCGCCGACAAACGGCCCCAGCAGCGGCCCGATCATGGCCGGAATCACCACGTAGTTCATCACGCCGATCATCTCTGAACGTGGAAACGACCGCACCAACGCGAGCCGGCCGACCGGCGTCATCATCGCGCCGCCGATGCCCTGCAGGATGCGCGAGGCGACCAGCATTGGCACATTGACCGAAAGCCCGCAAAACAGTGAACCGGCCATGAAGAGCGTGATCGCCAGGGCAAAAACCCGCTTGGTGCCGAAGCGGTCGGCGATCCAGCCGCTGATCGGGATGAACACGGCTAGGGTGATCGTGTAGCTTGTCAGCACCGCCTTCAGGCTCAGCGGCGGCACGCCAAGGCTGCGCGACATCACCGGCACGGCCGTGTTGACGATGGTCATGTCCAGCGTCTCCATGAACAGCGCAACCGCGACCAGCCACGGCAGATAGCGCAGCGTTTGGGCGGAAACTCTGTTTTCAGTGGATAATATTTCGCTCATGTTTGTCCAAGGCAGAGCGATGGGCCGATTTTAATAGCTCGCCACCGCTTTTTAGAAGCTATCTCGAAATTGAAAACGATGCCCATTTTGAATTTTGAGATAGCTTCTCTGTGTGTGACCTGCGAACACCCTGTGAACAACTGGAATTTTTTTCCCATTGCCGCGAGAAAATGCGGCCTCTCTAGTAAATCCCTTACATGTATCTGAAGGCGCTAAAACTCCACGGTTTCAAATCATTTGCCGACTCGACCTGCCTGCGTTTCGAGCCCGGCGTCACCTCGATCGTCGGCCCCAACGGCTGCGGCAAGAGCAACATTGCCGACGCGATCCGGTGGGTGCTCGGGGAGCAAAGCGCCAAGGCCCTGCGCGGCGGCAAAATGCAGGACGTCATCTTCGAGGGTGCCGACACCCGCAAACCCGCCCAGCTCTGCGAAGTATCGCTGCTGCTCACCGACTGCGAGAAACAGCTCGGCAGCGAGTTTCACGAGATCGAGGTCATGCGCCGCACCTCGCGCGACGGCCAGGGCGAGTATTTTTTCAACGGCCAGCCGTGCCGCCTGAAGGACATCCACAAGCTTTTCATGGACACCGGCATTGGCCGCACCAGCTACTCGATCATGGCGCAGGGCCAGATCGACCAGATCCTGTCCTCCAAGCCGGAGGAGCGCCGCGCCGTGTTCGAGGAGGCCGCCGGCATCACGAAATACAAATCCCAGCGCCGCGAGGCGATGAACAAACTCGCGCTCACCGAGCAGAACCTGGCCCGCGTGGCCGACGTCGTGGGCGAGGTCTCGCGCCAGATCGGCAGCCTCAAGCGCCAGGCGGCAAAGGCACTCCGCTACAAAAAGCTCAATTTCCGCCTCGGCCATCTTTCGCTCGCCTTCAGCGGCTGGCAGTTCGGGCAGCTTCGCGCCGTGCTCGGCGAACTTGAAACCAAGGCCGCCGCGCTCCGGACCGAGGCCGACGGCCGCCGCGCCACGCTCGCCGGGCGCCAGGGAGAGCTCGACGAAAAAAAATCCAACCGCAGCCGGCTCAACCAGCGCGTGCAGGACGCGCAACAGGCCGTCTTCGACCTCCGCTCGCAGAAGGAACAGGCGGAAAACCAGGCCAACGTCGCGTCCATCAAACGCACCGGCCTGCAGGAACGCCTCGAATCGAGCCGGAACAACCTCGGCGAAACCGAGATGCAGGTCCGCGAACTCGCCGTGCAGGTGGACACCGGCGCGCAGGACAAACAGATGCAGCTCGGCCTGCTCGGCAGCAGTGACGCTGCATTCCAGACGCGCAACCGCGAACTGGCCCTCAGCGATGGCGAGTTGAGCAAGATCGAGCAGGAACTGCAGCAGGCCAAATTTCATTTATTGCAGCTCGAGAGCACGGTGGCGCGCCTGCGCACCGAATGTTCCGGCTACGAAGTGGACCAAAAGACCAGTGCTCTCCGCCACGACGGGCTGGCGCAGGAACTCGAACAGGTGCGCACCCAGCAGGCCGCGGCCGCTCACGCTGCCGGTGAGTTCAACACCCATGTCGAGGAGGCCCAGGTCGCCAAATCGCGCGCCCACAATGAGGCGCAGGCCGCCCAGCAGTCGCTCAGCGACCTCACGCGCGAATTCCGCGACGCGCAGCGCAAGCTGCAGGACACCGACCGCCAGCTCGCCCAACGCACCGCGCGCCTGAAGCTGCTCCAGCAGCTCCAGGAAAAATTCGAGGGGTTCGGCGAGGGTTCGAAGGCGCTGCTTTCCGGCCGGTTCGCCGCCGCGCTCGGCGATGTCAAAGCCACGCCGGTCACGCAGGGTTTCGAGGTGAAGCCCGAGTTCGGGCCGGCGCTCGAGGCGCTGCTCGGCGCTGCGGTCGAGGCCATCCACGTGGCCGACCTCGGCACGGCCAAGAAAATCCTGGCCCAGCTCGAGGGCGAGCAGCTCGGCAGCGTCTGCCTGCAAATCTCAGATCTCAAATCTCAAATCTCAAATCAAGAAGGGTTGCCACCCTTCTTGATCCCGGTGACTTCGACGCTGAACGACATCGATCCGGCCCATCCGGCCTTGAGCCTGCTCACCGCGTGCTACATCGCGGACGACCTCGGCGCCTTCCTCGACTTTTGGAAAAGCAACCCGGGTTTCAGCTTTCTCGCCGTGGCCACGCGCAAGGGTGAACTGGTCGACCGGCGCGGACTCGTCTTCGGCGGTTACGGCAAAAAATCCGTGAACGGAATTCTACAGCGCGACATCGACCTGCGCGAAACCAAGCGCGAGCTCGCGAAAGACCAGAAGGCGCACGACGAGCAGCGTGCGCACATCGACCT
>Ga0210387_10000457_pt1 | contig 29078 bp, 26 predicted proteins | sample IncBWC7OmetaG_FD_160108 | JGI IMG/M metagenome (GOLD analysis project Ga0210387, IMG submission 160108) | Forest soil microbial communities from Barre Woods Harvard Forest LTER site, Petersham, Massachusetts, United States - Inc-BW-C-7-O ...
CGGCTTTACAGGGCAGAATTGCACCGGCACTCCCGTCGGACTGATTTCCAGTCCCGCAGTGTTCAATTTCTACCGGCCCTCTGGTCCGAATCCTTCCTTCTCGGGACTGGTTCCGGGCGGTTACAGCACCCTTGTAGAACTTGCCGGAGCTGCAGGGCTGCCGACAGGATTTCCAGGCATCGAAATTCCGTGGAGCGACGTGGACGCTCAAACTTCAAATGGAAGTGCGCTCTACAATGCGTTTACGCTCATCGTCACGAAGCGTTTCTCTCACGGCATCCAGTTGCTCTCGAGCTGGACTTATTCGCACGCAATTGACGATTCGACGGACCTTTCCAGTCTGATCGCGCCGCAGGACAACAGCTTCCCAGGGCTCGACCGCAGCAATTCCGATTTCGACCAGCGGCACCGTTGGATTACGAGCGCAGTTTTTCAGAGTCCCTATCGCTGGAGCGATAGCGGTTTCTGGAAGAAGTTCCTGGCGGATTTCACTGTGGCGCCGATCATGGAACTGGCATCGGGACGTCCTTACAATTTGTTGATTGGCGAGGACACCAATCTTGATTTCGGATCCTCGACCGGTCGCCCTTCCTTTATAAAGACCAACACGCCTCCGCCCGGCTCTACAACGTCGCCATTCATCAAAGGCTATGCGTTTATTCCGCCAAACGTTTGCGTCGACAGCACCGGGGCGCCGTTTGGCCCTTTCCCGGAAGTTCCCTCGCCGCCATTTGGTTGCACCGGGGATCTGGGGCGCAATGCTTTTACTCGCCCGGGATTTTTCCAAATCGATCTTCGCATCTCGCGCACGATTCCGATCAACGAGCGCTGGAACGTCCAGATCATCGCCGACGGTTTCAATATGCTGAATCGCTTCAATGTGAGCGACGTGAATCCCGTGTGTGACCCCACCGCGGGTCTGCCAACGTGTGCAGGCGGACAGCCGACGGCGGCGTATGACCCGCGAACGTTTCAGTTCGCAATCAAGATCAATTTCTAATCAGCCCGCGCCAGTTCAGGGGTTTTCGCAACTACCGTGGCGAGCGTCTCTCTGTTTGTTCTTTCCTGAACATCGAATGAGAAGGGCCGTGCCTTGCAAGATATCCGCTTCGTGCTAACCTGACCGTTCGTGTTGTTATCTCAGGCAATACAAAGGGCGTGGGTATCGTGAATCCAGCAATCTGGGTGGGCCTCGGCGTTGTGGCGATCGCACTGGTTGCCGTAATCGTGTGGTCCGCAACCCGCCGGACAGACGCTCAGCTCTCCGCCGTTCGCCAGGAAATGCAGAACTCGCTCGCAGCACAATCCCAAACCGTTTTGACGCAGATGAACAGCCTGATGCAATCGGTGACGCAGCAACTCGGGCAAGTGCGGCACGAACTGCAAGCGGGCGTCGCGTCATCCGGCCAGCTTGCAAGCTCTGCCCAGACGGCGATGGCGCAGCAGCTTCAGGCATCGAACGAGGCGATTCGCAAAATCAGCACGCAACTTGCGGAAGTGCAGCAATCGGGGCGCGATCTTTCGCAGTCAGCGCAAACCCTTCAAAACGTACTCGGCGGCGCAAAGACGCGCGGCTCGCTCGGCGAAGTCGCGCTCGAGCGTTTGCTCGAGGACGCTCTTCCGCAAAGCGCTTACGAAACACAATTCCGGTTTGTGTCCACCGGGGCAATTGTCGATGCCGTTGTTCATGTCGGCGAACGGCTGCTTCCGATCGATTCAAAGTTTCCGCTCGAGGCCTATCGCAGGCTGGTTGAAACCGGTAATGATGCACGACGCGAATTCTGCACAGCCGTTCGGAAGCATGCCGATTCGATCGCGGAAAAATATATTCTGCCGGACGAGCACACGTTCGATTACGCGCTCATGTTTGTGCCCTCGGAGGGCGTCTACTACGAATTATTGATGAGCGAAGATTCCAAATTCGGGCAGCTCGATGGGTACTGCCGCAGCAAGCATGTGTTCCCCGTGTCGCCAAACACCTTTTACGCATGTCTGAGCGCGATTGCGAGCAGTTTGCAGGGCCAGAAAATTGCGGAGAACGCGCGCCATCTGATGGGCAGTCTCGAAGGATTGAAAAAGCAGTTCGAATCGTTTGGGGATGTATACGACAAGCTCGGCAACCATCTTCGCCACGCGCAGCAGAGCTATGAAGACGCAGATAGCAAGCTGAGTCGCGCCCGAAACTCGCTCGAGCAACTTTCGCAGGGCGCGCTTCCGGACGGTGTCGCCAGCTCCGCAAAGCTTCTTGAACCAGCATCGAGCGAATAGTTACAGGGCGGAACGCGCTGCTTCCAGCAGAGTGCGGAAATTCCCGTCAATCGTAGTTGAAATCATCTTTGTAACTTCCTGGTGCACTTTTTCGCGGTCGTTGGGATGGCTTGCGAGGCGGTCCGCCGCCGATTTCACGCGCTTCTGCAAATCCTTCGGCGCAAGCGGCACAGCGGCGGAAAGGTATCGTTCGGCGGCAGTCATATCGGGCGGCGGAATCAGCTTCGCGCTGAACGAGAAATCGCCCGAACGCAGCGCGCTGATTTCCACCTGAGCGATGTTTCGGGTTCCTCCGCTGGTTTTCAATTCCTGCGTATCGCCGTGCAAAAACGAAAGCACACCAGGCGTTTCATTCGTGATGGTAATGGCGAGGGGCGAGTCCGATCCCTCCACGTGTAAAGTCAGCTGGCTTCGTTCGCCGGGCACGGGCGCGGGCTGTGGCTCCTCGAATTGAAGCGAAACCAGCGTCGTGGTTACAGTGCGCTGCCCGCCTGCGGAATCCACGGAGAGCCGGGCCGGTCCCGGCGTTGCTCTGGGGCTCGGCAGCACGACGAGACATTCCGGCGAAGCAGCCACCACGAGCGCCCGGTCGCCATTCATCGTGACGCGGTCAGCGTCTGCATCTCCGCGAAATCCACCACCGCAAATCGAGAATCGATCCTTGAGCGAGACTACCGGCGCTACAGTTAATGATGCAGTCGCACTCCCCACGGTCACGGTAGGATTTTTTTCGACGAGCGCGACGGCCGAGGCGCCCGCCGCTGTCGCGAACATCGCGTCAGCGTCTTTCGGTGCCGTGAAAAAAGCGCGCCCGGTATTATCCGTTTTCACGCTCTGAGCATTGCCGATTTCGACGTTTACGTTTGGCGCGAGACGCCCGTCAGCTCCGAGCACTGCAAGCGTTGCAGGAGAACCGCCGGCAACTCGCGGCGGCAACACAATTGTGACGTACCAGGTGTTCGAAACCGCTCTTTGCGGATTCACAAAGAGGGCTGGCGCCATGCCCGCGAAAACCGACGCAGAAACATTCAGAGCGAGAACAATCAAAAGAACAGCTTTGCAATTGGAAAAGGAAATTCGTGACGTGAAAGCGCGACGCAAACGGTGATCGTTCATCCTACTCAAGCGGAATGAGCGCTCGTTCGTACACTCGAGCCTCGCGGAACAATCGAAACAATTCGGCATCAATCTCTTTCGCGCGAACGCACTCGTCGAGAATTCCAAGCGCGCGATCGATGGCCACAGCGCGCTTATAAGGACGGTCAGATGCGGTGAGCGCGTCGAAAATATCGCAGATCGTCATCATCTTCGTTGGCAGCGGAATCTGATCGCCGCGCAACTTATAGGGATAACCCGTACCGTTGAGCTTCTCGTGATGTGCGCGCGCGATCTCCGGAACTTTCTTCAATTCGCTCGTCCACGGAATCTGGCTCAGAAAATTGTAGGTGTGCACCACATGCGACTCGATTTCCAGCCGCTCCGTTCCGTCCAGGCTGCCTTTGGGAATTGACAGCAGTCCCACCTCGCCGGGTTTCAAGTAGGGTGAATCAACACCCTGGCGATCCTGGAAAAAGTGCTTGGCAATGTCGTTCAATTTGCGGGAGTGAGGGTGATCGAGCAACGTGGGCTCGTTCGCTTCGATGATCACTTCCAGATACTGGTCGATCGCTTTTTGCCGCTGCTCGAAATCCTCGCTCAGTCGCGAGATTTCCTGTAGCGCATCGCCGCGATCGCGTTCCAGATACGCCTGAAGTTTTCGCCGCACCGTGCTGGCTTCGAGTTCCTTGCGGATATATTCGAACCGCTGGCGCACAAGCTCGAGCTGCAGCGGATAAAGTTTTTTTGCTTTGACGAGAACTTCTTCGCGCACGCCGACTTTACCGAAATCGTGCAGCAACGCCGCGTAGCGAATCTCCTTCATCTCTTCGCGGTCAAAATGAGCGTCGGCATAAGGGCCGTATGCGGCTGCATCCACGGCTTCCGCGAGGGCCTGCGTATAGGTTGCTACGCGCAGCGAATGCCCCGAAGTTGTCGGGTCGCGTTGCTCAATTGCGGTTACTGCCGCGCTCACGAAACCTTCGAAGAGCGTTTCGATATCGTTGTAGAGCTTTCGATTCTCGTATGCCACAGCGGCTTGGGAAGCGAGCGACAGTGCCAGCCCCACCGATCTCTCACTGAATGGCTGCGCGTGTTTCGCAACGTCTTCAGGAGTGCGCAATCGCAGTGCCGGATTGCGTTTTGAGTTGATGAGCTGCAAAACGCCAAGAACTTCGCCTTTCGCGTTTTTCATCGGCAGCGTTAGCAGTGAACGCGTGTGGTAGCCGGACTCACGGTCGTATCGATCGTTAAAGTGATACGGACGGTCGTCGGGAATTTTATAGGCGTCGCCGAAATTCAGCACTTCGCCGCGAAGCGCCGTATAACCCGCCATGGAATCCTCGGCAAGCGGGAGCGTAAATTCCTGAAACGGAAATTCGTAGCTATCATTCTGCGTCAGCATAAAACGCAGCCGCTGCCCGCCATGCGTGTCGTCTTCCACCAGATAGAGCGAACCGGCATCGGCCCCGGTCACGTCGCGAGCTTTTTTGAGAATCAAGCTCAAGAGCGAGCTGATATCCCGTTGCGACGAAAGCGCCACGCCAATCTGATTTAATTCCTCGCGCTCACGGTCGGCGAGCCTCAGTGCTTGATGCGCCGCGCGGAGCTGCGCCGCCAGGTCAGCCGTTTTCGAGTTTTTCGCGCCCGACGTTTTCTTTTTGGAGGGCATATCGCGTCCAAACGGGGGACAGTATAGCGGAACCAAGCCGCTCCGCACAGCGAACGAATCATCGCCGCGCTCTATGCGGCCGTCCGCCGATCTTACCTTGAATCGCGCGCACTGGTTTGCTAGCCTTGCGCGGATTTCATTTCTCCCGATCCGTCCGAACCGCTTTTCACGGCAGGTATGGCAAATAGCTTCGGCGAAAAGCTCATCCAGATTCTTCGAGGATGGTGGCACCACAAGTGGTCACTGGCCATCAGCCTGGTCATTACGCTCGCGGCACTCTTTATTTACTACACTACGTTTCTGGGCGAAAAAACCAGGCCGCTGTTCGATTTCGTCACTCGCCTGGAGCTGAACAGCCTCGATACCCGCTTCCAGTTGCGCGGCCGCACGAAGCCCGATCCGCGCATCGTGATTGTCGATATCGACCAGCAATCGCAGGAAATTCTCGGCCGCTGGCCGTTTCCCCGCGATAATTTCGCAAAATTATTGGACTCGCTTCGCGAAGACGGCGCGAAGGTCGTCGCCTTCGACATCACGTTTACGAAACCCGACGAAACGGCGAAGCCGCTCGACGTTCTTTCAGCGCAGCTTGCCGAGCAACAGAAACATGGCGGCCAGGCAAACCCCGCGCTGCAGGCGCAAATCGACGCGCTTCGAAAGCAGTACGACTACGATCAGCAATTCGCCGAAGCCATCCACAAATTTGGCCGCGTCGTCCTTGGAAATTATTTTCTCTACACCGAAACCGATCTGAAGGGGCTGACGCCGGCTGCACTCGATACCTACGCGGATGCTCTCGCTTATTTCCCGTTTCCACGGGTCGTCCCGTCACACGCCTTCGGCGCGGAAACCGAACCGTCGGAACGAATTGTTACCTTAATCGACAAATATGAAGACCACAGGTTAGTACCGCGAGGCGCCGAAGCGAACAGCCCCGTCTTAAATGGCGCTGTCGTTTCTGAAATCGGAGGTACTGGCTTTTTCAATGTCACCATCGACGCGGACGGTGTGGTTCGCCGCCTGCCACTCGCGATTCCCTACGGTCGCGATCCGGATCAAAAGAATTGGGATGTGTATGCTTCCGTTGATGTGCAGGCGCTCCGAATCTTTCTGAACCTCAAAGGCGATCAGACGGTACTGAACTACGGCCCCGCCGGGGTATTCAACATCGAATTCGGTCCGAAGCTCATCGTTCATCCTGACGACGTCAGCCGGCTGATGGTGAACTTCCACGGTCCCGCGAGAACTTATCCTTATATTTCTTTCGCCGATGCAGCCCTGCACAAATTTCCGCCCGGCACGTTCACCGGAAAAATCGTTCTCGTTGGAGCGTCCGCCACTGGCATCGGCGACCTTCGCGTCACGCCGTTTGGCGGCCTTGATTTTCCGGGAGTTGAAGTCCACGCGAACCTGATCGACAACATTCTCAATCACCAATTTCTAACTCGCGGCGCAAGGGAAGGCATCACCGACATCGCATTTATTTTGTTGTTCGGTCTTCCGCTCGGCCTGTGGCTAGCGCTCGCACAGCCGAAATGGATGGCGTTCGGTTTCGGACTACTGCTTCCGTTCGCCGGAATTGTTTACTGGGCATTTCTGCACGGCTGGTGGCTGAATTTTATCGTACCCGCGCTTTTCACGCTGATTCCCAACGTCAGCCTCGTGGCTCTCTACCGCGTCTTGATCGAAGAACAGGAAAAACGCAAAGTCCGGTCCGCGTTCCAGCAGTACGTCAGCCCCGAAGTCATCCGGCGGCTGCTCGCTGATCCGGAGCAAGTGAAGCCGAAAAAGTCTGACATCACCGTGCTCTTCAGCGACGTCCGCGGATTCACGACCATCTCAGAAGCTCTCGACGCGCAAGAACTCGCAGATTTGCTGAACGGCTACCTCACGGAAATGACGCGCATCGTTTTCCGCAATCAGGGCACTCTCGACAAGTACATCGGTGACGCCGTGATGGCGTTATGGGGCGCTCCGTTCCATGAACCGGACCACGCCACTCGTTCCTGCGAAGCCGCGCTCGCTATGCTCACGCGCCTCGCCGAATTGCAGCAAGTGTGGCGCGACGAGAAAAAGCCGGTGATGGAAATTGGAGTCGGCATCAACACGGGAATCGCTTCGGTGGGAAACATGGGTTCGTCGCTGCGTTACGGGTACACCGCAATGGGCGACGCCGTAAACCTCGCATCGCGCCTCGAGGGCATGAACAAGGAATATGGCACGCGGATCATCATCAGTGAATCCACGTACATAGCGCTGAATAGTCCTCGCGTTCTGGTGCGTGAGCTTGATTTGATCCGCGTGAAGGGCAAACTTCTGCCGGTAACGATTTTCGAAGTGATGAACGCCGAAAAGATGGGTAACGAGGGAAAAGAGCTCGTTGAGTTTTTTAGCCGCGGGCTGGAAGCTTATAAACTGCGCCAGTGGATCGATGCCCGCAAGACGTTTGAGCAAATTCTCGAACGGTGGCCGAACGACGGGCCGGCCAAACTTTTTGTGGGACGCTGCGATGAATTTCTCGCCGAAGAACCACCCGCTGATTGGGACGGCGTGTACATCATGAAGCACAAATAGATTCGCTGGAGGAATCCGGAGCTACTCGTCGAGGCGAACGACGAATGTCGTCAACTCTTCGCTTTCATGCAACTGCTCGGCAAGCTTACGCGCAGCCTCTTCGCTCGGCAAGCTTCCGATTCGCACGCGATAGAAAGTGCCATTCGCCGATTCAAACGGAACGACGCTTACCGGCGGGTAGCGGGCTTCCATTTGAGCTTTTAACCGATCAGCGTTGTCCTTCACAAGGAATGCCCCTACCTGGACTCCGAAATTACCCACGTTCGGATTCGGGCCGGAAATTACTTCCAGCCGAACGTGCGCAGTTCCGGGTCCGACCATCTCGATGGCCTGCGCCGCGGAAAGCGAGAGATCGATAATTCGATTTCCGACGAATGGACCGCGGTCGTTGATTCGCACTTGGGTTTGCTTGCCGTTGGTCAAATTCGTCACGCGAACCACGGCATTAAATGGCAACGTTCGATGCGCCGCCGTGAAGTCGTGCATCTCGTAGACTTCGCCATTCGAAGTGCGGCGGCCTTGAAATGGATAACCGTACCAGGAAGCTACTCCTTCCTCGACCCATCCGCTCGCAACACCTGGCTGTTGAGCGGGCGGGGGCGCGCCTGAAGGTACCGGCTGCGATGGCGGAACCTGCTGCGGTACGGGAGGAGGAGCGGGAGGATGCGTCGCGTGCGGATGCTGTGCGCAACCCGCTGCGAAGAACAAAATGACTGCCCATGAAATGGAAAGCCAAGTGAACGAGTGTGCCGCGCCGGTGGGACGTCTCACTCGCGAACCCGATTCACTTGTTTCGTCTCATTTTCGGTATTATAGGAACGCATTCTCAATCGCGCAAGGAAGCGTATCGCACTTTCATCGCGCCTCCGCAAAAGATTGGATCGGATCCGTGAACAAATGAGCGGTTTTTTCGGTGGCAGTAAGCAGGGACGTCCGCAGCTTTGCCCTTCCTGCGGCACGCTCGTCGGCGCAAACGCCACGAAGTGCCATCAATGCGGCGCAAATTTGACGTTTTCGATGGCGGCCGCCAGCCGTTCTCTCGAGAGATTGTTCCCCACGACCGCGCCTGCAACCTACGGGATCCTCGGATTCAGCTGCCTGCTCTACATCGTCAGCCTGCTCGCCACGATGCGCACAAATGGACTTCAGCCGCCCGGAGGCGGCGGAATGTTCGCCATCTTCGGGATTGGCGGCATCGACGGCAACATCCTGCAAAAATTCGGCGCGTCGCTTCCGCTCCCTTACGATATTCAACAGCCCTGGCGCTTGGTGATGGCAGTCTTTCTGCACGGCAGCTTGATGCATATCGTCTTCAACATGTGGGTGCTGATGGATATTGGCCCGCAGCTTGAAGAGATGTACGGGTCAGCGCGGTTTTTCTTTATCTACGTCGTCACCGGAATTGCCGGATATGTGTTGAGCAGCCTTCGCGGACATTTTAGCGTCGGCGGATCAGGAGCGCTCCTCGGCTTGGTCGGCGTGCTGCTTGCGATCACCACGGGCCGGCGAAGTGCAGGAATGCAGATGCTCCGCAGCCAGGTGATTCGTTGGATTATTTACATCGCGGTGTGGGGCTTGATCTTTCCGGGCATCGACAATTTCGCGCACTTCGGCGGATTCATAACTGGCTTTGGCCTCGGAAAAGTCATGGTGGACCGTGCCCCCTCATCGCCCGAGGAACGAAACCGCGCGAATGCACTGGGTTGGGCTACAGCCCTTGTCGTAATTGCGAGCATTGCGATGATGATGAAGGGTCTACTTCACACGAGTGGAAGCTGAGGCTTGGTTGTCCTGTGATTGCGCGTTCGAACTACGCTCCAGCGTGCAGTTGCCGCGAAACCACGATGCTGTAGTACAAGCCAGAAATCGCAACAAACACCGCCACCATGTACGTGCAGACATGCCTCGCGATCCACAAATATTGATTGTCCCAAATCGCCAACACGAGCACTAACACGAGCAGTGACAGCTCAAAAAAAGTGTTGGCCTTCCCCCAAATGCTCGGAGGAAATGGCCGGTAGCCCACCGTAATCAAAATCACCGCGCACGCAACGAGAATCAGCACATCGCGGCCCAGCACCAGGATCGTCAGCCACCAGGCAATTTTTCCCTTCAGCGCCAGTACAAAATACGACGACGAAAGCAGCAGCTTATCCGCAATCGGATCGAGATACGCTCCGAGAGGCGTTTTTTGATTTAAACCGCGCGCGAGCAACCCGTCGAGCGTATCGCTGATACCAGCGGCGACAAGAATGCCTAGAGCAAGCGCGTAGCGTTCGTATTCAATCGCGATTAGAAACACCGGCAAAAAAGCGAGCCGCAGAAATGTGAGCTGGTTGGGAACCGTTAGTATTCGGCTGGGCATAGGGTGGAGTTGAGCTTTGAAACCGGCATTGGGCTAAGCAAACTGCGCCAGATAGTCCGGGAGCGAGCGGCCTACTTTTTTCTCGAATACTTCGGCGAGCGACGGAATCGATCCACGCGCTTCATCGAGCGCAATCCGCTCGATCCGCAGCATCGGGAAAAACAGCGTGGGCAATCCCATGCGGTCGCCATCGGGATGCAGCACCTGGCTCACAAAATCGTCAAATGAACTCAGATCGATTCCACGCAGCGTTACGCCGGCATTTGAAATATCCACGAGCTCGCCCCATAGCCGTTCCTTGGGCGTGTGAAGGCTGATCACGACGATCGAATGAGGCTCCATCACCTCTCCTTGTAATCTGTTACGCGTATGTTATCGCAGGTAGGCTGCGCCGCACAGTGCTCAGCGTTCAAGCGTAGCGTATCGATACGATTGCGAACTTTTGCTGCCCCGCGAGCCGGATGTCAGGATGGCGCGGAAATAAGAAGACAAGATTCCAGCCGAGCCCCGGACGTTCTCGCTCGACAAACAGTTACTACTATGATAACATAAGTCGCGCAGAATTTTTACAACGCAGATCGACGCAACAGGGTAAACAGGGACGCGATTGGCGCGATTCTAATCAACGGTTCCGCGATTAGAATGGGTGTTAACCTCTTTAGAATCAGCGCCAAATGCATTTCTAATCAACGGTACGAGGGGGTATGGAAGTCGTGGCGAACTGAGTCTCAGCTCTCGGAACCGCCCAATTTGGTGCCTCAAGAAGGCATCGTTTTCAGGTCCGGCGAAACGATCAGCGCCGCTTCGGTGGCTTTCTTTACGTCTTCTGGCGTAACGCCACGCGCAACTTCGCGGAGGACCAATCCTTCCGGTGTCACCTCGATTACAGCTAGCTCCGTGACAATCGTATCGACGACACCTACTCCGGTGAGCGGAAGGCTGCAGGACTTCACAATTTTTGCTTCGCCTTCCTTCGTGGTGTGCTCCATCGCGATAATAACGCGTTGTGCGCCGGCCACCAGATCCATAGCGCCGCCCATTCCCTTCAACATTTTCCCGGGAATCGCCCAGTTCGCGAGATTGCCTTTTTCATCCACTTGCAGCGCGCCGAGAACCGTGACGTTGATGCGCCCGCCACGAATCATGCCGAAAGAATCCGCGCTCGAAAAATATGAACAGCCTGGAATTTCCGTGATCGTCTCTTTGCCCGCATTGATAAGGTCGGCGTCTTCCTCGCCTTCAAAGGGATACGCGCCGATACCGAGCATGCCATTTTCAGATTGCAACACCACTTCCATCCCAGAGGGCAGATAACTTGGGATCAGCGTGGGCAATCCGATGCCCAGGTTTACGTAATAGCCGTCGCGCAGTTCGCGCGCCACGCGCCGCGCGATCACTTCCCTCTTGTCGACTTCATTTGCCCGTTCATTCACCCGCTCAGCCATGCGATCTCCAGTTATTGCTTCTTGCGAACCGTGCGGCGCTCGATGCGTTTTTCGTAATTCGTGCCTTGAAATATCGCATCCACAAAAATTCCGGGCGTGTGCACGCAATCCGGATTCAACTTGCCGAGTTCGACGATTTCTTCCACTTCGGCGACGGTGTAATCGGCAGCAGTAGCCATCACTGCGTTATAGTTGCGCGCCGTCTTGCGGTAAACGAGGTTACCCCAGCGGTCGCCCTTCCACGCTTTGATAAACGCGAAATCGCCGCGAAGCGCCGGAACCAGAACGTGCGGGCGCCCGTTGAAATCGCGAACCTCTTTTCCTTCCGCCGCCATCGTGCCGTAGCCAGTGGGAGTGAAGAATGCGGGGATTCCTGCGCCGCCGCAGCGAATACGCTCGGCAAGAGTTCCCTGCGGATTCAGTTCAACGTCGATTTCTTTTTTCAGCGCAAGCTGTTCGAAAGTTTTGTTCTCGCCGACGTAGCTCGCGATCATCTTCTTTACTTGCTTGGTTTGCAGCAGCAGGCCGATCCCGAAGTTGTCGATGCCTGCATTATTCGAAACCAGCGTGAGATTTTTCGAACCTTTACGCTGCAAGGCCGCAATCAGATTTTCCGGGATGCCGCAGAGGCCGAATCCGCCCAGCAGGATCGTTGCGCCGTCTTCTATTTTGGCGATCGCCGCATCGGCGTTCGCTACTCGCTTATCCATTCATCGCTCCTGACAGATTCCGTTCGCACACGCCAACAACCGGCACTCGTGTCGTCATTTTGCGGAACTCATCTTAGTACATAGCAGCGGGAGTGCAAGCGTGGGCAGCTGCGAGACTCGTTTCGGCAGTGCGATGTTGGCCCAGGTGATCTCGGCCCAGTTAACGTTCAGGCTTCGGAGCTGCGGCGGCTGACGCCTTCGCGTCCGGTGCGCTTCAGCGTCCCGATGAGTTGGCCGACGGCTTCGGCAGCGGCGGCGGGCGATGCAGCTTTTTCGATTTCGGCGACGAGTGCTGAGCCGACGACTGCGGCGTCGGCGATTCCGCCGAGTACGGTTACGTGCGTCGGCAGCGAGATTCCGAATCCGACGGCGATCGGAAGCGAGGTGAATTTGCGAACCCGGCGCACGAGCGCGGGAAGTTCCGCAGGAAGCGCGTCGCGCGTTCCGGTGACGCCCGCGCGGGAGATCAGATAGAGGAATCCGTTTGACGCGTTCGCGATCTGCTCGATTCGCGAATCTGTGGAAGTGGGAGCGACGAGGAAAATCGTGTCGAGCGCATGCGAATGCATTACCGCGCGATAGTCGCCAGCCTCTTCGAGCGTCAAGTCAGTTGCGAGAACGCCATCGGCGCCTGCCGCTTGTGCCGCGCTCGCAAATTTCTCGAGTCCCATCTGCAGAATCGGATTGAAATAGCTGAACAGCACGAGCGGAATTTGCGTGTGAGCGCGAAGGCGCCTAACGAGATCGAGAACACCGGCAAGAGTGGTTCCAGCGCGGAGAGCGCGTTCGCTGGCGCGCTGAATCGTCGGGCCGTCCGCGACGGGATCGCTGAAAGGCACGCCGAGCTCGATCACGTCCGCGCCTGCTTCGGCGGCGGCAAGAACGATTTTCTCCGTGGCTTCGAGCGAAGGATCGCCGGCGGTAACGTAAGCGACGACGCCGAGCTCGCCTTTCGCGGACAATTCCCGAAACTTGCTGGCAATTCGACCGGCAGGCGGGGCGCTTTCTCGCGCGGTACTCTTGAACGCGCCGGCTGATTTCGAAATCGCAGGTTCAGACATAGCGCGAGAGCGTCTCCATGTCTTTGTCTCCGCGGCCGGAAACATTCAGGATCACGATTTCATCCTTGCTCATCTTTGGAGCGCGCTTGATGAGTTCCGCAATTGCGTGCGCCGATTCGAGTGCGGGAATAATTCCTTCGAGGCGTGCGAGAGTTTTGGCGGCTTGAATCGCTTCGTCGTCACTCACTGCTGTGTATTCGGCGCGTTTCTGATCGGCCAGCCAGGCGTGCTGCGGACCAATCGCGGGATAGTCGAGACCTGCTGAAACTGAATGGGTCGTTGAAATCTGGCCGTCGTCTGTCTGCAACACGTATGTGTATGTTCCTTGCAGCACTCCGGGACGCGCCCCTGTGAATCCTCCTGCGGCGGCGAGTCTTGAAGCATGTTCGCCGAGCGATTTGCCACGCCCGCCAGCTTCGACTCCGAGCAATTTCACATTTTCGTCAGGAATGAACGCGTTGAATAGACCAATTGCGTTGGAGCCGCCGCCGACGCAGGCCATGAGCAAATCCGGAAGGCGGCCTTCGGCTTTCAATATCTGCGCGCGAGCTTCTTCGCCGATGATTTTATGGAAGTCGCGCACCATTTGCGGATAAGGATGCGCGCCGAGAACGGACCCAAGAAGATAGTGCGACGTGGCGACGTTCGTCACCCAGTCGCGCATGGCTTCGTTGATCGCATCTTTAAGCGTGCGGCTACCGGAATCGACGCCGATCACTTCAGCACCGAGAAGCCGCATGCGAAAAACATTCAGCCGCTGCCGCTCCATATCCTCCGTGCCCATGTAGACGGTACATGCGAGGCCAAGCCTTGCGGCAACGGTGGCGGTGGCGACACCGTGCTGGCCTGCGCCCGTTTCGGCGACGACGCGGCGCTTCCCCATGCGGACCGCGAGAAGTCCCTGGCCAATGCAGTTGTTAATTTTGTGCGCGCCAGTGTGGAGCAGGTCTTCGCGCTTCAGATAAATGCGCGGACCGCCAAGATGTTCGGTGAGTCGCGATGCAAATTGCAGTGGCGTAGGACGTCCCGCGAAAGTATGAAGAAGCAGATCAAGCTCTGCGCCGAATTTGGGATCTTCGCGGGCTTCCGAATACGCGCGTTCGAGTTCCTCGAGTGGAGCGACCAGCGTTTCTGGAACGTAGCGGCCACCGTATGGGCCGAAACGTCCGCGCGCGTCGGGCATCAATTTCGAAGCGGCACTCACCTGGGTTTCCTTTCCGCGGACTTCACTGCCCACATCAATGCGATCAGGCGGCCGGGGTCTTTTCGTCCGGGCCGCGCTTCCACGCCGCTGCATACGTCAACGGCGTAGGGATTCGTGGTACGAATGGCAGCGGCGACGTTTTCAGGCGTCAAGCCACCAGCGAGAAATATGCGCGTGCCGCGATTTGCGCCGCGCGCCAACTTCCAATTGAAAGATTTCCCTGTGCCTCCGTACTGCTTGCGGTCGAAACCGTCCAGGAGAAGCGCAGAGGCGCGATTGTAAGACGCGAGTTGCGTCGATCGAAATGTATCGCGAACTCGAATCGCTTTTATCACGGGAACTTTGCGCTTGAGGCGGCCTACGATCTCCGGCGATTCGTCGCCGTGGAGTTGCAGGTAATCGAGACCAACCTTGCGAGCAGTGGAGAGCATGTTTTGTTCCGTCTCATTCACAAAAACTCCCACGACCGAAATGTGATTGGGAAGGCGGCGAACGATTCGGCGGGCTGCGGCCGGCTTGATGTAACGCGGACTCGGGGGATAAAAGTTGAAACCCAGATAGCTAGCACCCGCTTCGACGGCGCGGCGAGCATCCGTCCAATTCGTGATTCCGCAAATCTTCACTTTTACCTTAGGCACTTTGGGCATCAGAATTTCACCGAGCTGACGACTCCGATCGATTTCCGCGCAAGGCGCCAAGTGCGGACGCCGGGTCGGCATCTTTCATCAGATGCTCGCCGATCAGAAACGCGTCAAAACCAGCGCTACGAAGGCGCTCGATGTCTGCGTGTGTGCGCAGTCCTGATTCGCTGACGGCGATGCAATCGTCGGGAATGCCGTCAATGAGAGCGAGCGACGTTTCGATACGAACTTGAAAATCGCGGAGGTCGCGGTTGTTGACGCCGACAATGCGCGCACCTGCACGAAGTACGCGATCGAGCTCGTCGGCGGCGTGCACCTCTACGAGCGGTTCCATTTTCAGGGTGCGGCCAAGCCCGAGCAGCTCTTTGAGAGTAGTGTCGTCGAGAATCGCAGCGATTAATAAGAACGAATCGGCCCCTGCCGCGCGAGCCTCCCAAACCTGCCAGGGGTCGATGATGAAATCCTTGCGGAGGATGGGAATCTTCGTCGCTTTGCTGGCTTCTTTCAAATCGCCAAGAGAACCGTGGAAAAAATCCTCCTCGGTGAGAACAGAAAGCGCTGCGGCGCCCGCTTTCTCAAATTCAGAAGCGAGTACCGCCGGGGCGTACTCCTCGCGCAAAAGGCCTTTCGACGGCGAGGCCTTCTTTAGTTCGGCGATGATATTGATGCCACTGCGAGTGAGCACGGATGGAAAATCCCGCGGCGGCGGAAGTTTCTTTTCCACGGCAATTTTGAGCGCGACGTCTGGAAGCACACGCTTGCGGTGCGCGATTGATTCGCGGCGTGCTTCGACAATTCGATGGAGAATATTCGTCGAACGGGTGCCGGTTTCCATGATCTTAGGGGTGCTCGAGTGCCCGAATTGGGGCACACCTCAGGCGCGGTCCCGAGGGGAAATCGCTGCGACTATGCTAGACGGGCCACCAGGTGATGTCAATTTGTAGCCGGAAACCAGATCAATGACTGAGTAGCGGTTCGGAGAGTCGGATGGGAATGCCGAAATTCGAACCGCCGAAACCCTTGAGAATTGCGTAGGTGACGCCGATCACTTTTCCCTGCTGATTGAAGAGCGGGCCGCCCGAGCCACCGGAAGTGGTTTGCGCGTCGAACACGATTTTGTCAGGCAGGACGTCGCCGATGTGGCCTTGCGTAATCAGGGGATGAATCAGGCTACGGCGAGCAAGCTCGTCGAGAATATCCGACACATCGCCGCTACCGTGCGCGAGAATCTTTTGCGCTGTTTCTTCATCCGTGCGGGCGAGAATTGCAGCGAGTCCCGTGGCGTAGCCCATCAGGACGATTGGCTCGCCCGTAGTTGCGGCCGTCTTGCTCGCGTCGACGGAGAGAATTACGCGCTTCAGATCCTGAACATCGACGCGCATCGTGGCGAGGTCGGTTTCTTTCGAGACGTCTTGAATCTCGGCGTGAAACGCGCGCGGATCGCCGGGAAAGTAGGCCCGAATCACAGAAATCTGCGGCTGGAACCCCTGGCTCGTCAATTCGTTGAGTTCATCGTTTTTCCACCAAGGCTCGGCGACGTGGCGGTTCGTCAACACACGGCCGCCCGGGCCAACGAGAAAGCCAGTACCGAAAATATCGAATTTTACTTCCGGGCCATGACCTTCGAGCGTGAGAATCGGATTCCCGTCGCTATCCTGCAGCGGCTCTCCCTTAGGATTCAATCCCGCATACCGAAGACGCGCGCCGCTCTGCTTTTGATTGAACGCAACAGAGACGTGGAGCAGGCAAACACTCTGCACATCCGCAGGAATAATATTTTGAGCCGCGGAACCTTGTTTCTCGACGCGCTTCAGGCGGTCGTTGGTTTCCTGCAACTGCTGTTGCAGCGATGCCATGTCGTTGGAACTGGCACCAGCCATTTTTGATTTGAGTTCATCGGCTTGCCGCTTGAGTTCATCTTTGTCGGCGGGAACAACGGCAGAGTCCGGGCCGGTTTGGCCGCGCAGTTTACGAGCTTCCGCGATCAAATCCTGCTGATGCACTAAACCGCCTTCGAGCTTGGCGATGGTGGCATTCGCGCGTTGGGTGGCCTTATTGGCGCTGCGCGCAAATCCGAAATAAATAATCGCCATGATGGTGGCGAGTACAAAAACAGCACCGAAACCAATCTTCAGGCGGCGATCGAGTGTGAATGCGTCTGTCGTCATTTTTTCAGTGACGGCAAGGGCTTCAAATGCGGTGTGGGCGATTTCCTGGCCTTCAACGGCGAGGCGCATTTTGTCGCGAATCTGCTTCTCAGCGCGCTGCACGCGGAATTGCGAGCGCACTCGGGCGAGAAGTTCGTTTGACTCCCATGGGCGGGAGATTGCATCGTCCGCGCCGAGATCGATTGCGGTGGCACGCTCCTCGGCGGTCGGGCCAGCGAGCAGAATTACGCGCATCGATTCCGTGGAGCTTGAGCCGCGAATTGTGGCGAGCGCTTCGCGCGCACTCGTATCGGGCAGGCGCGAATCGAGGAGGAGCAGATCAGCGCCGGACGCGTGGATCGCGTCTAGGCCTTCGTGAGCTGTGGCAAATATAGCGACGTCATAGCCTGCGCCCTGCATCAATGCCTGAAGAGCGTCGCGCGCGGCGGCGTCCGACTCAAGGATTACGATTCTTTCACGCGTGTTCGCCATGGGGTCCAGGGGCTCCGAGGGGTCCTGAGGTGGTTATCCTAGTGGAAAATCGGCAAACCGCAAAGAGTTCCGTTCGTTACTTCGGCGCGCCGGTTTCTGCCACCAGATGGTTGGATGTGCAAGAAGGCGTGGCGGTTTCGTGATAGGTTTTTGTGAAGAGGATTCATGAAAGAGCTCGAACAACTGAATAGCGAGATCATTCGCTGCCGTAAGTGTCCGCGGTTGGTGGAATACCGCGAGAGGGTGGCGCGTGAGAAGCGGCTCGCGTATCGGAACTGCGAGTACTGGGGCAGGCCTGTCCCCGGGTTTGGCGATCCTCACGCGAAATTGCTGATCTTGGGACTCGCGCCCGCCGCGCATGGTGGGAATCGAACCGGACGGGTTTTTACGGGCGATCGCTCGGGAGATTTTTTGTACGCGGCGATGTACCGCGCGGGGTTTGCGAACCAGCCGACTTCGACGGAACGCGGCGACGGGCTGGTGCTGAAGAACGCTTACGTTGCGGCGGCCGTTCGCTGCGCGCCTCCGGACAACAAGCCGTTGCCCTCGGAATTTTCGAATTGCCGCCCGTATCTCGAGCGCGAACTGCAAACTCTCTGGCCGCGGGCGCTGTTGGTTCTGGGAAATATTGCGATGCGGACGTATCTAGGATTGCTCAAGGACCAAGGACGGATTCGAGGGTTCGCTGCGTACCCATTTCGACATGGAGCCAGCTACGAGTTCTCGGGTGGTTTGCCGCGGATTTTTACGTCGTACCATCCTAGCCAGCAGAATACTTTTACGGGAAAATTGACGCAGGCGATGCTGGCGAAGGTGTTTCGCGATATTCGAGGATTTCTGAAACGGGATCAAGAGCGTAAGTGATGCGCGCGGGCCGTTCATTTGCGAGCCAATTATCTGCGAGGTGGGCGCGGCATTATGAGCAGGTAGACAACGAATGAGACGCCAAAACCTACGAACCAGGCGTATTGATACAAGCCGTGGAGCGCGGGGACTACAAGACCGATCAGCGCTACGGCAATTCCCGCGACCAGTGCAGCGACAGCGCGCCAGTTGAAGCCGCTCGAAAATTCGTAGTCGCCATTTCGCTTGAAGAGATCGTCGGTGTGCAGCACGCGCTTCCGCAAAATGTAGTAATCCGCGATCATCACGCCAGCAATCGGACCAAGGAAACTCGAATAGCCCACGAGCCAGCCCATCACGTATGTGCCGTGACTTGAAAGCCACCGCCACGGCTGCATCAGCAGGCCGACGAAACATGTGATGAGGCCGCCGATTTTGAAACTGATGCGCCTCGGATACAGATTTGAGAAATCGTTTGCGGGAGAAACAACGTTAGCGGCGACGTTGACATTGAGCGTGGCGAGAAGCAGCGCGAGCATCGCGATCACGACTGCGATTGGATTGCCGAGGCGGCTCAGCACCACGACTGGATCCCAGATGGCTTGTCCGAAAACGATGACCGTGGCGGAAGTGACAGCGATGCCGATGAACGAGTAGAACGTCATCGTGGTCGGCAAACCTAAGGCCTGGCCTAGCATTTGTTCGCGCTGTCCTTTCGCGTAGCGGGTGAAATCCGGAATATTGAGCGCAACGGTGGCCCAGAAAGCAACCACACCAGTGAGTGACGGGATGAAGAATGCGAAGAATTCGCTGAAGGTATTGAATTTCGAAGGAGCGGAGAGCATGGGGCCGAGTCCACCGGCTTTTGTGTACGCCCACCACAACATGGCGAGTCCGAGAATAAGCAGCGCGGGAGCCGTGACGCCTTGCAAAAAACGAATCGTGCTGATGCCGCGCAGAATCACGGCCACGTTCAGCGCCCAAAAAAGAAAAAAGCAGAGCCACACGTGGTTCCATCCCGGAATTACGGCGGCGAGAAGAGTGTTGATTGCTTCGCCTCCGATCCAGGTTTGAATGCCGAACCAGCCGCACGCGACCAGGGCTCGAAGGACCGCGGGAATATTTGCGCCGAGCACGCCGAAGGATGAACGCGCGAAAACCGGGAATGGGATTCCGTACTCCGCGCCGGCGTGGGCGTTCAACAGCATCGGAATCAGAACAATCACGTTGCCGAGAAACACAGTGAATATGGCCTGCTTCCAATTCATGCCGCCGGCAATCATCGCGCTGGCCATCAGGTACGTGGGGATATTGACGCTCATCGCGACCCAGAGAGCGGTGTAGTTGTAGGTGCCCCATGTACGGTTAGCGGGCGGAATTGCAGCGAGGTCTTTGTTCCATAGCGAGCTTGAGGCGCCGGCTGGAGCGGCTGTGCCGGCTGCGTTTTTTTCTGATGTAGCGCTCATCGAGTTCTGATTCTCATGTTGCAAGCCGCCTCTGATTCGCGCCGCTTATACTCTGTGCTGCGTTTCGGGGCAAGCACTTTTCGCCCCGCCCTTCAGGCGACGCTAGCTTCGTTGACACCCTGAGGGTGCGCTTGCTAGCCTCGTGGCGGACGCCACACTTTTGTTCGCGTGCGCTGCACATGCCTCCTCACACAAAGCCACACGAAGTAATCGATCCCGTCATCGAGTTTCGCGACGTAAATTTCGTTCTCGGCGGGCGGCACCTACTGAATGATGTGACTTTCGTGATCGGGCGCGGCGAGACGCTGGTGCTGCTCGGGCGCAGCGGCGCTGGAAAAACGACTGCGCTCAAGATGATTAATCGCCTGCTCGTGCCGAACAGCGGTGAAGTTCGCGTGGAAGGCCGTTCGACGTTGGAATGGAATCCGATCGCGCTGCGGCGGCGAATCGGGTACGTGATTCAAGATATCGGACTTTTTCCACATTACACCGTCGCACAAAATATTTCGCTAATTCCGCGGCTGGAGGGTTGGCCCGCGAAGCGCGTGCATGCTCGAGTGAAAGAACTGCTCGAAATGGTGGGTCTGCACGGCGGGAAATTCGAGCATCGATACCCGAAGCAGCTTTCCGGTGGGCAGCGCCAACGCGTCGGCGTGGCGCGCGCGCTCGCTGCCGATCCCGATATTTTGCTGATGGACGAGCCATTTGGCGCACTCGATCCGATGACGCGCGGCGAAATTCAGCGCGAATTCAAAACAATCGAGAAGCGTCTAGGAAAAACGATAGTCATCGTAACGCACGACGTGGGCGAGGCTCTCGTGCTGGGGACGCGTATTGGATTGATGGAGGCGGGACGGCTCGCCGGCATGTATGCGCCGCGCGAGTTCGTGCACGCATCGGATCCGATGGCTGCCGCGTATATGGCGCAACTTCGCGTGTATGAAGAAGCGAGGGGGCAAAAATGAGTTTGATCGAATTTTTCGCACGGCATCACCGCGAAATTATCCAGGCAACGTTTGAGCACATTTGGCTCGTGGGGATGGCAATGGTGCTCGCGATTGCGATTGGAGTCCCTCTCGGAATATTGGTGACACGCCGGCCGTGGCTATCGAAGCCGATTTTGGGAGGCGCAAATATAGCGGAGACGATTCCCAGTCTCGCGCTATTCGGATTTCTGCTGCCGGTGCCGTGGCTAGGCGGGCGGGCCGACCGCCTTGCGATTGCGGCTCTCACTCTTTATGCGCTGCTGCCGATCATACGCAACACCTCGGCTGGAATTGCAGGTGTGGAACCGGCGGTACGCGAAGCGGCGCGCGGGATGGGAATGACGAACGGGCAGATCTTGTTTCAAGTTGAGCTGCCGCTTTCGTTTTCGACGATGCTTGCCGGGATTCGAATTGCGACCGTACTGACGATCGGCATTGCGACCATTGCTGCGGCCGTTGGTGCGGGAGGACTTGGTGAATTCATTTTTCGCGGGCTGGCGATGGTGAATGATCAGCTGATTCTGGCCGGCGCGATTCCTGCGGCTCTGCTTGCTTTGGCTGCGGATTCCCTATTGAGTCTGCTCGAACACCGGCTGCGGCCTGTGCGATGAGATTCGTGAGGCCGGTCGCGACTGCTCTTTACCGCAGGAGTTCGATTCTTTGTCTGGTGTTTCTACTGGTTTCCTGCGGGGGCGAGCGCGGGAACACAATCGTGGTGGGTTCGAAGAATTTTTCCGAGCAGGCGCTGCTTGGTGAAATTCTTGCGCAACACATCGAAGCGCGCACGCATCTCCCCGTCACCCGGCGGTTCTATCTTGCCGGTTCCTATATATGCCAGCAGGCGCTGCTTTCCGGGCGAATCGACACGTATGTGGAATACACCGGAACGGCGCTGACTGCCATTCTGCACGATCCGATTGAGAAGGATTCCTCTGCGGTGTTTGGACGCGTTCAGAGCGAATACCAGAAACGCTTCAATCTCGCGGTGTTGCCATCGCTCGGATTCAACAATACGTTTGCAATCGTGATTCGGGGCGAAGACGCGCGACGTTTGAATCTCAAGACGCTCTCCCAAGCCGCTGCAGATACCCCGCAATGGCGAGCAGGCTTTGGGTACGAGTTCATGGAGCGTCCTGACGGATATGAAGGGCTCGCGCGCACGTATGGCCTTCGCTTCTCGGAGGCGCCGCGCATTCTCGATCTCGGATTGCTGTATCGATCTCTGCTCGAAAAGCAGGTGGACTTCGTCGCGGGAAATTCAACGGACGGGCTACTTTCTGCGCGCGATCTGGTGATTCTCGAAGACGACAAGCACTATTTTCCGCCGTACGATGCGGTGCCTATCGTCCGGAACGAGACGTTGGCCCGACATCCCGAGGTGCGAGCCGCGGTTGCGGAGCTCGCTGGAAAAATATCCGACGAGGAAATGCGCAAAATGAATTATGCGGTGGACGGGCAGCGGCGCGATGCGACTGAAGTGGCGCGCGAGTTTTTGCATGCCAAGGGGTTGGATTAATTCGGAGGCGTCGCCCGGTGCGATTTGCAATTACAGAAATGAGTTTTCGGGATTAGTTTTTTACCGTCAGCAGCTTGTCGTATTCCACCGCTAATTCATCTTCGCTCAACAGGCCTTTGCGAAGAAGTATTCGGACGATGGCTTCAAGCGTTTCCTGAGTAGAGGGAGTACCGTGTGACGCGAGCCTCTTGTCAGTGGATCGCCTCGTGGGGACGAGTGGCGGAGCTTTCGCCGTCGGCTCCGGTATCTCAGGATCCCAAGGTTGCGCAGGCGTGGGAGAAACCATCTCGCGCAATCTCTCAAAATCCTCCGGACTCACTGTTGTAAATGAAATTCCCATTCCCATGCCGATCTCTGAGGTGAGAACCAACCCGTGAAGTCGCAACGTCAAGCCACCCGGATTGAGGGTTAATTCAACGGGAGCGGTGACAGGCAGCGGCGAAAGCATTTCCACGTAGCAGCCGCCAAGGGAAATGTCTGACACTTTCCCTGAGAGCCGAATGGAACCGCCTTCTTCTGCGACCATTGTCTCAATACGGCAGGAAAAGCGCGGGAAGCGCCGGCGCTCCGATCCCGGCTCCGGTGCCAACAAATCTGAATTGGAATTGGCCGCGGCATATTCGGTCTTGGACGCGCTTTCGGGTTTCGGGTAATGGTCTGGTGACCACTCGTCCAGCTGCACGCCCCAGATATAATTTCCTGGCTCGAGAGATTTCAAACCCGCGCGGCCTTTGTTTGAAAGGCTTCTCCTGTCGACCCACTGAATACGAAACCAAGCTTTGCGGCCTTGATATTCGATTTCGACTTTCGCACCCGGATCCCCAATGGGATTCGACCCCGTTACGGCGGCGCCGGACGCTGCAATGTCACTGGTCTCGGCGGTGAGAACAAACGAAACTCCGCGGTCATCCTTCCCGCGGACGAGGATCGACTTTTTCAATGCGATTCGCTTCTCGCTGCGGCGCCCCATCAAACCTCCGAAAACACGCGCCTAGCTTGTGCAAACCGCCTGACACTGAGAGGTAAGTCGAGCGTAGGCTCGTTGCGGTGCAGCGTCAAACATATCTCACGAAATTGACCATACAAGTAACCTCGTCGTGGCCGAGAGATCGGGTCGAGATGCCGGGCGAGGTTGGTGCTACTCAGATTCCTGAAGAGTTTTGAAATGAGCTTCCAGCGCCGCGCAATACTGGTGCTCGGCCTGGAGCTCGGCTTCGAGCTTCTTGACGAAAAGTTCGAGGCGACGGATTTCGTTTCGCAATTTCTGAATTTCTGCCGCTGGTGCTGGTGCGGAGCGCTGTGGCGGAGCAAAGGCGGTGGCTGCGGGAGTATTTGGACGTGTTGCAGGTGCAGCGACGGGCGTGTCCGCGCGCGGCGGAGCCGCCTGAGCGGTCACACCATAGGGCGCGGGGGTCGTCGAGAAAAGATTATTTAGAACTCGCGAGGTGTGCTGGTTTGCGTCGTTCGATTCTTCGCTCGACGATACCATCACGCTTTTCGGGTGCAGCAGGTTCTTCACGCGCGTGATCAAATCCTGGGGTTGGAAAGGCTTGCGAATCAGCTCATCGGCTCTAACGGCGGTAGCGCGTTCAGCGACCGTCCGATTTACGACACCAGACATCAATATCACTGGTATTTTCGCAAGGTGTTCGTGCTGCTTGATAAATTCGCAGACTTCGTAGCCGTCTTTATCCGGCATGATTACGTCAGTGATTACGGCATCCGGAGCAGTTTCTCCAAATTGCGCGAGCGCAGAGGATGCATCGGGACATGTGATGACGTGGATATTTTCCTTGCGGAAGGCAATCTTGATGACTTCGCGCATGGTGGCACTGTCGTCGATGAAATAAACCGTGGGCGTCCGTGCTGCTGTGAGAGTCTCGGTGTCGCTCATCTCGACTCCTTCTCGACGCTGTCTCGTTCGGTTTCGTCGAATTCGCGCATCGCATCGAGCAAAAGGTCAGTGGCGGAGCGCAGCACGGTGCGTTGCGTGGCCGCTGCGCCATACACAAATTTGTAAACGCCTTTGCCCGCGTTCTGGCAGGTTCTGACGATTTGAGTGACGGCTTCATCGCCGAAGAGCATGCCGCATTCGGCATGAAGGATTTCACCGCCGCCAAAAAAGATAATTCCGTCCGTGTCGCCTGCGTTTACGTGCAAAGCGCCCGTCTGACGCGCTTGCTCGAGCATCTGGATCACGCCGGGAAGATCGAGATGCGAGAGATTTCCGCTGAGCGCCGTGTCAGAAGTGGAGAGCATCTGCGTAGGCTGAAATCCTTCTTGCCGACTAACGAGAAAGCTGCGAACGTGCGCCGCGATGTCGGCCGGCGGGCGGCGGCGATCGACGAAATCGTCGCAACCGGCGCTATAGGCTTCGAGTAGCGCCTTGGGGTCGCCTCCACCAATCGCGATAAGTGGAATACCGGCGGTCTTCGAGTCAGAGCGCAATATCGGGGCCATTTCGAGCGCGCCCATTTCGCGAAGATTCGTGGCGCAGAGAATCGCGCTCGGGGCATTCCATTCGAGCATCGTGAGAGCGTAAGCAGCCTGCGTGCTGAGTGTGACTTCGAAGCCCTGCTGTTCGAGAGCGTCGGAGAGACGTTTTGAGAGATAGACGTTGCTATCGATTAAAAGAATGCGCGGTTTGCCGGCTGGCATGTTCATGATTGCGCCTCGGCGCGGCTGCCGTCAGTGACCCTTGCAGTTTCCATCGCAAGAAGGACGTCGAAATTCAGAACTTCGATCGACTCGCCGTCAATCGCGAGCATTCCGGAAACATACGGGGGCCGGTCTTCTCCGCACGGCTGCAAGTCTGAAGTAGCCAACTCGCACTGGCCATTCACCGGGATTGCGCTGGATTCGAAGGTTTCTGCTTCTCCCGGCCGTGCCGCGAAGCCGCGGCGCGCGACGAGATAGAACTGGTGGGCGGAGGAACTTCGTCCAAGCAATATTTTCGCGACTTCATAAATCGGAATGATGCGCCCACGCCTGACGATCACGCCCGCCACAAGCGACGAGGTGTGCGGAAACGTGTGCAACCGTACGGGCGGAGCCAGCTCGGTGACAATCCCGGAAGGCAAGCCGAAGCGGCGATTGCCGATCTGCAGCAGCACGTAAGAATTTGCGCCAGCAGATTGCGATTCCGCGATCATGACTGGACAGCTCCTTCCAGCTCGCGCTGCGCTGCGGCACTCGTGGCAAGATCGAGGCGCTGGAATTCTTCGGGCGTCAGGAAACCTGACGGTTGGATGACCGGGATGACGTGATCGTCGATGTACGTCAGGCCGCGATACCAGCGGCGCTCATCTCCTTCGAACGCGCGAGGAAGCGAATGGACCGCGGGGACTTCCGCCATGCGTTCAATCCGGTCCACCAAAACTGCAACGCGCAACTGGCGAAGAATCAGGACGAGCGTTGGTCGTGTGACGGGCAAACCGAAATGCGCGCCAGCATTCACGACATAATAGGTTTGATGGCTGCGCTCGAGTGTATGCCGCACTTTTGAAATTCCAGAATTGTCGATTTCGTTTGCGGAGCCTGCAAGGCTGTCCGTACTGCGAATTTCCTGGACGGAATCAGCGCTAATCGCGAACATGCGATTCGCAATCACGAAAAGAATCATCGCTTCAGAGCGACGCGCGCGCCGTGACTTCCCCGCTTCCTGCGCGGCGATCTTCATCGCACTTCCACCGGAACGAGCCGCGCCAGTTTTGCAACACGCTTTTCGATGGCTGCGGCGATTGCATCGAGGCTCAGAACTTCGTTTACGACGCCGGTCTTGATCGCTTCTGCCGGCATTCCGAAAATCACGGAGCTCGCTTCGTCCTGGGCGATCACGTGACCGGCCACAGCTTTCACGGCCATCGCGCCTTTGGCGCCGTCGTTGCTCATTCCGGTGAGCACAACGCCCACAGAGAGCGCTCGCGCGTATGCAGCGACGGATTCGAACGCAACATCGGCGCATGGACGATAGCCGTCGATTCGCGGCCCGGCGTCCAACGCGATTTTTCCCGTCGACGAGAGCCGCAAGTGATGCGAGCCGGGACACAAATAGATGACGCCAGGTTGCGCAGGCTCGTTCGATTCCGCTTCTTTCACAGGCATCTGCGATATCTCCGCCAATTGCACTGTGAATTGCTTTGTGAATGCAGCCGGCATGTGAAGCACTAGAAATATCGCTGCTGGGAGATCTTTCGGCAGACCGGAAACGACACGCATCACGGCGGCTGGCCCGCCCGTTGAGGCCGCGATGACGACCATCGGGAACTTGCCGCCATTTTGCGCGGCGATTGCTGTGGCTGCAGCGTAGCCCGAAGGCACTGCGCTCGCCTCGTGAGGAGCTGGAACTTTCGCGCGAGTGGCAGTGCGCACCACGCGAACCTTTGCGGCCATCTTCAGTTTGCGCGTCAGCTCATCGCGCACGTTTTTCATGTCCAGATCGATGCCGCTGGATGGCTTCGGAACGAAATCGATCGCGCCAAGTTCGAGAGCACGCAGCGTGCTGGATGCACCTTCGCGCGATTCGGAACTGACGATTACGATTGGTCGCGGATTCTGAGACATGATGAGTTCGGTGGCCTCGAGGCCGTCAACGTGGGGCATGTTGATGTCCATCGTAATCACGTCGGGGCGCAGCGATTCGGCGAGAGCGACAGCATCACGGCCGTCGCGACCCTGGCCCACCACTTCGAGCTGTGGATCCGCGTTGATAATCTCTTTGAGGACTTTGCACATGAAGGCGGAATCGTCCACAACGAGCACGCGGAGTTTTTTCTCGGTCGTTTTCACCATTTCAGTTCCGCCGTCCCGGCACGAGCACGCCCGTATAGCTCTGTGGTGTTTCCGCTTCCATCAAACCTGTGACAGTTGCGATCAGCTGATCTTCCTGCACGGGCTTGGTCAAGAATGCCGAAGCGCCTTCTTTCATCGCGCGGTCGCGGTGTTTAGCACCGGCTCGTGACGTGACCACGAGCACCGGAATTCGTCGCGTCGCAGGATCCTGGCGAAGATGCGCGAGCAATTCGTAGCCGTTCATGCGCGGCATTTCGAGGTCGGTAATAATCAAGTGGCAGCCGATCTGTGCGACGATTTCGGAAGCTTCGAGGCCGTCGGACGCGAGTTTCACTCGATAGCCGGCCTTTTCGAGCATGCGCCCGACGAATTTGCGGACGCTGATTGAATCGTCGGCGACGACTACGACGCGGTCGTTCGCAACCGGGTCGACTGCTTCGGCAGGAATTGTGCCCGCTGCTACCGCTTCCGCACCCGGCGCAAACACGCGCGCAGCTGGAGAAGAAGAAGGGAGCGCATGGTGGTCCGCCGTGTCCGCTGAAACCAGGCGATTCAAATCGATCAGCAGAATTAAGCTGCCGTCAGGAGCGATCGTGGTGCCGGGAAAAAGTTTTACGCGACGGAGATAGTCGCCAAGGTTCTTGATGACGATTTCGTCTTTGCCGAGAACTTCTTCGACAACGACGCCGACGTGTTTCCCCGCAACTTTCACGATGACCATATGAAAGTAGCCGTTTAGCGGTTCCAGCGGGGGCAGCGCGAGTTGAAGGTCGAGGCGGACTACTTCTGTAACGGCGCCGCGAACACGCGTAAGTAGTTTTCCGCCCACGTCTTCGATTTCTTCTGGCTTCAGGCGACGAATCTCTTCTACAAATGCGAGAGGTAGTGCGAAGGTAGAAGTCCCGCAGCGTACGAATAGCGCCTGCGAGATGATCAGAGTGAGCGGTACTTTTACCGTAAAGCACGCGCCGCGCCCAAATTCCGAACGAACTTCGATTTCGCCATTCAGCGCGTGTACGTTGGAGCGAACTACATCGAGCCCTACGCCACGGCCGGCCAGTTCCGTCATCGACGAAGCAGTGGTGAAACCGGGCCGGAAAAGATACTCGCGCAATTCGCGTTCGGAAAGTTCCGCGGCGGCGACGGGAGATAGTTCGCCTGATTGGATTACGCCCTGGCGCACGCGCTCGTAGTCGATTCCTCGGCCGTCATCTTCCACTTCGACGAAAATGTGATTGCCGCGATGGTATGCACGAACCGCGATGTGAGCCTTTTCAGATTTTCCGGCTGCGCGACGCGAATCGGCATTTTCGACTCCATGTGCCACGGCGTTCCGGACCAGATGAATCAGCGGATCGGAAATGTGCTGGATGATGTTGTTGTCGAGTTCGGTGTCGGCGCCTTCGAGCGAAAGCTCGACCGGTTTGCCAGTGGCCTTCGCTGCGTCGCGCACGGTACGCGAGAGTCGCGTGTAGAGATTTCCGATCGGCACCATGCGCGCTGCCGTGATTTCATCCTGCAGGTGGTGTGCGAGTTTCGTGAACTCGTCGATGTCAGAATCGACGCGGCCCATAAATCCTTCGAGCTGCGTGAGAACCTCTGTCACGTCTGCCGAAATCTCGGTGAGCGATCGTGAAAGAATATTCACATCGTCGTAGCGGTCCATTTCGAGTTCACTGAACTCGAGCAGGTCGTTGGACATGATCGCCGGCGTCATCTTGAAACTGCCGCCAAAGGTATCCATCTGCGGGGCATGGCTACCGGGGACAAGTCCGACATTCAAGCGGCTGAACTCGTGTTTG